>RCUQ01000043.1_pt1 | contig 166685 bp, 147 predicted proteins | sample 2166351 | NCBI WGS metagenome assembly RCUQ01 (sample SAMN09932597, study PRJNA488358) | compost metagenome | feature: garden; material: soil; isolation source: compost soil in acetonitrile-enriched culture | place: Germany: Experimental Botanical Garden Goettingen | collected 2016-01-27 | reverse complement strand
CTGGCGGCGGAAGGCGATCTCACGGCTCGGGTGCCGGAGGATCGCATGGATGAGCTCGGAGAGCTCGCGCATGCCTTCAACCTCATGTTGAACGAGCTCAACCGCCAGCGTGACGAGCTTCGCGAGCAGGAGCGGATGCGCGGCGAGCTGGCGACGGCCCGCCGGATTCAGCAGGCGATGCTGCCGGCGAGCGCCCCCGAGTCGGGAAGCCTGAACATCGACTTCTTCGCAGAGTCGGCGTCCGAGGTGGGCGGCGATTACTTCGACTTCCTGCCGGTCGGGGAGCATCAGATGGCGATCGCCATCGGAGACGTCACGGGCCACGGCGTGCCCGCCGCTCTTTTGATGGCCGTGGTGCGTTCCTGCCTGCATACCCAGGTCTTGACCAACCACCGGGTGGTCGACGTCATGAAGGTCGCCAATAACCTGGTCCGTTCGAGTTCGCTCGAGCGCCAGTTGATGACGTTCTTCTATTCGATCCTGGACACGCGGACCGGTACGCTGACCTATGCGAACGCCGGTCACCTGCACCCTTACTTGTACCGGGCCGCTACCGGCGAGGTCGAGATCCTGCCCAGTGCGTCGTATCCCTTGGGGGTCCGCAGCAACGCCTCCTACCCCGAGAAGCAGGTACAGCTGCACCCGGGAGATCTCCTGGTCTTCTACTCGGATGGGATCATCGAGGCGAAGAGCCCCGAGGGCGAGGAGTTCGGCTTCGATCGCATGGAGGGGTTGGTTCGTCGACTCGGCGGGAACACGGCGGATCACTTCGTGAAGGATCTGCTCTCCGAGTGGCGCCAATTCGCCTTCGAGGGCAAGGAGCAACCCACCGAGGACGACGTCACGGTGGTCGCCGTGAAGCTCGCCGGAGCCGAGGTGAATCTCCCGGTATAGCCGCAGGCGCTGTTTAGCCGTAGCTCCTCACTTTAGCCGCAGATTCTTGCTTTAGCCGCAGGCGCTCCTTCAATCACGACCCCAAGGGGGCGTCCGAATCATTCGGGCGCCCCCTGTTTATTGGATCGGGGAGGAGCCAGTATACTGGGAAGCGTGATTCCACCTTGACGAGCGAGGACTTGCCTTGACCCCTCCCTGGCGCTGGCGCCTTCAAACCCAGTTGATGATGGTCTTCATGCTGGCCATCACCCTCATCTTGGCCCTGGCTTGCGGCCTCTTCTATCAGCAAGCCGGCGGTCTCATCCGTGCGCAGCTCAAGGAGCGGCTCATGATGGTGGCGAGCGTCGTCGCCTCGGAGATCGACGTCGAGGCCCATGAGCGGATCCGCTCCGAGGACGATCCCGAGTACCGGCAGATCAAGGATCAGCTGAACCACATGCGTGGGCGCAGCCCCAGTATCCGCGACCTTTACACCATGCGGGTCTCCTCGGGGCCGGACTGGCATTTCGCCGTCTCTGCGGAGCCCCCGGAGTCCAAGGCTTTCAGCCCGCTTGGCGCTCCTTACACCGTCTCGCAGGTGCCCGGCCTCGCGGAAAGCCTCTCGGGGCTCTCCTCCAGCCATGCGGTTTACAAGGACGAGTACGGCGTCTGGCTTTCGGGCTACGCTCCGATCGTCGAAAAGGACGGGAACGTCCGCATCGTGGTCGGCGTGGACATCAGCGCCCAGGAGGTACTGGCCCAGGAAGGGCTGATGCTGCGGATCATCTTAGGGGTCTTCGGTGTGGGGCTGGTGGTGGCCTTCGGGACCAGCGTCTGGCTCGCGAGGTTTCTCAACAAGCCGATCGGACAGCTGGTGCTAGGCACCCGTCTGGCGGCGGAAGGCGATCTCACGGCTCGGGTGCCGGAGGATCGCATGGATGAGCTCGGAGAGCTCGCGCATGCCTTCAACCTCATGTTGAACGAGCTCAACCGCCAGCGTGACGAGCTTCGCGAGCAGGAGCGGATGCGCGGCGAGCTGGCGACGGCCCGCCGGATTCAGCAGGCGATGCTGCCGGCGAGCGCCCCCGAGTCGGGAAGCCTGAACATCGACTTCTTCGCAGAGTCGGCGTCCGAGGTGGGCGGCGATTACTTCGACTTCCTGCCGGTCGGGGAGCATCAGATGGCGATCGCCATCGGAGACGTCACGGGCCACGGCGTGCCCGCCGCTCTTTTGATGGCCGTGGTGCGTTCCTGCCTGCATACCCAGGTCTTGACCAACCACCGGGTGGTCGACGTCATGAAGGTCGCCAATAACCTGGTCCGTTCGAGTTCGCTCGAGCGCCAGTTGATGACGTTCTTCTACTCGATCCTGGACACCCGGACCGGCACGCTGACCTACGCGAACGCCGGCCACCTGCATCCTTACCTCTACCGGGCCGCCACCGGGGAGGTCGAGACCTTGCCCAGCGCCTCGTACCCCTTGGGCGTGCGCGACAATGCCTCCTATCCGGAGAAGCAGGTGCAACTGCACCCGGGAGATCTCTTGGTCTTCTACTCGGACGGGATCATCGAGGCGATGAACCCCGAGGGCGAGGAGTTCGGCTTCGATCGCATGGAGGGGCTGGTTCGTCGGATGGGCGGCAACTCGGCGGATCGTTTCGTGAAGGATCTGCTCTCCGAGTGGCGGCAGTTTGCCTTCGCCGGCAAGGAGCAGCCCACCGAGGACGACGTCACCGTGGTCGCGGTGAAGCTGAGCGAGGCCGAGATCCCTGCCCTCAGCTAAACCGCGTATGATACGCCGAAGGGCCGCCCGGAGATCCGGGCGGCCCTTCGGTTTGAAGCTACGAGAGGCGCTTGGTCCCGCGCCGGCGAGGACCGGGGCTGCTCGGCGGGCGCTGTGCGACCAGCTTGAGGGGCTTGTCGCATTCGATGCAGTTGAAGGCCTTGACCTCATGCAGGACCTGGTTGGGCTCTCCGCAGTGCGGGCAGGTGATCGACTTGGTCCGGGCTTCCATGCCCTTGTAGATCTGGAAGCCTCCGTAGGCTCCGAAGCAAGCGCCCATGAGGAGCATGCTCAGGCCGAACTCGTTGCGAAGGGTGAGGCTGACGACGACCCCGACGATGAGCATCATCAGGCCGCCGGCGATGAGGCCGACCCCCTTGGAAACGATGTCGAAGCGGGTTTTGGGTTCGGTGCTTTGCGCCAAGGCTGCTACTCCTTTAACAACGTGACGAGCATTGTATTCCCGGGGGGGTGGGTTTTAATCGCCCTCCTGGCGCGGATCGACCTGCACCACCGCGCTTGAGGCCCTTTCCTGGGCGCCGTGTCGGGCGGGAAAGGGGGGCTCGCCTTCCGATGTCGACCCCGCGGCCCGAGAGGGGCGGCGAGACCCGCTAATCCTGATCCGGTGCCCGTTATGACCTTGACGGAGGGCTCCCTTTCTGGGATAACCATGGAACCAAAACGGTGCCTCCCTCGTTCATGTCGGGGGAAGGCCCCTCGGGGAGCCTCCCCGATTCCAGCTTGACGAGTTGAGTCGCCTTCCGAAAGGAGTCTTCGTGTTCGAGTTACTCAGTCTGATCAAGGCCGGCGGCATCACGATGATCCCGATCCTCGCCGCCTCCGTGATCGCGGTCGCCCTGATCATCGAAGCCGCCTGGACGTTGGGTCGGGCGCGGAAGCGCTACGAGCACCACCTCCTGAACCCGAAGGCCCCTGCGGACGCGTCGAGTCGTGACGTCTTCAGTACCGTCTTGGCGTATCGCCAGGCGAATCCCTACGCCACGGGCGAGGAGGTTCGGACCTTCGCGGATATCGCCTTCGGCAGCATGGAGCGCAAGATCGGCTGGCTCCAGACCGTGGCGGCGATCGCCCCCCTTCTGGGCCTCTTCGGAACCGTCTCCGGCATGATCCACATCTTCTCGGTCGTCTCGTCGGCCCGCCCCACCAATCCGCTCGCCCAGCTCGCCGGCGGCATCTCGGAGGCCCTGGTCGCGACCGGCGGTGGCCTCTTGGTCGCCATCGTGGCCGCGCTCGGCTACAGCGCCCTGATCAACCGCCTGGACGCCTTCAGCTCCACCGTGGTGGGCTACCTGAGCGAGCAGCGCCGGGACTCGGCGCGCCCCAAGCGTCCGATCGAGGAGGCTAAGTTTGGCTCGCAGTAGGCGGCGTCGCGAGGGGATCCGCTTCGAGCTGATCCCGATGATCGACGTCTTCATGATCATCACGCTCTTCCTGGCGGTCATGGCGTTCCTTCCGCAGATCACCGACTCGCTCAAGGCCGAGCTTCCCGGTAGCACCACCGCCGATCAGACTCCGGTCTCGGTGGTCGTCCAGATAACCCTGGACGGGCGCCTCCACTACCAGGATCAGCCCATCGAGCCGGAAATCCTGCAGGAGCGCCTCAAGGTCCTGGTCAACGAGAAGCCCGAGACCGCGGTGATCGTGGCGGCCGACAAGAGCCTTCCTTACTCCAAGGTCGTGACCCTGATCGACCAGCTCAAGGAGTCGGGAGTTCGCCGCCTCGCCTTGGCGACCGCCAAGCCGTAGCGATCCTCCTCCGAACCGACAGTCGAAAGGGGCTGGGGCAATTGCCCCAGCCCCTTTCGACTGTCGTTGCTACAGGTCAGCTTCGCTTGACTAACCTCAAGTCGCAGGCGCTACGCAACAGCCGCGGGCGCTATGGGCTCTGCCCGGTGACGTCAGGAAAGCGTCAGGCTGGGCGCGGGGACGATCGCTCCGACCGCCTCTTGGCGGTTGTTCGATAGTTCGGGCCGCATCCAGCGGGAAAGCGATTCGCGATCCTCCGCCGTGAGCCCCCCGAGCCGATCCAGGAGGGCCAAGAGCGCCGGAGGCGTCGCCCGCCGGTTGCCGTCCGCCACCTTGAGCGCCCAGCCCCAGCCGCGATCGCGGACGATTCCCGCGTGCACGGCCTCGCCGCCGCCCTTGCCGACCAAGCGCCCGCCCGTTAGCCGCATCAACTCCGTGTCGAAGCGTCCCGGCCCCGAGACCCGCTCGGGATGCGCCGCCATCGCCTCCACGATCCGGCGGGCCGGCTCCTGCCAGGGGGTGGGGAGCGTCTCGGGGCGTCCCAGGCGTGCGAAAGCTCGCGCCAAGGCGCTGATCGGCATGCGCCAAACCGGAAGTCCGCAGCCGTCGATACCGTGGCTCAAGGCATCGGGCGAAACCCCCGTGACCGCGAGAACGGCTTCCCGAACGGCTTGCTGTACGGGGTGCTCAAGGCGGTGGTAGCCTTCGGTCGGCCAGCCCATGTGCCGGGCCAGGGCCAGCATGCCGGCGTGCTTGCCCGAGCAGTTGCAGTGTAGCAAGGTGGGCGCTTCGCCCCGGCAGAGCAGGTCGCGGGCGGCTTCCTCGTCGTAGGGCATGTGCGTGCCGCATTCGAGCTGATCGGCGGAGAGTCCCGCCTTGGAGAGCAGGCTCATGACCGTCTCGCGGTGCATGCGCGAGCCCGCGTGCGAGGCGGCCGTCACGGCCAGTTCCTCGGGGGTGAGGCCCCAGCGATCGGCCCCGCCCGTGGCGATCAGAGGAAGGGCTTGGAGGGGCTTCAGGCTCGAGCGGGTGTAGATGGGGGCGTCGTCCCCGAACTGGGCGAGTATCTGGCCGTCGGCGTCCACCAAGACGAGCCAGCCGGCATGGAGGCTCTCTATCTTGTCCGAACGCAGGACATGCGCCAAGGGGACGGGAGCACCCGGAGCGGATGGGCCCGGAGCGGGCGATCCCGGAGCGGGAGCGTTCGATTCGGGAGTCAAAGGGGTCACTGGGCCACCGCACGGCTGGCGTCGATCAGGCCCGCTCCGAAGAAGTTGGCGTCGAAGCCCGAGCCCGCATCTCCGGCCACCCGCGTGAGGCCGTTGGGGCTCGCCGCCTCCCGCAGGGCCGTGAGGACTTGCGCCGGGGAGTAATCGGGGTGGCGCGAGAGGATCAAGGCGGCCACTCCGCTCACCATGGGGGCTGCCATGGAGGTGCCGCTCGCGTAGGCGTAGGCGCCGCCCCGGCTGGGGGCGTTGCCGAGCTGAGAGGGGACCGTGGAGAGGATGTCCGAGCCCGGAGCGGCGATCGCCACGTACGGGTTGAAGCAGGAGTACTCCGCCCGCGCCAGCAGCATCTGCCCGTTCACCGGGAGGCGCCCCAGCGCGCCGACCGAGATCACCCCCGTGAGGGCCGCGGGGTAGTTGAGGGGGTTCCCGCTCAGGGCCTCGTTCCCAGCGGCGGCGATCACCGTGACCTTCCGGGCGATCGCCCGGTTGATGGCCTCCTGCTCCGCCCGGCTGGCCTGGGACGAGCCGAGGCTGAGGTTGATCACCTTGGCGCCCTTGGCGATGGCGTGGTCGATGCCCTGGATCAGGGCGGCGGTGGTGCCGCCGTCCACGCCCAGCACCCGGATCGGCATGAGCTTGACCTTGGGGGCCACCCCGGCGATGCCGACGTTATTGTTGGCGACGGCGCCGATGATCCCCGCCACGTGCGTTCCGTGGCCGAAGTCGTCAAAGGGCGTCTTGCCTGCCTCCACGAAGTTCGCCGCCTTGCTCATGTCCAGGTTGGCCGAGAGATCCTCGTGGTTGGGGTCCACCCCCGTGTCGATCACGGCCACCAAGACCCCGTTCCCCTCGGTGGTGTCCCAGGCCGTGGGGGCCTTGATCATGTCGAGGCCCCACTGCCCGGGAAGCGTGGTTCCGTTGGGCGGCCGGTACTTGGGATCGTTCACGGTCGCGGCCACGCCGTAGCCCGCGTTCCCGCCGGCCTGGCGGAAGCCCCCTACCATCTGGGTCTTCAGCATGCGGTTCACCTCGGCGAAGCGGACGCCGGGAATGCTCTCCAGCCGAAGCAAGGCGTCGGCTTCGGTGCCGGCGGGGACGTCCACCAGCCAGAGGCCTTCTCCCAGCGCCGTTCGGGGCTCGGTGCCGGCTTCTCGCAGGCGCGCCTCGGCTTCTTCGGGATTATCGAGGCTGACGATCAGCTCCCCGGCCGCATAGGAGCCCGCCGGAGGCAGGGAGAGGGTCGGAGGCGTCTGGCAGCCCGCGAGCCAAAAGCTCAAGAGGCTGATGCCGGCGAGCGGGAGGCCCAGGAGGCGGCGGATGAGGCGGGGTGAAGCGGTCATCAGCGTACCCTCGAGAAGGTCATGCCGCTGGCGGCTGACTCATAGAGGTTGGTGCGGTAGGGCTTGGAGGGCGGTGGGGCGGTCACGGCCTTGCCCAGCGACTCCACGGTCGCGTTGTAAGCACGGACCGTCCAGGTGTAGGAGATGCCGGGAATCAGCGAGCCGCCGTTCATGTCCCAGTCGGGGAAGGTGGGAAAGGCGATGGAGGTCTGGGAGGTGTAGCCCTTCCACTTGAGGGTGGCTGAGGCATGCGTGCCCTCGAGGACTTCGACCGCGTAGCTCTGGGCGTCCGGCACCGGCTCCCAGGAGAAGGTGGGATTGCCGCCCTCTTCGGCGCCATTGGCGGGGCCGGTCACGACGGGGGGCGGCATGAGTCGGAAGGGCACCGGGCTGAGGGAGTTGGTGACGACGGAAACCCGGCTCGTGAGCTTGCCGGAGGCGTCGGCGGCCTGTCCCTCGATGGCGTACTTGATGCCCTGGACGTAGGGAACGGGAAGGGTCTTGTTGGACTGGGAGTTCCGGGCGACCGGCACGGAGCCCATCAGCCCGAAGTCCATGAAGACGTCGGTCTGCACCCGCTGGAAGGCTCCGGCGTTGGAGTAGCTGACGCTAAGCGACTGGATCGGGACCTCTTTCGACTCGATGGGCTGAAGGGGCAAGGGGGCGAGATCGGGCTTGTCCGCGAAGGGGATGTCCGCGAAGCGGTAGCCGAAGGAGTCGAAGGAGAAGTCGGCGGCGCTCTGGTTTGTCTCGGAGGAGATGGGGCCGCCGATGAGGATGCCGCCGGCCAGGACTCCCGAGTGGACCGAGCCCGGCAGCAGCTCGCGGATGGCTAGCGCGAACTGGCCGTTGGTGGTCGTCATGGTGGAAGCCAGGCCCGCGAAGACTACGGCGCCCTTGGGGGTGATCGGAGCGCCGTTGTAGTGGATGACGCCCTGCAGGGTGACGTGCTTGGCCGAGGGCAGGCCGGTGGCAGGGAAGAGAGGCGGCAAGAAATAGCTCTGTCCGTCTGCCAGGGGGCTGTTGGTCACGTACGAGAGCGAGGTGTAGCCGGCGCGGGCGATCGCGATGCCTTGCCCACCGATGTTCCCGTAGAGCTTGAAGCTTCCGTCGGCATCCGTCTTGGCTGTGGCCAGGAGGCCGGCTGTCACCGTGGCGTTGCCCAGGGGCAGGCCGGTTACGGAGTCCACGACCTTGCCGGTCAAGGGGCGCCCGACGAAGGGGGCGATCCCCGGCAGGGTCGGCGAGACCAGGAGGAGTTCGCAGCCGCTGAGCGGAAGCAGGAGGGTGAGAACGAGAGCCAGGCGGCTGGTCATGCGCATCATGGCTCCATTCTACCCATTACCACCAGCCGATACGCTTCTTCTCCATATAAGCGACGAAGCTCGCGGTGATGCGCTCCTTGGCGTTGAGGGACTTGGCGCGGGTCCCGTAGCTGGCCCAGTCCCGCTCGAACATGCCGGTGAGCTGGGTGAGGATCGGCCCGCCGGTCACTTCCACGCCGGTTTCGCGGAAGTTGTTGAACGCCTGGAAGGTGTAGTTGGTCGAGCCGAAAACCGCCTTCTCGCCATCAAAGATCGAGAGCTTCATGTGCAGCTCCTGCATGTCGAGCTGGGCGTCGTACCATTTAAGCTCGAGGCCTTCCTTCATGAGGTGCTTGGCAGCGTAGAGGTTGGGGATGCCGTAGAGCTCGGTGAACCGCAGCCAGGGCATGTACTTCTCGTCCGAGGCGTGGCGATCCAAGAGCACGCGGACCTGGACGCCGCGGCGCTTGGCGTCGCCGAGTGCTTTGACGATGTCGAGGTCGGACCACTCGAACATGGCGACGTCGATGGTCCGGCGGGCGGCGGCGATGTTGGCCAGCAGAATGTCCTTGGTGTTGCGCTGCTGGATGCCGGTCTGGTGGAGGCGGATCATGCTGGAGGTCAGCTCAGGCACGATGGGGAGGATCCGGACGGGATCCTTCGGGGCCGGCAGGGGGACGCCCCACTCCTCGGCCATCATGCGGGAGAGTTCGGCGGCGACGGGGCCCTCGATCCGGGCCATGAGGTCGTGGTTCATGGTGGCGAAGTCGAAGAGGTTCATCGAGCCGACCCAGGCCACGCGGCGGTCCACGACGACCAGCTTGTTATGGTCGATCTGGAAGCGGTTGGCCAGCATCCCCCGGTTCTGCGGCATGAACTTGATCGGGAAGGACTTGAAGGGGATGGAGCCCAGCTTCAGGCGGCTCATCACTTCCTTGACCTGATTCTGGGTGGGACCGGCGATCCCGGCCTTGCCGTCGAGCATGACCTGGATGGTGACGCCGTTGCGCTGGCGCTCGGCGAGGATCTCGGCGATCTGCTTGCCGATGTCTCCACCCAAGAGGAAGTAATCAATCTGGATGCTGTCCTGGGCCGACCGCATGGACTCCAGCATGGCGGGGTAGATCTGGTCGGCGTCGATGAAGAGTTCCGCCTGGTTGGCGCGGGCTTCCAGGCTGAGGGGCGTGACCGTGGGAGGCTGGACCTTGGGAGCCTCGGGCTCGGCTTGCGCATCGGCCTTCTGGAAGGCCTCGGCCTGGCGCATGGCCTCACGAAGCAGCTCGACGGTCGTGATCTTGCCGTTGCCGTCGACGTCGATCGACCGGAAGGCCGCAGTATCAAGACCGGACTCGTCCAGGGTCAGCTGGCGATCGCGGTTGGTATCGAGTTCGGTGAGGCTCTCCAGGCTCGCGCTATTGCTCAGCGAGCGCCATTCTTCCTGGTCCATTCCCATCAGGGACCGGTTGGCGGCCTGGGGGGCTGCTCCGCAAGCGGTCAGCAGGGAAAGGGCCAGCGTCAGAAATAGTAGCTTTTTAGCGCGCATGCGAGATCCTCCGTGAAGCGACCATACGGTCTGTTAACGGGATTATCGTCCCGCCGCGCGCGGTCTTGCCTAAGGTGCCTTTAAACTTCGGTTTAGATATGGGGAGCCCGTGCGAGCGATGTGCTAGACTACACGCAAAATCAAGCAAGGAGGGTATGGGATGTCGGCGTGGCAACGCGCACGGGGAGCGGATCAGAAGCGGGAGCGCCGGGAGGCGATCCTGGCCGCGGCCTGGGAGATCTTCCAGCAGCTTCCCTTCCAGACGATCACCATGGCCCAGGTAGCCCAGCGGCTGGGATTGTCGAAGGGGACGTTGTACCTCTACTTCAAGACCAAGGAAGAACTCTTTCTGGCGGTGCAGCTGGAGCAGCTCGAAACCTGGATCTACGGCCTGGAAGCCGACTTGGCGGCCTGGAACGGAACGGGAGACACCGCCGGGGTGCTCCGGGTCATCTGCGACTCCGTGTCAGGTCGGCTACCGATCATCCGCTTCATGGCCCTGCTCGAGGGCATCCTCGAGCATAACGTCGCGGTCGAGTCGGCGATGGAGTTCAGGCGCCGGATGGCTTTGCGCCTCTCCGCCATCGGGTCGCGCCTGGAGGTCTGCTTGCCCTACCTGCGTCCCGGCGAGGGAGCGCGCTTCGCGCTCCATACCCAGGCCTTGATGGTCGGGATGCTTCAGCACGCGAATCCCTCGCCCGCCGTCAAGCGCATGCTGCAGACGCCGGGGCTGGAGGCTCTCAATATCGACTACCTCACCGAGGTGACGGAGGTCATGGAGCTGCTGTTGTTCGGGCTCGCCTCCCGCCGGGGGGCCCCCATGCCCAAGGGCGCTCCCGCGTAATGGTTATGAGAGGGTTAAGTTGCCTCTAAGCTCCGTTTAATCCGCTCAAGCTCTCCCGCATGGAACGGGATAACCGTTTTATGTTCATGCTGATGCGACGCCTGACGATTCTTCCCCTGTTGGCGGCCGGCCTGCTCGCGGGCTGCGGCGGCGTGCCCGGCCTCTCGGGGGGGGAGTTCGGATCCGTCTCGGCGCAGGCCGATCTTGCGAGCGTCGTGAAGGACCTCGCCAAGCACCGGATCGCCGAGACTCCCGAGGGTCTCTGGGTGCGCCAGCTTCCGGAGATCCCCCGCGAGAAGATGGCCACCGTGCTCTCTTACCGCGCCATGGACAACGATCTGGCCGGAGACCTCGTCAAGCATCTCAACGACCTGGAGGAAGCCGGCTCGTCAGCTTACGCCAACCTTCTGGTCTTCTCGGATGCGGACGGCCAGGACGATACGCGCCTCCACTACATGGTTCAGGATTCCAAGCGGGCGATCGCCAGCCCCTGGCTCCACGCCGAAGGGCCGTTGCGCCTGACCGGCAAGGAGCTCAACTCGGCCTCGCCCGAGACCCTTGAGCGCTTCGTGGGCTGGGGGTTCCGGGAGTATCCCGGCCGCTTCAAGCTCCTCGACGTCTCCAGCCATGGCTCGGGTTACCAGGGCATGTGCGTCGACTTCACCTCTAACTACGCGCAGATGCCGCTTCACTCCTTCGGGACCGCCGTCCGGCAGGGCCTGAAGGGCCGGCAGCTCGACGTCTTGAATCTCCTGGCCTGCCTGATGTCCACCGTGGAGGTGGCTTACGAGTTCCGCGACGTCGCCAAGGTGATGGTCGCGAGCGAGGACCTGATCATGGGAGGGCGCGTGCTTCCCTACTCGCAAACGTTTGGAAGGCTGAGCGCCCGCTCGGATTGGCAGAAGGCCGAGGCCCAGGACGTTGCGCGCCAGCTGGTAGAGGACGCCAGGCCGGACGTGCCGGCCTCCGGGGCCTATACCATGGCGGCCCTCGACCTCTCGCAGATCGCCGACGTCAAGCGCCAGCTCAACGTCCTCTCCAATCTGCTCTTGGAGCGTTTGCCCGCCAACCGCCGCGAGATCCTCGCGGCTTACGACGGTGTCCCGGTGCTTCGCAAGGACAAGGGCCAGAGCAGCCATCGGGATCTGATCCGCTTCGCCCAGGAGCTGCAGACGCGGGTCTCCGATCCGGAGATTCGCAAGGCGGCAGGGGCCCTCATCACCTCATGCGAGCGAACGATTCTGGTCGCCAAGCGCAAGAAGATGGAGCGCGACGTGGCCAACGGACTTTCGGTCTACCTCCCCGACCCCTACGAGGAGTTCAACGCGGCCTACCGCGAGACGCGGCTGGCCAAGGAATCCTCCTGGGACGAGTTCCTGCTCGCCGTGAAGGCGAGCCGCTAGCTCAGAGCCGCACGAACACTTGATTGACGTTGTAAGGAAATAACGTCAGCAGGGTGGACAAACGCTCGGTTGTTTATTAAAATTGTATTAGTGAAATTTTAAATCTTCATCAAGCGGGTTCAGCCCGCCTTCCCCACGGCCCGCGAGCGCGGGCGTGTTGAATATAAAGGAGAATCCCCCATGTCGAAGTTCCTGATCGCGGCCCTTTTGGCCGTTCTCACCTATAGTTTGACCGGTTGCGGGCAGGCCCTGCCCTCGGCTTCGTCTTCGTCGTCCAACTCCCTGAGCGCCCGCAGCACCGCCTCGCAGGAGCTCCTGGTCAAGTTCAAGTCCCCGGTGAGCGCCAGCTCGGTCCAGATCTTCCATGCTCAGCATGGCACCCGGACCTTGCGGGTGATCCCCGGCCTCAACGTGCATGTCATGTCCGTCGCCGCCGATCGTTCGGTCTCCCAGGTGCTCGCTCAGGTGAGCAAGTCCCCGATGGTCGAGTACGTGGAGCTCAACCAGGCCGTCAGCCTTCACGACGGCCAGGCCAAGCGCTAAGGGAACTGCTTGCTCGCTTCCCTCGTCTATAGACCAGGAAGCGGGCAGCTCTCGGACCACGAAGGCGACGCCCCCCCGCTCCCGGTAACCGAGCCGCAGAAGCCCCTTCGAGGGCGCTTGCGCCTCGGCACCAGGATGCCAAAAGCGGGGGGCGTCGCCTTCAAGCCAAGCAGGGCGCTGTTTCAATGCCTGGCGTTCGGGTATACTGGAATCGACTATGGGGGGTACCCCCGGTTTCGGCTCGACGCTGGGTTGTCCCCCTCGAACGCCGTCAGGCGCTCGGTCACAACCCACTGGAGGAGATCCCCTTGAGGAATGCTCGCCAACGCAAGACCCGGCTTTTCGCGCTCGCCGCGCTGATTGGCGCTGCTTGCTGGACGCTCGTCCAGGCCCCCGTGGATGCCTATAAGCCCCGCGTGCTCCGGATGGGCTTCGTGCCCTCCGAGAACCTCCAGCACATCATGCGCAACGCGCAGCCCATCGTCAGTGCGATGAGCCGCGAGCTCAAGATGGAAGTCGTTCCCTTCGTCGCCACCGACTACACCGGCGTGATCGAGGCCATGCGAGCCAAAAAGCTCGACGTGGCCTTCTTTGCTCCGGGTGCCTACGTGCTCGCCGAGCGCCAGGCCAACGCCAAGGCCATCCTCAAGGCCGTTCGCGGGGGAGAGGGTTTCTTCTACTCGGCCATCATCACGCGCACCGACTCGGGCATCAAGAGCCTGCGGGATCTCAAGGGCAAGACCTTCGCCTTCGTCGATCCGGTCTCGGTCTCGGGAGCCATCTACCCCAAGGCCCTCTTGATGGACGAAGGCCTGCGCCCCGAGCGCGACTTCTCCCAGGTGATCTACGCCGGAGGCCATGACGCCACGGTGCTCGCCGTTCTCCACGGGAAGGTGGACGCCGGAGCGACCTTCTCCAACTCCACCGACGGCAAGCAGGGCTCCTGGAACGGGTTCCTCCCGCTCGAACAGCAATCCAAGATCAAGGTCTTGGCCTATACCAAGCCCGCTCCGAGTGATAACATCGCCGTGGCCGACGGTCTCGACCCCGAGATCGTCGCCAAGGTCAAATCTGCCCTGATCAAGATGAGCAGTACTCCTGAGGGTCGCAAGAACCTCATGGACATCTACCACATCGAGGGCTTCGCCCCCACCTCTCCCGCCGAGTATGCGCCCATCCGGGACGCCTTCAACCGCGTGGGACATCGCCTGCCCTAACCAAGGACTCAGAATGGACCTCATGATCGACGTTCAGGGACTCCGCAAGGCCTATGGAGACGGAGACCTGATCCTCAAGGACGTCAGCGTCAAATTCGCCCCCGGCGAATTCGTCACGATTCTCGGGCTCTCGGGAGCCGGCAAGTCCACCTTCCTGCGTTGCCTGAACCGTCTCATCGAACCGACCGGCGGCAGCCTCATGGTGCCGCGCGGGGTCCTGGACGGCTCCGACTCCACCGAACGCATCGACATGACGAAGGCCTCCTCGCGCGACCTGCGCCTCTGGCGCCGCCGGGTCGGGATGATCTTCCAGCAGTTCAACCTCGTCAAGCGCATGAGCGTCCTCGACAACGTTCTCTCGGGCACCCTGGGCGAGGCCAACCTCCTCGCCTCCATCTTCCGCTCCTTCCCCAAGGCCGATCGCGAGCGCGCCCTTCACAACCTCGAGCGGGTGGGCCTCCTCGATCAGGCCTACCAGCGCGCTGACACCCTTTCGGGAGGCCAGCAGCAGCGGGTGGCGATCGCCCGCGCCCTCATGCAACGCCCCAAGGTGATCCTGGCCGACGAGCCGGTTGCATCCCTCGATCCCAAGCTTTCCGTGCAGGTCCTCGACACCCTCAAGCGGGTCGCCGAGGAGGACGGCATCACGGTGCTCGTCAGCCTTCACGTTCTCGACCTCGCCAAGACCTACGGCGATCGGATCATCGGCTTCCAAGGCGGCCGGATCGTCTTCGACGGCAAGCCCGAAGCCCTCAGCGACAATGAAGTCGAACGGATCTACTTCCGAGAAGGATACGAGCATGCTCCAGCAACCCCCCGAACCGTTGCAGCCCTCTGAGTCTCAGGCTCAGCCCGAGTCCCAGGCCGAGCGCAAGGTGCCCATGTCCGAGCCCCAAGCCCCGGAATCACGGGCGCTCCCCCAGCCGCCCCGGCAGGGCTGGAAGGGCTGGGCGGTCGGCTTGCTGCTGGCCTTCATTCTCGGCTGGTCCTTCGCGGGCGTGCAGTTCGACTTCAAGGAACTGATCCACGGCGCGCCCCAGATGGCGGACATGTTCAAACGAAGCATCCCGCCGGATGTCACCACCCTCACGGATCCCGAGCGCTACTCCGTGCCTGAGGAGCTGGGCCTCAAGGAATTGATCCTGCCCGTCCCCCTCGGCGGAGAGCTCAGCGAGCTCAAGGAACGCTGGTGGCGCAACACCTTCCCCAACACGGTCCTCGGCGCGACCATCCAGACCATCCAGATGGCGGTCGCCGGTACCTTCATCGCTACCCTCATCGCCTTCCCCTTGGGGTTCCTCGCGGCACGCAACACCAGCCCGAGCCCGATCCTCTACCACGCCATCAAGCTCACGGTGAACTTCCTGCGGACCATCCCGGACTTCGCCGCCGGCTTGATCCTCATCGCCGCCATCGGCCTCGGGCCCTTCGCCGGCACCCTCGCCCTCGCCTTCCACACCACCACCGTGCTCGTGAAGCTCTTTAGCGAGGCCATCGAGAACATCGATCCCGGCGTGGTCGAGGCCGTCACTGCCACCGGAGCCCGCTACCCGCAGGTCGTCAGCTTCGCGGTCGTGCCCCAGGTCATCCCCGACTTCATCTCGTTCGTCCTCTACCGCTTCGAGACCAATATCCGGGCCGCCACCGTGCTCGGCCTGATCGGAGCCGGTGGCATCGGCCTCATCATGAACTCGGACTTCCGCATGTTCCAGTACCCGCAGGCCGCCATGTCGGTGATCGTGCTGATCGTCCTGGTCATGCTGGTGGACTACCTCAGCGCCCGCCTCCGCCGCCTCGTGATTTGATGTCCCCGACGCCTCCGGTCTGGTCGCTCGGGCTCCTGCTGCCCCTGGTCCTGCTCTTCTCGGCGATGGCCTCGATCGGCTGGTACCACTGGTCGGAGACGCTGGGTCTCAGCCGAGCGCTCTCCGCCAAGGCGTCCTTCCTCGTGGTCGAGGTCCTGGGCATCCTCCTGCCCGCGCTGGGACTGGCCCAGCTGCTCAAGGTCGATCCGGAGGCCACGTTTCCCACCCGGCGCGTGAGCGCGGCGGCCCTCCTCTCGGTCTTCGTCGGCACGCTCGGCCTCTCGATTCTCCTGACCTACCTCCAGGACGTCTACCAGAAGGCCTTCAACCTCCCCTACCCGGAGGCCCTCCTGGAAGTCCTGACCATCCACTCCCCCGTCGAGGGTATCCTGCTTGCGGCGGGAGTGGTCCTGGCCGCGGCCATCTGCGAGGAAGCTCTCTTCAGGGGCTACGTCCAGTCCGCTCTGCAGGAGCAGTTGAAGCCCGCGGCGGCGATCGCCCTCACCGCCCTGCTCTTCGCCGCCTTCCACCTGGAGCCGGCGGGGCTTCCCACCTACCTGATCCTGGGAGCATGGCTCGGCTGGCTTCGCTACGTCGGCCACTCCCTCTGGCTCCCGATCCTCGCCCACGGCACCAATAACCTGCTCGCGCTCATCCAGGCGAACGTCCTGGGCGAGGCCTACTGGACGGCCCACGTCACCACGATGCTCCCCTTGGGGCTCTTCCTGGCCTTCGTCGGCGGACTCGGCTTGCGGCATAGCTTGCGGCAAACCCTCGCGCGGTGATCCTCGCTCTCTTGCTCCAGATCAGCGATTCAGAGCGCCGCGAGCCGGGGCCGGAACCTGGCCCCGGAGTGACCGTCAGAGCGGGATGCTGAGCGGGGATGACGGGCCACGGGTCTTGGGGGCCTTCGTCTCCTTGAAGGGAAGCTTGCTGGGATCGCGGGCGATCGCCATCACCAGCAACGGCACCTCCGCCGCGATCATGGTCGTCTGGACGTAGTGGCTCCCGTGCTTGCGCGTTAGCTGGTCCTGCTCGATCGACTCGATGAACTGCTCGCGCGCCTTCTTCTGCCCCTCCGCGTTCAAGCCGGATTGGCTCAGGAACATGTCCAGAAGCAGCTTCTCGGCCTGCAGGATCTCCTCGGAATCGATCAGGGGCATCGCGAAGATCTCGGACTCGATTTTGTTCCCGTTGGTGATCACCATGATCTGGCAGGCCGAGAAGTACGTCTCGGTCGCGCGGTAGGTCTTGCCCTTGGTGCCGTCCTTCAGCTCGAAGGGTTCCACGTACGCGATGACCCCCTTCTTCAGCATGGGGGTCATCTCGAACTGCTGGATCGTCTGCCCCACCTGGGAGAGGGCTGGGCTTCCCAGCAAGCTGAATGCGAGAACCCCGACCCCAAGCGCATGACGCACGCGCATATCGCCTCCTCTCCCTCCGGGAACCGGGTTTCCCGGTACCGGGAAGTCTTGCGCCCAGACGGTGGGGCCTTGCCCATCACCGGGCTCAACAGGGCTTATGGTAGGCGAAGGGCAAGCCGATTGCACCAATCGGGCACGCCAAAAGACGCCTCAGCTCCTTCGTGGGACGAGCCGGTCAGAGGTTCTCGTAGTGGGTCAGGATCTTGCGGACGTAGTTCTGCTGGGCCGACGTGAGCGATTCCCCGGAGGCCACCTGGCGCTTCATGTGGCCGATCCCCCAGTTGTAGGAGGCCAGCGCGTACTCGCGCGCCTGAGGATGCGTCTGCCAGTTCCGCAAGAGCCAATCGAGGTAGCGGGCCGTGCCCTTGAGGTTCTGCTCGATGTCGTAGGCGTCCGAGACGCCCAGGTCCTTGGCTGTCGAGGGCATGAGCTGCCCGAGGCCCATGGCTCCCACTTTCGAGGTGGCCTTGGGGTTGAAGGAGCTCTCGGTGGCAACCAGAGCCGCCACCAGGCGGGCATCCAGTTCGAGCTGCCCGCTCCAGCGCAGGATCCCGTCTGCGATCCGATCCGCAGCATCCGCCTGGATCCAGGGGTTGCGCTTCTTGATGTAATCGAGAAGGCGATCGCGCTCGAGGTTGGATGCCGATTGGGCCGGGAACTCGACCCGATCTCCGGGCGGAGCGTCCCCGTACGAGGCGAGCCGCGGCATACACCCCGTCACGATCATGAGGATCAGGCTCAAGTAGAGGAGACGCATTACCCTGCTCTCGGGCCGAACGGCCCATCGATAGAGGCTTTCCGGCGCAAGAGGCGCCCTTCCTCCAGTTTAACCGCCAAGTGCTCGCAGGAACGTAACCTCCGTCACGCAACTTCCTCCTCCGATCCCGGGATAACTTAAGGACGGAGGACCCTATGGCCAATCCCGATCTGACCGTCACGAAAACCCCCGATGCCCTCCGCGGCACCCGCCCCCTGGGCCTGCGTTTCCTGGGCACGCGCCCCTTGGGGGATTCGGTGGCTGAGGAAGAGCCCGGCCGCGTCTCGCCCGCCATGGCAGGCAAGATCCGCGCCTTGATCGCCAAGCTGCGCAGTCTGCTCTCCATGGTTCCCCCCGAGCTGCGCGGCAAGATCATGGGCCTGATCGCTTCGGCGGAAGGCGCGCTCGCGGGCTTCTGGATGGGCGATCTCAACTCGCTCGTCAGCGCTCATGGAGCGCACCGTCCAGTTGCTCAACCAGCTCGCCGGCTGGGGCGACCTCCGGGACCTTCGCGCCCTGGCCACGCGGATGTACTGGGATCGCCGCCGGATCCTCTCCGAGCTTCAGCACCTGCTCGCGGGAGCCGAAACCCGCAGTGTCGACTCCCTGAAGACCCAGCGTGAGCCCGATCCGATCGGATCGCTCGCCGCCATGATCGACTCCCGCTTCTAACCACAGGGCCTCCGAGCCCGTCGCCGCCGCCGTCAGGAAGTTCATCGGGAAGGCTGCGTTACGCCCGCGTAGCTGTTGAAGAGCTCCATCCCTCCGCAGACGCTTCCTTTGCTGCGACCGCCTCTCGTCTCCTCGCGCTCCCGTGCTAGAATGGCGCAGGAGGTGCGTTCATGAGGCTTCGTTCCACGCTTTCGACCCTTTTGCTGCTCATGGCGCTCGTCGCCTGCACGGCGGGTGAGCACCGTCTGATGCGTCCCGCTTCGGATACCCGTTTCCCGGCGCTTTCAGGGGATGCCGATCGCTACGCCGAGCACCGCGAGGCCTGGACGCGCCGCGAGCCCATCGGCGTGAAGGGAGAAGTCGAGGCCACCTTCGAAGATCCCAGCCTGGGGGCGGATTACCTGGCCCACCTCGCCCGCGTGCAGGGCCTCGGAGAAGTCAGCCGCGACGGGTACTTCGAGACCATGTGGGCGGCCCTTTACGGCACCCAGGGCGATCGCTTCCCCATCCAGGTCACCATGCGCTTCGATCGTCTCTTCCACTCCAAGGCCACGCTCGATCCCGCGCGCTGGACCTTCGTTCTCGAGGACGATTCGGGCCGCCAATGGAAGCCGCTCCACGTCGGGGACCTGCGCGACGGCTCCGTCGAGCGCGGCAAGCTGGCTTCCACCTTCCGGCTCTGGTTCAAGATCGATGATGACGGCAAGCGCCCCCTGATCGACGGCCGCACCCGAGAGTTGATCCTTCACGTCCGCGGCAATCCGGGCACGGCCTTGCTGCGCTGGAAGTTCAAGGCGGATAACCCGTCCAATGGCTAATCCGGAAACCTCCAAGCCCCCCTTGATCGTCGTCGCCGGCCCCACGGCGAGCGGCAAGAGCGCCCTGGCCATGGACCTGGCCGCCGACCTCGACGGCGTCATCCTCTCCGCGGATTCCCGGCAGGTGTACCGGGGCTTCGACATCGGGACCGCCAAGCCGACGGCCGAGGAGCTCGCCTCCGTCCCGCACCGCCTGATCGACGTCGTCGAACCCACCGAGACCTACACGGTGGCCCAGTTCCGCGAACTGGCCCGCGCCGAAATCGCCGAGGCGCATGCACAGGGCCGAATGCCCATCCTGGCGGGTGGGACCGGCCTCTACATCCGCGCGGTGCTGGGCGGCTACGCCATTCCCGAGGTGCCGCCCGACCCGGAGCTCCGCGCCAAGCTTGAAAAGCTCGAGCATCCCCACGCGGCGCTCGCCGAGGTGGATGCCGTCTCGGCTGCGCGCCTGCATCCCAACGATCGGGTGCGCGTCATCCGGGCGCTCGAGGTCTTTCACCTCACGGGCAAGCCCATCTCCGAGCTTCAAACCCGCGAGGAGTCGCCGTACCGGGTGGCCTTCCTCGCGCTCGGCTGGCCGCGCGAGGCGCTCAACGAGCGCATCAACCTCCGGACGATCCAGATGTTCGAGGCGGGCCTGAGCGCGGAGGTCCAGGCGCTCGCCCAGCACTACGGGGCCGATTTACCCCTCCTCAAGACGCTGGGCTACGCCGAGACCCTGCGCTGGCAGCTTGGCGAGATGACTCAGGAGGAGGCGATCGCCCTCATCCAGCAGAACACCCGGCGCTACGCCAAGCGCCAGGTGACCTGGTTCCGCCGCGAGCCGGACGTCGTCTGGCTCGACCCCCAACAGTACGCGAGCCCGCGGGCGCTTTCGGACGCGGCACGGGAGATCGTCGACCAGCAGCTCGCCAAGACCCAGCCATAATGTGACTTCCGTCCGGGCCTCATGCTACAATTCAAGCGCTATGGCCACTTCCTTTGTTAAGCTTCAAGGCACCGGAAACGACTTCATCCTCTTCGACCTCCGCTTCGAGACCGAAGAGCAGGATTGGCAGGCGCTCGCCCCTGGGCTTTGCGACCGCCACTTCGGCATCGGCGCCGACGGCCTCTTGCTGGTCCTTCCGTCGACCGCTCCGGGCGCCGCGTTCCGCATGCGCGTCATCAACTCCGACGGCTCCGAGCCCGAGATGTGCGGCAACGGCCTGCGCTGCTTCGTGCGCTACCTCCACGATCAGGGTCTCGTCGAGGGCGCGACCGTCGCCGTCGAGACCGGAGCCGGCGTGCTGCGGGCCGAGATCCTCGGCGATGCGGGAAGCGACGGGACCTCTGCTTTCCAGGTGCGGCTCGACATGGGGCGCCCCTTCGTCATGGGCCGCGAGATGCTGCCGATGGGCGATCGCCGCCTGGACGTCCACCTCGTCTCGATGGGCAACCCCCACTGCGTCACCTTTGTCGACGACCTCGACCGTGTTCCCTTCGCCGAGGTGGGTCCCGCCGTGGAGGGGCATCCGCGCTTCCGGCAGCGGACCAACGCGGAGTTCGTGCAGGTGCTCAACCGTGGCCGCTTGCGGGTGAAGGTCTGGGAGCGCGGAGCGGGCCCGACCCTGGCCTGCGGCACCGGCGCTTGCGCGGCCGTGGTGGCCGCGATCAGCCGGAGCCTCACGGATCGTCACGTCATCGTCGAGCTTCCCGGCGGCGCCCTCACGATCGACTGGCAGGTCGGGGGATCCGTCTTCCTCACCGGGCCTGCCGAGCCCGTCTTCACGGGGCAAATCACCCTCTCGGCCCTCGCCCCGACGGGAGCCTAGATGCACGCCAAGCGCCTTTCCCAAATTCCCCCGTACCTCTTCGCGGGAATCAACCGAAAGAAAGCCGCCCTCCAGGCGCAGGGCGTCGACGTGATCGACCTGGGAGCCGGCGCTCCGGACCGTCCCGCGCCCGTGCATATCCTCGACGCCCTCACGGCATCGGCGCAGGATCCTACCTCGCATCGCTATCCGCCCTATGACGGCACTCCCGCCTTCAAGCGCGCTGTCGCGCAGTGGTACGACGGGCGTTTCGGGGTGACGCTGGATCCCAAGCGCGAGGTGCTGGCGCTGATCGGCTCCAAGGAAGGGCTCGTGCACCTGGTCTGGGCCATGACGGATCCCGGTGACGTGGTCCTGGTGCCGGATCCCGGCTACCCGGCCTACGCGACGGCCGCCCTCATGGCAGGCGCCGAGCCCGTGAGCATGCCCTTGCTGAGCGAGCGCGGGGGCTTCCCGGATCTCGAGGCCTTACCGGCGGAGATCGTCTCGCGGGCCAAGCTGCTCTTCTTGAACTACCCGAACAACCCCACGGGGGCGATCGCCACGCTCGATCGCTTCGCGGAGGTCGTCTCCTGGGCCCGAAGCCACGGCGTGACGGTAGTGCATGACGCGGCCTACGCCGAACTGGGCTTCGACGGGCACGTGCCTCCGTCGATCCTCCAGGTGCCGGGGGCCAAGGACGTCGCCGTCGAGTTCAATTCGCTTTCCAAGAGCCACGGCATGGCGGGCTTCCGGATCGGCATGGCCGTGGGGAACGCCGAGGCCATCGGGGCCCTGGCCCTCCTGAAGTCGAATGTGGACACAGGCGTCTTCAAGGCCGTCCAGGACGCGGCGGTTGCGGCCCTCACGGGGCCGCAGGATCACTTGCCCGCTTGGCGTGCGCTCTACCAGGAGCGCCGGGATGCCGCCCGCGCCGGCTTCGCCGAGCTGGGCTGGCCCGAAATCCCTTGCGGCGGCGGCTTTTTCCTTTGGTTGCCGACGCCGGGAGGCACGCCCAGCGTGGCTTTTGCCGAGGAGCTCATGGAGCGCTGCGGGGTGATCGTGGCGCCGGGGGCGGCTTACGGGGAAACGGGCGAAGGCTACTTCCGGGTGGCCCTGGTCTCGGAGGCGGAGCGGATTCGGGAGGCGATCGCCCGCATGCGCGACGCCGGAATCCGTTTTGAGGGCGTAAGCGCCCGCGGCTCAGAAGGGGAGAATCCCGGATGTTCCTGACCGTCACTCCCAACGCCGCCATCGACAAGACCGCGGTGGTGCAGGGCTTCTCCGTCAACCAGCGGCATGTCGTGAAGCAACTCCACGCCCAGCCGGGCGGCAAGGGCATCAACGTGGCCCGGGTGCTGAAGGCCTTCGGCACGCCGGTCTTCGCCTCGGGCTTCGTGGGCGGGGAAACCGGCAAGCTCATCAAGTTCGGGTTGGAGCGCGAGGGGATCCGGGGCGACTTCGGCATGGTCATGGGGGAGTCCCGCACCTGCCTGGCGGTTCTGGACCCGCAGCGCGGGACGGTGACCGAACTGGACGAGGCCGGTCCCGAGGTGACGGCCCAGGAGGTGACCAAGCTGACGGCCATCATCCAGCGCTACGCCATTCGCGCGACGCCGACGGTCTTCGCGGGCTCGCTGCCTCCGGGCGTGCCACCGGACGCCTACCGCAAGTGGATCGACATCGTCCAGCGGGCGGGCGGCAAGGCCTACCTGGACGCCAAGGGTGCCGCCCTGGTGCACGGGTTGGAGGCCAATCCCTACATGGTCAAGCCTAACCAGGCGGAGGCCGAGGAGGTGCTGGGCTACCACCTGGACACCGAGACGCGGATCTCCCAGGCGATCGATTATTTCCTGCGCAAGGCGCATATCGCGGTGATCACGCTGGGCGAGCGCGGCGCGGCGATCGGCTGCGAGGGGGAGCGCTGGCGGGTCTACGCTCCGCCGGTCAAGGTCGTGAGCACGGTGGGCTCCGGAGACGCGTTCATGGCGGGCTTCATCGTGGGGCTGACGCGCGGCCTGCCGCTCAAGGAGTGCGCACGCCTGGCAGCGGCGACGGGGGCGGCCAATACCCAGGCGGTCTCGGCGGGAACGATCCGCCTCGAGCAAGTCGACCGGCTTCAGAGCCAGATCAGGGTGGACGCCCTGCGCGGCTAAGCCTGTTCTTTTGTACAAATTGCACAAGGTCTTTGCCCTTCCCCTTCGGTAGCATGGCGGGGGAGAACCTCGACACGGAGGGGGCACGATGGGCAAGACGGCATTGGTCCTGAGCGGCGGCGGCTTCAAGGGAGCCTACGAAGCGGGGGTCATCAAGGCCCTGGCCGAGGCCGGGGTCGTCCCGGACGTGGTGGTCGGGATCTCCGCGGGCTCCCTCAACGGGGCCTACGTCTGCAACCTGGTGGCCTCGGGGGAGTTCACCCCCCAGCGGATCGACGAGACCATCATCCACCTCTGGATCAACCGGGCCACCCTCGAGGACATGTTCTACACGGCGGAGGGCGAGTTCGCGCCGGGCAGCCTGGGGGCGAGCTCGACCCAGCAGATCTTCCACCGGATCGGCATCGACCCCTTCAAGAAGCTCTCGTGGATCAAGATCGGCCTCGATTCGCTCTTGGCCGCCCGCGAGCTGATCGGCGGGCGCTTCACGTCGATCTTCAGTCACGGCTTCCTCAAGGATATCCTCGAAAGCCAGTTGCTGCCCCCCGAGCGCGTTGTGAAGCCCATGACCTTCTCGGTGGCCGTGACCAACCTCATGGGCACGACTAACTTCGAGGACACCTCCATCGAGGCGCGTCACTGCCACTATGAGACCTTCCGCTGGAACGCGGCCACGGAGCCCGAGCACTGGAGCCAGCAGTTCGCCTGGATGCGCTCGATGATCATGGCGAGCTGCTCGGTGCCCCTGGTCTACCCTCCCACCAAGATGCAGCTTCACGGCCAGGAGAAGCCGGGTCTCTTCCTCGACGGCGGCATGACCGAGAACGCGCCCATCGACCAGGCGCTTCACCTCGACCCCGAGGTGGATACGGTCTACGTGGTCCTGGCGGCCACCGTGGTGGGCGAGCCCTCGCGCGAGCCCAGCACCTTCCTGCAACTGGCGGCCCGGGTCTTCTCGATCATCGCGGGGCGCTACCTGATCCAGAACTACCACGACGTCCTGCGGATGAACGAGCGGATCCTCGCGATGCGCGAGATCTTGGATCGCGACGCGGAGGGGGCGATCGCCCGAACGGATCGCAACGAGATCTTCTGCCGGGCGGCGGGCTTCCGCGGCCTCGACGACTTCCTCTCCAAGCGCTACATCCGCCTGATCCCGATCGTGCCGGCCAAGTCGCTTCCGGGCGGGATCTTCAGCGCCATCTACTACCCCGAGCTCAAGCTTCGCTACATCGAGCAAGGCTACCGGGACGGGGTGGAGGCGATCGCCGCCTCCCTGCGCCCGATCGTCAAAATGGGCGAGCTCCCCCGTCTGGGAGAGCCCGCCCCTGAAGCGTGAATTCGTTAGCGCTTAGGCCTTCGCAGCTTGCTTCATGGCCTTCTTGAGGATGGCCTGCTGCTTCTTGATGGCCTCCAGCTCCTGCGCCAGCTCCTCGGGAGTCTTGTTCTGCAGGAGCTCGGTCACCTTGATCTTCTTCTCGTGGCGCTCTTCGAGCCGCTGAATCCGGGCGTCCATCTTGGCGAGCCGCTCTTCGTAGGTCTTCGCCAGCTCGTCACGGCGGGCCTTCAGCTCGTTCACGATCTCGTAGGGAGAACGGCGCGCATTCTTGGCTCCGCGGGCCGGCGGCCGGCCGGGCTTCTTCTTGGGGGCCGCTTGAGTCTCAGGGGTGGCGGATTTTCTGGGCATCGATGAATTCCCCTCCGTATTGAATTGGTTTTCAGCATTACTGCTAACGCGACGTCAATTATCATCGATTTCTGTCATTTCGACAAGCATGATAACTTTTTCTCACTTACCCCTGCAATCTTCCTTCTAATCTTAGGTTGCTGCAAGAACGACTGTGAATTGCGGGGTTTGGACGAGATGGCGTTGCAATGCCCCATGCAAGCGAGCCTTGCGCGGCTGCCTTGGCCGGAAGCCGCGAGACTTGGGCATGAGAGGAACAGATGAGGCTGAATCCGGCGAACATTGCGGTGCTTAGGGCAATCGCTCCCCTCAAATGCGGCTGATTTGCCAAGCGAGAGGATCCTTCGCTCGGATGTCGCGCGTTCGGAGTGCATGCTCAAAAGGCGCGAGATCCTCGCAGCGCCGGGTCGTTCAGAGCGCAAAAATGCCTAGATGCTCGCGATCGTTTGGGGTCGGTAGGAGAACGTGACGGATCCCGTCCCCGTTCCCGTCCCGCCGGGCAAGAACGTCATCGAACCCGCTTGAAGGCCCGTGATCGTCACGGAGTACACGCCATGATCCTGTTTGAGTAGGATTTCGCTGCCTTCCTGCAGGGGAATCGGCGCCATGGCGAAGGCTCCGATGGGTTTTCCCGCCTTGGCGGGGGCGAGCGTGCGGACGGCCCCACCCCCCGCGTTGGCGATGATCTGGAAGCGCGAGCCGTCGTAGAAGAAGGAGAGATCTCCTTCGGGGCCCATCCCATCGTCCGCGGGAAGCGTTTTGCCCGTTTTCAGGTCGATCTTCTCGGAAGTGAACGAGGTTCTCGGGTTCAGGAATGCGATCACGACGCTCGCCGTCGCGTCCTTGCCGGAAGCGGGGGCCGCATGCGTCGCCGGAACGATTTCCTGCTCGAAGCGCATGTCCTGCCGCACGTTCGCCTTTGCGAACGGCGCGTCGCCGACGGCCGCTGGCAGCGGGGATCCGCATCCGGCGAGCAAAAGCCCGAGTCCCAGCCATGTTCCGATTCGGTGCGACATCCTCGTCCTCCTCCGCTGCAGGGGCCTCTGCTAAAATGAGGCGATTGCCTGGGCGTCCTGCCGGCGCTCGTCCCGCGTGGGAAACGACCGGTTCGCCCGTAACGGAAAACGACTCTATCAACAGTGTAACGAAATGTAAACAAATGAGCGAAGGTCTGCAACGGGGAGGACATGCATGAAACTCGACTTTCCCAGCGGCGCGCTGCGCCCGATCGGTCTGGAGCAGATGGCATCGGTCCGAGAACTCTCGGCGAAGTCCCCGCGGAGGCGCGCCATCGTTCGCTACCACGACCATGCCGAACCCGTGCAGCGCATGATGAACGCCCTGGAGCCGGATTCGTACGTGCGCCCGCACCGCCACATCGATCCCGACAAGGTGGAGGTCTTCGTGGTCCTGGAAGGCCGGGCCCTGGTGCTTCAGTTCGACGATGACGGCCAGGTGAAGGACTTCGTCGTGATCGCGGCCGACGGCCCCCAGCGCGGGGTCGAGATTCCCCCCCGGACATGGCACTCGGTCATCGCGCTCGCCAAGGGAACCGTGCTCTACGAGATCATCGAGGGGGCTTTCTCCCCGTCCACGCACAAGTCCTACGCCCCATGGGCCCCAGCCGAGGGCAGTTCCGAGGCCCACGCCTTCCATGAGGCCCTGTTGGCGCGTGTCATCCCGCTCTTCTCGACCTGAGAACGCCGTTGCTTGAGCCTTTTCGTCTTCCGCGCCGGGTGGTATAGTGCACGTCAGTGTTACGGGATGTAACGCGCCAAGGTCGCAGGCAACGCGGCAACTGCCACGGGAAGTGCCAGCGGAGGTCGCCTCGGGCAGCGAGGCTTTTCGGACGCGACACGCCCCCTGGACGCGCATGGGAACGCGAGAGGAGACGCTCATGGAGATATCGAACGTGGTGATCGAGCGCCACGACGGGGACACCTTTTGCGGGGTGCTCACGTACGAACACGACATGCGCGAGCAGCTCCTGACCTGGAGCTTCGCGCTCAACGAGCAGCGCAAGGTGGTCTTGTTGCTGTATCCGTCGGCCTCGACGAGCGTCTATCCCGAGGTGCACGCGCATTACCGCGAGCTCGCGGATGCGATCCTGGAAGAGATTGCTCAGGGCGTGAAGTAGCGGCCAAGGCGAAAAAAGAAACACCCCCCTGCACGCTCCGTTCGCGCAGGGGGGTGTTTCGGTGGAGGGGGATCAAGCGCTTTGCAGCGAAAGGGCCTGGTAGAGCTGTTTCTCGGTGAGGGCGCCCAGGGCCAGGAGGATGGGCCCGAGCTTCTCGCCGGTGCGCTCCTGCACCTCGAGGGCGGCTTCCAGGTAGGGCATGGTGACCAGGCGCATGTCGAGGAGCAATTGACCCAGCTTGACGTCGTGGTACTGGTCTTCCAGGGTGTTCTTGAGGTGGGTGAACGAGAGGTAGCCGAGGCCGAGCAGGATCTCGCCGATCCGGAGGAAGGGGCTTTCGGCCTGGACCTCCAGGGCGTGGTCGAGCTGCTTGGGGGAGATGATCTCCCGGGCGATGAGCAGCGCGCCGAAGTGAACCGATTCCACTGCGGGCCGCTTGCCGCCGGGAGCGTGGGGGTTCGGGGATCCGTCGGTGAGGGCGAGTTTCTCGTCTTGCTTCGTCAATGCGTCGTTTCTCACGTATTTAGAAGAGCCGCGCCTTGACCTTGAGGGCGCCGTCCCGCTCGACCATCTCCTTGCCCTTGGTCTGCTCGAGGATGGCCTCGATATGGGTCATCGAGGTGTCGAGGCGTCCCACCAGCTTGTCGAGCTGGGCGAGGGTGTTGGGAAGGCGGCTGAGGGTCGGATCGAGCTGCGCCAGGGTCCGGTCGGCCTTGTCGACGAGGCCGGGGCCCTTCGCGCCGAGCGCGGTCAGGGTCGGGTCGAGCTGCTCGCCCATGCGGTCCAGGCGGTTCACGAGGCTGGGGCCCTTGTTGGCCAGGGCCGTCATCGTGGGATCGAGCTGGGTTCCCATGCGATCCAGGCGCTTCAGGAGGTCCGGGGTCAGCGCCAGCACGGTGTCGAGGCGCTTCTCGTTACGGACCAAGAGGCCGTCCGCGTTGCGGCCGAGGCTGTCGAGGCTGGAGACCATGGAGTCCAGCTTGCCTTCGTTGCGGGCGATCATGCCGTCGAGCCGGGTGAGGGCGGAGGCTCCCGACGTGATCGCCGCGGCAAGCTGCGGACCCTGGCCGTTGAGGCCCTGGGCGATGCTCTTGACGATGACCTGGAGGTCCTTGGGGTCGATGTCCTTGATCACGGGACCCAGGTGGGTCATCAGCTCGTCGACTTCGACGGGAACGGTGGTGTCCTTGATGACGGCGCCGGACTTCATCAGCGGGGCAGACTCGGACTGGGGCAGCAGTTCGACGTACTTCTCGCCAAGCAGGCTCTTGGCGCGGATGGCGGCCTTCACGTCCTCGCGGATCTCGGCGTCCTCGCGCAGCCGGAGCTTGACCACGGCCTTGTCATGGCGGACCGAGAGGGACTCGACCGAGCCCACGTTCACGCCGGCGATCATGACCGCGCCTTCCTTGACCAGGCCGGTGGCGTTGTCGAACTCGGCGGTGACATGGACCGCGTTGCCGAACTTCAGGCCCCCGACGGCGATGGACATATAGGCGAGGAGTCCCAAGGCGGCCAGGATGACCGCTCCCAGCATGACGTCGCCCGTGTGTTTGCGTTGCACCTTTGCCCTCTCCTCTGTTTTCGAGTTCCCTGGGGTCGCGGGATCTCCCGCGGGTTTATCTTTCAGCACAGCTAGACCACCTGGATCGGACCGTCCGCGCTACGGTCGAAGAACTGCCTCAGGATCGGGTCCCCGGAAACCTGGAGTTCCTGGGCGGGCCCGTACGCGATGAGCTTGCTCTTGTAGAGCATGGCGATCCGGTCGGCGATCTGGAAGGTACCGGGGATGTCGTGGGAGATCACCACGAAGGTGAGACCCAGTTCGCGCTGCATGCGCAGGATCAGCTTGTCGATGGCGTCGCTCATGACGGGGTCGAGGCCCGAGTTGGGCTCGTCGAAGAGGACGATTTCGGGCTCCAGGGCGATCGCCCGGGCGATGCCCACGCGCTTGCGCATGCCGCCCGAGAGTTCCGAGGGGAACTTGTGCTCGATGCCGGGCAGGCCCACCTGCGCGAGCTTGTTGGCCACGATCTCCCGGATCTCGCGCTCGGACTTCTTGGTATGGCGCCGCAAGGGGAAGGCCACGTTCTCGCCGACGTCCATCGAGTCGAAAAGGGCGCCGTCCTGGAAGAGCATGCCGAACTTCTTGCGGACCTCGTAGAGCTGCCGCTCCTTGAGGCGGGTGATATCCTCGCCGTCCACGTGAATCGCACCCTGATCGGGCTTCAGGAGGCCGACCAGGAGCTTGATGAAGACCGACTTCCCGGTGCCCGAGGGCCCGATGATGACGGTGGTCTTGCCCCGCTCGATGTCCAAGGAGACGTCGTCGAGCACCTTCTGGCGCCCGAAGGCCTTGTGCACATTCTGGAACGAGATGATAGGGTCCGGGATTACGAGGTTCGACATAGCATCACCACATCACTTCCGACAGGAAGTAGTTGAGCACCACGATGAGCGTCGCGATCGTCACGACCGCGCGGTTGATGGCCCGGCTGACGCCCTGAGGGCCGGGACCCGAGGTGTAGCCGAAGTAGCAGCTCACCACGCAGGTCAACAGCGCGAAGAGCATGCCTTTGACCATGCTGAAGATCAGGTCGTCAAACGTCAAGAAGCGCGTCACGTCCGCCATGAAGGCGCCGGAATTGACGCCCAGCTGGTAGACCGCCACCAGCCAGCCCGCGAGGATCGCCGCGAAGTCCGCGAAGACGATCAGGATCGGCGCCACCAGCATGAAGGCCAGGAAGCGCGGGGCCATCAGGTAGCCGTACGGGTTGACGGCCATGACCTCGAGGGCGTCGATCTGCTCCTTGATGCGCATGGTGGCGATGGTGGCCGTCATCTCGGTGCCCGGTTTGGCGGCCATCATGGCGCCGACGATGATCGGGGCGAACTCCCGGATCGACATCAGGCCCGAATAGGCGCCGACCATGTCCTGGCCGCCGAAGCTCTGGAAGGTGTAGAAGCCCACCAGCACGATATTCGAGCCGACGAAGGCGCAGACCGCCAGGATCACGGGAAGGCTCATCAGGCCGATCCGGATCATCTGATCGACCACCGAGCGCCACTCGGGGAGGTGCGTGAACATCCAGCGGACGGTCGTCCACCAGAACTTGCCGACCCGGCCGATTTCGCCGAGAACCGTCTCGCTCGCCATCTTAGTTGGTCACCTTCAGGAGGAAGGAAGTGAGGAAGTAGTTGGCGACCGCCACCGCCACGATGCCGTGGACGACTGTGTTGTTGGAGGCCTTGCCGACGCCCTGCGCGCCGCCCGTCACGTTGTAGCCGTAGAAGCAGGCGATCAGCCCGATCAAAATGCCGAAGACGGCGCTCTTCACGAGGCCGATGTAGATGACGGTCATGTCGACGTAGGCCAGGAGGTTGGAGACGAAGACCCCGAAGGTCATGCCCTTGAGGTAGACCGCCACGACGAAGCCCCCGAACATGCCGGCAGCCGAGGCGAGGACGTTGAGCAGCGGGCACATCGTCGCCAGGGCGATCATGCGCGGGGCGACGACGTACTTGACCGGGTTGACGGCCATGACGCCCAGGGCGTCGACTTCTTCTTTGACGCGCATGGTGCCGATCTCGCCTGCGATGGCCGTTCCGGCCTGGGCCGCAATCATGATGGCGGCGAGGGTGGGGCTCATCTCGCGGAGGATGGACTCGGCCAGAAGCGCCGAGAGGACGTGGTCGGCCCCGAAGATTCGGATGACGGCGAGGCCTTGCATGGCGCCGATCATGCCGACGGCGATCATGAGGGTGACCACCGGGATCAGGGTCTGGAGCGCCACTCCGCGCATCGCGCGAACGGTCTCGGCCCAGAAGATGGGAGGCGTGACGAGGGCCGACAGGATTTCCACCACGAAGGAGCCCATTCGGCCCAACACGGTCAGAAAGTTCACCAGGGGACGGGTGATGGCGTTTACCAAGTCGGTCTCCACGGAAGCGCAGTCCACAATGCCTTCATCGTATCATTCGACGATGCCCACTTACAAGGGTAAGGCCGCTCTCCGACAGGTTTTGTGGCCGAGGAGCGCCTGGAGAAAAGCCGAGACCCGGCCGGAGCCGGGTCTCGGAAGAGCAAGGTTGGAGAGCGTGGAGGATTAGTAGCCGGTGCCCCAGCCGGTGCCGGTGCCAGTTCCTGTGCCGGTGCCCCAGCCGGTGCCGGTTCCCGTTCCGGTACCCCAGCCGGTACCGGTGCCAGTACCCGTGCCGGTGCCGTTCTGGATCACCTCGGCGTAGGCGGTCGCATCGCTGGCGTCCTTGGTGGAGGTGAGGGTGTACTCCTGGGTGCCGCCCGGAGCCAGGGTGATCGGCTGCTCGGGGGTCTCGACGGCCTGGCCCTTGTTGGTGAAGGTCACCTTGAGGGTGCCCTGGACCATCTGCTGCGAAGGGTTGTTGACCTGGACGGTGGCCGTGATGTAGGTCGTGAAGGGGTGGAAGATGCCGCCCCACTTCTTGGACTTCTTGGTCACGGTCGCGGTGAGTTGGACGGGCGTGGTGTAGCCCGGATTGGGGTTGTTGTAACCCGGGTTGTTGTAGCCCGGGTTGTTATAGCCGGGATCGTTGTAACCGGGATCGTTGTAGCCCGGATCATTGTAGCCCGGATCGACCATGTTGCTGGAGTTGCTGCCGCAACCGGTCATCAAGGACATGGTCAGCGCCCCGAGGACGAAGAGGGTGTGGATCTTCTTGGCTTTCATCGGGTCGTTCCTCCGTTTCCCAACGCTTTGCTCTTAACAATTTATGGACGATCCGGCGGGAGATCTTGCGGGAGAAATCTTAAGTCACGGTTAAAGTTGGTCAAAGGGTTGGCTAATTGAGCCCGAAGCGGGTCCGAGGGACCGGATCGACTAGCCCACATGGCCCTTGGGCTCCGTGGCGAGGCCTGATAAGCTGGGTTTGGCATTCCCCGGCGATCGCGGCGTCGACGCCGGGTGGGAACGCGCAAGGGCGGGCCGAGGCGCCTGCCGGCTAGGGGCGGGATTTCAGGCCTGACCCCCAGAGAGGAGGCGACGGTGGCAGACGTCCTACAATTGGTCAGTTTCAACCTGGGATCCGAGGAGTTCGGGGTCGATATCGGCATGGTCCAGGAGATCGTGAGGATGCCCGAGATCACCCGGGTGCCCCGCACTCCCGACTTCGTCGAAGGGGTCGTCAACCTCCGCGGCAAGATCATCCCCGTGGTGGATCTCCGCAAGCGCTTCCGCCTGCCCGTCACCGAGGACACCAAGAGCACCCGGATCATCATCGTGACCATGAGCGGCCGCACGGTCGGCATGATCGTCGACGGGGTCTCCGAGGTGCGCCGGATCTCCGCGGATGCGGTCGAGCCCACGCCCGAGATGGTCGCCAGCGCCATCGATGCCTCCTACCTCAAGGGCATCGCCAAGCTCGAAGGCCGTCTCTTGATCCTGCTGGATCTCAACCTGGTCCTCAACCAGGAGGAGCAGAAGCAGCTCACGTCCGTCGGCTAAGCCGCGTTCGCGTCATTCCCGCTTCCCCTTCACGTCATTCCCGCGAAGGCGGGAATCCAGGGGCCTTCTGCTGCAAGCGCGCTTCCAGACTCTCAAGCGCCCGGGAGATCGCCCCGTCATCGGGCGCACCGCCAAACCGCACCGCCTCGTAAGCCGTGACGAGGGCCTCGGCCTCGGGGGCGATCGCCTTCAACTCCGGCTCCTCGGAGATCCGCACGAGGAGCTCGCGCGGCGTCAGCCCCTCGGTCGGGAAGCCCCCGATGCGTCCGGCGATCGCCACCAGCTTCAGGTACGCCACGCTGGCCTCGGAGACGCGTGGCCGTCTTCTTCGCGCCTTCCAGATCCAAAGGAGGCCGCCCCCCAGGGCGATCGCCCCGATTCCGGCCATGACCGGGGTGGTATGTCCTCCGAGCGCGCGCGCCCAGTCGGTCAGCGGCAGGCTCAGCCCGTCCGTGACTTCGCCGGGTCCTGCAAAGCCCGGGGTCGGATCGAGGGCCACCCAGCCCCTCCCCCAGAGGTAGGCTTCCACCCAGGCATGCGCGTGGGCGGTCTTGACCTCGTAGAAGCCCGTGAAGGGGTTGAAGTCGCCGGGCAGGTACCCCGTGACCAGCCGGGTCGGAACCCCCGCCTCGCGCCCCATCAGGGCCAGGGCCGTCGCGAAGTGCTCGCAGTACCCCCGCTTCGCCTCGAAGAGGAAGTGATCGAGTTGATCCGCCTGGCCCGGAAAGGCCGGGATGGAGAGATCGTAGGGGTAGGTTGTCTCGAGGTAGGCCTCGATCCGGGCCAGACGCTCCCGGGGGCCGGCGGCTCCGGCGGTGAGCGTTTGGGTCAGCTCGCGGGTTCGCGCGCTGAAGCTGGGAGGCAGGGCCAGGTAGGGGGCGAGATCCAGGCCCGTGCGCTTCAGCCGCTCCGGCGGCGGCAGCTCCCGATCCGGTCCTCCGCGCAAGGGCATGGGCCTCCGCGCGACCACGGTGTAGTACATCCCCTTCTCCAGCAGGATCGGGCTCCGATAGGCATCGTACGGATCCGCCATGATCACGCCCGTCGGGAAGTAAAGCTGCGTCGGATGGTCGGGCATCAGAATCAGGTTGGTCTGGTTCTTCTCGACGTAGAAGGTCGTGATTTCGGGCCGGCCACCGCCTTCCTGCGCGCGCGACGGCAGGGTGAAGGGGTTGCTCTGGAGCTGCTGGACCTCGTGGGGCCGCGACATGCGCCAGCTGCGGCCGTCGAAGGTGTCGTAGGCCATGCCGCGCCAGAACTGCCGGCGTGGCGAACGCACCTTCAGGGCCACCGTCTCCGAGAGCTTTCCCCGGTAGTTCAGATCCAGGTCTTCCGAGAAGCCGTAGTAGGCCTCGGGGTTGACCTCGGAGGCCCCGTTCCTCCCCCCCGAACCGGCGGGGTAGGCGGGGTTTCGCACCTGCGGGTCGATATGGGACGGAAGGGTGAGCATCGTCGAGAAGGGCAGCTGCTTGAATCCCCCGCCTTCTTCTCGCGGCACGGTCAAGAGAAGCGCGAGCCCGCCAGCCAAAATGAAGGCCCCGATCGGCACGAGCCCTTTGAACGCCGGCATGCTGGCCTTCGCTTGCTCGGGGGAGGCGCCCAGCTCGCTGAGCATGTCCTGGTGCCCCCACCAGAGGCCCGCCGCCAGGAAGGCGAGCAGGTAGAGCCCGAAGGTCATGTCCCGGCTCAGGGTGGCCGTCACGACCAGGAGGATCACCGAGACCATCATGGCGATCCGGAGGTTGTGGCGGCGCGGCAGGTCGAAGGAGTTGATGACCGCAAGGTAAAGCAGCAACTCGGCCAGCGGGTAGCGGGTATCCTGGAGGTTGGAGATCAGGTTGGCCATGTAGCGCCATAAGAGGACGATCATGCTGACCGCCAGGACGGCTTTGATGACCCAGAGGCTCTTGCCGCGCAGGCGATGGGAGACGTACTGCCCGATCAGGCCGATGCCCATGGCGATCAGCACGCCCGGGTGGGGCTCCTCGGTGACGCCCGAGACCGAGAAGAGGGCGAGGATGGCGATCGCCCCGGCGATCGCCGTGGCCAGCCGCAGCGAGAGCAAGGGGTCGCGCGGATCGAAGAGTCGCTTCACGACAGCTCCTTCAGGACATCCTCGATCGTCGCGCCCGGCACCACGCGGATGCAGGCCTCCGCCCGTCCCGCCCAGGCCCATGGCCGCGCCGTGATCGCGACGACCCTTCGCGCCGCGGCGGGGATGCCCACCCCCGGGGATGGAGCGAGGCTTGGCTCCGGGACCTCAAGGGTCGCCAGCCAATCGAGCTTGCTCTTCAGACTCTGCGCCTCCGGTCCTCGGGCTTCCGAACTCCCGCCGTAAAGCCGTGCCTCGAACCCTTGCCGCTGGGCTTCCATGAGCAGCGAGGCGGCGAGTTCGAGGGCGATCTCGAAGGACGCGGCATTGTGTTCCGGAGAGGGATCCAGGACCACGGCCAGTTCCTGGCCCGGAGCGTCCCCTTCGCTCTCACGAACCGCGAGCTGGCCTGTTCGCGCGGTGGTCTTCCAGTGGATCTGCCGCATGGCATCTCCCGAACGGTAGGGCCTTACGGCCTTGGTCAGCTCGCCGCCGTCCTCCGGGCGAGGGGAGACGTCGCGCTCTCCCTCACCCCGGCCTCGATCGAGCCAGGCCAGGTTTCCCAGCGCATGGCTCCGGGGATGCACCATGACCGCGTCACTCCCGCCCCTGACGCCGTCATTCCTGCCCTCACTCCCCGTCACCCCCGTGAAAACGGGGGCCACTGGATTCCCGCCTGCGCGGGAATGACGAAGCGGAATGCGGGAATGACGAAGGGAGCGCTTGTAGCAGGCCACCAGCCCCAGCGGGGCGGCCTGCAGGTAGAGGGGAGGCAAGGCGTGAAGGCCTCGGAGCGGCGCCGGGACGGGTAACTGGACGGTCAGGCGTTCTCCCGGTTTCAGCTCGGGGATCAGGTACGTTCCCCAGCCGGCCGGTACGAGCGCCCGTCGCCATGGCCAGAGGCGCGCACGCGTGCCCAACGGAGGCGCCAGGAGGCTCAGGTAGCGGCGAGGCCGGGAACCCCGGTTCTCCAGGGTTACTGCGACGGGTAGGGGTTGGCCCGCCTCGGTCGTTCGGCCCGGTGCGACGGTCACGCGTACTCCTCGCAGCGCCCACGCTCCGAAGGCGGCCGAAGCCAGGACTCCGGCGGCCAGGGAGTAGCCGAGGGCGTAGAGCCAGCCCACACCAACGTTACGCGCGGCATAGAGGGCACTCGCCGCGATGAGCATGAGGACGAAAGCGCGGCCCGTCATGGGATCAGACCGGGATCGGCTGACTGCCGAGCAACTCATCGAGCAAGGAGATTCGTCCCTGCGCGCCGGTCGAGCGCCCCGAGACGAGCAACCGGTGCGCGAGCACGGCATGTGCCGTGGTCTTGAGGTCGTCCGGCGTCACGTAGCGCCGCCCCTGAAGATACGCGTACGCCTGGGCCATCCGCTGCCAGGTGAGGCTGCCGCGCGGACTGAGGCCCAGCGAGATCTGCGGGTGGTTGCGCGTGAGGTTGGCGAATTGCACGATGTAGGCCTGGAGGCTGGCGTCGACGCGGACCTCGCGGACTTCCTGCTGCCATTGCTTAAGTTCTTGGGGGCTCAAAACGGGGAGGATCCGCTCGCTGTCGTGTCCCCTCCCCATGCCCGAGGCGCCGGTCGCCGAGCGACGAAGCAACTCCTGCTCCTCGTCGGCCGTCGGATACCCCAGCGACAGCCGCACCGCGAAGCGATCCAGCTGGGCTTCGGGAAGCGGGAAGGTCCCCTGGAACTCGACCGGGTTCTGGGTGGCAATCACCAGGAAGGGCTTGGGTAGGAGATGGGTCTCCCCGTCCACTGTGACGAAGCCTTCCTCCATCGCCTCCAAGAGGCTCGCCTGCGTGCGGGGGCTGGCGCGGTTGATCTCGTCGGCTAGAAGCACGTTTGCGAAGACCGGGCCCTGGATGAAGCGAAATCCGCTTTGCCGCTGGCTTCCAAGAGGTCCGCCGCTTTGCGGCTCGCCCGTGAGCGGGGTGAAGACGTTGATCCCGGTGACGTCCGAGGGCATCAGGTCCGGCGAGAACTGAACGCGCTTGAAGGCGCCATCGATGGACTGGGCCAAGGTCTTGGCCATGAGAGTCTTGCCGACTCCCGGCACATCGTCGAGGAGGATGTGGCCGCCGGCCAGGAGGGCGCTCATGACGAGATCAAGGGCCCGGTCCTGCCCGATGATGGCTTGGTGCATGTTGGCTATCACGCGGCGCGGCATCGAAACTCCTCTAGAGATCCTCCCGAGGCGGGAGAAGCGAACGGGGGCAAGGCTATCATGCCCCCGTTCGAGGAAGATTACGCCGTGAGGAAGTTTTTCAGGAGATCATGCCCCGCCACGGTCATGATGGACTCGGGGTGGAACTGCACCCCTTGCAGACGGGAAAGGGTCTTGTGCCGGAGCCCCATGATGAGTCCGTCCTCGGTCCAGGCGGTCACTTCGAGGCACTCGGGAAGGCTCTCGCGTGCGACGATCAGCGAGTGGTAGCGGGTCGCCTCGAACGGTTGCGGCAAGCCCTGGAAGACGCCCTGGTCGGCATGATGGATGGGCGAGGTCTTGCCGTGCATCAGCATCGGAGCGCGGACGACCTCGCCGCCGAAGACTTCCCCGATGCTCTGGTGGCCGAGGCAGACGCCCAGGAGGGGAATCCGGCCGCCGAAGTGCCGGATGGCGTCCCGCGAGATCCCCGCTTCGGCGGGGGTGCCGGGGCCGGGCGAGATCACCAGGTGGCTGGGGGCCAACGCTTCGATCTCCTCGAGGGTGATGGTGTCGTTCCGGTAGACCTGAACCTCCGTTCCGAGCTCGCCGAAGTACTGGACCAGGTTGTAGGTGAACGAGTCGTAGTTGTCGATCATCAAGAGCATGAGGGATTTAGGCGCTCTTGATCGTGTATCCGTGCCGCGCGACGGTCTGGATGATCGCGGGGTTGGCGGGATCGGCCTCGATCTTCTGGCGGATGTTGCGGATATGCGTCCGGATGATCTCGGAGCTGCCGGCTTGCGGGGGGTATCCCAGCGCCTCGACCAGGATCGATTCGGCGGAGACCACGTGATCGGCATGGCTCATGAGATGGTGGAGCATGGCGAACTCGGACTTGGTGAGCTGGATGGCGCGACCGTCCACCTTGGCCTGGTAGTTGCGGCGGTCCAGCTCGAGCGAGCCGACCGAGATGACCTCGGCAGTGCCCTTGAAGGTCTGCCGGGAACGCCGCAGGTGGGCCTCGATCCGGAAGAGCAGCTCGACGGGATCGAACGGCTTGACCACGTAGTCGTCGGCGCCGTCGCGGAAACCCTGGTACTTGTCGGTGGGGTCGTCCTTGGCGGTCAGCAGGAGGAAGGGGATGTTCTGGTGCTGCGGCATGGCGCGGATCTTGCGGCAGAGCTCCAGGCCATCCAGCTTGGGCATCATGATGTCCGAGACGATCAGATCCGGGCCGAAGGACTCGAGCTGAGCGAGCGCGGCCTCCCCGTCGTCAAGCGTCATCACCTGATAGCCTTCTTTTCCGATGATCACTTCGAGGAGCTTGCGGAGGTTAGGTTCGTCCTCCACCACCATAATCTTTGTCATCTGCACCACTCTTCAAGTCTGCGCTTGCCAGCAACTGAGCCAATTATACCCCGTCCCTCGTCCGTCAACCATGGGGGTTAACCCCCAGAACTGACTCGAGGTTGCTTATTTTTACCGCCAGAACCCCTGCGGCGTCCGGATTTGACGGTGTGATGTGTTGCGCCTGGGACGCCCGGAGGTCTTCTCATGGGGGCAGGTCTCACCCAGGGTGTTGATATTCTAGCGGTTTCGGCGTCATGGAGTCGCGTGCGCGCGGTTGGGCCCCCTAGTGTCTTTTCGGTCTCGACTCGGGAATAATGGAGGGGTGAACATCTTTTTTGCCGCCCTCCCAGTGGCGGCCGTCCTCACCTTGCTGTTTCCCCTCGCGCCGCTAGCGCCTGCTGAGGCCCGCATGGACGCGTCGCTTTCCCCGCTGGCCCCAGGCATGCCGATCACGCCGACGTCGCTCACGGGCCTCGACGGAAAGCCCTACGCGATCCCGTCCGAGGGGCCCGAGCTTCTCCTCTTCTGGTCGATCTACGACACGAAACCGCTTCCGGCGATGTTCGACACCCTGCGGACGCTCGCAGAAACCTACCCGGGAAGGGTCCGAATCCGCGCGGTCAACCTCGACTCCAAGGCCCTCGTGCGCGACCTTCCCCAGCGCGTGAAGGAGCGCGTCGCCGCCGAGAAGGCGACCGTTCCCACGATCCTCGATCCGCTTCGCCTTAGCCGTGACGCCTTCCACCTCAAGCGCACCCCGGCGCTCGTAATCCTCAAGGATGCCCGCATCGAGGGCTTCTACTCCTTCGCGCAGGCCGAAGATGCCTCGGACGTCGTGAAAACCCTCCGCCGTCTCGTTCCCGCCGGTCCTGGCCGCTGAGGCCCGCGGCTTTCAAGGAGGTTCCCATGTCCAAGGGCCAACGTCTTTCCCTCGCCGAGGCCGCCGAGGCAATTCGCCAGAAAGACCGGTTGATCGCGGTTCCCCACGTCGACCCCGATCCCGATACCCTAGGGGCCGCCGTCGGGCTGGCCCTGATCGCCCAGAAACTCGGCAAGGAAGCCCGGGTCTACACCCCCGAGGCCGTGCCCTTCGATTGCCGCTTCCTCGAAGACCTCTTTCCCATTGACCACGAGCCCCCCGAGGAGGCCGCCGCCAAGGGTGGCTGGCATCCCGTCGTCCTCGACTGTGGCGATCCCCGTCGGATCCATCCGGCCGCCAAGTTGCCGCCCGTCTGGCTGAACATCGACCACCACCTCGACAACGCCTACTTCGCCGAGCTGACCTGGGTCGACGAGACCGCGGCCTCCACCGCCGAGATGGTCGCCCGGCTCGGCGTCGAGCTGGGCGTTGAGATGGATGCGGCGATCGCCACCGCTCTCTACGCCGGCATGCTCTACGACACCCGCGGCTTCGTCATCGACAAGACCAACTCCGAGACCTATCGCCTCGCCGCCCGGCTGGTCGACGCCGGAGCCAATCCCACCCGCATCAACCGCTACCTCAACGAGCAGCTCTCCGCCGGTGCCCTCCGCGTCATGGGCATGGCCCTGGGCCACCTCCAGGAAGACCTCGACGGAAGGCTCGTCTGGGCCACCATCACCCAAGCGATGCTCGCCGCCTGCGGCGCGCGGATTGAGGAAACCGACCTGATCCTCTCCGAGCTTCCCAAGATCGGCAAGGCCGAGGTCTGGTTCCTCTTCAAGGAGCTTCCCGACGGAGCCATCAAGATCTCCATTCGCTCCCGCGGCAAGGTGAACGCCCATGCGATCGCCCGTGCCTTCGGCGGAGGTGGCCATCGCCGGGTCTCCGGCGCCCGCCTGGAGGTTCCCCTCTCGGCCGCCGTCGAGCTGATGCTCACCGCCGCCCGCACCGCCATGCAGGTTCCGATCTAGGGCCAACGCTATCGCTCGAATGGGAGCATTGTCTATAGCCCTTCTCAAGAGCGATAAATAATCCTATTCGAACGATAAATCGTCCCTAGAGTCATGGGCCTCCCTCCTCTTATGCTTGGATAACGCTGGCACTGAGTAGCTTTGGTGCCTCAGAACCCCTCGATAATCAGCCCGCTTTTTCGCGCCGGATTCCAAGGAAACCGAAGCCAGCGTGAGCTTGTTTGCGAAACTTGTTTAGATTGCGTGATGCCGCTTGTTTGTCGATTTTCACGGCGTTAGACTGGATTTGACAAGCTGACGATCGAGGATGCTCGCGAAGCCGGTCAGCGTTTTATTCCAAAGTTGATTAGCCTTACACTTAAGGAGATTTCGGTGAGAATTCTGCCTATTCTCGTTCTCTCGTCGCTTGTCTCGCTCTCCGGCTGCGCGACCGCTTTCAAGAATGCCCAGCCGTCTTACAAGGTCGTCGCCTCCTCCGCCGAGGCCCAGCCGCGCTGGATCGACGCCAAGGCCTCCGAGGATGCCCGTTACAAGTTCTTCGTCGGTCGCACGGACGTGGCAGCGGATCTCTCATCGGGCGAGGCACAGGCGGAATCCCAGGTCCGGAGCTTCATTCGCGGAGAGATCCGCGAGCAGCTCCGACGGGAATTCGAAGCCAGCCTCGGCGCTTCGCTTCCCGGCAAGCGAGAGGCCCTCGACCGCGCTCTGACGGCCAGCCTGGGCGAGCTCGAGCTCGAGGGGCTCGCTCCCGTCGAGCGTTACTGGGAGCGCCTCGAGGTTCCCGTCGACGACGGTCTGCGCTATGCTTACCGTTTGGCCCTGCGGTTGCGGATTCCCAAGGATCGCTACGAGGCGACCCGAGTTCGGGCGCAAAGGACGGTCGCGAGCCAGATCGGCCTCTAGGAAATTCGAACCCACCTTACAACGAAGCGGGGGCGCCATTCCGGCGCCCCCGCTTTGGTTTATCTACTTGAACGTGTTGTACAGGAGGGCGCCCGACGTCAGGATCTGGGCGATCGCCGAGCTGTTCTTGAGGAATTCGCCCCAGTGGTCGACCCACTCGACCCGCTCAGGCACGATGATGGTATCGCCGGGGTTCAGCGCAGAGCTCAGGAGGTTCCGGCGGAAAATCCACCAGCCTTCCGAGTAGTTGCTCAGCGCGTGAACTCGCCCGTCGGCGCGGATCACGTAGAGGTTCCTCATGTCGCCGACGGAGGTCGCTCCGCCGGCGGCCCCCAGGTATTCCCCGACGGTCATCCCCTGGGCATGCCGCAGGGCGTTCGGCGAGTAGACCGCCCCCAGCACCGAGATGGTGTCGTTATGCGACGGCACGTAGAGCTTGTCCCCGTTGCTCAGGGTCATGTCGTGCCCTTCCTTGCGCATGCGGTTGGGCGTGTCCAGGTCGACCACGATGCGCCCCGTGGCTTCAGTGTTCCGCAGGCGCTTCACCAGCTCCTGCTGGGCGGCCATCGAGGCCGTCAGCTTGGAGTTGTCGGTCTCCTTGAACTGCAGGCTCGTCAGGCTTTGCTCGATCCGGTCCGCGAGCGTCCGCATCTGGATCTGTTGGAGGGCCTTGACCGACTCGCGGGTGAAGCTGGCGCCCTCGGGGTAGGCGCGCGGCGTGAAGCCTCCGGCCCGCTCGATCAGCTGAGAAAGCGTCTCTCCCTCGAGGATGCTGTAGGTGCCGGGTCGCATGACCTCGCCGCCGACCTCGACGGTCCAGGTCTTGTGGTAGTTCGGAACCTTGTGGATCAGGACGACGTCGTCCTTGGCGAGCGTCACGTTGTCGCTGGAGTTGCCCATGAGCGCGCCGGTCGGCGAGACCTCGAGGCGGTTGCGCTTCACGTAGCGATCGATGATCTGGGTCCGGGTCAGCTCCGCGCTCTGCCGATCGGCCTCGGGGAGCATGCCTCCCGCGCGGCTGATCAGCTCTGCGATCCGCATGTTGGGGAAGAGCCGGTACTTGCCGGGTTTGAGGACGGCGCCGTGGATTTCGACCTCGGGGATCTTCTGGAACTCCTTGAGTGAGAAGATCGTGATCGTGTCGCGGGCCTTCAGGATGGGATCCTCTGACGTGTCCTTGGCCAGTGCCTTGCCCAGGTTGAAGGGGATAATCTCGATATGGCGGTCCTCGCCGACTTCTCGCTCGATCTGCGCGTAGTCGAAGTAGGACTCGGTCTTGAGTTCGGTATGGGCGCCGATCACCTCCGAGACGCGCGTTCCCGACGTGATCTCGTACAAGCCCGGCCGCTCGACGTTCCCCTTCAGGGTGACGCCGTTCTCCACCCGGTCCAGCACGCCCGCGATCGTGATCAGGTCCCCGTCCTTCACCGAAGTCCCCTGGGCGGCCGCCTGGGTGAAGTCCAGGGTGCGAATCTCGCGGCCCGAGTTGGGAGCGACGCGCTGGAGCTGGACCTTCTCCGTGTAGGCCTGGGGCAGCATGCCGCCGGCGAGAGTGACCACTTCGGCGGCGGTCGTGCCTGCCTTGATCTCGTAGATGGCGGGCTGACGGACGCTTCCTGCGACGGCCACCTGGGGCCCGATGTTCGGAACGAAGACGACGTCTCCCGCTTCCAGGCGCAGGTTCCCGGCGTTGGTTCCCTTCAAGAGGAAGTCGTAGAGATCGAAGGTCGAGACCGTCTTGCCGCCGCGTCGAACTTGGATCTGGCGGAGACTTCCGTTCTTGGAGACCCCGCCCGCCATCTGCAGCAGCGTGGTCACGGTGCTCAGCGCATTGACCGTGTACGAGCCGGGGCGCGCCACGCGGCCCGAGAGGTAGACGGTCTGCGAGCGGAGCTTGCCGAGCCGGACGCTCACCTGGGCGCCCTTGCCTCCGCGCATCATGGTCTGGAATTGCTCCAGGGTCATCCCGGAAACCGAGATCAGGCCGCGCCCCGGCAGGAAGATCTTGCCGCTACGGTCGACGACGGCCCTCAGCTCCTCGGTGGACAGGGGCGCGTTGAGGATCAGCTCGTCGCCGGGGCCCAGAGGATAGTAGCCGGGAACGCTCGCGTCGCTCACGACGTTGCCGCCCGCCAGCTCACCTTTGAAGGTATCGTAGCCGAACTGCCTGAGCGTGACGTCGCTCAGGCCGGGAGCCGCGGCGAAGAAACGCTCCATCGCCGAGAGGCTGGGATCGGGAGTCGCTTCGACCAGAGGCGAGGCGCTCGCCTCGTCGGCAGGACTGAGAGTAGCGTCTCCGTCGTCCCCCCGTGACCCCGTCTCGGTCAGGGGGCGAGAGGTCTCGGAGGGGAGGCCCTCGAGGGACCGTTGGGTTCCCGGGTAAGGCCGAACTGCCGGTCGTGACATGCTCGGCACGACGTAGGTCTCGGCAGCCAGTACCGGAAGCGCGGGGGGTGCGACAACGGCCATGCCGACGAGCATGGCCAGGGAAGGTTTGATTAGACGGGGCATTTCACACTCCGGGTAATGCGATCGTTACTTGGTCATTATCCAATGGTTGCTCGCTTTACAGGGGGTTTGAGGGCGTTAAATATTCTAAACATCATGGATAACTGCGGCTTTGTCCGAGAAAACCGTCGCGTCTCGGTGGGAGACTTGGTTATTTGTCTTGGGGATGTGGGAACGTATAGCGTTAGAGTTCTTAGATATCGCATATACTCTACTTATCTTGAAGGAAGCAACATGACCAAGAAACTCTTCAGTTTAGTGGCGGCGCTCGGGATTCTCCTCGCGTCGTCGCCTGCCTTTGCCAGCCGTCTGGATTTCTCGATCTTCAACCATACGGGCCTGACCATCAAGGAAGTCTACGTCAGCGAAGCGAACGACACCAATTGGGGCGAGGACATCCTCGAAAAGGACGTCCTTGCGGATGGCGAAGAATTCGAAATCGACATGAGCGACTTCGGCAAGAAGGCCAAGCACTTCGACATCAAGCTCGTCGACAAGGATCGCAACGAATGGATCGTCGAGGACGTCAACCTCGAGGCCGTGCATTCGATCGTGGTTCGCAAGTTCTTGAACAAGGTCTGGTTCGAAGAGAAAAAGTAACCCGAACACAAAGAGGCCCGCCTGGTCACGTTACCGGGCGGGCCTCTTTGTGTTTAACGGCGATCGGGGAAAACGGCGAGTGCCAGGGGCACCTTGCCCAGCGGTGCGCTGACCTGCACTCCTTGTACGGCACCGCGGACCTCGGCGAGCATCTCGCGGGCGATCGCCACCCCCTCGGCCTGCGCTGCCTCAGGAGTCTCGGCCTTGCGCATCCGCTCCAGCACCGAGGGAGGCATGACGACCCCCGGCACCTCGTTGCTCATGAACTCCGCGTTCCGGTAGCTCGCCAAGGGCCAGATGCCCGCCACGATGGGTATCCGGAAGCCCTCGATCCGCTCCAGGAACTCCAGCAATTGCTTGGGGTCGAAGACCGGCTGGGTGATGGCGTACTGGGCGCCGGCCTCCACTTTGTAGGCAAAGCGCTTGAGCTCGTATTCGAGGTCCAAGGCCCCGGGGTTCACGCCCACGCCGATCGTGAAGGACGTCGGCTTCCCGATTGGGTTCCCGCCCAGGTCCAGGCCGTGGTTGAGGCGGTTGACCATGTTGGTGAGGCCGATGGAGTCGATGTCGAAGACCGCGGTGGCCTGCGGGTAGGGGCCCATTTTGGGGGGATCCCCCGTGATGAGCAAGAGGTTGTTCAAGCCCATCGCCGCGGCCCCAAGCAGATCGGACTGCATGCCCAAGAGGTTTCGATCCCGGCAGGTATAGTGGACCACGGCCTCGATGCCGACTTCCTTCTCGATCAACAATGAGGTGGCCAGGGCACCCATTCGGCTCTGGGCGCGCGGGCCGTCGGGGACGTTCACGGCGTCTACCCCGGCCTCTCGGATCAGCTTGACGCTCTCCAGCATCGCCCGGGGATCGCAGCCCTTGGGGGGCACGATCTCGACCGAGGTGACGAACGCTCCGCTGGCGAGCTTGGCTCCGAGGCGCGAGCGTTCGGCCAAAGGCACCGGCTCCACGGCCTGAGCCTGCCCATTCTCGGCGACCGTCGCGAAGACCGGGACCTGGCGGGGTGATAGCGCCCTCACGGCGTCGGCCATCTGGCGGATATGCTCCGGGGTGGTCCCGCAGCAGCCTCCGACGAAGCGTACGCCCGCCTGGATCAGGCGCTTGGCGTACTTGGCCATGTACTCGGGGCTCGACATGTACATCTTCCGCCCCTCGACCTCCCGCGGCATGCCCGCGTTCGGCTGGGCTGCCAGCGGTTTGGCGGTCGCCTGGGCCATCGCCTCGACGGCTTCGAGCAGGATGGCGGGGCCGACCGAGCAGTTCAGGCCGATCACGTCTGCTCCCCAGCGATCGAGCGCCCGGGCGATGTCCGTAGGGTCACCGCCGTACGAGGTCTTGCCGTCGTCCTGAATGGTCACCTGCGCGATGATGGGAAGGTCGCAGATTTCCTGCACGGCCTTGAGGGCTTGCTGGAGCTCCTGGAGATCACTAAATGTTTCCAGGACGAAGCAGTCCACTCCGCCCGCGTGAAGCCCGCGGGCGGCTTCCTTGAACATCTCCTTGGCTTCCTCGAATGAGGTGGGGCCGTAGGGCTCCAGTCGGATGCCCAGGGGGCCGATGGCGCCGGCCACGTAGCGTTCCTCGCCGACGGCCTGACGGGCGAGCTCCGCCGCACGGCAGTTGAGGGCTTCGACCTGTCCGTCCAGCCCGTAGGCCTTGAGGTGCGGCCGGGTGGCACCGAAGGTATTGGTCTCGACGATCTCGGCCCCGGCCTTGGCGTAATCCCGATGAATCTCCTTGATGAGCTCGGGCTCCTTGAGGCAGAGCTCGTCGTAGCTTCGGTTGATGAAGACTCCCTTGGAGTAGATCATCGTGCCCATGGCGCCGTCGAAGACGTGGACGCGATCGCCCGCGAGGAGTTTGCGGAAGTCTCGGGACATGGTTACCTCCTCGAACGTCATTCCCGCGAAGGCGGGAATCCAGGGGGAGTGATCACATACCGGACTCCCGCCTTCGCGGGAGTGACGGGGTGAGAGCGGGAGTGACGGCGGCAATCACGTCTTGAGGCGCGGATGCGCGCTCACGCGCTCGCCGCGGGCCGCCCGGATGGCGTAGTACTTCGCTTCCGGGTGATGTAAGACGATGGCGAGGGTCGATTGCTCGGGCACCAGCTGGAACGACTCGGTCAAGGTCATCCCGAGGCTCTCGCTGATGGGCAGCACCTGGAAGACCTTCTCATGGTCCTCGAGATCGGGAATCGCCGGGTAGCCCCAGCTGTAACGCTTCCCGCGCTCGGGGGCGGCACGCTCGTCGAGGCCCAACTCCTGCTTGATGTGGCGATGGCTGTACTCCGCGAGGGCTTCAGCGGCTTCCACCGAGAGGCCGTGCAGGTAGTAGGCCTCCGAGTAGTCGCCGGCCGCTTGCATGCGTTCGTTCTCGGTCGTCGAGCCCGGACCCACGGTGACGGCTTGCAAGGCGACCACGTCCATGCGGCCGGAATCCTTGGAGGCGAAGTAGTCCGCGAGGCAGAGGCGCTCGCCGTCGGGCTGCCGCGGGAACTGGAAGCGGGTCAGTTCCTTGCGTTGGTCCTGGGGATCGTAGACGATCAGGCTCTCGCCCTCGGACTGGCATGGGAAGTACCCGTAGATCACCTTGGGATCGAGAATGCGTTCACCCTCGGCATTCGGCGCTCCGAACTGCTGCTTCATGCGCTCCAGGCGCGGGTTGAACTCGTCGCGCAAGAGGGCCACCCACTTCTCGCCGTTGGCGTCGCGGGCTCCCCATGAGAGCCTGAAGAGGCTCTTGAGATCCAGGCAGGGCCAGATGTCGTCAAGCGGGATGTCCTTGAGCACCCGCGTGCCCCAGAACGGCGGCTTGGGGATCTCCACGTCGGTCCGGACGTCGCTCCGGGCCACCGTCCCGCTCGATGGAGCGGCCGGGGTCTGGTTCTTTTCGCGTTCCCGGGCTTTGCGGGCTTCCGCATGGATCGTCGCCACGAAGTCCTCGCGCCGCTCCGAGGTCAGGGCGTCCATGATGGCGAGCCCCTCGAACGCGTCGTTGGCGTAGAAGACTCCGGGGCCGTAAATCGTCGCTTCGTCGAGGAAGTTGATCCGTCGTCCGAAGGAGCGGTTGATGGCAGCCCCCCCAATGATCACGGGGTACTTCAAGCTGCGCTTGGCCAGTTCCTGGACGGCGGCGGGCATCTGCTTGGAGGTCGAGACCAGCAGCGCCGACAAGCCGATCGCGTCAGCCCCCACTTCTTCGGCCTTTTCGAGGATCGTATTAATGGGAACCTGCTTGCCAAGGTCGTAGACGGTGTAGCCGTTGTTGGTCAGGATGGTGTTCACGAGGTTCTTGCCGATATCGTGAACGTCTCCGTAGACCGTGGCGAGGACGACCTTGCCCTTGGTGTAGCCTTCCTTCTTTTCGAGGAAGTTCTCGACGTAAGCGACGGCCTTCTTCATGACCTCGGCGGATTGCAGGACGAAGGGCAGGATCAGCTCTCCGGCGCCGAACTTGTCGCCGACGTCCTTCATCGCGGGCAGGAGCACGTTATTGAGCACGTCGACCGGGCTTTGGCGGGTCAGGGCCTCGTCGATCAGGGCTTCGACGCCTTCCTTCTTGCGGTGGAGGATCTGGTAGTGGATCTTTTCTTCGGCGGTCATGCCGGCGGTGGGATCCTCGGTCGGAGCCCCGCTCTTGGCTTCGGCCTTATGGGCCTCGAAGTAGTCGATGAACCGGGCGAGAGCGTCCTCCCGGCGGTTGAAGACCATGTCCTCGGCGAGCTCGCGTTGCTCGGCGGGGATCTCGGCGATGGGCGTGACATGGCTGGGGTTGACGATGGCCAGGTCCAAGCCGGCCTGCACGCAGTGGTAGAGGAAGACCGAGTTCAGGACGGCCCGGGCATGGGGAGCCAGGCCGAACGAGACGTTGCTGACGCCCAGGACGGTCAGGACGCCGGGAAGCTCGCGCTTGATCGCGCGGATGCCCTCGATCGTGGCCTCGGCTGACGGCCGGAACTCGGCGTCCCCGGTGGCCAGGGTGAAGGTCAGGTCGTCGAAGATCAGGGCTTCGGGCGGCAGGCCGTACTCGCCGACCACGATCTCATGGATGCGCTTGGCGATCGCCACCTTCCGCTCCACGGTCTTGGCCATGCCCTCCTCATCGATGGTCAGAGCCACCAGGGCGGCGCCGTGCTTGGCGGCAAGCGGCGCGAGGGCGTCGATCCGGGCGCGGCCGTTCTCGAGGTTGATCGAGTTGATGATGGCGCGGCCCGGGTAGGTTGAGAGCGCCGCCTCGATGACTCCCGCTTCGGTGGAGTCGATCATCAGGGGGGCTTCGATGCCCATGGCGAGCTTTTTGACCACCTTGCGCATTTGCTCGGCTTCGTCGGCTCGCTCGGTCAGCGCCACGCAGACGTCCAGGACATGCGCTCCGCCGTCCACCTGTTCGCGCGCCACGGCAAGCACCGTGTCGTAGTCGTCCGCCAGCAGGGCCTGCTTCATCTTCCGGCTCCCCTGGGCGTTCACCCGCTCGCCGACGATTAGCGGCTTGGGCTCCTGGTGGAGGGCGGTCGCCGTCATGGCGCTGGAGACATAGGGGCCGTCATCCCCGCGTCTCTCCCCGTCATTCCCGCGTCCCACCCCGTCATTCCCGCGAATGCGGGAATCCAGGGGAGCGAGTCCGGAGACCCGTGAGACAATCGCCCGGATATGGTCGGGGCCCGTGCCGCAGCAGCCGCCCACGACTCTCACTCCGAACTTTTCAACGAACTCTGCGAGGGCCTCGGCCATGGGCTCGGCTCCGAGCGGGTAGACGGCCTGACCGTTGACGTTCAGCGGAAGGCCGGCGTTCGGGATGATCGAGATCGGCCGGGTGGCGCGCTCGGAGAGGATCCGGACGGGCTCGCGCATATGCTCGGGGCCGGTCGAGCAGTTGAGGCCGATCACGTCGATGGGGAGGGCTTCGAGGGTGGCGATCGCCGCCCCCATGTCGGTGCCCAGGAGCATGCGTCCCGAGACGTCGAGCGTGACTTGTACCTGCAGGGCGACCTGCTTGTTACCTCCCTGGCCGCAGGCGCTCCCCGCTTCCGTGAGGTATCGGTGAATGCCCGCGATGGCGGCTTTCACCTCGAGGATGTCCTGGCTGGTTTCGATCAGGAGGACGTCGCAGCCGCCCTCGACGAGGGCTTGGGCCTGCTCGTGGAACATGACCTCCAACTGGTCGTAGGTGATCGCCGAGAGCATGGGATCGTCTGACGATGGCAGCATGCCGGTCGGGCCGATCGAGCCCGCCACGAAGCGAGGCTTCTCAGGCGAGGAGAACCGGTCCGCCGCCTTGCGCGCGAGCTGGGCCGCCGTGTGGTTGAGCTCGTAGAGGCGATCGCCCAGCCCGTATTCTTCGAGCTTGAGTCGGTTGCCGCCGAAGGTATTGGTTTCGATGACGTCCGCTCCGGCATCCAGGTAGCGCACGTGGATGCCTTCGATCACGTCCGGCCGGGTGAGGACCAGGATATCCGTGCAGCCGTCCTTGCCGCCGTAGTCCTCGGGACTGAGGTTGGCAGCTTGAACCTGGGTGCCCATGGCTCCATCGTAGACCAGGATGCGGCGTTGGAGTTCGGAGAGGTAAGTCATCGTTTCCTCATGGCGCTTCAATCGGCAGTCCTGGGCATTATACCCGGCGAGGAGCAGGCCGTACGGCACCATGAGGCGATCGCCCCCCGGTTTCCGGGGGCGATCAGCGGTTAGACGCGGGAGGCTTGCGAAGCCGTGGCCCAGGCCACGGTCTTGCGGATGCCGTCGGCGAAGTCGGTCTCGGGGCGGTAGCCCAGGGCCTGCATGATGGCGGAGATGGTGGCTAGCGAGTGGCGGATGTCTCCGCCCCGCTCCGGTCCGAACTCGGGATCCAGGTCGATGCCGACGGCCTGGGCGATCGCCCGGAAGGCCTCGAGGACGGAGGTCGTCTTACCGGTGCCCACGTTGTAGATCCCGTGAGACAACTCGCGGGTGAGCGCCAGGCAGTTCGCCTGGGCCACGTCCCCCACGTACACGAAGTCCCGGGTCTGGAGGCCGTCTCCGAAGATGGTCGGGCGCCGGCCCTCGGCGAGCGCGTCGATGAAGATCGACAGCACGCCCGAGTAGGGGCTCTTGGGATCCTGGCGGGGGCCGAAGATGTTGAAGTAGCGCAGGCTCACGGTCTCTAACCCGTAGAGGCGGGAGTAGACTCCGGCGTCGATCTCGTTCTGGAGCTTCTGGGCGGCGTACGGCGAGAGGGGCTTGAGGAGCATCTCCTCGTGAAGCGGCGGGGGGAGTTCACCGTAGACCGCCGCGGAACTGGCATGCACGACGCGTCGGATTCCGTGCCGCCGCGCGGCTTCGAACACGTTTAGGGTGCCGCGCGTGTTGATCTCATGGCTGCCGATCGGATCGGCCACGGAGATCGGGACCGAGACGACGGCGGCCAGGTGGAGGACGGCATCGTAGCCCTCGGCGAGTGTCTCGTCGAGGGCCTCCATGTCGCGGACATCGCCTTCGACGAGGCGAACGTCCAGCCCGTCGAGGTTCGACGGTTTGCCGGTGGAGAGGTTATCGAAGGCCGTGACGGCGTGGCCCGCCTCGAGCAGGCGTTCGATCGAGTGGGATCCGACGAAGCCGGCTCCTCCGGTAACGAGAATGCGCATGGGTGATCGCTCCTCCCTCAAAAGTCGACGCTCCATTATAGGCCGATCGGGGGGAGAAATCGCGTCAGATCCGCTCCCATTCTCTCGATAAGGAAGTTATCGAATCTCGAAGGTCATTAGCCAGGAGGAACCCATGGTCAAGTCCGTCAACCCCGCCGCGTCGTCGCCTGCGATCGCCGTGCGGACCCTACCCGCTCAAGCGGCGGCCGTGGCCGAGCCCCAGGCGGTCGCGACCCGGGATTCCCTTCAGCTCTCCCGCCCCAATCAGGCCGTGAAGCCGAACCTGAAACCCGCGCATTCCGACGGCTGGAACGATCTGGGAGAAGTGGTTTCGACCATGGTCTTCTCTCCCGTCGCGAGCCTCCTGGGAGGCCTCGGCGGCTTCCTGATCGCAGGTCCCGTCGGCGCAGCGATCGGCGCGACCTTGGGCGGCTCGGCTCCGGGCGTCGCCTTTGCGACCAAGAACCTGGTCCATCACCTGGGCCACGTAGCGCGTAAGGAGGATACGAGCAACGGCTACAACCTCAAGCTCGCAGGCAAGCTGATGATCATCCCCGGCACGACCTTGGCCGGTGCGGGCATCGGCTTCGCGCTGGGCGGCCCCATCGGGGCGGCGATCGGCGGAGCCGTGGGATCGGCGGCGATCGGCCTGGGGGGCTTCCTCATGGCGGGGATCAACAAACTCTTCAATCGCGCGCCGGAGGCCCCGAACCCGGCACAGCCTGAGTAATAGCTTGAATAAAGGAAACGGCCCACCGAAAGGCGGGCCGTTCGCTTTGAGGGTTTAGACCAGGGCGGGCTCGAAGATGGTGGTCTCGGGAAGCTTCTCGAAGCCGCTCATCTTGCGCAGGACCTTGTAGCGCATCATGACCTCGTCGTGGGTGAGGCTCTTGAGGCGATCGCACGAGAACTTCTCGACGTTGTAGGACGCCATGACCGAGCCGATGATGATGGCGCGGCGGAAGTTGTCGTCCGAGAGGTCGCCCGTGTAGGCGAGGTAGCCGAGGAGGCCGCCCGCGAAGGAGTCGCCGGCGCCGGTGGGGTCGGAGACTTCCTCGAGGGGATAGCCGGGGGAGATGAAGATATGGCCGTTCTGCTGGACCAAGAACGCGCCGTGCTCGCCCTTCTTGATGACGACGGCCTTGGGGCCGAGCTCGAGGACGCGCTTGGCGGCGGTCAGGAGGTTGGTGGTGTCGCAGAGCTGACGGGCTTCACCCTCGTTGAGGAGGACGACATCGACGCGCTTGAGAACTTCGACCAGCTCGGCACGCTTGCTGGTGATCCAGAAGTTCATGGTGTCGCAGACGGTGAGCGTGGGGCGCTCCATCTGGTCGAGCACGTAGAGCTGGAGCTTGGGGTCGATGTTGCCGAGGAAGAGGAACTCCGAGTCGCAGTAGTTCTGGGGAAGGGTGGGCTGGAAGTCGGCGAAGACGTTCAGGTCGGTGAGCAGGGTATGCGCCTGGTTCATGTCCTGCTCGTAGTAGCCCTTCCAGCGGAAGGTCTTGCCTTCGGCGCGCTGGAGGCCTTCGACGTTGATCTGCCGGTTCCGGAACAGCTCGAAGTGGTCTTCCGCGAAGTCGGTGCCGACGACGCCGACCATGTTGACCGGGCAGAAGAAACTGGCGGACATGGAGGCGTGGGTGGCCGAGCCGCCAAGCGCATCGACAACTTCGCCAAAAGGCGTGCGCACGGAGTCGAGCGCGACGGACCCTACGATCGTGAGTTTGCTCATCATTCCCCTCGATAGTCTAGGCATGGCCCTGTTCGGGCAAACAGGGCCATTATAGCAAGGAAAGGTCGGCGATCCAACCGCTACGCGGTCGTTGGGGCAGTTTTGGTGGTCAATATATCCATCGGTCTTTGGTACCAGCGGATGGTCTCGGTGAGCCCGGCCTCGACGGGAACGCGTGGCTCCCAATCGAGGAGGGCTTTGGCCCGAGAGATATCCGGACGCCGAACCTTGGGGTCGTCCTGAGGCAAGGGTCGATGCTCGATGTGACTCGCACTCCCGGTCAGTTTGAGGATGAGGTGCGCGAACTCCAGCACCGTGAGCTCGGTTGGGTTTCCTATGTTTACGGGCTCGGTGACGTTGGAATCCATCAGGCGACGGATGCCGTCCACCAGATCCGAGACGTATTGGAATGAGCGGGTTTGGGAGCCGTCCCCGAAGACCGTGAGCGGCTCCCCGCGCAGCGCCTGATTGATGAAGCTGGGCACCACCCGGCCATCGTTGGCACGGTTTCGGGGACCGTAGGTGTTGAAGATCCGGACGATCCGTGTGTCGACCCCGTACTCGCGCAGGTAGGCCATGGTCATAGCCTCGCCGTAGCGCTTAGCTTCATCGTATACCGAGCGCGGGCCGATGGGGTTCACGTTGCCCCAGTAGGACTCCTGCTGCGGATGGAGCAGGGGATCCCCGTAGACCTCCGAGGTGGAGGCGAAGAAGTACTTGGCGTCCTTGGTCTTGGCGAGTTCGAGCAGAGTGTGCGAGCCCATGGCGCCCACCTTGAGGGTTTCCATTGGCAACTGTAGGTAGTCGACTGGGCTCGCGGGGCTCGCGAGGTTTAAGACCCAGTCGAGCGGCCCATCGATTGACAAGGGAAGGCAGACATCGTGCTCGAGGAACGTGAACCTTGGATGTTCCCGGAGGTGGGCGAGGTTGGCTGGTGATCCGGTGATCAAGTTGTCCACGGCGAGGACGCTTAAGCCCTCAGCCAGGAGTCGATCTACCAGGTGCGAGCCGATGAAGCCCGCCCCCCCGGCGACGAGGACCCGATTCATATGGTTCATCTTCCCACCCCCACGTAGTGGAATCCGTAACCCTGACAGGCTGTCGGCGAGAGCGCGTTGCGGGCATCGAGAAAGACTGGTGTGCGGACGAGCCCTCGAACGACCATGAGGTCCATGGCTTTGAATTCATCCCACTCGGTCATGAGGACCAGGGCGTCGCAACCGACGGCGAGCTCGTCGACGGACTCGGCGTAGACGACGTCGAGGTCGGGGTGCTGCTCTCGGCAATGGGGCATGGCGATCGGGTCGTATGCCTTGACGCGGGCGCCCATCTTAATGAGCTGGCGGGCGACGTCGAGGGCTGGAGCATCTCTGAGGTCGTCGGTGTTGGGTTTGAAGGCGAGTCCCATGAGGCCGATGGTTTTGCCCTTGAGGATCTTGAGGGCCTCTTGAAGCTTCTGGATGAGACGCTGGCGCTGTTGGGAATTGACCGAGACAGTGGCCTTGAGCATCTCCATCTCGTACTGGTACTCCCGACCGATCGAGATCAGAGCGGAGACGTCCTTGCCGAAGCATGACCCGCCCCAGCCGGCTCCGGCATTGAGGAACCGGCTACCGATGCGGGTATCCAGGCCGATTCCCTTGGCCACCTGGGTCACGTCAGCCCCCACTTTCTCGCAGAGGTTCGCCACCTCGTTGATGAAGCTGATCTTTGTGGCGAGGAAGGCGTTGGCGGCATACTTGATCATCTCCGCCGAGGCCAGGTCCGTGGTCACCAGGGGTACCGAGCGCATGCCCTCGGGGCGCAGGGCGACAGAGGGAGCGTCGAAGGACTGATCCAAGAGGGGGGCGTAGAGTTCGCGAAGCTTAGAGACGGCCTCGGGGGTCTGCGCCCCGAGGACGATCCGATCCGGGTATAGCGTGTCGCCGATGGCTGAGCCTTCCCGAAGGAACTCGGGGTTGGAGGCCACCAAGAATCGAGGGGCGTCGGACTCGCGCAGGGGGGTATTGCCCGCCGGGAGGGGACGATGGGCGTAGGCGCCATCCTCGACCAGCATCTCGACCCAGTTCCCCGACCCGATGGGAACGGTGCTCTTGTTGACCACAACCCGGACCTTTTTGTCCGTAACCGCCGCTCCGATACCTCGGGCCACCGCCTCAACGTACTGGAGGTCGGGCTCTCCGCTGGGCAGGGGAGGTGTTCCCACCGCGATGAAGACGACCTCCGCACCCCGCACGGCCTCGGCGAGGTCCATGGTAAACGTCAGCGTTCCCTGGTGGATCCCATGGTCGAGAAGACTCTCGAGTCCCGGCTCGTAGATCGGGCTCTTGCCCGCCTCGAGCAAAGCAATTTTCTGGGAGTTGTTGTCCACGCAGACGACTCGATGCCCCAGATAGGCTAGGCACGTTCCCGTGACCAGACCGACATACCCTGTTCCAATAACACATACGTTCATGACAACATCCTTTTTCTGATCAACTAATCTACAAACGTAGCCTCTGGTCTCGAATGTTTAACCATGTGTCCAGCACCAAGGATGCCGCTACACCGAACATAAGGGAGGTGATGAAAGCAGTTATCACGAAGGTGGTGCGCTTTGGCCCAGTCTTCTTCTCTGGGGGAACAGCATGATCCAGCACTTGGAATGAAATATCCTCCTGCGCTTCTTGAATTTTCGCCATCTCGTACTGCTGGGTCAAGAGTTCGAACACCTTTTCACGTATCAGTAGCTCTCGTTTTAGGCGTGCATAACTTAACCCTAGTGATGGCGCCTTATGAAATGAAACGATTGGGCTCGAATCAGCACTATCTTCGAATTGGCTTAGTTGCTTCTTGAGTTCCACAACTTCTTGTTGCTTGAGTGCTACGCGTGGGTCGCTGGACAAGGAACCTTTCTCAGTTACACTTAGTTCGACTTCAGCAGCTATCAACTTTGCCTTGAGGTCAGAATAGGTCTTGACCGATGCTTCGGCTTGAGCATCGAGAGAAACGACTTTATTCTTTTGTTGGAAGTTTCGCATGGCGAGTTCATAATTCGCCATTTCATCTTTTGCTTTATTTAGTTGATTCTCCACGAACAATCGGCTGTTTTTGGCGCTAGACAGTGCATTTTCGGTTAGGTAGCGATTAAGTTCATCAACATAAGCATTGGCTACTCGAGAGGCGACTTCCGGGTCCTGTGCCGTGAAGCTGATGCTAACGACTTGAGTTCTTTTGTCACTTTTGATTGAAGTTGTTTTGGATAGCTCCACGACAGCATCCTGAATGGAGGGAGCGCGTGAAACATCGGATTTTTTAAGGATAAACCACGGATGTTTCCATTTTTGGTGAGTTTCATCCCAACGTTCGTTATATATGACCGGTAGTAGGTTCTGCTTCGCGATAATGGATTCTGCTAATGTGCGGGTATGGAGGATGGCTAGGAATTTGTCGGTTGTACCCCCACCGAACCCAGACTGTGAGACAAACATGCCAAGTCCGCCGCCCATCGCGCCAAGCAAGGATGATAGATTGCTAGATGTCGACTTTTCTACCGGTATTATTGTTGCGGTTGCTGTATATTGGTTTGGTTGTAATGCAATGAATAGGGTTGCTCCTAAAGATGCTGTCAAAGAGAAAGCTATTATCTGATTTTTGTGTTTTAAAATAGTCATAATCTTAGCTATCATGGCTGTATTCTCGTCGTCCAGCGAGTCTTGGATAGGATTTGTTGAGTTTTGCATGTTTCTCTTTCAGCTGGCTGCCCAGAAGCAGGAGGATGGTGACATTAGGATTGTTCAGGCGTGTAAATAACTATCTCCTTTGGGCTGGGCTGTGGTTTGCCAAAAAATTTTCAGGCCTGGTTCCTTAATGTGAATATTACCGATTCCAAGGGTTGGCAGGTCGGTCGATCTCTGGTTTTTCTTGAACAGTCGCTCGAAATTATTAATTTTGGTAATCGTGTGCAATTTTACACCATGCAATCGGATTTACAAGCCGATATTTTATCTTTGGTTTTTATTGGTTTGAGTGATTGTTGATTTATTCGACGTGTGATGAGTAGGTGATTTTTTTGGTTATCTGGCTAGTAAGTAGCGAGTTTGCTCGTTCTAGAATTGCTTCTTTAGATAGATGTTCTTCGGCGTAGCTTCGTGCGTAATTTGCCATAATTTTCCGTCTATGTTCATCTTTGGATAGTGAAGAAATCAAATTAGAAAGGGTTTCTGCATCTCCAGGGGGGCACACAATCCCACCTGCATCAGTGACTACATTACTGAGTTCAGTGCTCGGACTGGCTGTAGCAATTACTGGTCCGCCGCACGCCAGAATCCCCGTAAGTTTCGAAGGCATAACTAAATCCTCTGCGTCAGTACGCTGAGGAAGGAGGTGTATATCAGCAAGATTCAATAGATCGTTTAAGTGCTCTAGTGGTTGTAATGGTAAGAACGTGATATTTGGTAGGTCGTCGGATCGCATAAGGAGTCTTTCTTTCGAGGGACCCTCACCGCAAATTATAAAGTGTATGTTGTTATGTATCAATAAGCGTGCGACATCGATGATAATGTCTATCCCTTGTTTTTCTCCGAGATTTCCCGAATATAATACCAAGGTCTTGTCTGTTGGAACTCCAAATGTGGATTTATTTAGTGCTGTTGAGGTCTTGTTTGGAAATATTTTCTCTGTGTCAGCCCAATTTGGTATTAAGTGGATGTTTTTTGTTAAAACCCCTTTTTCTTGTGCTTTTCTAGTCATTGCCTTTGAAATTGTTGATACGATGTTAAATTTCTGCAATAGTAGTGATTCTAATTTTAGAATAATGTCCCTAATGTTTTTTGATTTTAGTATTCCAAGACTGAATGCGGCGTCAATTTCATAGTCTTGAATATGTATCCAAGATGATGCACCGGTTAACTTGGCGGCGATCAAAGCTGTGGGTGCACACATGAATGGGGGTTCTATTGTGATAATTACTTGAGGGTGCCAAAATAATTGGCGAACCATGACTATGCTGCTCGTAAGTGCAAAGCTTGCTAAATGGCATAGGCGCTTGAATCCAGAAGGGTTTTTCGGGATCCATATTGGGCAGCGCCAAACTTCTACGCCTTCAATGCGCTCCCTTAGGTATTGCCGCCCAGAGTAATTCTCTCCAATCTTCCATTCCGGATAGTAAGGAGGAGCTGTTATGACACGTACATTGTGGCCTTTTTTTGTTAGCCACTCGGCCATTTCAGCAGAATATTTGCCGATTCCAGTTAGCTCTGGTTTGTAGTTCAACGTTTGGATTAAAATTCGCATTTGGTTGCTCGGTTGCTTTTGAATCGTGCAGGGCTTCCTATATAAATAGTGCGCGCTGGAATGTCACTGAAAACAGAGCTTCGTGCGCCAACAACAGCCCCTTCGTGGATTCTTACACCTGGCGATACAAATACGTCAGTTGCGATCCAAGCTTGATCTTCAATGACAATTGGCTTAGAGAAAATATTAAAAGCTAAGGTGTTGTAATCGTGGCTTCCTGTGCAAATATAGGAACGCTGTGAAATTACTGTGTTGGAGCCAATAATAATGTCGCCTAGGCTGTATAGCACAACATCATCCCCGACCCATGAGTAGTCGCCTATTGAAACTTTCCATGGGTATGTAATTCGTGCAGTTGGTCTAATTATTACTTTTTTTCCAATTTTTGCGCCAAAAGCTCGTAGTAAAAAGCGACGCCATCCGTACATGAACTGTGGGGATAACGCAAATAAGGAAGTTTGAACTATCCACCAAAGCTGGACGAACCAACCTGGCCGGCCCCGAAATCCGGAAGGGATTGAGAACTTTGAGAGGTCTTGAATCACTATTGATTAACCTCGCTATAGAGTTGCTTCCACTTTGTACCAACTATTTGCCAAGAATAACTGCGCTCTACTAATCTACGTGCGGCAAGTCCTCTATCTACACGCTCACGATCCTCCCATTGCATTGCTTCGGACAACGCGAATCGTATTGACTCTTGGGTTGGAGTAACGAGATACCCTCCGCCTTCACTTACGTCATGAATGCCTGCCTCATATGTAGTGATTAGAGGAACTTTGGCTGCCATTGCTTCTAATGCAACCATGCTCATCCCTTCAGAAAATGAGGGAGCACATACGGCGCGCGCAGATTTAAGGAGCGTCCATTTTATCGATGAGTCAACTGGGCCAATTATTGAAACCTGCTGCTCGATATCTAATTTCGAGATGTAACTTCTAAGGTGTGAGAGATAATTTGAGGAATGTGGTGGTCCTGCAATGACTAATTGAGGACGTCCTTTCTTCGGTAATGATGAGTACGCATCAAGCAATATTTCAATGCCTTTGACGGGGTGTAGTCTCCCTAAGAAAAGAAAATAGTCTCCGAATGAGTCGTGAAAATTGTGTGATTTGTGGTGTTTATTGATTTCATTGTCTACATCTCCAATGTCTATTGCATTAGGGATGACTTCAATCCTATTCTTTGGAAGCAATTCTTTTATTCGTTGTGCTTCAAATTGAGTTAGTGCATGCATTAATGCGTGTCTTTCGAATGCTTTCTTGGACAGCAGGTTCCAATACAAGCTTTTTTTAATATTGCGCGCCATTCCTTGTCGCCAGAACCATGATCCAAGCATGTTGTGAGGGGAAATGATGCAAGGAGTTTGGAGGGTTCTGCTGATTTTTCCAGCTAGTAACTGTGGGCTCATCCAGGCGCCATGGATGTGGATAATGGTTTCAGCCTGATTTGCAATTTTTGCAAGCTGTTTGGTTAGGTTCAAAGAGTGTCGCCAAGGTTTGCCAAATGCTGTAGTTTGGAATGAAAATACTATTTCTTCTAAATCGATAGGTGTTTTTGCTGGATCTGGTGTAAAAATTGATTGCTTTAGTCCAAGTCTGAGTGAGTTTCTCGCGAGCTCAATTAGAGATGTGTAAACACCACCGCCGTTGGCGCTAAAATCCTCAGTCACATGAATGACGTGGATTGAGCTTGGTTCTGTGATTTGTTCTCGGTTGGCCACTGCTAGTTAGCCTTTCTAATAGGGTGGAATGCGCCGCGGTTGGTCAATAACGTGAGGTTGTCGGTGTTTATTGGAAAAAAATGATAAAAATTTCGAATATTGCGGATAGTTCCGATGTTTCGTGAGTTTTTAGTTGTCATGTGGATGATTTTTCATTGACGGGCATTAATGCTGATGATTGTGATTTTTTATCCCTTGACGATCATGTTTTCCTCTTACGCCTGAATAAATTCAAAAAGTTGCCGTACGCGGGAGACGACATCATGCCCGTCCTGAATAACCCGTTGGTGTCCTGCGTATGCTATGCGACTACGAGCGTCGTCATTTTGGATGTAATACGTTAGCTTTTGGATGAGTTCGTCCTCGTTGCGGAAGAACTCGGCTTCAATCTGTTCCTGGTAGAGTGATGCCAAATCGCTCGAGTATTCTGCAAGCATCATCTTCTTGACTGCTGGTATCTCGAAGCAGCGTCGGGTGTAGGTGTCCCGATTGATCTTCGAGAGGAAACAGAGTGAAATTTTAGAGCGTCCCAATGCTTCATAGTAGGCAGTCCCTCGAACGGGGCGCACGGGGGCTAAAGGTGCGAGTTCTCGAGAACGGGCGATCACGCGGTCCCAGCCTGTTCCCATCAGCTGCAGCCGGAATCCGTTCCGCACAATTTTTTCAAGTAGCTCGAGGCGTCCATCCGGTTCGTAGTGGCCGATGAAGGAAACGTCCCATTCCTCAGTTTGCTTTGCTGCGGGGACGTTTGCCGGTATATACCAAGAACGGAAGAGGTTCACTCGTCTTGCCCCCAAGCGTTTATACTGAGGGATGTTATGGTGGCGATAGGCGAGTGTAATATCTAGCAATGGGACTGAAGCTATGAAGTGGCGCCAAAGATACGAGGGAGTTTTTGGTGAAAACGGATCATCGTTGTTATACCCCACAAAAAGGGCCTTCGGAAGGCGGCGCTTGATCTCTCGCAATGCATGAGCAGTAATATGAGTTCCGCGGAATAGAAAGATTAAATCAGGCTTGAGACGGGTTGCTTCGCGCACTAAATCCCAGTTGATCCTTTGAATCAGCGGACCGAACAGGTACTTGTTCTGAAAGCGATTTAGGACACTGCCGGGTGAAGGAGTGTCGAAGTACTCCTTCCAGGAGAATCCATGGACTTCGTGTCCTAGCGATGAAAATGCATTTGAGATGGCCTCTTCGTATATCTCAAAACGCCACTCGCCTATCACCAAGATTCGCAAGTTTTCCTCCGTTTAGTACGTCAATAGGCTTTCGAGAATGGTGAGGGAGCGCCGAACGTTCCAGTCTTGGGCGGTCTTGAAAGCATTCCTACCTAACTCAAGACGATAACTTGGATTGTCCATCAGGTGCGTTACGATGTCTGCCAAGGCATCTGTGTTGCCAAAGGGGTAGATGTGGCCATTCTGGCCAGGATCGATTCGGTCTATACCTGCCATGGTACTATCCGAGGTGATAACTGCTCGTCCGAGGGCCATTGCCTCCAGAACGACGACTCCATAGGCCTCCCATTGCGCCGGATGAATGAAGAGGTCACATCGGTGCAAATGATCGAGTACCTCTCGATTATCAAGCCATCCGAGCATTCTGACATAGTTTTGGAGACCTGAAGCTTCAATCATGGCCTTGAGTTTTTCCCGCTCTGGGCCATCCCCAACGAGATCGATGCGGAAATTCCGGCGTCCGCGTGAGACAAGGTGGGCTGCGAGCTTGACGATTTGATCGAAAGCTTTTCCGGGGATAAGACGGCCGATTGAGAGAATTGTGAATCTATCGTTCATCGAGGCGGTGGGAAATTCATCGCCAACAGCTACCCAGTATGGAAAGTTGACCAGTTTGTGTGAGGGGGCCCCCATGCGCTCTAGCGCTTCCAAGGCTGGTTTGCCTGTTCCCATGATTGCCCTTGCGTTGGTGAACGCAAGTTGTAAGAGGGTGGCCCGGAGGTGATTTCGGAGGGGGGGGCGGGGTTTCTCAATCTGTGGTGTGTCGTTCCAGAGGACGTAGCGATTTCGGGCAAACCAGAACAAACCGAAATGGATTGGCTTGTGCCAGCCCCCCACTATGAATAGGTTTTCCGGACTGGTTGCCTCGGCGTACATGGAGCGATCGATGGAATGGCCCGTGGTGACGCGCCAAGCGTAGCGCTGGTTAGTTGCCATGAGGGCATGGTGTTCAGTGCCATTCACCTTTAGGTAGTGCACCTGAAGTGGGATCGGGGCATGGGTGGCCAAGTATGCAAATAAGAAATCGTTGTAGGGGGAGGGAGATTCGCAGACCCAATGGAGTTTTTTAATATTTCGTGATTTCATGCTGATCTCCTTACATTCTTCAAGGCAATTGCCAGCATCAGCAGGGCGAACAAACGCCCTCCATTCGCACGACCCTGAAGGTGACCTCTGAGCAAGCTTTGGACCTCATTCCGGTTAATAATATCCGGCAGGAATTCCATGTACTCTTTTAGAGGCTCTAGCCAGTCTTGGCGGAAGATGGCATCAATTGGGATAGAGAAGCCCTGCTTGCGATTAAGTGGAAGCTGAGTCGGCAGCATCCTGCGAGCAAGGATCCGCTGTATTCGACGTGTTTCATGGCGGGTAACCTTCCACTCGTCTGGGATCTGCGCAAAGGCAAATTCTGCGAGACGGTAATCCAAGAAGGGGCTCCGTCCCTCGAGGCCGTTCATCATGCTTGCACGGTCCACCTTGACCATGTAGGCGTCAGGGAGGATAGTTGCAAAGTCGAGTCGGGTCATTTTGTCCACTGGGTTGACTGCAGTACTCCAGATCGCCTGCTTCCAGAGCTCGGGAGCCTCTAGTGGGCCATCGAGAAACTCTAGGCCCTCGGTGGATAGTAGCCGTTTACGAAGCGTAGCATCAAAGTACGAGGTTCCCCAGATCATGCCTTGAATTGGGCCATGGCGCAAAGATGCGATGCGATTGCGCCCTTTGATACCTGCTGGAAGTAGTGCGGCGCCCTCAGCAGCTAGACGGACGAGCGTTTGGGGGAGCCTTCCGAACCAAGCTTGGTCCTGTAAAGCCTGTTGGTAATGGCTGTACCCGCCAAATAACTCATCCCCCCCGTCACCGCCGAGTGCGACGGTGACATGTTGGCGTGTCAGTTTCGAGACAAGATAGGTAGGGATTTGCGAAGAATCGGCTAGCGGTTCGTCGAGGAAAGGGGCCATTTCCTCGAGGGTAGCCACTGTAGGCTGGCTGATCTCAAGCACATGATGGTCGGTTCGGAAATGTTCTGCCACTAGCTTTGCGTAGGGAGACTCATCGTACTTACCAGACGCCGCAGCAATCGTGAAGGTTTTTACGGGTTGTGCGGACTGCTGCGCAGCAGCTGCGACTACCAGACTGGAGTCCATCCCGCCGCTCAGGAAGACGCCCACAGGGACATCCGCGACCATCCGGATGCGAACCGCATCCATGAATAGGGCTTCAGCACGATCGGCAATTTCCTCGCTGGAGAATGATTCAGGCGCATGAGACGGTAGTTCCCAGTATCTCCACACGTGAACCTGACAATCATCCAGGTCCAGCCTAGCTGCATGGGCGGGTGGTAGCTTTTTGACCCCCTTCCAGAAGCAAAGTTCGGAGGGGATGTAACCGAGCGCCAAGTAATAGTTTAGGGCGTTGAGGTCGATCTCCCCTCCCAGATCGAGCGCCTTGGGCTCGGAGGCGAACTGGAATTGGTGACCTTGGTGTGAATAGTAAAGTGGTTTCTTCCCAATACGATCCCTAGCAAGGAGCAGCGAGGGCTTTTGTTGCCCGTCGCCTTGATCAAGTAATGCAAAGGCGAACATGCCGTTTAGGCGTTTCAAGAAGTTATCGCCCCATCGGATGTATGCTTGGAGCAGCACCTCGGTGTCTGAGGTGCTTTGGAACGAGATGCCTTGCTGCTCCAAATCCGCACGGATTTCCCTGTGATTGTAGATTTCGCCGTTGAACGTTACGACATAGCGTCCGCAAGAACTTGCCATCGGTTGCGCCCCAGTCGGGGACAAGTCGAGGATTGAAAGTCGGGTGTGGCCGAGTTGGATCCGATTATCGGGCGTACGCCAGACGCCTCTTGCATCCGGCCCTCGATGGCGCAATCGCCCTAGCCGGGAGTAGAGGTCCACGGAAGGGAGGCCAATCAGCCCAAGAATTCCACACATTGTTTATTTTCCTTCTTCGTAGAGGCACTGGTGAGTAGCGAAGAAACTAGATTAAAGATGAAGTATAGGAGTGCAGCGGTCACGAAAGCCTTCCAGAACGCAAATGTTTGGTAAAGCAGGCCACGCATCCAAACAGACATAATTCCAAATAAAACGAAGTAATTCCACAAGGTGCCGACGCTTTTCACCTTATAGTAAGCCCTAGCAATGATGTATGAGATGACAGCAGGTACAAAGAGGCATCCCAAGTATGCAAAGTTGAAATAGGCTTCAGCAACTTCGAAGAATCCACCACCGCTTGAATAGCCAAGATTAACAAAGATGGCAGAAAGGTCAGGGGGGCGATTCGGCAACATGAACTGGGGGGGGGTCCGCGCGATGAAATCCAGGTAGGATTGGCCGTTGGCCCAGTCCACGATGTGGTTTCTCAGTAGGAATATGATGCCAGAGAAAGTGGTTGCGATATCGTTGATTGTGCCTTGGTTAAAGGCGATGCCGGCAGCATCTTCAATGGACGTCAAATAAGACAATGCCGTCAATAGATCTTCGAACGAGAATAAGCCTGTGTACATTACGCTTCTTAGAGCGCCCATGGCTTGGATGAAGATGAAGGCAATGCTAAGAACGGTGAGGTGTTTGATCTTGATGTGCGGCGATTTCCGTAGGGCAAGCGTGTAGATCACGTAGCACCCCAAGATCGCGTTTAGAACGTCCATGCGAATGCCTCGTAGGAACTGGCAATAGATGAGTGTATAGAAAAAAGCGAATACTAACGCCCCTAGGAGGATTCGAGAGCGAGTGACCAACCATGCTAAGAAGAGCAAGTAGATGGAAACATTGACGACCGAGTTCAAGTTATTGAGCAGGAGGCTGCTTTCATTAGGGTCGACGCCATAGCCCGATACGAGAATGGTAGGTCCCATGTGGTTGGCAATTAGTTGTCCGGAGACGGCCGCGACAATAAAAGCAAGAAGGCCCAGCATCAACCATCTGTGAGGACTCACCCCCGGGATTGCGTGGTGGGAGATGGGGATTTGTTTGCCTGCAAGACCGAGGCCGATTTCGTTCCCAAGTAAGGCCAGCGCCGTGCAAACGTACATCACGCTGGCAATTTCCAGAGTTTGACTCTCATGCATATGATAACCGAACAGAAGATTCTCGTTCAGCAGCATGGTGCCCATGGCTATGTAGCCAACGATACCCAGGAAGAAGGTTCGCATCATGAACAGAAGATTGTACCGCTTCTCGAATATGCTCAAAAGGAAAGTCATAACCGAGAAGGTAAAGATCAATGCCAAGTAGGACTTTTCGGGCGCCATAAGTTGGCTGGCACAAGCCAGCACAGCATTGACGCCGTGGATAAAATAGTAGAGAGATTTATGTTGGGCTATTAGTCTCATGTGTGATGCACAGCAGATGGGCGAGTGCTCCATTTTAACAAACGAAATACGATGAAGGCGTTCGCGGCGAAAACAAAAATCTGAGTCAGTAGACTTACCCAAGCGGCACCTTCGATACCGAATCGTGGGATGATCAATGCGTTTGCCATGATATTGATCGCCGAGCCGATGGCTAGAATGACTATTGTGACGAAATCCCTGTTGAATGCCAGCAAAGTGTACGAGAATACGGTTCCCAAAGCATTGAAAACCGCCCCTGCACAAAGGAGGATGGCAGCGGGCAATCCCGCGTAGGTGTCCTCGCCATAAAGGAATGGCATTAGATAAGGCAGTAAGATTGCGATACCTGAGAAGAAGATGGACCCTAGTAAGATGTTTAGTCTAAGCTGACTTTTCAACGAGGATTCGACCGAGGGAAAGTCGCCCCTCTTCGCTGAATCGCCGATCTGGGAGAGGTAGACATAAGAAAAGGCACCAATGGCCGGCATTAGAACTGCCGAGAAAGATACGGCGAGCCTGTAAAGCCCGGACTCAGCGCTACCATAGTAGTAGTTAAGCATGAACAGATCTACGTTCACGAGCAACTGTGTGAAAATGATCGAGATCCCGAGAGGCACGGAGGACCGGATAAATGCGGTCATATCAGACCACTTCGACGCCGCGAGCCCGGAAAAGAAGTTCGGCTTGAACAAAAAACAGATAGAAATGCTCCAAGCCGCTAAAAAGAGCAGTGCAATCGCAGAGAAGCTTTTCGGTCCAATGATAAGTAGGGCTAACAGAAAGAACAAGGGTGGAAGCGATGAGGGGGCGATCGCTCTGGCGTCTGTATTCTCTAGCCGAAAGAAGACCACGTTCAGTTGGTTTAGGTGAAGCAAGAGCAAGCCACAGTAGATTGTAAGTCCGCCCCAAAGGGGGACACCTAGCCTCAGGGAGCCAAAGGCGGCCAGCGGTGCAAGCAGTAACCAGATTAGCAACTTGCTCTTCAGCGCAGGATAGAACAAACGAGCGCTAGTTGAGCGTAGTGCATGAAGATCTATCGCACTGGACGCGACGCCAAACGTGACTGACCCGAGCGCTATTGCAAGAGAATAGAGCCCAAAGGCCTCCAGTCCTGCAAGCCGCTTGAGTGCCACTCCCACCCCCAGACCGAGCGCCTGAGGTAGAATTCTAACCAGGAGTTGATTCGTGTATGCAGATAAACTCATACGTTCAGATTGAAAGACCTGAAGACGTCTATCCACCTATCTGCGACGCGCTCTGCCGAATAGTGTTGGCGTGCAAAGTGATGAGCTTGCATTCCCAACTCAACAATGTCGTCTCGATTCTGATAGAAGTATTCTAGGCTCTCCCGCCAATCGGCTGCTGTTTTGCAGTCCCTGACCGCCGGATTCCGAAGCGCGACATTTGAGTAAGCTTGGGTTGCGGCACAGACGACCGACATTCCCTGACTCATGTAGGCGATGACCTTGTTCTCAGGCTTCGCGCTTGCGAAGGGACACGCGAGGTCGAGGGGGGCAAGGCCCACCAAGGCTTCACCGATGTCACGCATGTAGGTGTGCCGATCCCATACGCGGAACTCGGAATTCACCCGAAGCGAGCGCAAAAGGGCCTCGTTGTCAACGCCTCGCAAGGAGTCTCGCCTATCGGTTACGACCAATAGCTTCACGTCTTCCCTTCGAAAAAAGCCGATATTATCCCTGACTAATTGCTCAAGGAAAGGGAAGTTGAGTCCTTGCCCATCCCAGCCAAAAGTGAGCGACTTTGGTTGGGCAGTGACTTTGGCCTGGAGGGAGCTATCAGCTTGATCCAGGTAGATGGCGACATCGGGAATAGTGCAACTTCTTACGTAGCTTGAGAAATGTGCACTTTGCACCTCGCTTCCCGCGACGACGAGGTCGCAGGTCCGCAGATATCGAACGAGCTGCGGTCGGACTTTCACTTCGAACCAGAAGTTGCGCAACAGTCCCAAGTTGGGTGGAGTGAGGATACTGTCGCTAACATCGAAAATCCAAAACTCTTCTTTTTTTTCTCGGCGAGGCTCCCATAGCCGGCTTCTGCGGGCTGACACGCGCAGCGTAACGCGCGTCTCTGGCGCGACAATCTCCACGTTAACCCCGCGTCGTTTGAGTTCCTCGACGACAGGGTAAATACGTGCCCGGTCTGCAGCATCTGCTTGTGGATTTGCAAGATCTGGGTTGTTTGGTTCGAATCCAATCAAGAGCGTGTTCTTAGTTCCCATCACGCACGAGGCTTTCTTTATCGGCCGGGCGCTCACTCCCGTAGTAGGCTTTAAACCATCGGATGAATGCTTCAATGCCATCTTGCAAGGAGGTCTTGGGAGCGAAGCCCACTGCGGCCTTGAGATCCTCGATGTCGGCGAACGTTGCCAGAACATCGCCCGGCTGGATAGGGAGGAGTTCCTTAGCTGCGCTCATCCCCAGCTGCTCCTCGATTTCCGAGATGAAATCCAAAAGCGCGACCGGTTGGTTGTTACCGATATTATAGAGGCGGTAGGGCGGGCCCTCGCCCCGACCTGGGATCGTATCCGCGACACGGGCGATGCCTTCTACGATGTCGTCGATATAGGTGAAATCCCGCATCATTTGGCCGTAGTTAAAGACTTTGATAGGGCGACCTTCGGTAATCGCGCTGGCGAACAGTACGGGGGACATGTCGGGCCGCCCCCAAGGGCCGTAAACTGTGAAGAAGCGAAGGCCGGTCGTCGGAATCCCAAATAGATGGCTATAGGTATGGGCCATCAGTTCATTAGACTTTTTCGTAGCGGCATAGATGCTTACAGGCCGATCGACAGAATCGTTGGTGCTGAATGGGAGTTTTGTGTTCGCTCCGTAAACGCTGGAGCTGCTCGCGTAGACGAGGTGCTCAACCTGATGATTCCGGCACCCTTCCAGGATGTTCATGAAACCGACCACGTTGGCGCTGATGTAGGCATGGGGATTTTCTATGCTATACCTTACGCCAGGTTGCGCAGCAAGGTTGATCACCCATTGGAACTTCTCTAGCTCGAAAAGGCTGGAGATTGCGTTTTGGTCCGCGAGGTCTAACTTATAAAAGCGGAAGTTTTGAAGGGAGGTAAGCTGCGACAACCGATCCATCTTCAGTTGAACGTCATAATAGTCATTTAGGTTGTCGATACCTACTACTGAATGGCCTTGTTCAAGCAGACGCTTTGCGGTGTGCATGCCGATGAAACCGGCGGCACCGGTCACCAGAATGTGCTTGCGATCTGCAGCGATTGAAAGTTGACCTTCGTTACCCATGCTTGATAGTCCAGTCGTATGGAATGCGGTGGCTGAAGGGATCTAGACGGTCGATCTCGGTTGGATCGTGAGGGATCGTCGCACAATTGGCGACTAAGCTGTCCTCCGCAATACCCTTGAAGCCGTTCCAGACCATGGGCGGTACGGTCACTAGTTGATAGTTGTCAGGACCCAAGAAAATCTCCATCAGATCACCCTGGGTAGGAGACTCTGGCCTGTCGTCGAAAAGTACCATCTTGATCTTGCCTACTGGGACGGCGTAATTGAGTGTCATTGCTTTGTGTATGTGCCATGCTTTAATGGCTCCGCGATGAACTAGGGAGAAGTAAATCTCCCCAAATTGCTCGAAACTTGGCGAATCTGATCGCAGCATATGCATGATCTTGCCGCGTTCATCAGGGATCTGTCGCAGGGGAGTGAGGCGAACACCTTCGATCATCGGTCTCTACTTTCTGGTACGAACGTGCGCCGGATGCCCTCAGCCAATTCGATGGTCGGCATCCAGCCTAACAAATGCTCGGCCGCAGCCAGATCGGCCTGGGCCCTCATGACCTCACGGGCTCGATAAGGGCGTTCTCCCCATCCGATGTTCGCTCGTTGTCCAACGGCTTCCTCGAAGATCCGGACGACCTCGCGAAGAGGTCGGCCTTGACCAGAGCCCACGTGTACCTCTTCAGGACGCGGAGTGTTCTTGGTGAGCAAGTAGCAGATGGCTCGTTCGAAGGCGGCCGTGACATCGTCGATGTAAGTAAGATCAAGGGTTTGTTCCCCCGGCGAGAACGGTATTGGTTCCTGTGCCTCAAGGCTCCGCATCAGCAACGAGAATAACTTTGGCCTGGGGTCCTCTGGACCGTAAGTATCATAAAGCTTCACGGTAAGGGCCGAAAAGCCGTGGGCATCCTCGTAGTAGGTCAGAATATCTTCGAAGGCTCGCTTGGTAGCGGCATACAGGCAGACGGGCCGATATACTGGCGGCCCATCCATCGTTTCCCAGGCGGTGCCTGTGTTCACGAAGCGCCTGATGCCCGCCTGGAGCATGGCCTCCAGCAGACATGTTCCGAACTGGATATTTGCCTGAATGAGGGGTAAGACGTCCTGAGGAGCATGCTGACTGAGGAATAGTGAGGCAAGATGAACCACTACTGCCGGGCGTGCCTCCTGCAAGACCTTAGTCAGGGACTCTACCGTCCCATCACTTTGATGGATGCGAAGATCCGCCATGTATGCGTTTAGAAGCGCGAGGTTCGAAGTGGGGCGGACGAGGACGGATACCTCGTACCCACCTTTCCCGATGAGTTGTCGAACCAGTTGACTTCCGACGTAGCCGGTTGCTCCAGTGACGAGGACCCGGGTCATGCCGTTATGCCCACCTTTAATATGGACTCTAGAGTGTTGGCAATGTATGCGATCCGCTCCTCAGTCATTCCCGGATAAACTCCTACCAAGAAGGCGTTGGTCATGATGAGGTCCGTGTTGGTGAGCTCCCCCACGACGCGGTAGCCCCGCTGCTCGCGCCGCATCTCGTCAAAAAGCGGCTGTTTGATGAGGTTGCCTGCGAACAACATGCGCGTCTGGATCTTATGCTGTTCCAGGTGGCGCACGATCTCCGAGCGGGTCACGCTGGCGCCCGGCTTGACGACCATCAAGAAGCCGAACCAACTAGGATCGCTATTAGGGGTGGCTTCAGGCAGGATCAGTACATCTTGGAACTTGGAGAGCTTTTCACGCAGGAACTTGAAATTCCGGCGGCGCGCTTCGCCGAACTCCGGCAACTTGTCGAGTTGTGCGTAGCCGACTGCAGCCTGCATGTCCGAGACCTTCAAGTTATAACCGAAGTGTGAGTAGACGTACTTGTGATCGTACCCGTGCGGCAACTCGCCGAAGCTTTGATCGAACCGCTTACCGCAGGTGTTGTCCTTACCGGATTGGCAGTAACAGTCCCGCCCCCAGTCCCGGATGGACTCTGCGATTGACGCGAGGAGGTCGTCGTTTGTATAGACGGCTCCCCCTTCCCCCATGGTCATGTGGTGAGGAGGATAGAATGAACTGGTGGCGATGTGGCCAAAGGTTCCGGTGAACTTGGTCTCAGGTTGCTCGCCTCGATGTGAGGTGTACTTGGACCCCAGGGCATCACAGTTATCCTCGACGAGCCAGAGACCGTGCTTTTCGCAAAAGGCGACGACGGCGTCCAAGTCAAAGGGATTGCCCAGGGTATGAGCAATCATCACTGCCTTGGTGCGGGGGCTCAGGGCTTCCTCAAAATGACTGACATCGATGTTCGCTGTCGCCAAATCGACATCAAGAAAGACGGGGACAGCACCGTATTGCACGATAGGAGTGACCGTGGTTGGAAAGCCCGCAGCCACCGTGATGACTTCGTCCCCTGGTCGGATGCGGCGATCGCCGAGTCGGGGCGACGTCAATGTCGAAAAGGCCAAGAGGTTCGCCGACGACCCTGAGTTAACCAGCAAGCAGTGCTTCAAGTTCAGATACTTGGCGAGCCCGCGCTCGAAAAGTCGGGAGTAACGCCCGTAGGTCAGCCAGAACTCTAGGGCTGAGTCAACCAGGTTGATCATTTCCTTCTCGTCGAAAACGCGACCTGCGTAAGGGACGGGGGTCTTTCCTGGTGTGAAGGGTTGCTCGGCCCCGAACACCATTTGATAGTATTCGGCGGTCTTCAGGAGGATTTCCTTTTTCAGCTGTTGAGGGGTGGTCATGCTACCTCGCAGGAAACGTTGGCCCAGTGTAGGCCACGAAGGGCGGCCTCACGCTCGTAGGCCTCGATTTGACGGAGAGTGTAGGCTCGAGCATCGAAGGCCGAGTCCCGGTGATAGGCTGCATACCAGGCAACGGTAGTCTCAAGGGTCTGCTTGAAGTCGTAGACCGGTTGCCATTCCAGTATGTTGGTTGCTTTGGTGATATCCAGTTTCAAAAAGTGGGCTTCATGTGGTTGCGCCGTCGACTCCGGTTTGACCCATGTCCCGCCTTCCCAGGCGACCAGGATGGTCTCTACCAGGCGCTGAACCGGAACATTGCTGGTGCCTGGAGGACCGAAGTTCCAGCCTTCGGCGAAACGCGCCGGAGCCTCAAGCATCCGCGCGCCCAGCCAGAGGTAGCCTGAAAGTGGCTCGAGGACATGCTGCCAGGGCCGAATGGCCCTCGGGTTTCGGACCACAATGGGGGTGTCGGTCATTAGTGCGCGCATGCAATCCGGAACGATCCTATCCACTGCCCAATCTCCGCCTCCGATGACGTTTCCGGCACGTACCGACGCTAAGGCGACCTGATGTTCTTCCATCCTATCGGGATGGAAGAACGAGCGGCGAAAAGCTGAGGTCACCAACTCCGCGCAGCCCTTCGAGGAGGAATACGGGTCATAGCCGCCCATGGGATCGTTTTCACGGTAGCTATAGATCCATTCTTGGTTCTCGTAGCACTTGTCAGAGGTAATGACGATGCAAGCCCGCACCGAGGGTGTAGTTCGAACGGCCTCTAGCACGTTTACTGTTCCCATGACGTTAGTTTCGTAGGTTTCGACTGGATCCATGTAGGAAGGACGAACCAGAGATTGCGCCGCCAAGTGGAAGACCACATCGGGCTGGTATTGGTGCATGACTTGCGTCAGTTCTTGGCGCTCGCGCACATCCCCTTGAATGTGGGCCAGGTGTTCAGCGTTCCTGGCATCGACGAAGAGGCTGGGATCGCTGGGAGGGGATAGCGCAAAGCCGACGACCTTTGCGCCTAGACGTTCCAGCCAGAGCGTAAGCCAAGATCCCTTAAACCCCGTGTGCCCCGTCACCAGGACGGTCTTACCATTGTAAGCGCCGTCGAAGAGCCTTAGATCCGATGCCATTGCCGATCCTCCCACACTTTCCAAGGTGCTTTGCCCTTTGTCCAAAGATCCTCGAGGTGGTTCTTGTCTCGCAAGGTATCCATGGGCTGCCAGTAGCCGAAGTGGCGGAACGCCGAGAGTTGGGAGTCTCGGGCAAGGTTCTCAAGTGGATCGCGCTCCAAAATGGTCGAGTCATCGTCGATGTAATCAAATACTTCGGGCTGCATCACGAAGAAGCCGCCATTTATCCAAGCGCCGTCGCCTGCGGGCTTCTCTTGGAAGGAACTGACGAATCCCCCCTCGTCAAGGCCCAAGGAGCCGAAGCGCCCCGGAGGTTGGACAGCCGTGACGGTGCATAATAAACCGCTTTTCGTATGGAATTCAACGAGAGCGCGGAGATCTACGTCGGCTACCCCATCGCCATAGGTCAGCATGAAGGGCTCGTTACCGACATACTCTTGGATGCGCTTCACCCGGCCGCCGGTCATCGTTTCGAGTCCGGTGTCCACCAAGGTGACCTTCCATGGCTCCGCATGGTTTTGATGCACCTCCATCCGGTTGTTTGCCAGATCAAAGGTCACGTTGCTCATGTGCAAGAAATAGTTCGCGAAGTATTCCTTGATTACGTAGCCCTTGTAGCCGAGGCAAATAATAAACTCGTTGAATCCGAAGGAGGAGTAGAGTTTCATGATGTGCCAGAGAATGGGCTTGCCGCCAATTGCCACCATGGGCTTGGGCTTGAGTTCAGTTTCTTCGCTCAGTCGTGTGCCGAGACCCCCGGCTAATATGATGACTTTCATTGTTTACTTCCGTAAGTGCCGACAAGCCCGTTTATTGCCTCGGGCATATTGGCGATATACCATCGATAAGTTTGCTTGATACCTAGTTCTAGGGACTTGCTTGCATTCCAGCCAAGATCTTGAAGTTTGCATACATCTAGGAGTTTACGAGGCGTGCCATCCGGCTTGGACGCATCCCATATCACCTTTCCCTTGAAACCGACCACCTCGGCGATGGTCTCGGCGAGCTCCCGGATGGTAACGTCCTCGCCCGTTCCGACGTTGATGGGATCGTTGCCCTCGTAGTGTTTCATGAGGTGCAGGCAGGCGTCGGCCAGGTCGTCCACATGCAGAAACTCGCGCCGGGGCGCGCCACTTCCCCATAGAGTAACAGTGGCTTCTTGGCCGGCTTCTTGCTTGACCTTGGCCTCGTGGAACTTCCGGATCATCGCCGGCAGGACATGCGAGGTCACGAGGTCGAAGTTGTCGTTGGGGCCGTAGAGGTTGGTGGGCATCGCCGAGATGAAGCGGGTGCCGTACTGCTTGTTGTAGGCTTGGCAGAGCTTGATGCCCGCGATCTTGGCGATCGCGTACCACTCGTTCGTGGGCTCCAAGGGCCCAGTGAGCAGGTACTCCTCTTTTATCGGCTGGGGGCTCATCTTGGGGTAGATGCACGAGGACCCCAGGAAGAGCAACTTGGTCACGCCATACTGGTGAGCCGCCTGGATGACGTTCTGCTGAATGGCGAGGTTCTCGGAGATGAAGTCTGCCGGGTAGGTGTCGTTGGCTAGGATCCCGCCCACCTTGGCGGCCGCAAGGAATACGTACTCGGGGCGCTCCTGCTCGAAGAAGGTGAAGGTGGCTTGCTGAACCCTGAGATCCAGCTCCTTGCTGGTGCGTAGCAGGAGGTTCTCATAACCGTCATTTTCAAGCCGGCGAACGATAGCAGAGCCCACGAGCCCGCGATGGCCGGCGACGTAGATGCGAGAGGACTTATTCATGAGCGTGATAGACCTCGAATCCTTCGCGCTTGACGAGGTCGAGCTGCCGGGCGGCCTTCAGATCTTCCCTCACCATCTCGAAGACCAACTCCTGGAACGTATGGCGAAGTTGCCAGCCGAGCTTGGCTTTTGCTTTGGTGGGGTCTCCGAGTAGGGTTTCAACTTCAGTTGGACGGAAGTAACGTGGATCGATCTCGACAAGCACCTGGCCGGATTCCGCGTGAACGCCTTTTTCGTCGATACCTTCACCCACCCACTGAATGGAAATATCGACCTCACGGAAGGCAGTCTCGACGAAGTGCCTCACCGAGAACTGTTCGCCGGTGGCCACGACATAGTCATCTGGCGTGTCTTGCTGCAGCATGAGCCACATGGCCTCGACGTAGTCCTTCGCATGCCCCCAATCGCGTTTAGCGTCGAGGTTGCCAAGGAATAGCTTGTCTTGTAGCCCGAGGCTGATGTGGGCGACCGCCCGGGTGATTTTGCGAGTGACGAAGGTCTCGCCGCGGTTGGGGGACTCGTGGTTGAAAAGGATGCCGTTGGAGGCGTGGATGCCATAGGCTTCCCGGTAGTTGACCACGATCCAATAGGCATAGAGCTTAGCTACAGCATAGGGGCTGCGGGGATAGAAGGGAGTGGTCTCACGCTGGGGGATTTCCTGAACCAAGCCGTACAATTCCGAAGTCGAGGCTTGGTAGAAGCGCGTCTTCTTTTCGAGACCAAGAATCCGGATGGCTTCGAGGATACGCAGGGTGCCAAGGGCATCCGCATTCGCCGTGTACTCAGGTGTCTCGAATGAGACCTGTACGTGGCTCTGGGCGGCGAGGTTATAGATCTCGTCGGGTTGGACTTGCTGGATGATCCGAATCAAGTTTGTGGAATCCGTCAAATCCCCATAGTGAAGATGAAGCCGGCGATCCTGATCATGGGGGTCCTGGTAGAGGTGATCAATCCGATCGGTGTTGAGGAGTGACGCCCGGCGCTTGATGCCGTGAACGACATAACCCTTCTCCAGCAGCAACTCGGCCAAGTAAGAGCCATCCTGACCTGTTACTCCTGTGATCAGTGCAACCTTATTCACCCTGAAATCCTCTCAGTGTATGCGAATGGCTCAATTCCGGAGCCAAGTAGCTAGTGTTCGTCGTTATTATAGCGGAGTGGTGAAGGCATAAGTATCAGTTCGAGCGATTTTTGGTTTTTCTTAATTGGCGGTTTTATCGCTGTGTGTGCATTAGAGAGTCAGGGAAACCCCAGAGCTAAGTCCCCATGTGTCAATCCCCATGCCGGAAATTTGAAGCCACCAACTGTCAATAGGGACAAAGCGAAGCCCCCAGTTTACTTGTTTGCTGTCCCATTCACCGAGCATTTTCAACCGTTCGAAGAGGTGAAAAGTCATGCCCCCAAAAAAACCATTGATAAATCCTTGACTAATACCAAATCCGAAATGCCAATCCCAAGAGTCTTGGCTAGCGCCAAGGACGCCATAGTAGGTAGATTGCCCATACTGGGTTGCGCCAGACTGGATTCCCGTAACTCCAGACAGGAGATTCGCTGAGGCAATGTCTTGAGCGCCAATTGCGAGACTCGGGAAGCGCTTGGGCATAGGAAGCCTGTACTTAGCGCTAAACATCCGGTCAAGCGCATACTGCACGCCTGGCGCATCGGGATCATGCCAGCCAATCACTTGTGTTTGTCTTAGTGTGCCTTCGAGACCGGGGAGAATTCCCATGGTAACGACGTACAGACGATTGGTCTGAGGTGAGAAGAGGTATGTTCGCGGCCCATTGACCCAACTGAAGTTTAAGGCGAGTTGGCCTTGAGGGATGACTTCGGCGTTTGGCGTTGAAATGAGGCCGCTATAACCCGGGTGGGCTAAATGGGCGTAACTTGGCTTGGGGATTAGTAGGACTAGCGCTCCGTAGAGGCTTACCAGCCCTACGGAGCGCGATTCCATCGGGCGGCCGACTTAGTTGCTGCCGGTCGACGTGTTCTCGTTGCCGGTGCTGGCAGCAGTATCGGTCGGGGCGGGGCAGCCGGTCAAGCCGAGAGCGAGCAGCGAGCAAGCGGCGACGGCGAGCAGAGTCTTCTTCACGTTGTAGGTCCTTTCATGATGAACGGGGCTAAGGGGCGGCGTTGCGTTTTACCGCAATTCTGCGCGTGTTTAACAAGCGCAGAAGGTCTCGCTAGTACGATCCCTCCATCCTCAAAATCACGCGAACGGTCTTTAGTACGATGAGGAGGTCTCGACGCAGCGACCAGTTCTCGATGTAATCGAGGTCAAGCTCGATCATCCGGTTGAATGTCGTCGTGCTCCGACCACTTACCTGCCACAATCCCGTGCATCCAGGCACAACGGCCAAGCGCTGCTTTTGCTCGGCCGAATAAAGGACGACCTCTTTGGGGAGTGGGGGGCGGGGGCCGACGAGGCTCATCTCGCCACGAATGACATTGAAAAGCTGGGGGAACTCATCCAAGCTCGTCTTGCGAAGCATGCGTCCAATGCGCGTCATTCGGGGATCGTTGACGATCTTGAACGTCACGCCCCCTTCGACTTCATTTTTTGCCTTGAGGGCGTCAAGCTGTGACTCGGCATCAACGACCATCGAGCGAAACTTGTACATCCAAAACTCGTGCCCATTGAGCCCGACGCGCCTCTGTCTGAAGAAAATGGGGCCGGGAGAGTCAAGTCTTACCAGTAGTGCGATCGCCAAAAGCAGCGGCGCGAGCACCAACAGGCCAAATGCGGCACCGGCGACATCAAAGAGTCGCTTTGCGGAGCCCCGGACTCCATATAAGGAAGCATGAGGTAAGGGGGCAAGTGATAACCCAAGCTGGGCTGACCCAGTTTGAATCGATTCCGTCGACAATCGCCTACTCCGTTGTGGATTGATCTCTTGATAGATTGCTTGAGGCTCTGCTTGCAACATGTTGGCTATCAGTTCCTTTTTCACTGCCACCGGTTACAACGTGGTGTTTTGGTATTGTGGCAGGTTCCGGAGTCCGAGGTGTGACCGCAGTCTCATGGACGCTGTGACGATTGACGGTCGGTCCATGGCTTAGTGTTGACTTGAGAGCATTTGCTCCCTCGCTTATTGGTCGGGTGCCTAATCTAAGTGTAACCCAACAGGCGGGCTTGCGTCTATCCGTTTGTATGTCTAGATTCTAGCCGTTTGGCAGTAGTCGCGAATTAATGACATGGGGGTACAGTATTTTTGATTGTTCAGGCGTCGCGGTTAGGCCAGGATCTGCGGCGCTGACTCACTTTGAACTGCGATGCGTGTATCTTAGATGACGCTTGCGCGAAAGTGTGTCGCTGTAGAATATTTTTCACCTTCGCCTGAAATATTAACGATAAATGTTAAGCGCTGCGCTAAGGACCGTATTGCCGTAAATCCTTTCAGCGCGCGCTTTTAGCTACATTATTGCGCTGAAATTTCTAAGTCGCGTTCAGAATCTCGGTAGAACAGCGCAGCACTTGCATACGATTCGTCACCTGAGTTTTGCAGTTTTTCGTCAGAATGGCTATGGCTTGCTGCCCATGCTTCGGTGCGATCGCCAGTCCTCGACATGCGCACGAACGTAGCTCGGTGTGAGCCGTTGCCAGATGCGGTCAACGTCCGCTTCCGGGAAGGGCATGGAGGCCGAGGGCGGGGAAGAAGCCCGATAGTCCGTCATAAACAAGCCTGGGGCAAAGACCCTCAACGGGCCGGGCTTCGGCAAGGGATTCGGCCCCAGGTAAATCGAGAGGCCCATCCGGAGCTGGGTACCCAAGTCACTGCGCCAGACGGAGCCTTCGACTGCCGATCGTGGGAACCAGCGGATGAACCGGGCGAAGACCGCGCGATCGCCCCCTTGGAATAGTCCTACGCCGCCCGAGAGCACAACGTCTAGCGGGTGAAAGCGACGCTCAAGGCTGGTCGCTGCAAGCGGGGCCATTCCGGAGCCGGCTCCGCCGCTCAGCCTCCAGATCCAGTTCCCTTCATCGAGTTGCGACGCGATCTCGCCATGGGCGCCGTAGTTGGTCTCGCTCCAGCGTCCCGCCACCCAGGAACCCATCACGCCGGGGAGTAGCCAGTTATGCCCCTGGATCTGGGCGAACGTTACGCCCGTCTCTCCCCATGGGACGAGGTAGTAGCGCCCTCGAGCGGTGGCCGCAAGGCCGTTGGCGATGGGGGTTCTTACGGTGCCGTTGACCCACCCCTTGAACTCCACCGAGAAGAAGTACCCCGGCGTCAGGTCTAGATCCGTGCGGTAGAGGCTCGGGTTGAGGCGGTGCTCCGGGCGTTGCGCCGGAGGCGGCTCGATCGCCAGACGCTTGCGAAAGCTATCGGGAGTCATGTCGCCGGCGAGAAACTCACGAAGGTCCCCCACGCTCATGCGTACGATCATTAGGGGAATTCGATCCCGCTGAGGGACGACCGCGATGACCTGATTCGCCTCCAGGTCTCGAGACGCTTCCGCGAGGACACGTCCCATCGCCTCTATCTCGAGGAAATATCGCCGATTCTCATACCAGAGCGTGAGGGTCTCTCCGCCGCCCTCCAACGCCAGATTCTCGAAGCCGAGGGCTTCGAGTCGAGGCAGGAGAGTTGCCTGGGCATGAGCCGACTCAGGGAAGTGCCATATGAGGATGGCGGTCAGTAGCAAGGCACGGAAGCGCATAGGAGGTCTATACACTTCCGGCCTGCTGATTGTCCAGTGCTTGCTCACTGGATTCCCGCTTTCGCGGGAATGACGGGGGTGTCACCCCTGCGGGAATGACGGTTGGGCGAGCGGTCTTTACTTGAAGATCGCCCAGACCGCCGCCGCTGCGAGGATCACGTTCACCACGTCCTGGAAGTTCGCGATGTAGAAGAACGATTCCGGTACGTGGATCACGTCCCCTTCCTGAAGGACGGGATCCAGATCCTGGCGCCCCTCATGCATGATCCGGAAGGCGTCCACCTTGAGGGTCTGGCTCTTCTTGGAGTCGGAGGCCATCCGCGTGATGGTTACCCCGCGTAGGTTGGCCTTGGGCATTGGGCCGCCCGCCGAGTTGAGGTAATCCGAGAGGTGGTACCCCGAGCGATAGGCCATCTTGCCGGGCTTGCCCACGTGACCGTAAACATAGACCGCGCTGTCCTCGGTGGGATCCTTGTTGACCGGCACGGCTACCAGGTCCCCGTCCTTGAGTTGGACGTTCTGGGAGTCGTCGCTGTCATAGAGCAGGCGATAGGCATCCACGACCTGGGCCTCGCTGTTCCGTAGCAGGTCACCGGATTCACCGCGACGGTAAATCTTGACCTCCCGCAGGCCAGCGGTGGGCTTGGGCCCGCCCGCCGCCATGAGCAAGTCCCGCAACGTATTGCCGAGCGTCAGGGTGTACTCGGCGGGATTCGCGACCTCGCCCGTGATCTTGACCCGGGTCCGGCGAATTTCGACGTAGCTCAGGGTATTCGTGGGAAGCGTGATGATGTCCCGATGCGAAAGCTTGGTTTGTAGGCCCTTGGCGCTGGAGAGATCGATGGGCCGCTCTTCCTGGGGAGTCTGGGCGTCCGAAGGGAATTGCGCGATGCTGGCTTGCCCAGGGGCCGCGCCGGTATCTAAGCCGTTGGCGAAGCCGATTAGCGTCCCGATGGTTTCACCGGGCAGGAATTCGTAGGCGCCGGGCTTGTTAACCGCCCCTTCGACCTTGGCGATGTGCTGGGCTTGCGGCACGTGGATGACGTCCCCGGCCTGCAGGCGCGGATTCTGCGAGGCGTCGCCCTCTCGAACGAGCTTCATCCAGTCGAGCGATCGGGTCTTGGAGCCCTGCTTGAGGGTGATCTGCCGCAGGGAGCCCTCGGGAAGCGGGCCGCCGGCCAGCGAGAGGGCGGTTGCGAAGCGACCGAGGGCATTCATGGAATACGTGCCCGGGTTCTTCACGAGGCCGGTCACGTAGACCTTGATCGTATGGGTCTTGACCAGGAGGACGGAGACCTTGGCATCCTTGACCCGGCCAGCGATCGTCCGGCTGATCTTTTCCTTGAGCTGGGTGGTCGTGAGGCCGACCACCTCGATCTCTCCGATCTGCGGCAAGTAGATGCGGCCTTCCAGCGGGACTACGACGGTCTGGCCGAAGCGCAGCGTGTTGCTCCAGATGTTGATGGACAACGTGTCGTTGATCCCGAGCGGGTAGTCGAGGATGGCGCCGGGTGTGTCGATCGCCTCGTCTGCGGGGGAAACGAAGGGGCTGGTTACGGCGGTCGATCCGATGCTTGCCTCGACGGGCGCGGCGGCGGGCGGCAGGCTCTGCGAAAAGGCGCTTGGCATGCTCTGCGCAAAAGCCGCGGGCATGAGCGCCATCTGAAGCAGGCTCGCCAGGAGTGCCCAGCTCAGGAACCGATTGGTTGAAACTCTCATAGAAAGGCTACGCTCCTGAATCCGTGAAGATCGTCATCACGCTAGTAAGCCTACCTTACCCTCGTCGTAACCGCAAATCGGCTCCATTGGCTCGTGTTGCTGATTGCTCCTCTGGCGTTCGGATGTATTGATTTCTTTTCGATGTCTTTATGAAATTGCGGTGAATTCAGGTGATTCCGCCCCGAGTTACGGTCTTACTGACAAAGCCAGAGCTTTTCGGCGAGGAGGAAATCCTCCATCCAGTCGATATCGAGCGCTTGGCTGCCGGAGAGTTCGTAGAGGTAGGGTTTCGAACCGATCCGATCGCCCGGATCGCGGTAGAGCTCCACGGGAGCCATGAAAAAGGCACTGTTGATCTCGTAAAGCACGGGTAGCGTTTGGGTATTGGGCCATTTCTGGAGGGCCTTGTCGTAGTTGACCGGACCATTCTCGTTCCAAAGGAATTTCTGGATCTTGGTGACGCTCATGAGGGAATCATGGGCAAGGTTCTGCCGGTAGCGGAGGATGGCGTCCTGGTAGATCTCCGCCGTCACGAACGGCGAGGTGACGTGCGTCCAGAGCACGGTCCCACGGGGAATGAGGGTGGGAACGTACCGGATCACGTCATCCGTGGAGGTGGTCGAAGCCGCGAGCTCGCTGGGGCGCTCGACGATTTCGAGCAGCTTGGAGGCATGTCGGGCGGCTTCCCGGCAAATCGCCTCGACCTCGGCATCGTCGGTGGAAACCACGATGCGATCGATCAGGGGGCAGTCGAGGAGCTGGGTGATCTTGATCCGCGTCAATCCCCCCTCGATGCCCGCGAAGGGGCGAATGTTCTTGCTTTTGACTCGCTCGCTCCCCTTGCGGCACGGGAGGAACGCGGTGATTTCATGGGTCATGGCGCATTAACCTGTCTGGGAGTTCGCTTAGCGTGTCGATGACGGGAAAGTTTTCACGGGACGCCAGCTCCATGAGGCGATCGCGATTCTCCGCGTATCGGCTCATGAAGATGAACGGGATGCCGGCCGCTTTGGCCGCCCGGTAGTCCGCCTCGGCATCGCCGACGAAGGTTATCGGACGGGGCGGCGCTTCGGAAAGGATCTCCATGACGCAGTCTTCCTTGGTCTTGGGGGAGCCCAGGATCCGCTGGAAGTAGCGATCGAGGTCGCAGGCCCGAAAGGCGCGCTGGAGTTCTTCCTCCTTGCCTCCGGACGCCACGTATAGGTGGGACGTCACGGAAAGCGCCTGGAGGGTTTCGAGGCAAGCCGGCGTCATGGTGGAGGGCTGGTAAATCGCTTCGCAGCGCCTTCCGAAGTCTGCCAGGAGTTCCGCGACCTCTCCTTCCTGGGCCGGCCGCCCCAGGATCTGATCGAAGAAGTGAGCGAATTTTTTGTAGCGCGAGACGCCTCCATGCTCCTGATGGTAGCGGATGAAGTGCTCCACGCTCTCCGCCGGGTAGGCGGAAAGCGTGGCGGCAAAGGCCGAGGATTTGGCAGCGTTGGTGTCGAAGAGGACCCCGTCGCAATCGAAGATGATCGTCCGGGCGCTCCTCAAACCTGGGCTCCTTGAGGAGTCGCGATGAGCGCATAAACCGACTGCGTTCTGAGCGTGTAATCGGTCGGAGTGACGCTCGACAAGGCGATTTCCGGATACAAGGTCTCGAAGGACGCCAGGGTGCGCTGGACTTCGCTCGCCAGTTGCCGTTGGGCCTGATCGTCGTTCGGGTAGCCGTCGAACCCGGTGAGCATGACGTCCTTGGCCGAGAGGGCCTTCGCGACGCCGAGGGCCAGGCTGAGCGGAGCGTCCTTGCCGAAGATGGGGTCCTCGTAGGCGTCGAAGATGGGTTTGGCTTCGTAGGTGCGCGAGGCGATCGCCTCGGGAATCTCCGAGCGAACGCGCGGCGGGGTGGACACGACGTACGCTCCCACGCTCGACTCGAGTTCCGCGAGGACTTCCGCCGAGAGCTTGCGGGCTTCGTGTCCCGAGAGGCAGGCGATTTGGGGAACCGGGACGTCGCGGTAGGCCAAGGCATGCTTGAGGCTGGAATGAACGATGAGCGTCCGCTGTCTCGATGCCAGCTCCTTGAGGGCAGCTTGATGCCGGAGGGCGCTCTCGCCTCCCCCGATGACGAGGACGTTGGCTTGGGGGGAGGCCCTCCAGGTGGCGATGTCGGGGAAACGATTGTCATCGAACATCTCATGGCCACTCCCCTGGAGGGCCCGGATGATCGTGCTGGTGGCGTAGCGCTTCTTGGAGAGCCAGTCCATCACGTCCTTCTGGGGCAGGCCTTCGAGGCCGGAAATGATGTAAGGCAGTTCGGAGCCCCAGCCGTACTCTGCCTTCATGGCCTTGAAGGTCTCGAGGAGCTCTCCCAGGGCCGAGAGATCGCTGTTTTGCCCCCGCGTGAGGTAAGCCACCATGAGCTCGGTGCGGAGATTGCCCGCGCCGCGTCCCATGCCGGTGATGGTCGCATCGACCCAGGTGGCGCCTGCGTTCAAGGCGGCGAGGCTGTTCGCGAAGGCCAGGCCGATGTTGTCGTGGCCATGGAAACCCAGCGGGTGGCGCAGGAGCTTTCTCAGGTGCTGGAAGAGGGCGGCCACCTGGTCAGGGAAGCAGGCTCCGTAGGAGTCGACGAGGTTGATCACGTCAACCTCGTCCCCGACGCGTTCGAGCCGCCGGAAGACGGGATGGTCCTCCGTGAGCTTGGAGAGGTACATGAGGTTGATCGCGACCTCGAACCCCATGGCTTTGAGGCCGGAGGCGAGGGCCAACCCATGGTCGATTTGCGCCGGATCGACCGCCATGCGGACCATCTTGACCCATCCCCGGCAATCGTCGAGCAGGGCGCCGAGCTCGCTGGGCTGGCATTCCTTGGCGTTGAGCATGACGGCGAGGGATTGGTGGGGCGCGAGGTGGGCGGAAAGGCGCTTGATGGTACCGAGAGGCAGGAACTGATATTCGCCGCCGTAGCCGGCACTCGTCGGTGTGCGATAGCCGATTTCCACGCAACTGATGGGCAGCGCCGCGAGGGTCTTGGCGTAGTGTTCGACCAGTTCGGGCTCGAAGTCCCAGTTGGTGTAGTAGCCGCCGTCGCGCAGCGTGCAATCAAGAATTTGCATCAGACTCTCTCCTTCCAGTCAGCGCCAGCGTACCCGTCCCCAGAGGGGCCAAAACCCCTTGCTTGATCGCTGAAATGCCCTGTTCATGCCGATCAAGCAAGGATTGCTCTTCGTTTTCTGGCTTGGTAAGAAGGGGGAGCCCTTTCGGCATTGCGCCCCTCGCTGGGCATTGCCGAGCCACCCAAAAAATGGAAGAGGTCTCAGTCGTGGATCATTCAACCGTCACGTCTCGCCAGCCTGTGGACGCGGACGATCTGAGCGTGATGGACGTTCTCGCGATCCTCGTGAAGCGTCGAAAGCTCGTCATGGTCACGGTGGTCGTCGCGACCGCCGCCGCCACCGTGCTCGGCCTCTTGGCTCCGAAGCAATACACGGCGAAGGCGACCTTGTTGCCGATCGAGTCGAAGCAAGGCCTCGGAGCGCTGGGGATGCTCGAAGGGGGACTCGGGAGCATGATCGCGGCTCAGGCGGGAGTGGGCATGTCGGCGTCGACGAAGCTCGTCACCATCCTGGAGTCCCGCTCCTTGGCAGAAGGGGTCATCCAGAAACTGGACCTCATGCCCGTCCTCTTCGAGAACCGCTGGGACGCCGCCAAGAAAACCTGGAAGCCGAGCATGATCGACGGGCTTCTCGGCAAGGCGAAATCGCCGCCGACCCTCCTGGAAGGGGGGCGCGAGATGAACGCCTTGCTCGGGGTTTCCGAGGACAAGCAGAGCCTCGTGGCGGTGGAGGCCAAGACGAACGATCCCGAACTGTCGGCGGCGATCGTCGCGGCTTACGTCCAGGAGCTCGAGGCCTACCTCCAGAAAAATGCCCTCTCCTCTGCGAAGCGCAACCGCCTCTTCATCGAGAAGCAGCTCGCTGACGTGCAAAAGGAGCTTGCCGCGCAGGAAGTCGATCTCAAGCGCTTCCAGGAGAAGCATTCGCTCGTTTCTCTGGATGCGCAGGCCGAAGCCTCGATCAACACCTATGCGACCTTGAAGGCGCAGCTCATCGCGAAGGAAGTTCAGCTCGAGGTTCTTGAGAATTCCGGCTCGTTCGGGGACGTCGAGGCGAATGCCGTTCGCAAGGAGGTTGCCGGTCTCCAGACCCAGCTGCAGAAGCTCGAGACCGGGGCGAGCAAGGGGGCGACGATCTCCCTCAAGGATGCGCCCGAACTCGGTTTGCAGTACGTGCAGATCAAGCGCAACTTGATGGTCAAGCAAAAGGTCTTCGAGCTTCTCGTCCAGCAGTTCGAGATGGCCAAGATCGAAGAGGCGAAAGAGGACATCTCCTTTCAGCTCCTCGACCCGGCGGTCGCTCCGGATGAGCCGAGCAACCCGAAGCTCCCCTTGTTGATCGTGATCGCCTTGCTGACCTCGGCCCTGCTGGGGGCATTCCTGGCCCTGGGCGTGGAGTACGTCGTGCGTCATCGCGAGGAGTTCAGGCGGCGCCTTCAGCAGCTCGAAGGGCTGCCGCAGTAGCGCCATGAATCGCCTGGCTTTCGGCTCCCAGAGGGGGGAACGGCGATGACGATCGCGCTCATCTGTAACAGCCTCAACCCCGATCTGATCGCTTACTTCCGGGCGAAGCTGCGGATCCCGGAGACGGAGGTCGGGGCGGAACTGCTCTGGTTCTGCAACGGCCGGGTCAAGCTCGAGGCCGCGCAGCAGGTCCGAACCAGCTCGCTCTCACCGGCTTCGGGCTTCAACGCCTTCTTCTTCGTCGACTGCTTGCTCTCGGTCTACGTGCTTGCCGTGCTGCTCTGGAAGCGGGCGCGGACGGTCATCTTCGACACGGCCCATATCTCCAACTTGCCGCTGGCGCTCGGGTGCAAGCTTTTCGGCATCGAGATCGTCTTCACGATTCATGACTGGGAGCCGCATCCGGGGCCTCGTAACCGGGCGACCTGTTGGTACAATCAGGCGTGTCGCGACTTCCTGGCGGATCGCTTCATCGTCTTCTCACGGACCCCGGCGGGGCGGGTACCGACCACGGTCTTTCGCCTCTCCGGCTTCGAACCTCGCCCCGTCCGTGAGGGCCGGGGGAAGTACTTCCTGTTCTTCGGGCGCATCGAACCCTACAAGGGCCTCTCCAGCTTGCTGGAAATCGCGACGCTCTTGGAGCGACGGCTCCCGGATCATGAAATCCGGGTGGCCGGAAAAGGCTCGGACCCCGCTCTCGCGCCCTTGGCCGCCAGGCCTAACGTCCGGGTCATCAACCGCTTCATCGAGCAAGCCGAGCTTGACGACCTCTTCGGCGGGGCGATCGCCACCCTGCTTCCCTACCAATCGGCGACCCAGAGCGGGGTCGCGGTGCTCTCGTATGCCTACGGCACTCCGGTGGTCGCCTTCGACGTCGGGGCCCTCGGCGAGTACATCGAGCGCGGGCACTCCGGAGAGCTCGTTCGGCCTGGGGACCTGGAGGACTTCGTCGCCCAGATGATGCGGGTCGAGGCGCAGCTTCCCGACTACGAAGCCTCCATCCGGCGCGGCTTCGAGGAGCGTTACGGCGTTTCGGCCTTGGTCTCGCAGTATGCCGGCTTCCTTCGGGGACTGGTTCAAGACTCGGAAGGCCTGACGCCGCTCCGTGCCGGCGAGGAGCGCCACCGCGTTCGATGACGGGTTTCTTGTCCGCGGCGTGTCTGCTTCTCGTCTTCGCCTTGGGATTCTGGCCTTGCGTCCGCTCGAAGGTCCAACTCAAAGCCTACGTCATTTCGTTCGCGTTTTTGCTGATCGCCACGCTCCTGGTGCATGTCCTCTCGCTCGAGATGGGGCGAGAGGGCTTCTCGATCTTCGTCAAGAACGATCTGGTGGACGATAAGCTCTATCACGTCACCGCCAAGCACCTGGCCGAGAGCTTTTTCTTGAACCAGGGGAGCATCGATGGGTACCTCCAGAAGCAACAAGCGCTCTTCGGCTACGCCTCGGCCAAGTCGGCCTACTTCGCGGCTTTGGCGGCCCCTCTCTACCATCTCTTCGGGAGCGACGTCCTTCACTTCAAGTTCCTGATCATCTTGTTCTCGGCCTTGCTCGTCTCCAACCTTGTAAAGAGCTCCTACTTCAAGCTCGGCCAGGAGCGCGTGCTCTTGATTATTGCTTTGATGATCTTGTCCTACCCGACCTTCCTGATCCGGAGCGTGCAGGTGGAGAAAGACACGTTTCTCTTGCTCCTGTTCCTGGTCGCCTTCATCGAGCTCTACAAGGTCGTTCTCGGGGAGCGCTTCTCGCGCCTGACGCTGGCGGCCGTGATCGCCCTGCTGGCGCTCTATCGCCCTCAGTACTCGCTGACGCTCTTTCTGGCGTTCGTCTACGCGAAGTTCCTGCTGCCGAAGACCAAGAAGGCCTTTGCCCTGCATGTGGCTCTCCTGGTGGCTTTGATTCCGCTGCCGGTCTTGCTGATCAAGGCTTTGAACCCTGCCGTCTTCGAACTCTTGGTCGCTATCAAGCGGTACTCGGTCCTGGCGGGCAAGTCCAACGTCATCGCCGTGGATTATTCGAGTTACCTGGGGATTCTCAAGACCGTGGGAACGTCCTTTTATTACTTTCTCTTCGCCCCCATCTCGCCCTATGCCTTGAAGGGCGGCATGCTCTGGCTGCTGATGATCGTAGAGCCGGTAATCTGGTTTGTCCTGCCTTTGTTCTACATCGCCAAGAATCACCGTTACAGCGCGAACTTCCGCAAGGTCTTCTTCTTCTTGCTGGCCATCACCCTGATCCTGGCCCTCTTGTCCGTGTATTACGAAAGCCACATCGGAAGCTACATGCGCAAGCGGATGCCCGTATACTTCGTGTGGATGTACGTCGCCGTGAGGGTCTACATCGACAAGGTTCGCTACCGGCTCGCCCATGCCGGGGAGGAAGTTCGGCATCTGCAAGCGGGGGGAGGCCATTAAATGGACGTGAGACATGCGGTCAGAAATGGCTTCCTGAACCTGGGCATGCAGGTATTCCCGGTGCTTTCGGCCCTCATGGCGGTGCCGTTCACCCTCAAGACCTTCGGGGCGGAGGCGTTCGCGATCTTTTCACTCGGTGTCACGGGGATCGTGCTCTTCAACTACCTGAACTTCGGGGTGGCGCAGGCGGCGACCCGCTCCTTGGCGAAGCGCCCCCCGGCCTCCGACGTATCAAAGACGAACCAGGTGTTTTACTCGGGCGCCGTGACGATCCTGGCCATCGGCTTGCTCTTTGCGGGGCTGGCCTACGGGTTTTCGCCGGCCTTGGCCGAGATGACGGCAGGAGCGGGCCCCATGCGTCCCGTCGCGGAGGTCTTCTTCCGCGGGATCGGGCTGGCGTCTCCGCTCTTTCTTTTCATCATCTACCTGAGAGGCTGCCTGGAATCCCAGCAGCTTTTCAAGGTGACGGCCATGAACCGGGCTTTCCTCAACAGCGTGATTTTCCTTTCGCCCCTGGTGCCGGCGCTGCTCGGCCTTGGCATCGAAGCCTCGCTCTACGTCATGGTGGCCGCTCATCTCGGCTCGCTGCTCTTTCTTCTCGCCAAGACCCGGCAAGCCCTGGGGCTGGAGAGCAGAATTCGCGTGACCCGTGCCGAGATCGTCGACTTGCTCAGGGCCGGCGGCTGGATGACGGTTTCGTCGCTCGCCGCGATGCTGCTCCTCTACGCGGATCGCTTCATCATCTCGACGATCTCGGGATTGACCGTGGCGGCTTACTACCTCGCCGCCTTCGATCTGGTTTCTCGGTTGAGCCTCATCTATGGGAGCCTCACCGCCGCGTTCTTCCCGGCGATCGCCCAGTGGAAGGAGCAGGGAGAGGAGGGCAAGATCACGGCGGTTCTGGCCTTGTCCTCGAAGGCCATGTTCCTCGTGATGCTCGTGATCGTCTCGGGGATCGCGGCCTTCTCGAGGGAAATTCTCGCGGTCTGGATCAGCGCCGATTTTGCCGGGCACGCGGCCATGATGCTCAGCGTGCTTGCCTTTGGAATCTTTTTCAACGCCATGTCCGTGACCCCGCAGCGCGCCTTGCTGGCCATCGGCCGGGAGCGCATCGTGGGCCTCTACGTGGCCTTCCAATCGATCGTCTATGTCGCGGCATCCGTCGCGGCGGTCCTCCGGTTCGGTCCCATGGGGGCCTGCGTCGCCTTCGTCGTTCGGGCGTGGCTCGAGTATCTCGTCCTCAGCGTGATCCTGAATCGCGACACCTTCAAGCTCGATCTCGGGACCATGATCCGGCGAGTCTTGCCCTACGCCATGCTCATGCTCGTGAACATGGTGGCGGCGCTCTCGGTCATGGACTCCGCCTGGCGGGCGAAAGGCTTCTTCTTGGCGCTGCTCCTTATCGCCCTGCCGGTCGTTTTCTATGGGGTCCTGCTGTCGAAGCGGGAGAGGCTTACCATGTCGGAGAGGATCAAGGCTGCTCGACCATGAAGACCTTCGTATTTTTTGATCTCAGCTTAGTGGGCATCAAGCGTTATCCCCTGCGCTTGGCGAACGCGCTGGCTCAACTGGAGGAAGGCTTGAATTTCGTCTTTCTCTACGACCAGCCGGAGGGTGAAAGCGAGGAAGCCGTTCGCCGCTTGTTGCCGGCGAACGCGGTCCTCCGGCGCGTGGGAGGGACCTCGCACCGCCACCTCCGCGACCTGCTCGCCACGTACCGGCCTGACAACGTGATCGTGATGGCCCAGCGTCTCCCGGATTCCGCGTTGGTGGCCTCGGCGAAGGTGCTCGGAATCTCGACGATCATGGTCCAGCATGGCCTCTACGTTCCCTTCATGCGTCGCGAGAAGCGGCTCTTCATCAGCCAGTCGCGCAAGACGTGGCGTTACGTCCGTTACGCGAAGGCGATCGCCGACGCGCGGGCGGCCAATCCCTTGACGTACATTCGAGATTACCTGAGCGTCTTCGTGAAAGGGCGGAGCATCCGCGAGACCCGGATCGATCGTGACTTCGTCAACGTCGACAAGGTGCTCGTCTACGGGGAGCACTGGAAGACCTACCATGAGGAGGTTTTCGGTTATCGGCGGGATCAGCAGGTCGTCGTGGGCTATCCCGATCTGGATGACGTCGCCCAGGTGGGGGCGGAGCCTAGGCTTCCGGAACCCTGTTACATCGCCCAGACCCTGGTCGAGGACGGCCGCCTGGACCGGGAGTTGATGCTGCGCTTCGTGGAGACCTTGGGGGCGGCGATGCGAAACGCGGGGACGACGCTGCGCGTCAAGCTTCACCCCCGCAGCGATCGCTCCTTGTACGAGGCCCTCGGCGACGTCGCGATTTTCGAGACCACCGCATTTCCACACTGCAAGGCCTACATCGGTCACTACTCCTCGATGCTGGTGAAGGCGACCTTTTTCTCGGACAAGATCCTGCTTGTCGATTTCCCGGGTCACGAGGTTCCCGATTACATCCGCCGGCTGAGCTGGGCGACGTGCTCCTACCAGGAGGACATGGCGCCGCTCGTTACGGAGGCCCTTGATCGTGAGGTGGATGAGGAAAAGATGGAGCAAAACATGACCGCGCAAGCGCCGTACTTTGCCCATGCCCCCGAGGGGGCCATCACGTCGGCGGCCAAGGCCATCCTTACGAAATAGCCGCAGGCGCGTGCGACGCGCTAGCGCATGCACGAGCGTCATTCCCGCTCCCTCCCCTCGTCACCCCCGTGCTCTCCCCCCGTCACCTCCGCGCCCTCTCCCGTCACCCCCGCGCCCTCTCCCGTCACCCCCGCGCAGGCGGGGGCCAGGAGGACGCTGGATTCCCGCCTGCGCGGGAATGACGAAGTGGAATGCGGGAATGACGAAGTGGAATGCGGGAATGACGTCTGAAGGTGAGTTGTCCTAGCGTGCGCCGGTCTTCTTGATGACCACCGAGACGGTTCGCAGCAGGATTTCCAGGTCCAGGAACATGGAGCGGTTCTTGATGTAATAGAGATCGTACTGGAGCTTCTGGAGGGCATCCTCGGTGGAGGCTCCGTAGGGGTAGTTGATCTGGGCCCAGCCGGTGAGGCCGGGGAGTAGCATCTGCCGCTTGTTGAAGAACGGAATCTCTTTGGCCAGCTGCTCGATGAATTCAGGTCGCTCCGGGCGAGGACCGACCAGGCTCATTTCGCCGATCAGCACGTTGTAGAACTGAGGAAGCTCGTCGAGTCGCGTCTTTCTCAGGAACTCGCCGACCTTGGTGATACGGTTGTCATTCACCTTCGCCCAAACGGCGCCATGCGCCTCGGCGCCTTGGACCATCGTGCGGAACTTGTAAATTTTGAACGGACGCCCGTTTTTGCCGGCCCGAATCTGCGAGTAGAAGATGGGGCCTGGGCTATCGAGCGTGATCACGAGCGCGAGAAGCGGAAAGAGCAGGGCCGTTGCCAGGAGGCCGAGCAGCGACAGGCCGATGTCCATCGAGCGCTTGCCGATTCGGTAGGCTGCGCGGTCGGAGGTTTCGAGCTCCGAGACGAACCAGCCGTGGGTGATGTGCTTAACGGGAATTCGGCCGGCGACGCGTTCATAGAGGCGCGAGGTGCTGATGAGCTCGCAGCCGAGCTCCGAGCAATCCGAAATGGCCTTCAGCGTGTTTTCGGGGATACGCTCGGTGACCGACAAGATGATGGCGTTGATCCGGTAGTCGCGGACGAGCCGCTTCAGGTCGAGCTCATCGTCCGGCACGGGCGTGGGCGACTCCGAGGTGTTAGCTTCCTGGCTATCGACGAAACCGATGACCTCGTAGGCGCTATCCGGATTTTTCCGGATCTCCTCGTCGATTTGCTGGCCTGCGCTTGAGGGCCCGACGTACAAGGCCCGCTTCTTCATCTGCGGAGCATGCAAAACGTGGAGGCGGATCAAGCGCCGGAGGAGCAGCAAGGATCCCGCCAATAGGGCGGATTCCCAGTGGACTTCCCGCGGGACCGCGAGCGCGGGGACCAGGAAGAAGATGGCCGAGCAAACCAGGATGCTCGCGCCTGCGGTTTTTACGAGGTCGTAGGCCAGTTGATGGGCGGGCCGCGAGAGCTTGGGGTCGTAGAGGCCATTGAGGTGAAGAAGCGTCATCCAAGTGCCGACGACCACGGCGAGTGGCGCGACGTTGACGGCGGCATCGGGCGGCAACGCCCTTTGATAGACCAGGTAGGTCGCTCCCCCCAGGATGAGGCCATCGATGGCGACTAACGACGCTTGATGAAGGCGGCTGCGCCTCTCGGCGACGAACGGGGGGAAGTTCGCAAGCGGGGAAGGCTGAAACGAGGTGAGGGGAAATTGAACGAGGCGATTCGATTCCGTGGACAACCGATTTCTCCGATCGCTATTGCCGAGCCGTAGGACTTGTTCAGGCCCCTGGCGTCTGGCTTTGTTTCTTGGGTCATTGAGTCTGCGATCGGGACGGTAACGGGAGGGCTCTACGTTGGCTCGGGCTTGAGGGGGGCTTTTCCGAGGGCGGTTACTTGAAGATGGCCCAGACGGCGGCGGCTGCCAGGATGGTGTTGACGACGTCCTGGAAGTTCGCGATGTAGAAGAACGACTCCGGAACGTGGATGACATCCCCTTCCTGCAAGAAGGGGTCCAGGTCCTGGCGGCCCTCGTGCATGATCCGGAAGGCATCGACTTTGAGAGTCTGGCTCTTCTTGGAGTCGGAGGCCATCCGCGTGATTGTCACCCCGCGCAGGTTGGCTTTCTGCAGGGGGCCGCCCGCCGAGTTGAGGTAATCCGAGAGGCGGTACCCCGAGCGATAGGCCATCTTGCCCGGCTTGCCGACGTGGCCATAGACGTAGACCGCGCTATCCTCCGTCGGATCCTTGTTCACCGGCACCGCCACGACATCCCCGTCTTGAAGAATGACGTTTTGAGACTCGTCATTGTCGTAGAGCAACTGGTAGGCATCGACCACCTGGGCATCACTGCTTCTGAGCTCACCCGAGTCCGTGCGGCGATAGATCTTGATCTCGCGCAGGCCCGCCGAGGCCTTGGGGCCTCCGGCCGCCATCAAGAGATCCCGCAGCGTATTCCCCATGGTCAGCGTGTATTCGTTGGGATTGGTAACCTCGCCCGTGATCTTGACCCGGGTCCGTCGCAGCTCGACGTAGCTCAGGGTATTCGTGGGCACGTAGATGACATCTCGGTGCGCGAGTTTGCTCTGGCGCGTCCGAGGGGCGGAGAGATCGATAGGCCGCTCTTCCTGGGGAGTCACGGCATCCATCGGGAATTGCGCGATACTGGCTTGCCCAGGGGCCGCGCCGGTCGAAAGGCCGTTGGCGAAGCCGATCAGCGTGTCGAGGGTCTCGCCGGGCAGGAATTCGTAGGATCCGGGCTTGTTCACTGCCCCGTGGATCTTGGCCACATGCTGGGCCTGCGGGACCACGATCACGTCACCTGCTTGCAACCGGGGGTTCTGGGAGGCGTCGCCCTCCCTCAAGAACTTCATCCAGTCGAGCTGGCGGGTCTTGGAGCCTTGCTTGAGGGTGATCTGCCGCAACGAGCCCTCGGGCAATGGGCCGCCTGCGAGCGACAGCGCGGTGGCGAAGCGCCCCAGGGCATTCATGGAGTAGGTGCCGGGGTTCTTGACGAGGCCGGTCACGTTGACCTTGATGGTGTGGGTCTTGACCAGGAGGACGGAGACCTTGGCGTCCTTGACCCGGCCGGCAATGGCTCGGCTGATCTTCTCCTTGAGCTGGGTGGTGGTGAGTCCGACCACCTCGATCTCGCCGAGCTGCGGCAGGTAAATGCGGCCTTCCAGCGGGACCACGACGGTCTGGCCGAAGCGCATGGTGCTGCTCCAGATGTTGATGGCCAGCGTATCGTTGATGCCCAGCGGGTAGTCGAGAATGGCGCCGGACGTGTCGATCGCCTCGTCGCCGCCCCAGGTCTGCCCGGCGGCGCTGGGGGCAGTAGGAGGGAGCGTGACCGGACTGGAGGGGGGTGCCGGGAGGCTCGTTCCCGGTAAGGTCTGCGCCAAGACGGGATGAGTCAAGCTGGTTTGAATCATGCTCGCGACGAGCATGACGCTCAAGATGACATGGGCTGAAAGTCGCATGGAAAGGCTTACTCCTGGATTCGTGAGGATGAACTTCACGCGGTATGCCTACCCTACCCGTCAGGATGCCGTAATTCAGGTACGGGGCCTTGTTAGGGCGCCTGTTCAGCTTGCTGACCTTTGGGCACCTCACTCACCTGGTGAGAGGTCACGGGGCTAGACAATTTCGCTGTTGCTTCTTGATTTCGTCATGCGGTCGGCCGCCTTCGGGATGACCTTGGAAGGAAGTTTGGGTATGATGTCATGACGATGCTTGAGTGGTGTGTCATGCAGGAGGTTGCCCATGGCTACGAATGGCGGTCTGAACTGGGCTTGGTTCCTGAACCTCGGAGTTCCCCTCATGCTGCTGGGCTTCGCCTACGGTTGCGGCGGCGAGGCCTTCGTCGGCGGCGAGGCGCTACAGTCCGCCGTCACGGCGCTCGAAGGGCGGCCGTCGGCAGAGCGCTTGGCATCGCACTGGGATGCTTCGGCCCGCCTCGTGAAAGTCGAGGGCTGGAGGGTCGCACGGAACGGACGCCTCGCCGAGAACCCAGATAGCGTCTGGGTTTACACGTTCAGCCGGCCGCAGGATGAGGCCTTCTACGAGGTGCGGCGCGATGGCCGCGGCACGGTGGATGCCGGCCCCAAGGCGGAGATTCAGGTGCAATCGCTCTGGGAAGAGGCCTTCGACGATTGGCAAGTCGATAGTCCCGTCGTCGCGGCTCACGTTGCAAAGGAAGGCTTGCCGATCGGCGAGACTTTCGGCATGGAGCTCACCCGGGATGGCGTCTGGCGGGTCAGCGCGGAGGACGGGACGTCCTTACGCGAGATGCATATCGATGCCCGGACGGGGAAGCGGATACTGGGTCTGGCGCCTTGAGGGTTCAATCGTTTGGTCGAATCGGGTCCATCAAGACTGCGGAGGAGGGGCCGCCGGATCGCGGACGGGGAGATCGGAGGCATTCAGCTCGGCCAGGCGAGCGTCGATGGCGGCTAGCCATGTCTCGATCAACTGGGCGTGGGCGGGCAGATGGCTTCCGATCTGTTCTGCGAGTGCTTCGTTGTAGGTGTGGATCGTCAGGTTCCGGTCATTGGCCATCGCGAGTGCGCGTCGCGTCAGGTCGTCATCCAGCAAGCCGGCCTGGAAGGAGGCACGGATCACGCCCTTGGGAGACGCGACCTCCAGGCTCTCAGCCTCCAGCAGGAAGCGCTGTGCCGCTTTCCATGTCGCTTCGAATGTGAATTCGAAGCGCTGAATGGCCGCGTCTCGGACGATCGCGTCCGAGAGCCCTCGGTCGATGGCTTCGCGTAGCGTGCTCAAGGCGCGGCGGGCGATGGCCAGACGCTCGATCAGTCGTTCCATCGAATCCCTTTCTGGCAGACCTTGTCGCGAAACTCCGGCTCGACCGTGGCCAGATCGACCAGATCGACATGATACGGAATCGTGCTTTCCTCCAGGGTCTCCTGTAGGCGGCTTAACAGCGCTATCGGCAGGGGAGCCTTCGCCAGGATTCCGACGTCGATGTCCGAGGTGCGGCGGGCGCCCCCCCAGGCGCGCGACCCGAAGAGATAGACCTCGCTCGGATGGTCGGCCAGAGCCGTGAGGACGAGCCGGCGAACCTCGTCGAGCGAGGCTTGGGGTTCCGGCAGGCGGGAAGGCGAGGTCTCGGCGTGCGTCATGGGGATCATCATACCCTCGAGGCCTCCGTGGGGGAAGCCATGGCTACGCTCTATCCGCCTGGGCTCAGGGGTGCGTTAAGTTTTGTCCCTGTGTGGCCGGACACAGCCGGAGCGCTAGTAAAATGTTAGGGTTTAATCGGGGTAATCCGCCCACCGAGGGCTTTAGCTCCCTTCTTTGCATGTCCCTCCGTTCCTACGGATAGCCGCAGGCGCTGGGGGACTAAAATACGGAAGATTAGCTTGCGCATCAAGGAAATCGAGATCGACAACTTCAAGTCGTTCGCTCGGCCCACCAAGATTCAGTTCTTGGAGGGCTTCACCGCCATCACGGGGCCTAACGGGTCCGGCAAGAGCAACGTCATCGACTCGGTCCTCTTCTGCCTGGGGCTCTCCAATTCCAAGGCTCTTCGCGCCGAGAAGCTCACCGACCTCATCAACCACAACACCGGCAAGCGCGAGGCCAAGGTCACCATCCGCTTTGGTGGCGGCAAGCCGGGGGCTGTGACGGAGGCCGCTTCCGCCAAGGAGGAAGCGCCCGGCGCCGAGGAGGAAACCCTCGAGGTCGCCCGCCGTATCCGCGAGAACGACAACGGCTACGTCAGCACCTACTACCTCAACGGCAAGACCTGTACCCTCACCGAACTGCATGACACGCTTCTGCGCTTCAAGGTGAGCCCCGCGGGCTACAACGTCGTCATGCAGGGCGACGTCTCGCGAATCATCACCATGACGGCCACCGAGCGCCGCAAGATCATCGACGAGGTGGCCGGCGTCGCCGAGTTCGACGCTCGCGTCAACCAGGCCCAGAAGGAGCTCGACAAGGTCAACGAGCAAGAGGACAAGTTCGCCCTCATCCTCACCGAGATTACCGAGCGCCTGGTGCAACTGCAGGGCGAACGCGACCACGCCCTCAAGTACAAGACCCTGCGCGAGGAGCGCGATCGCCTCGAAGCCCTCTGCAAGCTCTCCGTCGTCTGGGACCTCAAGGCCAAGATTGCCGGCCTCGAAGAGATGATCACCTCGGCCGCCGCCCGCGAGGAGCAACTGCTCGCCGCCGTGCGGGAAGCCCAAGGGGTGCTGGAGGTCAAGCAGGGGGAGTACGAGGCGCTCTCCGAGCAGATTCGCCAGAAGGGCGAGGACGACCTCCTGGCCCTCCAGACCCAACTCGAAGAGACCAAGGGCCAGATCGAGCGCGAGCGCTCCGCCCGCGAGTTCCTCAATACCCAGCGCGCCGACCTCGAACGCCTGAGTGAGCGGGATGAAGAGCAGATCGAGCGCCATAACGCCCGTCTCGAAGACCTCGACGACCGCCGCAAGGATGCCGTCGAGCGCCGCCAGCGCTACGAGGAAGACCTGGTCAAGGCCAAGCTCACCTACGAGGAGGCCAACAAGGAACTCGAATCCCTCTACGCCTCCCACCAGGAATCCGCCAAGAAGGGCGCCGAGCTGCGGGCCCGCTACAACGCCGTCAAGGATCGCTACAACGAGGTCTGGCGCGAGAAGCTGCGGATCGAAGACTCCAGCCACCGCGCCACCGAGCGGATCGACGCCTGGAAGGCCGAACTCGCCACCCATCAGGACGGCATCAAGGGCCTCTCCAAAGAGATCGAGGGCCTGCAGGGCTCCGTCGAGGAGTTCCAGGCCCGTCTGAAGGAAGACGAAAAGGACCTTGCGGCCATTGGCGATCGCCAGCGCCAGGCCCAGTCCGATCTGGCCGAGTTCGAGGCCTCCGCCAACAAGGCGCGCGACGCCTACTTCCGCGCGGACGCCAAGATGAAGGCTTCCGAGGAGGGCTCCTTCGGCCGGGCGGTCGAGACCATCCTCAACGCGGGGATTCAAGGCGTTCACGGGACGCTTGCGCAGCTGGGTTCGGCTTCGGAAGAGTACGCCTCGGCCTTGGAAGTGGCTGCCGGCGGCAAGCTGCGCTTCATCGTGGTGGACGACGACCGGATCGCCGCCCGCTGCATCGAGCTCCTCAAGGAGCGCCGGGCGGGACGGGCCACGTTCCTGCCGCTCAATAAGTTACAAGCCCCGCGGCGCCTGGTGCCCACCGGCGAGGACGGGGTCATCGGCTACGCGGTCAACCTCGTCGAGTTCGATTCCAAGTATGCGGCAGCCTTCCACCATGCCTTCGGCGATACCTTGATCGTTCGGCACATGGACTATGCCCGTCCCCTGATGGGCAAGCACCGCATGGTCACGCTCGACGGCGACCTCCTGGAGCGCTCGGGCGCCATGACGGGCGGCTCGGACGGCCGCACCTCCAGCCTGCGCTTCACGGCGTCGATCGCCAAGGAGCTCGAGGAGGCCAAGGAGGTCTTCGAGGCCGCCCTCAAGCGCCTCGCCCGCCGCAAAGAGCTGATCGAGACCATCGGCAAGGACGGCGAGGCCATCAAGCTCCGCCAGCGCGAGTCTCAAGACGGCATCCGCGAGAAGCAGTTCGAACTGGCCGATCGCCAGCGCCGCATCCAGCAGATTCGCGACCAGATCGTCGGCATCGAGGGGCAGATGGCCCTCGCTGAGACCGAGCATGAAGGCGTGGACGCTAAGCTCAATGTCCTCGAGGAGCAGCTCGGCAAGCTGGACGAGGAGCAGGTGGACCTCGAGCTCGCGATCTCGGACATCGACGAGCTGATCGACGATGCCCGGGTCGAGGAGCTGAGCTCGACGGTCAACCGGCACGACTTCACCGTCAAGCAGCTGGAGTCGAACCGCAACAACTGCGACTTCACCCTCAAGGAGATCCAGCTCGAAGAGGAATCCATCAATCAGGCGATCGCCCAGCTGACCGAGGAACTGGCCCGACGCAAGGAGGCCTTCGTCGAGCTGGAGACCAAGGCCCAGACCATCGACGCCACGCTCAAAGCCTGCGCCGACACCCTTAACGCCCTGGAGCGCCAGCGCGACGCCATGCGCGAGCGGCTCGGGCAACTTCAAGTCGAGCGCGAGCGCAAGGCCGAGGAAGTCCGCCAGGCCGAGAAGGTCGTCGCCGACAAGCAGAAGGACATGGACCGTCTCATGGAGGGCGTCAACGCCACCCGTGCGCAGGTCCAGGAGCTCTCGCCGCAGTTGGCGGAGATGGAGAACGAGCTCTGGTTGGCCGGGATCGAGCCTCCCCAGGAGGCGCCGGCTCCGGTGCCCACCGAGGAGCTGAAGCGGCAGATTTCGCGCCTGGAAGGCCGCATGCGGGACATGGAACCCGTCAACATGCTGGCCATCGAGGCCTTCGACCGGGAATCCGCGCGCCAGGCCGACCTGCATGAGAAGGTCGACAAGCTTCGCGAGGAGCGCCTGTCGATCTTGGAGCGGATCGAGCAGATCAGCCTGCAGAAGAAGACGAGCTTCATGATGGCCTTCGATCAGGTCAGCAGCAACTTCTCGGATATCTTCTCGGAGCTGGCGGCCGGCTCCGGCATGCTGGTGCTGGAGAACCCCGAGGACCCGTTCGATGGCGGACTCATCATTCGCGCTCAGCCCAAGGACAAGAAGATGCAGCGCCTGGAGGCCATGAGCGGCGGCGAGAAGTCGCTGACGGCCCTGGCGTTCCTCTTCGCGTTCCAGCGCTACCAGCCGGCGCCGTTCTATGCCTTCGACGAGGTGGACGCAGCCCTGGACGGCGTGAACGCGGAGCGGCTGGCCGTGATGCTGCAGACGCAAGCCCAGGTGGCGCAGTGCATCGTGATTTCGCACCGCCGGCCCATGCTCGAGCGCTCGGACCAGACCATCGGCATCTCGGCGCGCACCGACGGGGCGACCCGCGTGCTGGGCGTGAAATGGGGCGGCGCCAAGTCGGGCGACGCCAAGGTCGTCGAGGCCGAGACGCGTGTGCCGCAGGCGCTACCGTCACAGGCTCCCGCGTCCGAAGCTCCGGAACTCGAGGCGGTCAAGCCCGAGGTCCAAGGGGCTGAGGCCTAGAAGGGGAGGGGAGGATGGATCCGATGGAGACGCCTGACGTCCAGACGCCCGACGCCGTGTCGAGCGATGTCGTGACGAGCGACGTTCCGGAAGCGGCCCTCACCGGCGATCGCGGCATCGACGTGCTCGTCGACCTCGCCAAGGCCGGCCAGATCGACCCCTGGAACATCGACATCATCGACGTCACCGACAAGTACCTCCGCACGCTGGACGTCACCAAGGAGGCCGACCTTCGCCTTTCGGGGCGGGCGCTCTTCTACGCGGCGGTCCTCTTGCGCCTCAAGAGCGAAGCTCTGGAGGAAGTCGACGAAGAGGCCGTCAACGGCTTCGAGGATGACCACCTCGACTACGACGAGGACGACGGCGGCATGGTCATTCGTCCTGCGATGAACATTTTGGACCGGGCGATCGCCCGCCGTACCAGCGCCAAGCAGCCTCGCAAGCGCCCCACCACCCTGGTCGAGTTGATCGCCGAGCTGCAGCGCTTGGAGCAGTTGGAGCGCGAAGGGGCCATGGAGCGGGTCGGCGCCATGCGGCGCGATCGCCAGGTCAACGAGACCACCGAGCAGATGGTCGAGCGGCTCGTTCATACCGAGGACCTGGAAGGCGACGTGGGGCGCCTGGAAGTCTTGCTCACCGAGTGGCTGACCGCGGGCAACGCGCTCACCTTGTCGGAGCTCTTCGAATACCACTCGGATCCGCGCGGGACCTTCCTCGCGCTCTTGTTCTTGGACGCGCGTGGTAAGATCAACCTGATCCAAGAAGAGCTTTACCACGGCGATATCGCCATCACCCCGGAGAATCTGATTGCCCATGGCCAGGACCGCGCGGCGTAAAGACGCCCAGCTTCCGCTGCTCACTTCCAACGAGCTGATCCCGTACGTGGAGGCGGCGCTCTTCGCGACCGCCAACCCGATCAGCCTCGACGAGCTCGCCGACATGCTCGGCGAGGGCAAGCGCAAGGTATCGATCGCCTTGCAGAAGTTGATCGAGGACTACGACTCCCGCCCGAACACCGCCCTCGAGATCGACGAGTCGGACGCGGGCTACATCCTCGCGGTGAAGACCTCCTACGGCAAGGTCGTGGAGCGGCTGGTCCCGATGGAGCTCTCGCAGGGCGCGCTGCGCACCTTGTCGCTGATCGCGGTGAAGCAGCCGATCCTCCAGACCATCTTGATCGAACTTCGCGGCAGCTCGGCCTACGACCACATCAAGGAGCTGATCGAGCACGGCCTCATCGCCAAGGAGCCTCAAGGGAGGTCCTTCCTCTTGAAGACTTCCCCCAAGTTCGCCGATTACTTCAAGGTCGACAAGGAAACCATCGAGCGCCATCTCGATTCGCTAAGGCCGGAAGCTGATACCCCCGACGCTTAGGCAGCTTCCTGGATTCCCGCCTACGCGGGAATGACGGGGGCTGGGCGGGAATGACGGGGGCCGGGCGGAAATGACGGGGGCATGGTGGGAATGACCATGGCGTCATCCCCGCGTTTATATTTCCGTCACCCCCGCGTAGGCGGGGGTCCAGGTGAGCTACAAGGTCGTGACCTTCCGCAGCCGCTCGGCGGTCTGCGGCGACAGCTCCTGGAGCTGGTGGATCAACGCGTCCAGACTCTCAATCGGCCGTCTATCGATGATCGCCTGGGCCAAGCTGGGCCCGATCCCGTTGATTTCTTCGAGTTCTTCCTTGCCGGCCGTGTTCAGGTTGATCAGGTGGGCTCCGCGGCGGGCCGCCTTGTCGAAGGCCGTCGGGTCCATCTCGCGCATGCGCAGGTCATCCTGCGCGCGCTGCCGGCGCGCGGCCCGGATCATCCGCTCTTGGGTCTCGAGGCGCCCATTCTGCCAGCGTTGGAAGGCCAGCTGCAGGGGGAGCCGCAGCGGCAGGGTGGCCAGGTTCCAGGCCATGCCCACCAGGTCGGGGCCCCGGCGGTACTCGGGCATGGCGTCTACTTGGGAGACCCGCGCCTTGAGGTGAATCTGGTTGGTTTCCGGGGAAACCTGGTCGACCCAGTCGATCGGCACCAGGACGTCTCGCTGGAAGAGGAAGCCGCGTCTCACGACCAGGTGCGTGATCTCATCCGAATGCGGCCGAACGCCGAGCATGTCCAGCTGGCCGGCGATCCCGTCGGGAGAGACGACCTCGGCCCCGGGCATGTGGTCCAGCGCGCTCAAGTTCTCTAGGGGTTTTGCAGGCGTGTCCATGCAGTCCTCCTCCATCCTCAACCATTGATAGGTTACAAAAAGTAAAGCGCGCTGGCAATCATCGCTTCCATGCTACCCCGGCCCCGAGCGTTCAGGTCACTCCCCTTTCTCTGTTCGTCACCTCCGCCTGTGCGGGGGGGCCAGGAGGACGCTGGATTCCCGCCTGCGCGGGAATGACGGGGAAGTGCGCGGGAATGACGGGGAAGTGCGCGGGAATGACGCCTGCCCGCGGTTTGTTGGTAGAATAGGGATTGAACCAACCTTTCATCGAGGGAGACCCATGACCGTGACCGGAAACCAGCCCCAACCGTCGAGCCCCACCGTGGCGACCTATGCCGTGACGAATCCCGCCGTGCGCCTTCGCTTCGCGCCCAGCCCCACGGGTTACCTGCACGTGGGCGGAGCTCGCACCGCCCTCTTCAACTGGTTATATGCCCGTCACCTGGGCGGAACCTTCGTGCTGCGCATCGAAGACACCGACGTCGCCCGCTCGACTCAGGAGTCCGTCCAGGCGATTCTCGACGGCATGAGCTGGCTCGGCCTGAACTGGGACGAAGGTCCCGGGGTCGGCGGCCCCTATGGCCCTTACTTCCAGATGCAGCGCCTCGACACCTATGAGACGGCCGCCAAGCAGCTGCTCAACTCCGGTCACGCCTATCACTGCTTCTGCAGCAAGGAAGAGCTCGACGAGCTGCGCGAGGCCGCCACGGCCAAGGGAGAGGCCTTCTCCTACCCCGGCCGCTGCCGCAACCTGCTTCCGGATATCGTCCAGAAGTACATCGACGAGGGCCGTAAGCCGGTCGTCCGCTTCCAGGTGCCCGCCACCGGCGAGACCGTCCTCGACGACCTGGTCCATGGTCCCATCACCTTCAGGAACGACCAGCTCGACGATTTCGTCATCGTGAAATCCGACGGCGTCCCCACCTACAACTTCGCCGTCGTGATCGACGATGCCCTCATGAAGATCTCGCACGTGCTGCGCGGAGACGATCACGTCTCCAACACCCCCAAGCAGATCCTGATCTACCAGGCGCTCGGCTACCCCCTGCCCCGCTTCGGCCATATCCCCATGATCTTGGGCTCGGACCGGGCCCGCCTCTCCAAGCGGCACGGCGCCACCTCGGTCATCGCCTACGACGAGGCCGGCTACCTTTCCGACGCCTTCGTGAACTACCTCTCGCGCCTCGGCTGGGGCCACGGCGACCAAGAGATCTTCACCCGCCAGGAGCTGATCGCGTTCTTCGACATCCCGGCCATCAACAAGACGGCCGCTGTCTTCGACCATGTGAAGCTCGACTGGGTGAACTCCCAGTGGATGAAGCAGACCCCGGCCGACGAGCTGGCCTGCCTCCTGCGGCCCCGCCTCGCCAAGCGCGGCTGGCCCGTCGAGGCCAAGTCCGACGCTTGGCTCGCCGCCTTGGTCGACCTCACCAAGGAGCGCACCAAGACCCTCGAAGAGATGGCCGATTACGCCAAGTTCTTCTTCGATGTCGACCTCGACTACGACGCCGAGTCGGTGGAGAAGTTCCTCACCGCCGAGACCCGCCCCATCCTCGAAGGTCTGCTCGCCGCCTTCAGCGCCGAGACCGATTGGACGGCCGCTATCATCGAGGGCATCTTCAAGGATCAGGCGATCCAGATGGGCCTCAAGGCGGGCGGAGTCATCCAACCGGCTCGCGTGGCGCTCGCCGGCTCGAAGGTCAGCCCCGGCATGTACGAGACCGCCGAGCTGATGGGTAAGGACCTGGTGCTCAAGCGCCTTCGTCACGCCCTGAGCCTCATCCCGGCTCCGGCGACGCCTTAAGAGCGCCTAAATCAACTGTTCCTCCGAGCCGCCCACGGCGGCCAACTGAGGTCACATGCCTGGTTTTGTTAGGTGCGATAAGCGTTGACCGAATCCTCGGGCGTGAGCCCGAGGTGAATCAAGGCGGACGTTTTTCGGTATACAAAGAGAAGCGTTCGCCCCGACTTTCCCCTCAGGAGCGTCATGTCGACCCTGGACCCTCGAGCCCTATCTCCGCTGTTCCCGGCCGCTCCACTGGCCCTGGGGCAGCTTCCGTATGACTACCTGGCCTGTGAGCCGCCGCTCACGTCCCAGGATCCCGCGGCCCCGCCCAGCGGTCGCCTGATGCGGAACGAAGAGGACTTCTGGCGCTACGCGAACGAAGCCCTCGGGGAGATCTACCGCGCGTACGCCCGGCAGAGCTTCGGGGGAGTGCTGGGACGGACGGCGATCGCCTCCGAAGTCCCCGAGGACCCGCTGCCAGCCGCCGAGCCGCTGGCCTCCTCGGATGTCGTCGCCGAGCCTGCGGCCATTCGCCTCATGCCGCCGGTCGGAAGCCCCGTGCGCGTCCGGCGCTCCAACGGCTTCGTCGAGGGGAATTGGGTTCTGGCCCGCCTGGAGACCCGCGGGCGCTGCCTCTTGCAGCGTGGGACCTACACCAAAGCCATCGACCTCCTGGAGCTGATGACCCTCAACCCCGAGCTCGTTCCCGTCGGCACCCCCGTCCGCGTACCGCGCTCGAGCGGAGCCCTGGACGTCGGTTGGGCCGTCAAGAGCATCGAACGTGGGCTCTTGATCGTCGAGAAGCCCGGCCTGGGGCGCAAGGGCCTCACGCCGGAGCAGTTCTTCACCGCGAATCCCACGCTCGTGATGAGCGACGCCGACGATATGACGACCTCGCTGGTGACCCCGGCGGTGGGAAGCCCCGTGCGGGTGCGCCGTTCCAACGGGGAGCGCGAGCCGGGCTGGGTGGTCGCCGATCACCTGGACGGCATGGAGGTTCCGGTCCGCCGCGAGGCGCCCGAAGGGGTTCTCGAGAAGGCGATCGCCCTCGAAGAACTGCTCGAGGACAACCCCTTGCTCATTCCTCAGGACCTCCCCTTGCGGGTGAAGCGTTCGAACGGTTCGCTCGACGACGGCTGGCAGGTTCGGGGCATGACCGGGGACCAGGTTCACCTGGAGCGCCCGGACATCGGCGAGAAGGTCGTGAGCTCCCCGGATCTGATCGCCTGGAACCGGGATCGCCTGCTCAACGAGGCCTCCTCGGCAGTGGGGCCCGGCCTCGCTTCGCCGGAGGGGCTGGCCCAGGCGGAGCGCTTCCGGAAATGGGGGCGGCTCGACGAGCGGATCGTGGATGGTTACTGGGACGGCGCGCCCACGGGCGGACGGCCTGCCTTCGTGGTGCATCGCGGCAAGGACATGGCCCTCGCGCCGGGCCTGGCCTTCGCCCGGGAGCTCTTGGGGCGCCCGGAGCTGGAGCGGGTTCACCGGCTCGCCGAGGTGGTCTGGCAGTTCATGGGCGAGGCGGCCTCGGGGACCTTGTTCGGGGGCATCGGCCCGCGTGACGACGAGGGCGTGCTCCTGGGAGACGTGCCGCGGATGCTGGGGGCGGGGAGCAACCTCGCCCGCGCGTTGATGTTCTCGGTCATGGCCTCCGAGGCGGGACTGAAGACGGCCCTGGTTCGCGGGGAACTGGTCTTGCCGGGAGTGCAGAGCGGGCATGTCTGGTGCGAGGTCACGCCCGAGGAAGGGGACGCCGTGTTGATCGATCTTTCGGTTTTGCCGCCGCCTCCGGGTTACGCCTTCCCCCCGGCGGATCATCCGGCCATCCGGGCCTGCTACGTGGCTCCGGGAGGAGGCGCTCATGGCTAGCACGGGACGGCAGACCGGCCGCTTGAATCCCGGCGATCGCCTCGACGGTTACACGGTCCAGGAGCCCTTCGACAGCGGAGGGCAGGCGACCCTTTACCGGGTGGAGACGCCCTATGGCGATCGGGCGCTCATCAAGCTTGCGCGCGGCTCCGCGGCCGACCCGCTGGCGGGAGGCACCATGGACGTGGGCTTCGCCGTCGCCCTGCAGTTCCGCACCGGGGTCGTGGGGCCGTCCTGGCTCACGCCCAACCAGATTCTCGAGGCGGAGATCGCGGTCCTCAAGGCCGGCAAGGATTCCGCCTTGCCCAAGGTCATCTCCACCGGGACCCTGGTCGATCGCAGCTACGTCATGCTCGAAGAGGTGCCGGGCAAGACCCTCAGGGCCTGCCTGGATCATCGGGATCCTCCTCCGTTCGAGTGGTTCCTGCGGCTGGGCGAAACCCTCTCGCGGCTCCAGCAATCCGGGCGGCTGCCCTTCCACGGGGATCTCAAGCCCGAGAACGTGATCGTCACCCCGGAGGGCGGCGTCGTCCTGATCGACCCGACCTCGGGGATTCCCTCCGAGCAGGGCCGGGTGACCACCCCGCGCTACTACCCCTTGCTCACTCCGGATGATCGGCCTGCCTTCGCCTTGATGCTGATTGAAGCCATGACCGGCGTGGCGCTGATCCAGGACGATCCTCCCTACCCGGCCCAGGCGGTGAGCCCGGTCTTCGAGGCATGGATGGCCGGCTTGCGGGCCATGGGACGGGAGCGCTTCGCGCAGGCCCTGCGGCATATCCCGCGGCTCGAGGACATGAGCCTCTTCCTCTCGGCGGATCTGGGGCGCGTGCTGTTGCGGGCGCTCTACCTCCGGCGCGATGAAGCCGGGCTCTTGAGCGTGGATCCGGGGTATCCGGGCTGGGACGATTTCCTTGCCGACCTTCGGGCGGCGCAGGAGGCCTAGATGTCAGCGATTGACGAGGGGAACCGCGCCCTGGCGGCGGGAGACTTCGAGGAGGCGGTCCGCTGCTTTAAGCGTGCGGCGTACCAGGCGCCGGGCAGCCCGGAGCCGCGCCTCTTGATCGGTCATGTCTACCTCCAGCTGGGGAATTCGGGCGAGGCGATCGCCGAGTTCGAGGCGGCGGGCCGGATCGCTCCGACATCGGCGCGCCCCCTGATGATGGCCGCGATGGCCGCGCATCAGGCGGGGAAGAACGCGCAGGCGCGCGACTTCCTGCGGGGGGCGATCGCCCTGGAGCCCGAGCGGGTCGAACCGCGCTACCAGCTGGCCACGGCGTTGGCCGAGGCCGGCGAGGTGACCGAGGCCATTCGCGAGTACCAGGGATTGCTCCAGAAGGATCCCGAGTGCCTGCCGGCCTTGAGCAACCTCGGCTGCCTGTTGATCTTGCAGGGGGATCCGGAGGGGGCGATCGCCTGCTTCGAGCGCGTACTCACCCTCTCTCCGGGAGAGTTGGTGGCGACCTACAACCTAGCGCGCGAGCGGGCGCACCGGGGCGACTTCACGCAGGCGGGCCAGTACCTCCTGCAGGTCATCGAGCGGACTCCCGAGTTCGGCGAGGCCTATGCGCTACTGGGCTGGATCTCGCTGAGCCAGGGGCTCTTCACCGAAGCGGAGCGGGCCTACCGCGCGGCCATCGGCAAGGGCTACGACCTTCCCGAGGTTCGGATGGGCCAGGCCCTCGCGATGCGCAAGCTAGGCTGGAACGAGGCCTATGTCGAGGCGCTGAAGGCCACTCTCGAGGTTTTCCCCGGTTACTTGCCCGCCGAAAGATTGCTGGCGAGCCTCTAATGTTCCTTTAGTCGTCCCCCATTGCGCCCGCCGGCGCAATGGGGGACGACTAAAGGAAAAAGCCCCCTTGCCGGTTCCGGCAAGGGGGCTTGAGGCTAGTTGGACCAGACGGCCTCGAAGGGGCCCCACTGACCGTTGGCGCCACGAGCGTGGACCAGGAGGAGCTGCTTGCCGCTCAGGGCCGCCGGGGGCAGCATGCCGGAGGCATTCATGCCGTTGGCGCTGAGGCGCGTGCCGGTCCCGTCCTGACCGGGCTTGCCGACGAAGACTTCCACCTCGGTGAGGTTGCTCTCGGCGCTGGCGTTGACCTGGCCGTTGCGGATCGATACCGACTTCAGCTCGGGGCCGAAGACCGCCGACGGGTTGTCGGCCAGCTTCAGCATGTAGAGAGCGCCCGTGCGGTTCTCGTTCCAGAACTTGGATAGCTTGGAGTACGGGGGATCGAAGCCGTCGTTCCAGGTGCCGATCTCAGTGGTGTAGGCCAGGATGCCCAGCTCGCCGAAGGCCCAGTCGGCGGTGTCGCCGGAGGTGGGATAGAGGCTGACGGACTGCTTGGGATCGTAGCCGCTGAACTCACCGAGCTTCTTGCCGACGGCGGGAAGGCGGTTATCCGGGGGAGCGGCGTTGGTGTAGCCCCAGGGCCAGAGGATCAGGTTCGAGAACGAGTGGTAGCTCATCAGGAAGGACCACTTGCGCTGGCGAACCAGGTCACGGACGGCCGCGGTCTCGGGCTCCGAGAAGCCCTCGGCGCCGCGGAAGGTCGCGCCCTTGGCGTTGGTATCGGCGCCGGGGCCGCCCCACTTGTAGCCGTAGTTGCGGTTCAGGTCCACGCCGGGGCCCGAGGGGCCGTGGCCGGGCTTCAAGTTCGTGTAGGTGGTGTTGGTGTTCTTGCGCCAGTCGGCTCCCTGCTCGGCGAGCGCATGGCCGTCCGGGTTGACCATGGGAACCAGCCAGATCTCGCGGTTCTCGACGTAGTGGGTCGCTTCCGCATCCTTGCCGTAGCCTTCGAGCAGGTGCTTGGCGAGCAGGAGCACGATTTCGGGGGTCATCAGCTCGCGGGCATGGTGGAGGCCGAGGTAGATCACGCCGGGCTTCTTGGAGGTGTCGCCCTTGCCGATCTTGAGCACCCAGAGGTCATGGCCCTGGCCGCCCTGCTTCTTCTCCCAGGAATCGCCGAAGTCCTCAAGACGGGCGATCTGGGGGTAGCGAGCCGCGAGGGACTTCAGCTCGGTGAGCATCTCCTCGTTGGTGTGGTAGCCCGGATCGAAGGTGTTGTCGAGGCCGGTCTTCTCGGGGAGGTAGGAGACGTCGAGCTTCATCTGCTGGATGAGCTGGTACTGGCGCTGGGTGATCGATCCGATGACCCGCTTGCCGTCCACGCCCCAGATGTCCATGCCGGCGTCGGCGAGCTTGCCGATCTGGGCGGGGCCCGACGTGTTGACGATGACCGTCGCGTGCTGCTGGCCGTCGGCCAGCTTAGCCTTCAACTGGGTCTCGGTCCCGGTGCGCATGCCCCCATTGGAAGGGGTGCTGAATCCGCAGCCGGTGAGCAAGCCCAAGGTCAGGGCGAGAGCAATCCCGGAACGCCACGCGAGTCGGTTGGCCATGAAGTCGCCTCCTTAGTGTATCCATCCTCTGGACGAGCCGCAGATCCCTCGAAAAAGCCGCGGGCGCTAATACTCTTAACCAGAGCTTAAGCTTAATCTAAAGCAGGGTTAAAAGTAAAGAGGAAAATTGATCCCCATGCGCTCCCATCGCCCGCAAGGCGCCGGCTTGCCGATTGAGCGAGCATTCCTCAGGGTAGAATGGCCAGAGAGCGTCCCGCAAGAGCCTGCCGACGCGCCGATCTTGGCGCCAGGTGCCATGCGAGGAGGCTCCCAATGGAGGGCGCATGATCGATAACACCATCCTCGAGGCCAACGAGAAGGTCCGTGGAATCTCCGATAAGTTCACCACCATCCTCGACGAGGTTCGCCAGGTCATCGTCGGCCAATCCCAGTTGCTGGACCGCCTGCTGATCGCGCTCTTGGCCGACGGGCATATCCTCTTGGAGGGCGTTCCGGGGCTCGCGAAGACCCTCTCGATTTCGACCCTTGCCCAGGTGCTGGCCGCCGACTTCCGGCGCATCCAGTTCACCCCGGACCTGCTGCCGGCCGACCTTCTGGGTACCAGCATCTTCGACGCCAAGAAGGGCCGCTTCCAGACGAAGCACGGCCCCATCTTCACGAACTTGTTGCTGGCCGACGAGATCAACCGGGCGCCCGCCAAGGTGCAGTCGGCCCTGCTCGAAGCCATGCAGGAGCGGCACGTGACGATCGGCGGCGAGACCCGGGACCTGCCGCAGCCCTTCCTGGTGCTCGCCACCCAGAACCCCATCGACCAGGAGGGCACCTACCCGCTTCCCGAGGCGCAGCTCGACCGCTTCATGTTCAAGGTGAAGGTGGGCTACCCCACCAAGGCCGAGGAACTCGAGATCATCGAGCGGATGACAGCTCCCAAGCCCAAGCTCTCGCCCGTGGCGGACATGGCGCTCGTCAAGGAAGCCCGCGAGATCGTGGCCAAGATTCACGTCTCCGACAAGATCAAGCGCTACATCGTGGACATCGTCTTCGCCACGCGCCAGCCCAAGGACTGTGGCCTGGATCATCTCACCCCGCTGATCGCCTACGGCGCGAGCCCCCGCGCGAGCATCTACCTGACGCTCGCCTCCAAGGCCCATGCCTTCCTCAAGAAGCGCGCCTACGTCATGCCTGAGGACGTGAAGGCGGTCGTGCCGGACATCCTCCGCCACCGTATTTTGCTTTCGTACGAGGCCGAGGCCGAGGAGGTCTCGGTGGACGACGTGATCCGCCGGATCCTGGCGGGCATCAAGGTCCCCTAAAATCCAGTTCTTTTAGCTGTCCCCCCGTTTCCAGTGGTTAGCCGCAGGCGCTGGGGGACAACTAAAAGAACTAAGGCCCCCGCGCCAGAGGGCGCGGGGGTCTTGAATTAAGGAACCTGGAACTGCGGGCTGAACTCCGGACCTGGTTGAGCGGGCGCGGGCGTAGCCGTCTTTTCGGGAACCGGCACCGGGCCGGTGACGGGCCGACCGATCGGAGCTCCGATGGGGGGCGCTGGGCCGAGGTCGATCTTGCCGTCGTCTTTGTGCACCTTGAGCAGGATCGAGATCCGGCGGTTTTCCTCGGCGAACGGACGCTTGGGATCGAAGAGCTGGCGATCCGCGTAGCCCGTCACTCCGGCGACCCGCTTGGGGGAGAGGCCTTGTTGTTCGAGCAGTTGGCGCACGCGGTCGGCGCGTTGCGCCGAAAGCGTCCAGTTGGAGCCGTTCCCCTGGAAGGGAAGCGCGTCCGTGTGGCCGCCGATCACGATGTCGTTGGGTACGCGCTTGAGCAGCTGGACCACCTCGCCCAGGATCACACGCGAGCGCGGGATCGGTTCGGCAGAGCCCACGGGGAAGAGCACCTGGGCCTCATGCTCGATGAGCGAGATCTCGATGCCTTCCGGGGTGTTCCGCAGCTCGATCTGGTCCATGTACTGGGGCATCCGCTCTTCGAGGAAGGCCTCGAGCGCGTTCTTGTACTCCTCGCGGCTCTTGATGAGCGGCAAGGGCTCGAAGGTGAGGTCGCCTTCGCTGGCACCCGACGACAAGAGGCCGTTGCTGCCGGCCTGTCCGCCGCTGAGGCTCAGGGGATCGCGGAAGTACTCGGCCAGCTCCTTGCGCTTCTCCGTGGGGATCATGTTGACCAGCCACAGGATCAGGAAGAGCGCCATCAGCGTGGTAACGAAGTCGGCGTAGGCAACTTTCCAGGCGCCGCCGTGGTGGCCGCCATGGCCCCCGCGCTTTTTGCGTGCCATTACTTCGCTGCAGCTCCCTGAGCCGGAGCCGTGCCGCCTTCGAGGATGCGCTCGAGCTCACCCGAGGTGGGCCGGGAGTGGCTGAAGACCGCGTTGCGGGCGATTTCGAGGGCCAAGGACGGGGGCGAACCGGAGAGTGAGACCAGGACCGCTTCGCGGATCACATTCAGGTAGCGATCTTCGTCCTTCTTGCGGGACTCCAGGGAGGCCGCGATGGGCTGAAGCACGCCGTACGAGAGCAAGAGACCGAGGAAGGTGCCCACCAGCGCGGCGGCGATCTTGTGGCCGAGGACCGCGATCGGGGCGTCCAGGTAGCCCATCGCGATGACGATGCCCAGAACGGCCGCGACGATGCCAAGGCCCGGGAGGGCGTCGGCGACCTTGGTGAGCGAGCCGACCGCCATGGCGGATTCCTCGTGGTGGGCGTCCAGGTTGATGTCCATGGCGGCTTCGACTTGCGAAATCTCGCCGCCGTAGCTGACAGACAGCTTGATCGAGTCGGTCAGGAAGGCCATGGCATGGTGGTTACCCAGCAGACCGGGGTAGGCCTTGAAGAGTTCGGAGTTCTCAGGCTCGGCGAGGTCGCCTTCGATCGACAGCAGTCCCTCGCGACGCATCTTGTTGAAGAGGGCGTAGAGCGCCTGGAAGAGCTCGTCGAAGGCCTCGCGGCCGTAGGGGTTCTTGCCCATCAGCTTGGGCAGGTCCTTGGTGAGGGCTTTCTGGATCTCCGGAGGGGTCCCGGCCAGGAAGATGCCGGCCGCCGCACCTCCGATGATGATGTACTCGGGGATGATGACGAGGACGCCGAGATTGCCGCCTTCCATGACGTAGCCGCCAAAGACAGAGACGAAGACGACGAGTAAGCCAATGATTAGAAGCATGGAACCTCACCGATAAGGCTTGAGTAGTTCTGAGGAACTATTCCCTGCTCGGCTGGAAATTACACGGTCACAGCCATGGTTTACAATCTTTCACCCCCACGTTAGCTCGTTTGGGCTCCTTTCGAGCACGAGACGGCCCGGATTTTCGGGTATGCTGGGAGCGTTCTCCCCCCTCGCCGTCAGGATCCGATGCTTCGACTGAGAAAACCCCGTCCCAAGCCCGAGCCTCCTCCGCGCGACGACGCCGCGCCGGATACCCAGGCCCTCGCCAAGCGGATTCGCCGGCTGGAGATCAAGACCACCCGCCTGGTCAGCAACATCTTCGGCGGGGAGTACCAGTCCGTTTTCAAGGGCCGGGGCATCGACTTCGACGAGGTACGCGAGTACCAGGAAGGCGACGACGTACGCCTGATCGACTGGAACGTGACGGCCCGGATGGACCGCCTCTTCGTCAAGAAGTTCGTCGAGGAGCGCGAGCTGACCCTGATGCTGGCGGTGGACGTCTCGGCGAGCCTCGACTTCGGCTCGGTCGATCGCCTCAAGCGCGAGCTGGCTGCGGAGTTCGCGGCGGCGATCGCCCTCTCCGCCCTGCAAAACAACGATCGCGTCGGCCTCTACCTCTTCAGCGATCGCCCGGAGCGCTTCCATCCCGCCAAGCGCGGCCGTCCGCACGTCCTCAAGCTGATTCGCGAGCTCCTGGCCCAGCCTTCCAGCGGCAGGACCTCGTACCCGCAGTCCCTGGATTACTTCCAGAAGGTCATCAAGCAGCGCTCGGTGGTCTTCCTGCTCTCGGACTTCCTCTCGCTGGACTTCGAAGGGCCTCTGAAGGGCCTCTGCGCCAAGCATGACGTGATCGCCGTGACCCTCTCGGATCCCCGCGAGCGCGAGCTTCCCGACGTCGGGATGATCGAGGTGGTGGACCCCGAGACCGGCGAGGCCATGCTGATCGACACCAGCGATCCGCGGGTTCGCACGCGTTACGCGGAGCGTGCCCAGGAACTGGCCGAGCGCCGGTCGGCGATCTTCCGCTCGCTGGGAGTCGACGAGCTGGTGCTGCGCACCGATCAGTCCTACATCAAGCCACTGGCGCAGTTCTTCGAGCGCCGTGCCCTGCGCCAGGTCCGGCGCCGGAGGGCGACGTGAGGGCGCTCTGGACGTTGGGAGCGACGGCTGCCGCCTTCCTGGCCATGTCGCTATCCGTTGAGGCGCAGCCGCTATCCAGCGCGGCGCAGCCGCTGTCTCTCCAGGCGCAGCCGTTGTCACAATCGACGCGGCCGGCGCCTCTGGCGGCACAGCCTGATGACGATTGCGGCTGCGATCCGCCGCCCGTTCGGCTTTCGCAGACCGCGGCTCCGGCCACGGCCTCTTTGCGGATCCCCGCGACCATGACCGTCCTGCAGCCCGGAGGCATCCTGCATGTCGAGGCCGATACGATCGAAGGCGTGGTCGACGAGGGGCCGATCGAAGCCCGTGGCGGAGTCGTCGCCTCCTACGGGCCGATCCGCCTGCAAGCGGACATGATCCGATTCGACTCGCGCTCTGGAGAAGGCCTCGCTTCGGGCTCCGTGGACGTGAGCAGCCCCCCGTATCGCCTCTTGGCCGAGTCCCTGACGTTCAACGCGAAGACCCGGACGGCCGAGGCCCATCAGTGGCGTGCCTGGGTCGAAGGGGAGGTTCAAGGCGAGGGGCGCTTGCTGACGATGGACGCCTCGCGCTCGGTGGCTTACGACTCCTCGTTCTCCCCGTGTCTCGCCGACGACCCGGGGTATCGCTTCTCGTTCTCGCGCTTCGAGTGGACGCCGCGCTCCGGCGGCAGTACCATTTCCGGCTGGAACGCCCTCGTCCGGCTCAGCGACGTGCCGGTCTTCTGGTTTCCGTACTTCCAGGCCAATTTGCCCTTGCCGAAGCTGCCCAAGATCTTCGAGGGCCCTGAGATTCGCAGTCAGCTCCAGGCGGGCTACGACGAGTACGATGGCTTCTACGTTAGCACGTCGGATACCTACGAGCTCGCGCCGGGCTGGACCGGGCGCGTCCCCGTCCGGGCGACCACCCAGCGCGGCATCACGGTCGGAGTCGAGCAGCGCCTCCCGCTGGAGTTCGCCGAGGGCCGCCTCGACGCGATGTACACCACGCCGTTCCCCGGAAACTCCGCGGGCCTGGGAGCTCCGAACGCCTTCCTGCCCGGCCCGCGGGCCAACCTCTCGCTCTTCCGAGACGTTCCCGGCGGTACCGGAGTCATGAGCGTCGGTTACCGGGCCGAAATCGGAAATCCTTTCCGGATCGGGCCCTTCGCCCCACTGAGCAACACCCCGGTCTCCCGGCTTCCCGAGTTCTCTTACTTCGGCGTCTCCCGGGCGCTCGGTCCTATCGGCTGGTCCCCGACCGCCCGTCTAGGCTACCTGATCGAGGAAGGAGGCGCGTCCTCCCCCTTGGCGGAACTGGCGCTGAACGCCGGGGGGCCGGAGTTCTGGCTGCCGGGGCGGATCCGCGTGACGAGCTTCGGCTCCCTGCGCGGCAACGCGTACCGGGAGTTGACGGCTTCGGAACTCGCCTCGGGCGACCTTTTCCTCGGGCGGATGGCGAGAGGCGTCGCTCAGGCGGGGCTTTCCGCCTCGACTGAGTGGCTGGGTTTCCGAATGGGCGGTACGGCGGAGATGGTCCGGGTGGGGGCCTCCACCCCGGCCAACCGCTTCGGCACCCCTTTCGGCCATGACCGGATCGACTCGCAGGATCGCCTGGCGGGAACCGTCCGGCGCCATCTCTTCGGGCCGTTCAGCGCCGGTGCTGATGCCGTCCTGGCACGCCCCTACGGTCCGTCGGGACCGGGTGACTGGGTCCAGTCCGACATGGGCCTGAACCTCAGCTACCAGGTGGGCTGCGTGAGCGTCCACTTCAATTACAAACCCCTGATCAAGGGCTGGGGATTCTCCTACGCCGTGACCAGCTTCTAGACTCCCGTCCACCCCCGTCATTCCCGCTTTCCTCCGTCACTCCCGCGGAAGCGGGAGTCCAGTGGATTCCCGCTTCCGCGGGAATGACGGGAGAAGGGGGGATGCTCCCATGCTGTCGGCACGCGCCTTTTGCACTAGGATGGGCAGGGTGGGCACCGTCGCGCAAAGGAGGGAACCCATGGATCGCGATCGCATGCAGGTCCCGCAGGAAGCCTCGCTGAATCCGGACTCGAACGCGGACCGTCCCCAGAACGTCGGGGTCGGCACCGTCCTCGACGCCGTGCAAGGTTGCACTTTCCCGGTTTCGAGGCAGGAGTTGATCGCCGCGCGCGGGGACAAGGACATCGAGCTTCGCGGCGGATCCCGCGAGAAGCTGCGGGTCGTCTTGCTCCGCAGCGAGGCCGACGAGTTCCTTTCGGTCACCGACCTGGTCCAGAAGCTCGAACGCGTCGTCTAGCCCCTGTGGCCGTTGCCATGGGCCGCGTGGCGCTTCCGTGAGGCAGCGAGGCGCTACGCTCGCCCCGCTTCCGGGTAGAATGTAGGTAGAACGAGCTTTTCGGGAGCGTGGCCACGTGGCACTGATCAAGTCCAGCCAACTCGTCAAGAAGGGCACGGCCGTCGTCGCCGGCGATTCCATCCAGACCGCCGACGTCGAGGCCTTGCTCCCTCAAACCCCTGTTCCGGCGCCTAATGTGCCCGTCGAACAGGGGCCTGTTGGCCTGGGCGTCGACCTTGGGCATCCGATGGGGACCGAAGACGGCGCGACTGGGGGATGGGGCGGCGAGGGAGAGGGACTCGAAGCCACCGTTCCCGCGATGGACCCGGCCCTGGAGACCGAAGGCGACCCGCTGGAGACCGATGAGGCGTATGCCGATCCCGAGGACTCCGCCCCTTCGTACGTGGATGCCTTCGACGGCGCGCGTGATTCCCTTCTCGGGCAGGCCGAAGAGGCCGCGCAGGCTGGCCTGCAAGAGGTTCAGGCCGGCTTCGAGGCGGAGATGGCCCAGGCCATCGATTCCGAGATGGGGGCGGCCCAAGCCGCCATCTACGAGGCCTACGAGCCCGGCAGTCCCGAGGCCCAGGCGGCTCTTGAGGCCGTGGGCGGGACCGTCGAGCGGGCGGCTCAGGCGATCGCCCGCCGCAACGCCATCCTCGAGGTCAACCGCAGCCGCTGGCAGGAGATGGCGTCGGCCGAAGAGCAGATTGCCGCCCTTCTCGACAACTTCCACGCGCATCTCGCCGAAGAGCCGCCGCTCGAAGACCAGGTCGTGGCCCTTCTGGGCGAGCGCGAGGCCATTTTGGCCGAGGCGCGCCTCGCGGCCGAGCGCCTCGTCTTGGATGCCCAGGCCCGCGCGGCGGCTGTCGTGCAGGAGGCCGAGGCGTCGGCCGCCCGGACCCTCTTGGAGGTGGAGACCCGGCGCCAGCAGATCCTCGATGGGCTCAAGCAGCAGGGCTACTCTGAAGGCTATCAGGAAGGCCGGGGCCAGGCGGACGAAGAAGGCGCCAAGATCATCAACGAGGCCACCGACAGCCTCAATCAGATGGCGGGGGCCCTGCGCGAAGCCGTGAAGCAGAACGAGGAGAAAATCCTCCAGCTGGCCGTGGGCATCGCCGAGAAGATCCTCCATGACGAGATCGTCCTGCGCCCGGATACCGTCCTCAAGACCCTGGAGGAAGCCCTGATGAAGGTTTCCGACCTCGAAGAGGTGACCATCAAGGTCCACCCCGAGGACATGCCCACGGTTCAGACCCAGGAAGACGCCATTCGCGATCGCCTCAAGTCCGTCCGCAAGGTCGACTTCGCCTCCAGCGCCAAGATCCAGCGCGGCGGCGTCCTGATCGAGACCGGTTCCGGCACCGTCGATGCCCAGATCAAGACCCAGCTCTCGGTCATCCAGGAAGCCTTCGAGTTCGTGCGCAAGGAATACGCCGAGGAGCCCCTCGATATGACGGGAAGCAGCTAACCATGTCGCAACGCGAATTCGGCTTCGAAGCCTATAACTTCGCCCTCCAGGACACGCTGACCATCCGCCCTCGCGGCCAGGTCGTGCAGCTGGTCGGACTCGTCATCGAGGCCGTCCTGCAAGGCGTCCGCTACGGCGAGCTTTGCTTCATCTACTCGATCGACAAGTCCAAGGTCTTCCCCGCCGAGGTGCAGGGCTTCAAGGCTCGCCGCGTCATGCTGATGCCCCTCGTCGAGATCGAAGGCCTGGGAGCCGGCTGCGAGGTCGTCGCCACGGGCCGCATGGTCTCGGTCAAGGTCGGACCCGGCCTCCTCGGCCGCGTCGTGGACGGCCTGGGCAACCCGATCGACGGCAAGGGCCCGCTGATCGCCGAGACCACTTACCCGCTGATGAACCAGCCGCCCAACTCGATGACCCGCAAGCGCATCGATACCGTCATGCCGACCGGCGTTCGCGTGATCGATGGCTTCCTGACGCTCGGCGAAGGTCAGCGCATCGGCCTCTTCGCAGGCTCCGGCGTCGGTAAGAGTACCCTGCTGGGCCAGATTGCCCGAAACTGTAAGGCGGATATCTCGGTCCTCTGCCTGGTGGGAGAGCGTGGTCGTGAGGTCCGCGAGTTCATGGAAGAGTCGCTGGGCGAAGAAGGCCTCAAGCGCTCGGTGGTCGTCGTGGCGACCTCCGACACCTCCAGCCTGATGCGCTTCAAGGCCCCCCTGGTGGCCAGCTCGATCGCCGAGTACTTCCGCGACCAGGGGTTGCGGGTCTTCTTGATGATGGACTCGATGACCCGCTTCGCCATGGCCATGCGCGAGATCGGCCTCGCCATCGGAGAACCCCCCGCCCAGAAGGGCTACACGCCCTCGGTCTTCGCCCTGATCCCCAAGCTGCTCGAACGTGCGGGAACCTCGGACAAGGGCTCCATCACGGCCATCTACACCGTGCTGGTGGATGGCGGCGACATGGACGAGCCGATCGCCGACGCCGTCCGAGGCGTGCTCGACGGCCACGTGGTCATGCTGCGCTCGATCGCGTCGCAGGGCATCTTCCCGGCGATCGACGTCCTGCAGAGCGTGAGCCGTCTCATCAGCTTCCTCGCGACCAAGGAGCATTATGCGGCCCAGATGAAGGTCCGTCAGATCATGGCCGACTACCGCGAGGTGCAGGATCTCTTGAACATGGGCGCCTACGTCCGTGGCACCAACCCGAACTATGACAAGGCCATCTCGCTCTGGGACCAGATCAAGGGCTTCCTCAAGCAGGGCATCCACGAGAACGACCCCTACGAGAATACGGTCAAGACCATCCTGATGCTGGGCTCGGATACCTCCGCCGCCAGCATGTTCTCGTAAAATCTTCCCTATCTTGTCCCCCCATCTAGGGGGACAAGATAGGGAGATTAGACGGGCAAGCTGAACCAGAAGGTCGATCCCTTGCCGAGGGAGCTGCGGACGCCGATCGCGCCGCCGTGGGCCTCGATGATCGCCTTGCAGATGCTGAGTCCGAGCCCGGTGCCCCCACGCCTCATGCCGTTCGATAGCTGGGAGAAGTGGCGGAACAGCTTCGGGATGTCCGCAGGGGCGATACCTTCGCCGGAGTCCTGCACTTCGCAGATCAGCTGATCCCCGTCGAGACGCGCCTCCAACCGAATGGTTCCGCCCGGCAAGGTGAACTTGATGGCGTTGGTGAGTAGGTTGATGAGGACGCGCTCGATGCGCGGCGCATCCATCGGGGCGATGAGTGAAGTCTCTGGTGCGGCCACCATGAGCGTCAACTGCGCTTCGTCGACCTGAGGCTTCAGGCTCTCGGCCACCTCCTGAAGCTTGGCCTGGAGGTCCGTGTGGCCGAGCGTCAGCTTGAAGGTGCCGGCGTCCAACCGGGCGAAGTCGAGAAGATCGTTCAAGAGGTATTCCAAGCGGCGGGCGCCTTTGTGGATCTGCTGGACGAACTCGAGCTGCTGAGGACCCAGCTCCCCGCCAATCTCGTCTTCGAGGAACTCGGCGTAGCCCATGATGGAGGTCAGGGGCGTGCGCAAATCATGGGAGACGGCGCCTACGAAGTTCGTCTTGAGCCGGTCGAGCTCGCGGGCCTGGTCGAGCTCGGCCTGACGGAGCGCGGCCTCCTGGATGGTATGGTGAAGCTCGGCTGTGCGTTCCTCGACGGTCTGGGCGATCTTGGCGTTGCGGGTGGTTTCCGCGAAGACGTAGGCGCCGGCCAGGGTCGTGATGAAGAGCCCGCCGCCCAGGACGAGCCAGTCCAGGGGAAGGTCTTTACCCCCGACGGGGGCCGTCGGGTAGAGATCGAGGCTCCACTCGCGTCCGCCGAAATTGAGGCGCGACAAGTACCGCGTTTCATGCGCGCCATCGGGCTGACCTCCGCGGCTGAAGAGCTGTGCCGGTTTCCCAGGGGTCGTCAGGTCGGTGAGCCGTAGGCCGATCCCGTCCATGCTCAAGCCTTGCAAGGACGCTTCGACCATGTCTCCGATCCGGAACACCCCTTCGGCGTAGCCGAGGAGCTGCGTGCGCCGTTCGCTTTGGGTCTCCGGGACTCCCCCCCCGTAGATGGGAAGGAAGAGGAGAACGCCGAGTTGGTCGCCCGTCTCCTGGATCAAGGTGAGCGGACCGCTCGCCGACTCGACGCCCGTGTCTCGCGCTTTCTCCATCACCGCCATGCGGGTGGAGTCCTGGTAATCGTGACCGAGGGCGCTTTCGTTGCCTTGATACGGCTCTACGTAGTAGATCGGGAAGTACTCTGCGCGGTCCGGCGCGGGGATGAGCCGCCCCTCGCGGTCGCGATCCGTGATCTGGAAGGTCGTGAACCCGTCGCTGGCGGCGGACTTCTCGAATCCTTTCCGTTCGGCATGCGGGACCCGCGGAACCCATTCCAGGGCCTGGATGCCTGGATTGCGGCTGATGGGGCCTTCGCAGAAGATGCTGAACGAGTTCCGTTCGACGTTCGTGGAGGCGTCGAAGAGCCGGCGAATGGAATGGAGGAGGTCGATATAGCGATCGATGTCCTTGGTCAGGGAGGCCGAGATATTGACGGCGGTACGCTCGAAGCGGGCCTGCGCGAGGCTTCGTTCCTGGTCCTGCGTGTAACGGAAAGCGAGAAACGACCCTGCGAGGCCGACGCCGACCACCAGGTAAACCGCCCAGAAGCGGAACAAGGGCAAACGCCGCTTTCTGTCTCGGTTGGATTGCTGCACCTGGCCCATTCCCTCTCGGTCAAACTTGCTACACGGGGATAATGCCATTGTTTCGGGCATGCGTTCTTATATTTCTACTGCGGATCCCGACGCATTGCAACCAGAATGTCAGATTCTGTCAGGTTGACAGGGGGTGTCAGCGCCCCTATACTCGGGGCAATCTGATTTTTGGCGGCCTTGGGCCGTCAGACATGCTCTGGAGGGGAGAAGTCCGGTGTGAGTCCGGCGCTGTCCCGCAACGGTAAGGGAGATTCCCAAGCCCGATCGCCCATCCAGAGGCTTGTGCAGGTAACGCTCTTCGAGGCAAAGAGCCGGCACACGGGCCATGGGTCCCTGTATCGAGTTGCTTTTTGCCCTCTTAATCGAGGGCTTTTTTCATGCGGGTTTTCCCTAAAGCCGCAGGCGCTCTGGCTGCAGGCGCGATCGCCTGTCTGCCGACCTTTGCCCACGCGGCCGAGGTGCTGGAACTTCAGCCGGTGGTCGTCACGTCCACGCGGCCGCGCTTCCCCATGCAGCCTCAGCGGGTCACCGTCATCCCGGCTTCCGAGATCCAGCGCACGGGAGCCCTCAACCTCGCCCAGTTGCTGAAGCACCAGACCGGGTTCGCGGTCCGCGAGTACGGAGCGCTCGGCTCGCTTTCCACCCTCACCATGCGCGGGGTGCTCGGGGAAGGCATCCTCATCCTGCGGGACGGCGTCAAGCTCAATAGCCCGGAACGCGGCGGCGTCGACCTCTCCAACGTCTCGCTACTCGGAGTGAGGCGCGTCGAGGTCCTTCACGGCGCGGCGTCAGGCCTCTACGGCTCCGAAGCCGTGGGAGGCGTCATCAACCTGGTTTCGGACGACGCGCCCGCCAACCGCCTGGAGGCGGGGCTCGGCACCTGGGGCATCCGCACGCTGGCCGCCGAAGTGGGCGGCCGCATGGGCGAGACCCGTGCCACCGTCGGCCTGCGCCGCCTTTCGGCGAGCAACGATTACCCCTATGTCTACCGGGACGCCGTCGCCACGCGCCAGAACGACGCCCTGGACGGGACCGAACTCTGGGTCGGGGTCGATCGCCCCACGGAGGGCGGCCACCTCCGGGTCAACCTCGGTTTCAACCGCCAGGATAAGGGAGTGCCCGGACCGGTCAACTTCCCGTCGCCGCAGGCGAACCAGCTCACCACCTCGGGCCAGGGAAGCCTGCGCTGGAGCCGCTACTGGCGCTCCGACCTGGAACAGACGATTGCCCTCTCGCATCACGTCGCGGAACTCGCGTTCACGGATCCGCAGTCGGTCTACTCCAAGGAATCGCTGAGCACCCTCAACTCCAGCGATCTTCAAACTCAGCTCCTCTGGCTCTCGGACGCCCATGAAGCCCGCGTCGGTCTCGGCATGCGCCTGGATCGCGTTCTCGGCACCAACGTCGGAAACCGCGAGCGCGCATGGGCCAACGCCTTTGCCCATGAGTCCTGGTTCATCACGCCGGCCTTGACCGCGTTCGGTAACGTTCGCCTCGATCATCTCCCCGGTTTCGGCCTGGAGGCCAGCCCCCGCCTGGGGGCAACCTATCAGCTCACCGAGCCCTTGCGTCTGCGTGCCGCGCTGGGGCGGGCTTACCGGGCACCGACCCTCAACGATCTCTACTGGCCGCGCCTGGGTAACGCCGACCTGCGCCCGGAGCGCACCGAGGTCTTCGAGCTGGGCCTGGACGCCCTTCACGGGCCCTTTCGCGTGGAAACTACGGCGTTCTTCAACCGGGGGACGGACACGATCCTCTGGCTGCCGGGCTCGGGGGGCGACTGGACACCGGTGAACGCAGGCCGCACCGAGACCAAGGGCGTCGAGACCAAGGCCTCCTACCACCTGAGCGAAACGCTGAGCCTGACGGGCGGCGGAACGTGGCTCTCGGCGATCGACGCCGGCACGATGGGAGCAAGCGCCGGCAAGTTTCTCCTGTACCGTCCCGCCGTGATCGGGGATCTGGCCGTGAGCTACCGCCCGCTGGAGGCGCTCGCGCTGAACGTGGGCTGGTCATGGATGGGCGAGCGCTTCACCACGGCCCAGAACACCGAGAGCCTGCCGGCGCATGACCTCTGGTCGGCGACCCTCACCTACGCCTTCAACGACCGCAACACCCTGGCCTTGCGGGGTGAGAACCTCGCGAACCGTTACTACGTGCTGCAACCTTACTACCCCATGCCGGGCAGGACCTTCACGGCCTCCTGGACGCTACGCTTCTAAAGGAGCTACGACATGCGCCTCAAACCGTTGATCCCCTTGATGTTGTCTCTGTCGCTCTTCGCCCTCGCGGGCTGCGACGCCCTCTTCACGGCCCCCAGCCCCGGAAACCCGGATACGGGCTCTCAGGATCAAGTGACCCAGGAGCCCAAGGACGAGACCAAGCCCACCACCACCTACATGTACGTGATGAACGGCCTCGGCAAGACCATCGACGAGATCAGCCTCAAGACCATGGGCGTGACCCAGGGCATCATGACGACGGGGCTCTACCCCAACCAGCTCCTCACCCTGGGCGTCGTCACCTACCTGGTCAACTCGGGCGATAACAACGTCGTCAAGCTCGACCTGCGCGCCCGCAAGACCCTCGCCACGATCAACCTCGACACCGGCGCCAACCCCTCGACGATCACCATGATCGGCGGCGACAAGGCCATCGTCACCAACAGCATCGCCAACAACCTGAGCTTCGTCGACCTCACGACCGCCGCTACCGAGTCGACCCTCGTCGTGAGCCCCGGTTCGCCCTTCTTCGAGCCCGCCGTCACCAGCGGCAAGGCCTACGTGCCTGCCGACAAGTGGAAGAGCGACTGGTCGGGCCTCGAATTCTCGGGCATCTACGTGATCGACCTCTCCACCAAGACCGTCTCCAAGACCATCGCGCTGGCTGACGACGCCAACCCCGGCAACGTCAGCGTCGCTCCGTCCGGCAAGGTCTGGGTCGGGATCAACACGGGCCTCGTTTCGATCGACCCTGCCACCGATCAGACCGTCGACAGCCTGAACTTCGGCGAGAAGGTCACTCACGTGCAGTACGTCAGCGCGACCAAGGCCTACGGCAAGGTGAACGGCGGCCTCGTTTCCTTCAACCCCTCGACGGGCGCCATCCTCAAGAACACCAGCGATAAGATCGCCGCGGAGGTCGATGGGACCGGCGCCTTCAAGATCTTCAAGGGTGTCGGCTACGTTTCGCACTTCGCCAAGGACACGGTCTCGGTGATCGATCTCACGACCGAAGCGGCCTCCGGCTCGCCGATTCCCGTGGGCGACGGCCCCCAGGACCTCACCTTCGTGACGGTCGAGGACTAAGCGCCCGCAAAAACGACGCGCCCTTGCTTGCGTCATTCCCGCGGAAGCGGGAATCCAGTGGACCCCCGCTTCCGCGGGGGTGACGGAGCCAAGGGCGCGTCGCCGTATCTAGCGCCTGCAGCAACGAAGATCGCTCTAAGACTGGGGGGCTTTCGGGGTGAAGTTCAGCGAGGCGGAGTTCACGCAGTAGCGAAGGCCGGTCGGCGCGGGGCCGTCCTCGAAGACGTGGCCCAGGTGCGAGCCGCAGCGCTGGCACATGATCTCGGTGCGGACCATGCCATGGCTGCGATCCACCGTGGTCTCGATCTGCTCATCGGCGGTGGGAGCGTAGAAGCTGGGCCAGCCGCAATGCGCGTTGAACTTGGTCTCCGAGGGAAAGAGGGGTTCGCCGCAGCAGACGCAGGTGTAGGTCCCTGCCTCCGTGTGAAGGTTGTATTCGCCCGTATGCGGGCGCTCGGTTCCCTTCTGGCGGGTCACGTGGTACTGCTCGGGCGTGAGCTGCTCGCGCCACTCGGCATCGGATTTTTGAATCTTCTCCGTCATGAGGCTCCTCCTTTCCGCGGCTACGCGTCCTCGACCAGCATCAGCCATCGTTCCGTGACGGCCTCGAGCTGGGCTTTGAGCTGAGTATAACGCTCGGAGAGCTCTGCGGCCCGCGCGGCATCTCCCTCGTACAGGGACGGATTGCCCAGATCGGCCTCGGTCTGGGCGATCTGGGCTTCCAGCGAGGCGACTTCGGCCTCGGCATCGGCGATATCCTGGACGCGCTTGCGGGCGGCGTTCGTCTTGGGCTTGATCGCCGCCGGTTGGCTGGGCCCGGAGGCCGTGGCCGCTTGCTTCTGGGCGTCTTGGCGCTGCGCGTCGCGGCGCTGAGCCTCTTCGCGCTCGGCCTGGCGCCTCTCGGCGAGCTTCTCGCGGGTCTCGGAGTAGGTGCCTACGAAGAGCTGGGGGTGGCCGTCGACCCAGGCAAGGGTATGAGTGGCCACCTGATCCAGCAGGTAACGGTCGTGCGAGATGAGGAGAACCGTTCCCTCGAAGGTGCGAAGCGCCTCGGCAAGCATTTCCTTGCTGGCCAGGTCGAGGTGGTTGGTCGGCTCGTCGAGCATCAGGAGGTTCGAGGGCTTCATCAGCAGCTTGGCGAGGCAGAGCCGCGCGCGCTCGCCGCCGGAAAGCTTGGCGACCGGCTTGAAGACCTCTTCCCCCGTGAAGAGGAAGCGGGCCAGCAAGGCGCGCGTACGCTCCAGGGTCCAGCCGTCGACCGAATGATAGGCCTCGTCGAGCACCGTCCGGTTCTCGTCGAGCTGATCGGACTGGTGCTGCGAATAGTAGGCGGGCTTCACGTTGTAGCCCAGCGCCACGTCCCCGTCATCGGGCTCTTCGACCTGGGCCAGAATCCGCAGGAGGGTGGATTTGCCGCAGCCGTTGGGACCGACCAGCACCATGCGCTGCCCGCGCTCCAGCTTGAGCTCGACGTCCGAGAGAATGGTCTTGCCGCCGTAGGCTTTGCGGACCTCGCCGGCGCGCAGCACCTGCTGACCGGACGGAGGAGCCGGCGGGAAGCGGAACTTGACGGTGGAGGCTTCCGTGGGAGCCTCGATGCGCTCGATTTTCTCGAGTTGCTTCTCGCGGCTCTTGGCCTGGGTGGAGCGGGTCGCCGACGCTCGGAACTTCTCGACGAAGGCCTGCTGGCGGGCGAGCTCGCGCTGCTGGCGCACGTAAGCCGCTTCCTGGGCTGCCATGCGCTCTTTTTTGAGTTCGAGGTAGCCCGAGTAGTGGGTGGGGTAATCGGTGAGCTTGCCGTTCTCCAGCTCCGCGACGCGCGTGATGACCCGGTCCAGGAAAGTCCGGTCATGCGAGATCAGCAGCAGCGTGCCGGGATAGCCGCTCAGGTAGTCCTCGAGCCACTCGATGGCGGCGAGGTCGAGGTGGTTGGTGGGCTCGTCGAGAAGGAGCAAGTCCGGGGCCATCAAGAGCAGCTTGGCGAGGTTCACGCGCATCTGCCAGCCGCCCGAGAAGGACTCGACCGGTCGCTGGCGATCGGCCTCGGAGAAGCCGAGACCCGCGAGGACCTTGCCAATTTCGGTCTCGGCGGTGTAGCCGCCCAGGCGCTCGAACTCCTCGGTGAGGCGAGCTTGCTCGGCCACGAGGGTGTCGAGTTCGGTTGCAGCGGCGTGCTGGATGCTTTCGGCGATCGCCATCAGTTCTCGGTTCTTGGAGGCGATCGCCTCGAAGGCCGTCCACATCTCGGCTTGTACCGTCCGGCCCGCGACCCCGGGCAGCTCCTGGGCCAGATGCCCGATCTGGGCGCGGGGACGCAGCGAGACCTTGCCCTCGTCGGGATCGAGTTGGCCGATCAGGATCTTGATCAAGGTGGACTTGCCGGCGCCGTTGGCTCCGACCAGGCCGATCCGCTCGCCGGCGCTGACGTGCCAGTCGACCTTGTCCAGAACGGTGCGGGTGGGGAAGTGCTTGGAGAGTTGTGAAACGGTGATCATTCCTGCATTTTACCACGGAACCCCCTCCTCACCGTCATTCCCGCGCAGGCGGGAATCCAGCGTCCTCCTGGACCCCCGCCTGCGCGGGGGTGACGAGAGGGGGAGGCGGGGGTGACGAGAGGCGGGCGGGGATGACGAGAGGGGAGCGGGGGTGACGAGAGCGGCGTGGAGGGCTACAATTCCCTTATGGATTCTCTATTCGAAAACTCCCAAGGGACCTCGCTCTTCGACGCGGCAAGCCCCCAGACCGCGCCCCCCCTCGCCCACCGCATGCGCCCCCGCAGCCTGGAAGACTTCCTCGGCCAGGAGCATCTCCTGGGCCCCGGAACCCCGCTGCGCGACCTCTTGGCCAAGGACAAGCTGCCGAGCCTGATCCTCTGGGGCCCCCCGGGAACCGGCAAGACCTCGCTGGCGCAGCTGATCGCCACCCAGACCAAGCGGGTCTTCGTTCCCTTCTCGGCGATCACCGGCGGGCTTCCCGACCTGCGCAAACTCCTCCAGGAGGCCAAGGACCGCCGCCGCATGGGGCAGGGGACCCTGCTCTTCATCGACGAGATTCATCGCTTCAACAAGGCCCAGCAGGATGCGTTCCTGCCGCATGTCGAGGACGGGACCGTGGTGCTCATCGGAGCCACCACCGAGAACCCCTCGTTCGAGCTTAACGCCGCGCTCTTGTCACGGGCCCGGGTCATGGTCCTCAAGCACCTCGACGAGGCCTCGCTGAGCGACCTGTTGGAGCGGGCCCTCACCGACAAGGAGCGGGGCCTGGGATTGCCTTCCGACCATCTCACCGATGAGGCCAAGGCCCTCTTGGTCGAGTACGCGGGAGGCGACGCCCGCTCGGCTCTCAACGCCCTCGAAACCGTCGCTCCGCTCTCCGAGCGCAACCCCGAGGCGATCGTCGCGGCCCTCCAGAAGCGCCTCCTCCCCTACGACAAGGGAGGTGAACAGCACTACGACGTGATCTCGGCGTTCATCAAGACGGTCCGCGGCTCGGACCCGGACGCCGCCCTCTACTGGCTGGCCCGCATGCTCGAAGGGGGCGAGGATCCGGTTTTCCTCGCGCGCCGCCTGGTGATCCTGGCGTCTGAGGACATCGGCAACGCCGATCCGCGCGGCCTCATGGTCGCCACCTCGTGCATGCAGGCGGTGCAACTGCTCGGCATGCCCGAGGCCCGCATCCCCCTGGCGCAGGCTACGACCTACCTGGCCGCGGCCCCCAAGAGCAATGCCAGCTACAAGGGCATCAACACCGCCATGGCCATGGTCCAGAAGCTTCCGGCGTACCCGGTGCCCCTGCACCTGAGGAACGCTCCGACCAAGCTCATGAAGGAGCAGGGCTACGGCAAGGGCTACCTCTACCCCCACGATCATCCAGGGGCCTGGGTCGCGCAGTCGTACTGGCCGGAAGGTCTGGAGCCCAAGCGCTTCTACGTGCCCTCCGATCGCGGAGACGAGGCGCGCCTCAAGGCTCGCCTCGACGAAATTCGGAAGCGCAAGGGACTCTAAGCGATCAATGGAGGACACTGGTCCGGTCGGGAGCCTGGCTCGTGGCCGGCATCTGGTAGATCTCCTCGACCTTGCGCTGGTGGCGCCTCAGGCGCGCCAGCATGTACCAGATGTAGCTGGCCAGACACTGGTTGTCCGCCTCGAAGAAGATCTGCGCCGAGTCCCGGATCTGCCGGGAATGGACCGTCAGGTGGCGCGAATGCTCCTGCGCCAGCTCTTCGAGCAAGATCTGCTCTGCGCCGTTGGCGGCCGGTAGGTAATGCTTGAAGCTGCCCATCCTCGTCCCCCCTTCTCGAAGAGGGCCACGGCCCTCGCCCGCTCGTCATCGCAGCGGTTGTGGGGTGTGTCTGCAGGAAGGCTCTAGGTTAGACTGGCGTGATGCTGGCAGGTGAGGCACGTCCCTTCGTGCTACTTCATATTCTTTAACAAGAGGGTTGGGCCTGTCAACAGGCTAACCCGCCATCACATGGGGCCTAAAGCTTGTAGTGAGCGATGCTGCGGCTGAGCTGGTCGGCCAAGACCGCGAGTTGACGCGCTCCCGCCGAGACCTGGTGCATCGAAGCGGTCTGTTCCTGAGTGGTCGCGGCAACCTCCTGGGCTCCGGCGGCCGTCTGCTCCGAGATCGCGGCAATCTGGTCGACCGTGGAGACCACGCGTGCCGAGCCTTCGGCCAGCTGCTGGGAGGCTTCCGAGATGCGGCCGATCTGGTCGTCGGTGCTGGAGGCGGCTTCAACGATGCGCTCCAGGGCGCCGCCGGCCCGGTGGATGACCACCACGCCGTCGTTCACCTCGGTGCTTCCCTGGTTCATGGTCGCGACCGCTTTCTCCGTTTCGGCCTGAATTTCCTGAATCATCGAGGCGATCTTGCCAACGGCCTCGGTACTCTGCTCGGAGAGCTTGCGGACTTCCTCGGCGACCACGGCGAAGCCGCGGCCCTGCTCGCCCGCACGGGCGGCCTCGATTGCCGCGTTGAGGGCCAAGAGGTGGGTCTGGCCGGCGATGCCGTTGATGATCTCGAGGATCCGGCCGATCTGCTGGCCGAGATCGCCGAGCCGGCCGACGACGGCCGAGGACTGCGAAACCTTGTGCCGGATGGAGTCCATCTTGGCGATCGCCTCTTGCAGGTCCTGCTTGCCTTGTTGCGCCGACTGCGTCGTCCGCACCGCCGCGTGAGCGGCCAGCTGGGCGCCCGCCGCCACTTCCTGAGCGGCTTCCGAGATCCGGCTCATCTCCGAGGCCGTCCGGTTGACGCCCTTCACCTGCTCGCTCGTACCCACCGCCAGCTGCGCGATGGTCTCGGCAATCTGCTGGGTGGCGTTGAACGTCTGGTCGGAGGCCTTCTGCATGCTCTGCGAGTGCGAGACCAAGGTCAGCGCGGTCTCCCGGGTATGCCCCACCAGGCCCCGCATGCCCTCCACCAGGGCGCGGACGGCTTGCGAGGTTTCACCGAGGCGATCGTCCACCCGCTGCGTGCAGGTGAGGTCGCCCTCGGCGGCCGAGCGCGACAGCGCGACCAGGGCGTGGAGCGGCTGCATGGAGCGCCGGAAGGCGAACTCCAGGGCCGCCAGGCTGATCAGCATGAGCCCCGTGGCCACTCCGAGACCCACCATCGGGCCTCCCAAGTGGTAAGCGAGGAGCGTTCCGAAAGTGCAGGCGATCGTCGCGCCGACCGACGTCAGCTGAAACCGCGCGAAGCCGACGGCACGGCTGGGTTTGGACGGTGCCGGGGGCAGAGTGAGCGGCCGAGGGGCCGGACTGGGGCTGGGGCTAAGCGCAGGGACGGTGGTCTGATCGAGCACGTCGGGAACCTCCTTTTAAGGACGATGGCATCTTACCCCAAGGCCTTGCCTCCCTACCAAGCGGCGTTTCGCTCCGGAAGGCGTGCTAGAATCGATTCGCACCATGTGACGTTTGAGGAGGTTAGGGGGATGCGAAATCGCTTTCTTGCCGGGTTGCTCGGCATGGCCATGGTCTTGGTCGGCTGCACGACGCCCCCCATCACCACGCCGCAGGCCGAAGCCACCGTCTACCTTCGCGATATCGTTCCCGTCGTCCCCGAATCGCCCACTCCGATGATCGTTCCGGCCGGCGGCCCGTTCCCGTTGCCCGCCATCGGGGTCGACGTCCCGGCGAACGCCCGGAGCGTCACCCTGACCGCGGCCACCTTGCACCTGGATCTCACGAACCACATGAAGATTCCCCTGGGCCTGAAGGTCTACCTGTCGGGTAACCGGGACACGGTCTACGAGGACGCGAGCCTGCTCGGAGAGGTCGACCTCCAGCCCGAGCAAGCTGGCCGGATCGACCAGCCTGTGAAGGATCCCGCCATCTTCAAGGGCGAGAAGGTCTGGGTGGGCATCCGTTTCAGCACGCCCGGCTCGGGGGGGATCGTGACCGTCCAGGGCAGTGATTCGCTCGTGGTCAGGACCAGCGCCACCGTCCAGGTCAAGCTCTTCTAACTCGCCCCCTCCGCGCGTGACCTTCGATCTCGTTCTTGTCGCGTGACGGGGGGTGGAGAGACGCCTATACTCCGCGAGGGAGAGGGGGATCTCGGGACGTCGTCGGACTCGGGAGGCGCGCATGGCCAAGGTGGTCATCCTGGATGACTTGCAGGAGACGATCGACATCCTCGCCCCGCCATTGCGCGAGCAGGGGCATGATGTCTTGACGGATGTCATTCCGATCGACTTCGAGCGGATCATGCGTTTCAGGCCTGATGTCATTACCTTGAACCTCTACCGGAGGCTCGAGGCGTTCGACCGCCCGATCCACACGATCGAAGCGGACGTAATCGGCTTCACCCCCCTTGTGGAGATGGAGCATTACCCTGCGGTCAGCGTCATCCCCATTATCCTGCTCGGCAATTGCCTGCAAGAAAAGGACGTTCCCACGTCCGTCAATTACGACCTCTTTCTCAGCATTCCGCGCGACATGAAGCTTTACCTGCCGAAGGTGGTGGAAATCGCCTCCACGGTGAAGAGCCGCCGCAAGATCAGCGAGTACGTCTGCCCGCGCTGCGGCAGCCGCCTCACCTTCACCTTGAACCGGCAAGAGGATCTCTTCTGCCCCCGGTGTCATACCGCCGTCGCCATCATCAACGAGGGAACCTGCATCGCCCGCACGACCGAAGGGGAAACGATCCCCTGCGATATGGCCGCGTTGAAGCCTCCCCAAGCGCTTCCGAACAAGCGGCGAGCCCGTTAGCGCCAAGCCTCCGGGAAGCGATAGCCCAGGTAGCGGGCCTTGGCCCAGCGCTTGAACTCCGGCGCCTGGTAGGCGGCGATCACGTCCTTCACCCAGGGCGCGTTGCGATCGCCCGACCGCACGACTCCCCAGTTCACGAAGCGATCGCCCGTCTCGTGTGCGAGTGCGTCGCTGAGCCGGAGCCCCGAGCTTACCGCGTAGTTGCCGTTGACGACCGCGAAGTCGACGTCACGAAGGGCGCGCGGAATCTGCGCCGCCTCCAGTTGCACGAGCGAGACCTTCACGCGAGACGTCGCAATGTCCCGGGTCGAGGCTTGAAGTTCGTCGACGCCGGGCCGCAGCGTCAGCCAGCCGATGTCTTGAAGCAAGCGCAGGCTGCGCGCGAGGTTCGTCGCGTCGTTGGGGATCGCGACCTTGATGCCCGGCTTGGCCTGATCCAGGCGCTTCAGCTTCCCGGCGTAGAGTCCCAGGGGAGCGGTCGGCACCTGGAAGACCGGGCTTAGCGTCAAGCGCCGCATGCGCGAGAAGTCGTCGAGGTAGGGCTTGTGCTGGAAGACGTTGACGTCGAGCGAGCCTTCGGAAAGTGCGATATTGGGGCTCACGTAGTCGCTGAACTCGACGAGCTTGACGCGATAGCCACGGCGCTCGAGCGAGGGCTTGATCTGGAGTTTGACCATGTCCCCGAAGTCTCCGACGCTGGTGCCGATCGTAAGATCACGCTTGGGGGGCGCGGCGGACGCGGGGGAAGTCAGTCCGACGGCCAAGAGCGCGATGGTGAGCCAGCGAAGCGCGAATCCGGTCATGCGAGTCCATCCTTTCATTGAGAATCTGAGAATCTGAAGCCACGCGAGGCGGCAGGAGTTAGCGCTTGTCGAGCCAGGCGGCGAGCCGGTTGCCGGTGAACTGGACGGCTTGGACGACGATGACGAGCAGCAGCACCATGGCGACCATCACGTCCGTCTGGAACCGGTAGTAGCCGTAGCGGATGGCCAGGTCCCCGATTCCTCCGCCTCCGACCACCCCGGCAACCGCGGAGTAGGAGAGGAAGCTGATGGTCAAGATGGTCAGGCTCGAGACGAGGCCTGCGCGGGCTTCGTTCAGCAGCACGTCCACGATCAGGTGCCATGGGCGCGCGCCCATGGCCTCCGCGGCCTCGATGACGCCGCGCGGGACCTCGCGAAGCGTCTGTTCGACCAAGCGCGCGAAGTAGGGAATGGCCGCGAACGCGAGCGGCACGGCAGCGGCGACGGGACCGATCGTCGTGCCCACCAGCAGTCGCGTCAGCGGCACGAGGGCGATCATCAAGATGATGAAGGGGAAGGAGCGCACGAGGCTCACGAGCCCGCCCAGCAACCCGGCGAGCGCACGGTTCTCGAAGATCTGTCCCGGTTGCACGAGGAAGAGACAAATTCCGAGCGGTCCCCCGAGCAAGATGGCGGCGAGTAAGCCGATGCCCAGCATGAGGCCCGTTTCCAGGCAAGCTTGCTGGATCTCGGGTAGTAAGACGATGAGGTTTTGCAGCACGTCCAAGGGAATCTCCTCCAAGGATTAGGAAGCCAGGAGGCGCTGAGCCGCCGTCGACTGGGGGGATAGGGCTCCATCGGTGACGGAGAGGATTTCGACGAGGCGACCGCGATCGAGAAGCGCCGCCCGGTCGCAAATCTCCCGGACCACCGCGATCTCGTGCGTGACGATCACGATCGTCACGCCGAAGGAGGCGTTGATCAGCTTCAGGGTTTCGAGCAGGCTTCGGGTCGTCTGCGGATCGAGCGCCGAGGTCGGCTCGTCCGCGAGGATCACCTTCGGGCGGGGAGCGAGGGCACGCGCGATGCCAACCCGCTGCTTCTGGCCGCCCGAGAGCTGGGCGGGGTAATGCTGGGCGCGATCGCTGAGCTGCACGAGCTCCAGGCACTCGGCCACACGCTCCGCGATGGCTTGCGGCTTCCAGCCGGCGATCTGCAGCGGAAGCGCCACGTTCCCCGCCACGGTCCGGTTCGCCAGGAGGTTGTATTGCTGAAAGATCATGCCGATGTCTTGGCGGGCCTCTCTCAACCGGGAAGGCGAGAGGCGGGTCATCTCATGGTCGCCCACGAGGACGTCGCCCTGGTCGGGGCGTTCGAGCAGGTTGATGAGCCGGACCAGGGTGGATTTTCCGGCCCCGGAGGTGCCGATGAGCCCGAAGATCTCGCCCGCGGCGATATCTAGCGAGACGTCCGAGACGGCGTCGAAGCGGCCTCCGTCCGGGCGGTGGAAAGACTTGGTGACGTGACGTAGGGTAATCATGATCCCCCTCAAGCAAAAAGCCCGCCGGTCCGTCGCGGCGAGCATCTCGGGGAATCATTCGAAAATATCGAAAGCGGCCAGGAATGGCCCCCCACGCTTTAGCTGTTAACGCCCGCAAGCTGTGATCAAATCGGCGATGTATTCAGTTGAGCGGATCTTACGATCAAGCGAACCGTCCTGTCAAGCGCGCTGACTGGGTTTCAGTCGCTTTCAGGCTGCGGAGAGTTGCGCTGCCGCTAGGTTCAGGAAGAGACGCGCTCGACTTGCTGGATCTGCCAGAGCGAGTGGTAGAGCCCTCCTAGCTTCACGAGCTCGGCATGCGTGCCGCGCTCGTGGATCCGCCCTTTATGCATGACGATGATCTGGTCGGCATGCTGGATGGTCGAGAGGCGGTGAGCCACGATCAGTGTGGTTCGGTCCTTGGAGACCGTCTGGAGGGCCTCTTGGATGATCCGCTCGGACTCCGAGTCAATGTGGGCCGTGGCCTCGTCGAGAATCAGGATGGCCGGATCGGTTGCGAGCGCTCGGGCGAAGGCGATCAATTGCCGTTCGCCGAGGCTGAGGGTCGCACCCCGCTCGGCCACCGGGGTTTCGTAGCCTTCGGGCAGCCGCATGATGAAGTCATGCGCCCCCACCATTTTGGCCGCTCGTTCGACGGTCTCATCCGAGAGCTCCTGGCCGAGCTTGAGGTTTTCCCGGATGGTTCCGGTGAAGAGGAAGACGTCCTGCTGGACCAGGCCCACGCTGCGGCGTAGCAGTTCCTGGGGAAGGTCCTTGACGTCGTTCCCGTCGATCAGGACGCGCCCCTCCTGGACGTCGTAGAAGCGCGTCACGAGGTTCAGGATGCTCGACTTGCCGGCGCCCGTATGCCCCACGAAGGCCACCGTCTGGCCGGGCTTCACGATGAAGGTGACGTCCTGGAGCACCCAGTGGGGAAGCTGGTACGCGAAGCGGACGTTTTCGAAGCTCACGCCTCCCACGACTCCCGCGGGCTGCAACGGCTCGGGGGCATCCGTGATGGCCGGTTTCGTGTCGAGGAGCTGGAAGATCCGCTCGGCGGACGCCATGGCGGCCTGCAGGATGTTGAACTTCTCGGCCAGCTCGTTGATCGGGTTGAACATGTGCCGGACGTACGAGGTGAAGAGGTAGAGCACGCCGATCGAGAGGCCGGCCTGCAAGACCTGGTTGCCGCCGTACCAGAGGACCAGCGCCAACGCCAGCATGGCGAGGAGGTCCAGGACGGGGCGGAAGAACGAGTAGAGCAGGAGCTGGCCCATGCCGGCCCGGTAATGCGCCTGGTTGACCTCCCGGAACTCCGCGAGCTGCTTGCTCTCGCGGTTGAAGAGTTGGACCACGCGCATGCCGTTGAGGTTCTCGGCGATGAAGGCGTTGATGCGCGCCAAGAGGGTTCGGACCTCGCGGAAGGCGATGCGGGCCCGGCTGCGGAAGATCCAGACGGCGATCGCCACCAGGGGCGTCACCGCGAAGACGAGCATCGCCAGCCCTGCGTGCAGGCGGAACATGACGAAAGCCACGCCCCCGATCAGCACCAGGTCCTTGAAGAGGTTGACCAGGACCGAGGTGTACATCTCGTTGAGGGCCTCGGTATCGTTCGTGACCCGCGTGACCAATCGGCCCGCCGGGTGACGGTCGAAGAAGCTGAGGCTCATCCCCTGCAAGTGGTCGAAGACCTCTTGGCGGATGGTCTTGATGATCTTCTGGCCGGTCTTCTGCAAGAGGACTGCCTCGCCGTAGGTGACGGCGAACCGCGCCACGAGCACGACCAGGAAACCGCCGGCGAGCCAGAGCAGCTTGGGGGCGTAGGCGCCGCGCAGCGCCGGCTCCAAGGCCATGGCCGGCGTGATGATGTCGTCGATTGCGATCTTGACCAGGTAGGGAAGGGCGAGACCTGCCACCGAGGACAGGCCCACCAGCAGGAGGCAAAGGGCGAGACTTCCCGCATGTGGCTTCGCGTAGGTGAGGAGCCGCTGCAAGAGCTGGGTGTCGAGTTTGCGGGTGAGGTCATCCTCGTCATGGATGCCGGCAACGTTTGCCATCTAGCCCTCCCTCTTCTCTTCGAGGCCCGCCGATTCCAAGCTCGCCTCCAGTTGTTGCAGCTCCCAGAGCCGCCGGTACTCGCCTCCCTGAGCGAGTAGTTCGGCATGCGTTCCCCGCTCGACGATGCGGCCGTGGGCCAGCACCACAATCTGGTCGGCATGCTGGAGAGCCGAGACCCGGTGCGAGATCAGCAAGGTCGTGCGCCCCTGCATGACCGGAAGCAGCTCCTCGAGAATCTTGGCTTCGGTGCGGGTATCGACCGCCGAGAGGCAGTCGTCGAGCACCAAGATGGGGGCGTCCTTCAAGAGGGCGCGCGCGATTGAAACCCGCTGCCGTTGGCCCCCCGACAGCGTGATGCCGCGCTCTCCCAGCTGGGTTTCGTAACCGTCCGGGAGGTCCTGGATATCCCCGTCGAGCTGCGCCATGCGCGACGCCCGGAGGACGGCGTCCGCTGAACTTCCGCTATCGTCCCCCATTGCGCCTGCGGGCGCGAAGGCAATGTTCTCGCGAATCGAGGTCGAGAAGAGGAAGGCATCCTGGGGCACCATTCCGATCGCCCGGCGCAGCGCGCCCGGGTCGAGCCGGTTCACGCAGGTCCCGTCGATCACGATCGTCTCGTCGGGGGGATTGAAGACCCGGGTAAGCAGGTTCGCGAGCGTGGTCTTGCCCGAGCCGGTCCTGCCGACGATGCCCAGGGTCTCGCCGGGCCGAACGTCGATGGAGACGTCTTCCAGGGCGGGCGGCAAATGCGGAGCATAGCGGAAGGTGAGGCCGCGGAGCGAGACGGCTCCTTGCCATGCGGCAGGCGTGACCGCGTCGGGAAGCGCCCGAACCTCGGGGACCTCTGCGAAGAGCGCCTGCAACCGGCTCATCGAGGCGGTCGCCCGCTGGGCCATGTTGATGGTCCAGCCGAGGCCCGTCATGGGCCAGACCAGCATATGCAGGTAGGACGTGAAGGCGATGAACTGCCCGAGCGTGATCTCGCCCTGGAGGACGAGGTAGCCGCCGAAGGCGATGCAGATGAGGGTGCCGGCCCCGTCGAGAAGCCCCACGAGCGGGTCGAAGAGGCTCTGGATGCGGGTCATCCGGACGAAGTTCTCGTAGTACTGCTGGTTCTCGCCGGCAAAACGCCGCTTCTCGGCAGTTTCCTGGGCGAAGGCCTTGACCACCCGAGCGCCCGAGACGTTTTCCTGGACGCGGTCGCTGAGGGCGCTGAAAGCGGCCTGCACGCCCTTGTAACGCTCGTGGACCTGGCCTCCCAGGCGGAACTGGATGAAGGCCAGGATGGGCAGCGGCAGGAAGGCTGCGAGCGTGAGGCGCCAGTCGATGGCGATCGCCATCACGGCCAGCGTGCCGATGCTCAGGGCGATCGCGTCCCAGCCCGCCATGACCCCTTCCCCGGCCAGCGCGCGGACGGCGTTCAGGTCGTTGGTGGCATGCGCCATGAGGTCGCCCACCTTCTTGCGGTGGTAGAAGCTCGCCGACAAACTCTGGAAGTGGGCGAAGAGGCGCTCACGCAGGTCACGTTCGATCCTCCGCGCGGTCCCGAAGACGTAGATCCGCCAGACAAATCGGAAAACCGCCACCCCGATGGCCAAGCCCAGCACGAGGAGGGCTTGTTGGGTGATGCCGGGGGCATCCAGCTTGCCCTGGCGTAGCGCGTCGATGAAGGTGCCGGTGATCCAAGGGATCGAGAGCTGGCCGACGTTGCAGAGGCTGAGGGCGAGGACGCCGAGCAGGTAGCGGGGCCAGTACTTGCCGAGGATCCGGGCGAGTTGCAGGAGGGAATCACGCATGGCTCAGCACTTTCTGACGGGGCTCGCGGACGGCGAGGTGGAGGGCGAGGGCGCCGAGGCCCCAGCAGACGGCGGAGAGGGCGAAGACGAGCGACACGCCGAAGCGCTCGGCGAGGGTGGCTCCCAGGAGGCCGGCGATGAAGGTGGCGGGGGCGAGCGCCAGGTTGAAGATGCTCGCGTAGCTGGCCTGGCGCTCTCCCCCCAGCTCCATGACGAAGTTCAGCTCGAGACCGGCCACCACGTGGAGCACGCAGCCCAGGAGGAAGAGGCCTAGGGCGTAGACGGGGAGCGTCGGGGCCGCGAGCAGGGTGGTGAGGGCCGTTGCCCCGATCACCGAGCCGGCGACCAGCATGACCTTGTTGCCGTGACGATCGGCGATCCGGCCTCCGAGGTAGCCGAAGGCGATCTGCGCCAGCGGCAGCGCCATGGCGAGCATGTTGGCTTGGCCCATGGTGAGTCCGAAGCGCGAGAGGGTGTTGACGATGTAGAAGGCCGTGCCCATGGTGCCGCCGGTCAGCAGGATCCGGACCAGGATGTAGGCTCGGAAGTTGGCGTCCTCGCGCAGGATGCCGGGGAGCTTCCGCCAGAAGGACGGGCGCTCGGCGGGCGCGGGTGCGGGAGGGAAGCGGGTCATGGCCATGCAGCCCCAGGAGGCGGTGCCCAGTAGCCAGGCGATCGCGAAGCAGGCCACGAAGCTCCAGGGCGTGCTCAGGTTGGCCAGGAGCCAGCTTGCCGTGGCGATCGTGAGCAAGCTGGTGGCGCCCGTGAGGGAGGCGCGCAGCCCGACGAAGCCTCCGCGCTCGGTGACCGGGACGATCCGGGAGACCATTTCCGTCCAGATGGGGAAGTTGATGCCCATGACGGCGGCGTAGCCCGCGAAGACCAGGAAGAAGCTCGGCAGGCGCCACTCGGCGGGCAGCAGGGGGACGCCGATCAGGGCGAACTGGAAGAGGCGCGGCAGGATGGTGGCCAGGACGAAGGTCCGGGGGAAGTCGCGACCGTGGGCGACCCATGCGGCGCCCAGGACCTGGGTTGCGGTGGTGCCGAGCAGGAAGAGGGTGGGGATCAGGCCGATCAGGAATTTCGAATCCGTCAGGGAGGCGACGAAGAGGGGCAGAACGCTCACCTGGGAGATGAAATGCGTGCCGGAGGTGAAGAGGACGCCCTCGGTGACGTTGAAGCGGTAGTTCCACCGCGCATGCATGGCCCGCCTCGATTCCCTTGTGATCCGCGCAATTACGCGATCGTAAGGGATGTTCGAGTGGCCGTCAATGGGCTTGGATTCCGGTGGCTACCCCCCGCAGCGCTTACAAGCCGTAAACCCCTTGGCTTGGGCATCAGCGGCCGACGGCAGGACGAGCCGATTGGCGGCGCCGATGCTTGCGCCTGAGGGGCAGCTGGAGTCGTGGTAGATCCGGCTCTTGCCGTTGGCAATCACGGAAGCCGCCCCTGTGGGGGGCGCCCCCGCAGGGTTCGCTCCCTCGGGCTTCGCCTGCTTGGAGTTCGCGGACCCGGCGCTCGCGTTCGGGGCCTTCGTGCGCGGGGCGTCCTGGTTTGCAGGGGGGCGATCGGTTGCCCGATCGGCTGAGCTGCCGGTTCCGCCGCCGTTGCGCTTCTCGCGGCGGAAGTCCCGCGGGCTCTGCTCCAGGCCGTCCTTGGAGTTCCAGATGCCCTTGCCTTCCTGGCGGGCCTGCTTCTGGGCCTGGGTGAACTCGTCGACATGGGCGACGTTCGGGGGGTAGGTCAGGAGCATGGCGTAGCCTTGGCGGACGAGCTCGTAGTTGATGAACGTCTTGCCGACGTAGGCGTAGGCCAGGAGGCGGCCGTACTGGTCGCGGGGCTGGACGTCGGTTTCGAGGCGCACGACCTTGCCGAGGGCGAGGCGCTCGGTGAAGACCTTCGCCCGCTCGCCCCAGGGCTTCTGGGCCATCTCGGGAGTGTCGATGCCCACCAGGCGCACTTTTTCCTGGCGGTTGGGGTCGACCTGCACGACCAGGGTATCGCCGTCGGAGACCTTCACGACCTTGCCCTGGAGGGCAGGTGCGCCGGTCGCGGGCAGGGGTAGGGCCAGCAGTGCTGCGGTCAGCAGGCCTCCCAGGAGGGAGCGAACCTTCACGTTGAGCATGTCGAGACTCTCATCCTTTTGATTTTTTCGGGCGAGCAAGGTCGATATTACAACACCTCACCTTGATTTCATGCCTCTTTCAATGCCTTCGCTTCGCATGACGCTTTGATACCTTTCCTCTTGTGGGGAATACGAGTGATCGGGGGCTTTATGCAAACGGCTCCCACCCATGTCGCAGGAGTTCCCAAGACGTCGTAAGGGAGAGGGACAATGGAAATCGTAGTCTTTTTGCCACCCGTGATCGGCCTCCTGGCGCTTGGACGAGCGATTTACTTATTAGGTTGGAAGGCCGTCATGAAGGCGGATTTTCGGCCCCATGTTCCGATTGCCGCCAAGGTTGGGCTTTTCGCCCTTCTATTCGCAGAGCTCGTTGGATTGCTCATGAGGCTGGCGGGATGGCTGGATGCCGACTTGGCGAGACGGCTCCTCTCCCCCATTTGGCAAAGCGTCGTGGTCACACTCATCACTGGCTGGGTGCTGATTCTCAACTGGGGACGGAAGGAATTGCGCTAGCCCTCGGCCTTGATGCGGGACGCGAGAACTCCTTTAGGCCTTGAAGGCGCGCCGCGTCTAGCCTTATACTGGCTAACGGGCTAAAGTTTCGGCCGATGCCCGGTTTGACGGTTGGACTGTTTAAGGAGTTGCGCGTGATCCCAGCGGAGCAATCCCCGGCCCAGCGGGGCCACCTGATCGTGATTGGCGGAGCCGAGTCCAAGGAGCTCGACGGCCAGATCCTGACGACGGTGGTCGACATGGCGGGAGGGCGCGACGCCCGCATCACGGTGATTGCCACCGCCTCTCTGAGCCCCCAGGACCGCTTCGAGACCTACAACCGCCTCTTCAAGGGCATGGGCGCGCGCGAAGTCCACTTCCTCGACATCGAGAGCCGTGAGGACGCCAACAACCCCGCCAACGCCCAGCTCGTCTACGAGAGCACCGGCGTCTTCATGACCGGCGGCGACCAGTCTCGCCTCTCCTCGATCCTCGGAGGCTCCGAGGTCGCCAAGGCCATGCACCGCGCCCACAAGCGCGGCCTCCTGATTGCCGGGACGTCCGCCGGCGCCTCCGCCATCTCCGAGCACATGATCGTCGAGGGCGGCCAGGGCCTTCACCCCCGCAAGCACATGCTTCACCTCGCTCCGGGCCTCGGCCTCCTGCGCCGGGTCGTGCTCGACCAGCACTTCCTCCAGCGCCAGCGCATCGGCCGCCTGCTGAGCATCGTCGCCCAGAACCCCTTCATCCTGGGCCTCGGCGTCGACGAGGACACCGCGATGGTCATCTGCCCCAACTACGACTTCAAGGTCATCGGTTCGGGCGTCGTCACCATCCTCGATGGTCGGGATATCTCCCACTCCAACGTCACCACGGCGGTCGCCGGAGATCTTCTCGCCATGGATGGCGTCAAGCTGCACATGTTGCCGTCGGGCTTCGCCTATAACATCGAGACCCGCACCCCGCTCGGTGCCGACTGGCATTGCGGCTGCCCCATCCCCGCCCAGACCGCTCCCGCGCCTCGGGTGGACGAGGCCCTGCTCTAGCGCCGTCATCAAAAGCCGGTCGTTGACCCCTTCCCCAGTTTTGGACCCCTCCCCGAGTCATCCCCTTCCCTCACAGGAGAAGAAGCCGTGAAGATCCTCGAACGCCGTGTCCTGCGTGGTCCGAACATCTGGTCGCCTCGGCCTGCCTACTGGCTGGTCGTCGACCTCGAAGACCTGTACGACATCCCCTCGTCGGCAGTCCCCGGCTTCACCGAGAAGCTGACCGCGCTCATCCCCTCGCTCTCCGAGCATCGCTGCTCGCTGGGCTACCGCGGCGGCTTCGTCGAGCGGCTCCACGAGGGCACGTACATGGCCCATATCCTGGAGCACACCCTGATCGAGCTTCAGTGCCTGGCCGGCGTGGAAGTGGGTTTCGGCAAGGCCCGCGAGGTGAAGGGCAAGCCCGGCCTCTACAACGTCGTCTTCTCCTACAAGCTCGAAAAGGTCGTCGAGGAGGCCATCCCCGTCGGCCTCAAGATCATCGAGACCCTGGGCCGTGGTGGCGACATCGACCCCAAGGAGTTCGCCGAAGACATCGATAATCTCAAGTACTGGTGCGAGCGCCATTCCCTCGGGCCCTCGACCGCGGCCATCGTGGATGCGGCCAAGCGCCGCGGCATCCCCGCCACCCGCATCACCGACGAGGCCTCGCTCTTCCAGCTCGGGCTCGGCAAGTACCAGAAGCGGATCCAGGCCGCCCTCACCTCCGAGACCAGCCATATCGCGGTCGGCGTCGCCTCCGACAAGGATCTCACCAACGCCCTCCTGCGCGAGGCCGGCATCCCCGTGCCCCGCGGCGAGGCCGTGACCACCCTGGCTCGGGCCCAGGAAGTCGCCCGCCGCATGCGCGGCTCGGTGACCGTGAAGCCTCACTACGGCAACCAGGGCAAGGCCGTTTCCTGCGACCTATCGACCCCCGAACAGGTCGAGCAGGCCTTCAAGTGGGCCCGTGAGTACGGCCGCTCGGTGCTGGTCGAGCAGTTCATCCGTGGCCAGGACCACCGGGTGCTGGTTGTCGGCGATCAGGTGGTCGCCGTCGCCCGCCGCGTTCCCGCGCAGGTCATCGGCGACGGGGAGCACACCATCCGTGAGCTCGTGGACATCGCCAACTTGGACCCCCGCCGCGGCGACGGCCACCTCAAGCCCCTGACCCGCCTCAAGCTCGATGCCGGGGCCATGGCGGTCCTTGCCAAGCAGGGCGTCGATCCGGACACCGTCCCCCCCACCGGCCAGGTCGTCCTCCTTCGCGAGAACGCCAACCTCTCGACCGGCGGCTCGGCCATCGACCTCACCGAGATCATCCACCCCGAGAACGCCGCGCTCTGCGTGCGGGCCGCCAAGAAGATCGGCCTCGACGTCGCCGGCATCGACGTGGTCTGCGTGGATATCTCGATTCCCCTCGACAAGCAGGGCGGAGCCATCATCGAGGTCAACGCGGCGCCTGGCATCCGCATGCACCAGCACCCCTCCGAGGGCGAGCCGCATGACGTGGGCGCAGCCATCGTCGACATGCTCTACCCGCCCGGTGCTCCCGTCACCATCCCGATCTACGCGGTGACCGGCACCAACGGCAAGACCACCACCACGCTCATGGTCGGCCACACCCTGCGTCAGGCGGGCATCCGCACCGGCGTGACCACCACCGAAGGCATCTACCTCGACGGCAAGCGCATCACCCGGGGCGATTGCACCGGCTACTGGTCGGCCCGCACCGTCCTCACCGACCCCACGGTCGAGGCGGCGGTGCTCGAAACCGCTCGTGGCGGCCTCTTCAAGCGCGGGCTAGGCTTCGAGGCCTGCGATGTCGCGGCGGTGCTCAACATCCACGACGATCACCTCGGCCAGCACGGCGCCGAGACCCTCGAAGACCTCGCCCGGGTCAAGGGTCTCTTGGTCAAGTACTGCAAGGGCACGGTCGTGCTCAACGCCGACGATCCCCTGGTGCTGGCGATGGCGGAGGAGGCCCCCGAGGGCACCAAGGTCGTCCTGTTCAGCATGGAAGACCACAGCCCCGCGATGGAGGAGCACCTGGCCAAGGGCGGCGAGGCCGTCTACTTGCGTCGCGGCATGATCATGGTGGCCCGTGGCGAGCACCGCATGCCCCTGGTCGAAGCGGCGAAGCTGCCCGTGACCGTGGGAGGGCGCGCCCGCCACAATACCGCCAACGCCCTGGCGGCGGTCGCCATGCTCTTGAACTCCGGCCTCAACAAGGACCAGCTCGTCAATGGCCTGAGCACGTTCCAGTCCACTATCGAGCAGAACCCCGGCCGTCTCAACATGGTCCGCGTCCGCGACTTCACGGTCCTGATCGACTATGCCCACAACCAGGCGTCCTACCAAGCGCTGGGTGAGACGGTCACGCAGATGGAGCGCAAGCGCCTGATCGGCGTCATCACGGTGCCCGGCGATCGCTACGACGAGAAGCTCAAGGAATCCGGCGCCATCTGCGCCAAGTACTACGACGAGCTGATCGTCCGCGACATGACCGACCTTCGCGGTCGCCCCCGCGGGGAAGCCGCCAAGATCATCCATCAGGCGGCCCTGGATGCCGGCATGGCTCCCGAGCACTGCCACCTGATTCCCGACGAGCCTGAGGCCTTCCAGTTCGCGATGGACATGGCGCAGGCGGGAGACCTGGTGGTGATTGGCTGCGCGGATACCGAGGATGCCATCAGCTCGATCCTCGAGCAGGCGGAAGGCTTCGGGCCGGCGCCCAGCCTCCCGGTCGTGATGCCGAGCCTCTAAGCCGTTCGACCCATTCGAGGGGCCGGTGCACACGCACCGGCCCCTCGCGTTTGGCAGACATGCGAGCCTTTGCTGTGAGTGCCTCTCAATGAGGGGGCGTTGAACGGCCACCCATGAATGCCTCGTCCGCAGGTCGATGCAGCCGCCGTTCGTTTGATGGCCGTCGGGGAGATCAGGTATACTCAAGGGGCGGAGCTTCGGCTCCGGCCCTTGTTTTCAAGCTGTAAAGAAGGTCCTCATGCTCAAGACGGCAGTGACCAATCCAGGCATAGACATCTCTTCGATCCCCGACACGATGAAGGCGATCGCCAAGACCGAAGCCGGCCCTGGCGCGAAGCTCATCACCGTTCCGGTTCCCCAAATCGGCCCTCGTGACGTGCTGGTGAAGGTCGACGCCACCGCCGTCTGCGGCACCGACCTGCATATCTATACCTGGGACGCCTGGAGCCAGGGACGGGTCAAGCCCCCCCTGACCATCGGCCATGAATTCGGCGGCACCGTCGTGGCCGTCGGCGAGGAAGTCCTCGACGTCGCCCTCGGCGACTACGTCTCGGCCGAGACCCACGTCGTCTGCGGCACCTGCTATCAGTGTCGGACCGGCGACAAGCACATCTGCTCCAACACCCAGATCCTGGGCGTCGACATCCCCGGCTGCTACGCCGAGTACGTCGCCATCCCCGCCAAGAACGCCTGGAAGAACGCGTCCACCCTTCCCCTCGAATGGGCCCCGCTTCAGGAGCCCCTCGGTAACGCCGTCCACACGGTGCTGGCCGGGGACGTCGCCGGCCGCACGGTCGTCATCAGCGGCTGTGGCCCGATCGGCATCATGGCGGCCGGCGTCGCCAAGGCCTGCGGAGCCTCCGCGGTCATCGCCATCGACGTCAATTCCTACCGCCTCGACCTTGCCGGCAAGATGGGCGCCACCCACCTCATCAAGGCCGACGAGCAGGACGCGGTCGCCGCGGTCCTCGCCGCGGTTCCCGGCGGTGTGGACGTCGTCTGCGAGATGTCCGGCAACGCCAAGGCCATGCGCGACGCCTTCAAGATGATCCGCAACGGCGGCCGCTACTCGATCTTGGGAATTCCCTCCCAGGACGTGTCGCTGGACATCGCCGAGATCGTCTTCAAGGGAGTCACGATCCAGGGCATCACCGGACGTCGGATGTACGATACCTGGTACCAGGTCGCGAACCTCCTGAACTCGCGCCAGCTCGACCTCACCCCCATGATCACCCACCGCATGCGCCTCGAGGAAATCGACGCCGCCATGGACCTCATGAAGGCCGGCCTCTGCGGTAAGGTCGTGCTCACTCCCTAACCAACGCTTCCCCCCGCCGCCCGCCCGGGTGACGGGGGGACCCTCATAAGGAGCAATGCCCCATGTCCTATAATCCGTTGGCCTATCTCGATGTAGAGCTGGACGACCTCAAGGAGCGCGGCCTGTACCGCCCGTTGCGGGTGCTCCAGGAGCGTCAGGAGGCCGAGACCGTCTTCGACGGCAAGCGCGTCATCAACCTCTCCTCCAACAACTACCTGGGTTTGACCACCCACCCGAAGCTGATCGCCGCGGCCCACGAGGCGATCGACAAGTACGGCGCGGGCTCCGGCTCGGTCCGCACCATCGCGGGTACCATGAGCCAGCACATGGAGCTCGAGGCCAAGATCGCGGCCTTCAAACACACCGAAGCCGCCCTGGTCTTCCAGTCGGGCTTCACCGCCAACGCCGGAACCGTCTCGTCGGTGCTGGGCAAGGAAGACGTGATCATCTCGGATGAGCTCAACCACGCGAGCATCATCGACGGCTGCCGCCTGAGCCGGGCGAAGATCGCGGTCTTCAAGCACAAGGACGTCGCGGACCTGCGCCGCGTGCTCGAAGAGACCAAGGGGAACTACCGCCGCACGCTCGTCATCACCGACGGCGTCTTCTCGATGGACGGCGACGTCGCGCCCCTGGCCGATATCGTCGAGGTCTCCGAGCAGTACCAGGCCATCATCATGGTCGACGACGCGCATGCCTCGGGCGTCATGGGCAACCAGGGCCGCGGCACGGTCGATCACTTCGGCCTCCACGGCCGGGTCCACATCCAGGTGGGCACCCTCTCCAAGGCGATCGGCTGCCTGGGCGGTTACGTCGCGGGCTCGCGCGCGCTGATCGACTACCTGGTCCACAAGGCGCGGCCGTTCTTGTTCTCGACCTCGCATCCGCCGGCCGTCACCGCGGCGGCGATCGCCGCCTTCGACCTCCTGCAAGAGGATCCCACCCTCATGGAGCGGCTCTGGGAGAACACCCGCTACTTCAAGGCCGGCCTCGAGACCCTGGGCTTCGAGACCGCGGGCTCGGAAACCCCGATCACCCCGGTCATCGCCGGGGATGCCAAGCTCGCCATGGAGCTCTCGGATCGTCTCTTCGCAGAGGGCATCTTCGCGCAGGGCATTGGCTTCCCGACGGTTCCGAACGAGAAGAGCCGGGTGCGGACCATCGTCACGGCGACCCACACCCGCGAGGAGCTCGACACGGCCCTGAAGGCCTTCGAGAAGGTCGGCACGGAGCTCGGCCTGATCGGCCAGTCGGCAATCGCCCGCTAACCGGTAAACCGAACGAGCGGCCATCCATTCGGATGGCCGCTCGTTTCATGGGAAGGCCCGCGCGCGACGCAGGCGCTAGCGCTTCAGCTGCGTCTCTGGGGCGGGCGGGATCGCCAGCGTCAGCTCGGCTTCCTTGAAGAACGCGATCTCGTCGAGCAAGCTGCGGGACTCGCGCTGGAGCGAGCCCGAGACCATCCGGACGTCCTCGACCGCCCTCACTACCTGGTCCGCTCCCGTCCGCTGCTCGGAGGTGGCGGCGCTCACTTGCTGGGTCAAGCTGGACATGGCATGGATCGCCTGGTTGATCTGCTCCGAGCCGCGCGCTTGCTCCGTGCTGGCGATGCTGACCTGGTGGGTCAGCGCACTCATGGAGCCCACGGCCTCGGTGATCTGGCGTGCCGCGCGACTCTGCTCGCTTGCGGCCTGGGTGATCTCGCTCATGAGCGCCCGGACCTGATCCACCGAATGAACGATGGCGTCCAAGGACTCCCCGGCCGTCCGGGTGAGCTCCGTTCCTTCACGGATGGCCGATTCGCTCTGCTGGGTGGACTGGACGGCCTCGCGGGTCTCCCGCTGGATGCCCTTGATGAGATCGCCGATCTCGCGGGTCGCACTGGCGGAGCGCTCGGCGAGCTTGCGCACCTCGTCGGCCACCACTGCGAACCCTCGGCCCGCCTCGCCGGCCCGCGCCGCCTCGATGGCTGCGTTGAGGGCCAGGAGGTTGGTCTGATCGGCGATGTCGTCGATCACCGCGATGATCTGCCCGATTTCCGTGGAGTTCCGGTCCAGGCTCTCGATCGTGGAGACGACCTTGCCCATGGCTTCTTGGATCTGTGCCATGCCCTCGACGCTCTCCGTGACGGCCTGCTTGCCGCGCCGCGCCGCCTCGGCGGAGCTCTCGGTCATGCCGTTGGCCTGATGCACGTTCTCCGCCACCTGCTGGATGCTGGCCGCCATCTCCTCGATGGAGGCCGAGGTCTCGTTCACGGCGGAGGCCAGGGTGTCGGTATTGCCCGCCACCTGCTGGATGCTGGCCGCCATCTCCGAGATGGAGCTCGAGGTCTCCTCCACCGACGCCGCGAGTTCCTGCGCATTGTCGGCGACTTGCCGGATGCTGGCCGCCATTTCCTCCATGCTCGACGAGGTCTCCTCGACGGCCTGGGAAGTCTGGGTTGAGGCGGCTGAAACTGTCTCCGCCGAACCGCGCACCTTCTGGACGATACCGCGGAGGCTGTCCTGCATGGAGAAGATCGCGTTGCCGAGCTGGTCGCGCTCGCTCTGGGGCGTGATCTCGCGCGTCAGATCCCCCTTGGCGATGAGCGAGACGGCCTCGGCCATGCCCGAGAGGTAATCCGTGGCCTGTCTGAACGCCTGGATCATGCGCTTGAACTCGCTGCCCGCCGTACGAGCGGCCTCCAGGGGAACGAGCTCCTGGACGCGGGAGAGCTCTCCGTGGGCGATCGCCTCGCAGGCGAGGACCAGGGGATCCAGCAGCTGCGTCGCCTTGCCGACGAGCCAGCTGAGGAAAAGGACGATGACGACGATTCCCACGACCCCGACTCCCACGAGCAGCAGGAGGCGCTGCACGATGGGACCGACGATCTCGGATTCTTCGACCAGGAGCGCCACCGTCCACTTGCCGTTCTGCACCGGGGCGTGGAACATCCAGGCCTTATGGCCGCCGAAAGGGCTCGCCAGGGTCTGCGTCCCGGTCTTGCCGGAGGCGATCGCCTCTCCGAAGGCCTGCTGAAGCTTCGCGTCGTCCTTGATCTGCTTGGCGAGCAGGGTGTCATCGGGAGCGGCGATGAACTTCCCCTGGGAGGTCAGCACGGCGAACTTGGCGGACTTGAAGGGCTTCAGCGCTTGAAGCTCGCGGTTGATGTCGTTGAGGCCCACGTCCACCCCCGAGATGCCTCGGAAGCGGTCGCCGATCACCAGGGGCACGCCGTAGGAGGCCAACAGGACGCCCTCGTAGAGGTAGGGCTCGGAGATGATCGGCTTGAGGGATTTCTTGGGCGTGACATAGACTTCCAGGCTATCCAGGTCCACGGTCGCATCCAGCGTCAGGCTGCCGGTAAAGCGGTTCCAGTAGGGGACGAAGCGACCACGGTCCATGCCCTTGCGTCCGTTCCAGGCGGCGTCCTGCCCGTCGGCGCCGGGTTCGTAGTTGAAGTAGCTGCCGATGATCTCGGGGTTCTGCTCGACGACGCGCTTCATGAAGTCCATCGAGGTCTGGCGATTGCCGAAGCCTCCCGTGGTCTGCATGTCGCCGAGCGTCTGGGCGAGGGTCATCGCCCGCTGGTTCCGGGCATCGAGTTGGCCTGCGATCCGCTCGACGGTCAGCAGACCGTTGCGTTCGGCCGACTGGATGCCGCTGCTCCAGAACCATCCTGCGATGATGGCCATCATCACGAGGAGGAGCACGGCCATGCCGAGCCCCGCCTTCAGGCTGATGTCGAACTTGACGCTTTGTCGGTTGAGTTGCATGGCTTAGTGTTCCCCTTTGGCTGCGGCGAGGCTGAACCCCGAGGAGAGGTAGACGTAGGCGGCGTCCGCGGGCACGGCCGAGCGGTCGTTGCCCAGGGTGTAGCCGAGGCCGAGGTACGTGCCGGGGCTCACCAGGAGGTTGAGGCCGAGGGTGGTCGCTCCCAGCTCGGAGATGCCTCCGATGTGGTCGACGGCGAAGGTGGCGGGTCCCCAGGCGGGAGATTCGTAGCCGCCCAGCACGAAGGCTTGCGAGGGGGCGGCGAAGGGGGTCGTGGCCGTGAACACGGCCTGGGAGCGTGCCAGCGAGACGCCTCCGCCCAGGGTGATGCGCCCCAGGGCATGCTCGCTCCAGGCGAGCGTCTTGGTGGCGGAGAGGTACGTGGCGTTCAGGCTGAGCGTCGGATCCGCGACGGCGAAGCCGGAGAGCCCCACGGCGACGCTGGGGAGCGGGCCGTTCTCGACCAGCAATTGCGCCTTGCCGTTCATGACCGGCTTCTTGGCGGGCGACAGGCCGGCCATGCCGATGAGGTCCAGGCCGAGCTCCAGGCCGCCGAAATCGAGCCCGGTGTCGCCGTAGGCGAAGCGCGGCAGGAGGCCGACGTTGATGCCGGCCCAGGTCAGAGGGCTGTCTCCGAAGTAGGCGACGTAGGTGAGCACGGAGGCCTCGCCGAAGGCCTTGGCTTCTCCGCTGGGCGTGAAGATGACGGCATTGGGGTAGGCGTGGGCGCTTCCCGCGTGCATGGCGACGGTGAGGGCGAGCACGGGAACAAGGCGTTTCGCGAGGAGGTGCGAATCGGGCATGCGTCTTCTCCAAAGTAGGGGGGGCAAGTGGGGCTTGCTTACTCGTTACTTCGGAGAAATACCCAGATTTCAGCGCGTTAGCCGGGGGAAAAGTGTCATGTTTCGTGAAGTTCTCGTGGTTTGAGGGGGAAGATGAGCGCGAAACCGCCGTGTTTCCTGGATGAGCCAGGTCGGCCACGCGAAGGGCCGCCCCCAGGGGGCGGCCCTTCGCGTGGAAATCTTTTTAGAAGGCGTTGGCTTGCATGGTGGGATTGGGGAGCGCGTCCTCGACCGGCGGGACCGGGAACGACAGGATCACGGCTTTCGTCTTCTTGCTCTTGAGGGGCGTTCTGCTGCTTCTCAGGAAGTGGGATTGGCATCGCGATGAACAGAAGTAATACTGATCGCCTTCATGCAGAACGGGGCCCAGGGCTTCATTCTCGGCAAGAATCTGGCCGCAGACCAGATCCATGTGCATGGTCGGGGGGAGCCAATCTTGTCCTTGCGCCATTGCTAAACTTCCTTTCGATCCTCATTGGTCGATGGGTCGCCTCGATTGACCTGCTTTTGCGCCGCGCGGCCACGCCATCGCCAAGCCCTCTTTCGGGGCCATGCCTCAAGTCGACGAACGGGGGCCGGATGTTGGGCTGCAAGCAAGGGAGCCGCGCAGAGGGAATCGACTTCGATCCCTCGGATGGAGTAATTATGACGTTTTAGTGAAGTAATGTAAAGGGGTGAGCGGTTTAAGAATTGGGGATCCGCGATTCACGCCCCTTTTTGCCCCGCGATGGTTTGAACATACCCTCACTCGATGTCTTACGCTTGGCTGCTGTATGACGTGAAAGTTAACTTCCGCCCCCAAGGCAAAGCGCCGGCGCCCTTCGGGGCGCCGGCGCTCGCTTGCTAAACCAACCCTCAAGCCGCGGGCGCTAGAAGACCTCGCGGACGATGTCCCGGTCTATCAGGAGCATGGCTTCCCGCGCCTTGGTATGGAAGCTCGCGGGCACGCCCGGCACGTCCCGGAACTGCTGAAGCATGTCGATCACCTGCCGGAAGTGCCGCACCAGCTGACCCTCGTCGATCCCCGACTCCTCGATCAGCTCCGCCCAGACCCGGCCCTCGGCCCAGGCCTGCGTCAGCCCCACGTAGTCCGTCACGACGTTCAAGGGCAGGTCCTCGAGCCCATGGCGCTTCAAGGCCTTGTACAGCCCCTTCGTCGTCTTCGCGAGCTCGTCCACCAACAGTCCCAGCTGCGGATCGAAGCGCATCGGCCGCCAGAACATCCGCCCGCGAATCGGCTCGGCCACGATCATCGACGTCGCCGCCGCCAAGAGCGCGGGAGTCAAGGTCAGCATCAGTTCGGAAGTCAGCGCCTCGGACGCCACCAACTCGTTGGTCGTACGCAGGTTCGCCAGGGCCACGCCCCGCGCCAGCAACTCGCGCCCGCGGACGTAGCCCGAGTCCTCCAGGAACCGCACCAGCGCCTGGAACTGTCGCCAGTGGTTGGAGTGAATCGCTTCGATCTCCTGATCGTAGCGGGCGATCTCACCATCCAAGAGCTGCGAAAGCTTCACGTGATCCATGCAGCGCTTGTTCTTCACGCAGGGAGTCGCCGGGTGCTCCTCGATCTCCTTGAGCAGGGCCTTCAGCTTGGCCCGGGCCTTGGTGATCTGCTCGGGCTCGGTGATGGGCGCGAGCAAGGCGTCGAGGTCCAGCCCCGTCTCTTCCTTCCACTCGTTCCAGGTGGGATGGTAATCTCCGGTCGAGTGCTCCTGCTGGTAGCTGAGCCGGCCGGCCTTCTGCATCACCTCCGGGGGGATTCCCGTGGCGGGAGCTACCGGAACGGCCATCACCAGGTGGCGCGTGCCCAGGCGAGCGAGCGTGCGGGGCTCGACGAGGACCGTGTACTGCATGTCGCCGGATTTCACCTGCTGGCGATCGAGCAAGACGGCGATCTGGGGGGCGGGCATGCCGCCCCGGTGCACCAGGAGCCAGCCCCCGATGGGGGTCTGGTTGAGGATGGCGATCGCCGATTCGCGCGCCAGGTACTGCCGCTCGCTCACCATGGCCGAAAGCCGCTTCCTCAGCGAGTCGCGCTGGTTGCGCAGCACCTGGTGCTCCTCGAAGAGGTCGAGTCCGATGGACTCTCCGGTCTGAGGGTTGCGGATCTGGACCTTGTCCCGCTTTTCGACGGCCCGTCGCCGTAGCTCGATCAGGCGGTTGGCGGCGTCCGAGCTCTGGAACTGGCTGAAGCTCTGCTCGACGATCCGCCGCGCCATGTCGGATTCGTAGCGGTGATGCAGGTTGATCACCATGTTGAAGTTCAGGGTGAAGCGGCTGCGCAGCGGCTCGGCCTGGGCCCGGACCAGTTGTCCGACCTCGATCGGCCCGTAGCGGTGACTGGAGAGGACCACGCCGTAGCCGACCGGGTCCATGCCGCGCCGGCCGGCGCGTCCCATCATCTGGTGGAACTCGCTCGCGGCCAGCATGCGGTGGCCGTCGTCGGTCCGCTTGATCAGGGTCGCCATGACCACCGTCCGGGCCGGCATGTTGATGCCTGCGGCCAGGGTCTCGGTCGCGAAGACCACCTTGATCAGGGCCTTCTGGAAGAGGCGCTCGATCAGGAACTTCAACGGCGGAAGCAGGCCTGCGTGGTGCGGCGCCGCCCCGTATGGCAACAAATCCAGCCAGCGCTTGGTGTTCACCGAACCCAGCATCCCCGGAGTGGCTTCGACGGCTTCTTTCACCATCTCCTCGATCTGCCGACGCTCATCGGGAGTGGTCAGTTCGAGATCCGCGGCAATCACGTCCTTGGCCTGGGCTTCGCAGCCCATCCGACTGAAGACGAAGTAGATGGCCGGGAGCATCTTCTTTTCCTTGAGGTCCTTCACGACCGTGACGGCGTCGGGGGGCTCGACCCAGCCGTCCTGCGAGAAGCGCTTCAACGCGAGGCGGCCGTGTTGGTTGAAGAGCTTGGTGACGCCCGGGGTGGCCACGTAGGACTCGAGGGGCACGGGGCGCTCGGCGTGGAGGATGACCGTCATGGGCTTGTGGACCTGGCTGACCCAGGTGGCCAGCTCGTCGGCGTTGGGAATCGTGGCCGAGAGGGCCGTCACGGTGGTTTGCTTGCCGAGGAAGACGATCGTCTCCTCCCAGACGGTGCCGCGGCCCTCGGCGGCGATGTAATGGGCCTCGTCAAGCACCACCTGGCTCACGTCGGCGACCGAACCGGGGTCCATGTGGAGCATGTTCCGGAGGATCTCGGTGGTCATGATCAGGATCGGGGCGTCGCGGTCGATCACGACGTCGCCCGTGACCAGGCCGACCTGCCCCGGAAGGGCCGCCTTGAGGTCCCGGTACTTCTGGTTGGAGAGGGCCTTCAGGGGAGTGGTGTAGATGCAACGCTTCCCTTGCTGGAGGGCGAGGTAGACCGCGAACTCAGCGACCACCGTCTTGCCCGAGCCCGTGGGGGCCGAGACCAGGACCGAGTTGCCGGAAGCCAGCTCGCGGATGGCGTCGAGCTGGAAGGGATCGAGCGGAAAAGGCTGGCCGGCCTGGAAGGCTTCCACCAGTCTGTCGGGCGTGGTGTCAATCATGGGGCTGCTGCCGACCTTTCTCTTCCCGCGTTTTACCCGAAACCCGTGGCTTCCGCGGGGCGCGATGCGTGATCGTCCGGCGGCAGGCACATGCTGCGAGGATACCACGCCGAGATCGCCTGGCCAATGCTCAACCGGGGGACCTGACCTGGGCAGGCCCCCAAAAAAAGCCGCTTCGGGGCGGGTTTGGCGGTGCGGAGCAAGAGAAAGCGCGCCGAAGCGCTCGCCGGCTTATGTTAGGATAACCCCCATGTGGAGTTTCGAGGAACAAAAGTGGGAGCAAGGCTTCGGGGCCGTCTGCGGCCTCGACGAGGTCGGCCGCGGGCCGCTGGCGGGGCCGGTGGTGGCCGCCGCCGTCGTCTTGCCCCGCCGGGGCGATGCGGATTTCGAGACGGCCCAGCAGCGCCTCAAAGGCCTTACCGACTCCAAGTTGTTGAGTGAGCGGCAGCGCGAGCGCTTCTACGAGATTATCCCGGAAGTGGCCCGCGCCTGGGCGATCGCCGAACTCTCCCCCGCCGAGATTGACCGTCTCAACATCCTTCGCGCCTCCCAGGAGGCCATGAGGCTCGCCCTCGCCAAGGTTCGCCGCAAGCTGACCCCGGACGTCCTCCTGATTGACGGCCATCTGGTCCTGCCGGGCATCCGCAAGCCCCAGGAAGCGCTGGTGAAGGGGGATTCGCGCTCGATCTCGATCGCCGCCGCCTCGGTCCTCGCCAAGGTGTATCGGGATCGCAAAATGGCCCGGCTTCACGTCGACTTTCCCGACTACGGCTTCGACCGCCACAAGGGCTATCCCACCCGTGAGCACCTGGAGGCCTTGGAGCGGCACGGCCTCACGCCGCATCACCGCATGAGCTTCGCGCCTTGCGCGCGCCTCCGGCAGATGAACCTCTTCTAAACCAACGCCCCCGTGCCGTTCGGCACGGGGGCGTTTCGATTCGTCGCGTTAAATCATCGCCGAGACGGACGAGACCTGCGTGAAGTAGGTCTTGAGCACCTCTTCCATCGGCTTCTGGCCCGGGGCCCATTCGATCGGGCGCTGGATGAAGAGCGTGGCCGCTTGCTTGCGGATCGGGTTGAACCAGTCCACGATCGAGAGCTTCTGGACGTTGATCTCGGAGATGCCCGATAGGGCCTTCATCACGGCGGCCGGCTCGGCCTCCTTGAACGTCTTGTCGAAGAGCACCAGCTCGTCGAAGGCCTTGCTCCAGACGCCGGCGGGCCAGACGATGTGGACCGGGTGGCCTGCCTTCTCGGTGACCTGCTTCTCGACGTCGGGGCGCAGCTCGGTCAGGGCCTCGGCGGCACGCTTTTCGATGGCCTTGGAGAGGAAGGGCAGCATGCGCGCGAGGCCAATCTTGCCCAGCCCTTCGCTTGCGGCATGCAGGGCGCCTTGGGCCGTCACGGCATTGGCCGAGGTCACGTCGCCGAGGCGATCGAACTTGAGGATCGCGCTTCCCCACTGCCAGGCGCCCTTGAGAACCCGCAGGGGATGGGTGAGGGCGTCGATCAGCTCGAGGCCCTTGCGGGGATCTTGGTTGAGGACGCCGGCGGCCGCGGGAGCCTGGGGCGCGACGGGAGCCGCCGCCTGGACCGGGGCGGCCGCCGAGGGCGACGACGCGGCTTTCGGGATCTGAACCCCGTACGTGCCTCCCGCTCTGACCGGCATGCTGGCGTAGCCTTGAATCGCCATGAGCCCCTCCCTTGCATCCGAGTTAACAGTCTCTGAACGGCCTGGCAAGCCATTCCTAGCGAGATTGTCGCGGAGGCGAAGGGGGATCTTTCGAGGGCGAGCTAAAGCTTAAGCGAGGCTTAGTTTGGGCTTAAGCTTTCAGCTCAGGCGTCCGTGACGACGAGGCCGAGGAGGTCGGCGAGGGTGTAGGCGAGGGCGATCGCCTGCGACCCGTCGATGAGCGCGCCGCGCAGATCCGCGGCGCTCACGACTAGCCCGTCGAGCCGAGAGCCCCGCAGGTCGGCGCCTTCCAGCTTGGCGCCGCGCAGGTTGGCCCCTGTGAGGTCGCAGCCCGCGAACTGAACGCCGCGCAAGTCGGCGCCGTGGAAGTCGGCTTCGACGAGTTGGCAGTCCTCGAAGCGCACATCCCGCATGGCTGCGTAGCGAAACAGGGCCAGGTCGGCCTTGCAGCGCGTGAAGCGGACATCGCTGAGCGTGGCTTCGTTGCTCTGTAGGCCCGTCATGCGGCAGTCCACGAATTCCACCCGGTCGGCCGTCAGATGGGGCCAGTTGGCGTTGGAGCAGTCGGTCTTGGTGATTCGCACGTCGCGCAGCCGCAAACGTCGGGCCTGAAGCCGAGAGAAGTTGGCTTGCTCGATCAAGACGGCGTCGAAGGTGGCTGAGTCGGCTTCCTGGCCGCTGAGATCCCAGCCGCTGAGGGCGACATCCTCGAGCTGGGTCGACGACGCGAGGCGCGCAGGCGGAAGCAGCAACGTCTCGAGCTGTGCAGGGAGGTCCGGGGGCGCGATGCGCCGAGGGGGCTGGCGTCTCATCGGCTAACGCGAAGGGCTCTGCGCGCCGCCCGTGATCGGGTTGAGCGCGCTTTCCCGCAGGTTCACGACCGACCCGCTCGCAGCCTCGACGCCGGCTGACAGAGGGCCGTCGCCCAGGTCGAGGATCCAGACGGGGACGCGAAGCAGGTCGTAGTAAGGCAGGAGGGCGAAGGTCGCATCCTCGGTCAGCCAGGGCTCTCCGCGGGCGATCAGGGCGTCCTTGAGGCTCGCCATGGCCGCGGGGCTGTCGATCTTCCAGTTTCCGGGGAAGTCCGAGGGATCCTTGTAGCGGTTGTACGCGGAGGGCGCGCTCCGGACCGTGGGGTTCCCCCCGAAGACGGGAACCGAGACCTCCCAGGCGTCCAGCTTGGTGGGATGCGTGAAGAGGTAGTTCCACGCCCCGCGCTGGACCTGGCCCGAGGTATCGCTGAGATCCGCGGTGTAGACCAGGTACAGGCGGTAGCCGGGGCCCTTCTGGCCGGTGACGATCTTGGTGGCCTCGCGCGCATAGAAGGCCGCCGAGCCTTCGGTGCCCATGGGCACGTTTGCCGGCAGCAGGGCCGCTTCCTGGGGCGAGACCGCCGAGGCCGTCGCGCCGCCCGTGGCGATCGGGACGTCGGCGGCCAGCAGGTTCAGCTCGTCCAGCAGCTCCGTGCGGGCTTCCTTGACCTTCTCGCGGGCGACCTCGGGCTTGAGGAGCTGGGGAATGGACCAGCCCATGCGCTCCGAGACCCACTGGGCGGCGTTCACCGCTCCGTAGGTGGCGATGGCGCCGCCGGTGAGCACCAGCAGGAAGGCCCGGAAATCGGTGGCCGGGTAGGGGGCAAAGCGGGCGGGAGGCAGGCTCGAGGTCGGCCCCCGCTCGGAGCCGTAGAAGTTCTCGTAGAAGAGGAAGCCGCCGACGGGAATCATCGCCGTCCAGCCGAGCTGCCAGGCGGCTCGCCGCCGCAGGTCGCCCCGCAGCTGCGCCGCCAGATCCGCGTCGCCCACCGCCTCGGCGAGCGTGAGGTCTCCGATGCGCCGGCTCCCCTGGAAGAGCTGGTACGATCCCGACGCCGGCTCGGTCAAGGTGATTTCCCGCTCGCGGAACTCTTGAATGCGCCCGGTCTTCTCGTCCGGGATATCCGCAAATGCTGGGCTGGCCAGCATGAGGGCGAGGGCCGCTGCTGCGAGCGACCGGGCGAGAGGTTTGCGGGGAGTGGGGTTCTTGGCGGGCATCGAGGCTCTTCCCTCCGTGGCGATAACGCCCCATTGTACCTCGGAAGGGATCCGCCTGTCGTCTTATGGGACGATGGAACCGAAAGACGCCCCCTTTCCGCTCGCTCGGGGGTGCGTTTCCTCCTTCATCGGCGGGATCGACGAAGTTTTCGTCACGACGCGCTAGGCTCGCTTGCCTGGAGTGGCAGTAGAATCGGCAGCGACGATGTCCCGGTTTGCCGGCCTGGTGCAGGCTGGTTCGCCGAAACCCGAAAGGAGGCCCCCATGACGCGCTTTGCCATACCGGTAGCCATCCTGGCGACGGCTCTACTGCCCCTCGCCCCGGCATGGGCCGCCACGGAGGGTGGGCTATACTACCAACCCATCCCGGGCTCGTCGGGCAATATCCAGGCCGTGGTTCCCGGTGGGGTCCTCCAGATCGACTACGCGCCGTCCCTCCAGGGGATGCAGATCCTTCAGGGCGCCCTTCGCCTGCCGGCGCCTCTTTTCGAGGAGCCCTTCTCCCTTCACGGGCTGATCGGCTACCGGCAGATCTGGGGCTTCGGCGGGGGATCTCCCGACACCAACGGGGGAGTCGAGGTCGGCCTCAGCGCTTCCTTGCCCCTCGAGAACGTTGCAGGCTACGGCAGTCCGTTGGCCCCCTTTGGGCTCTATGCCTTCGGCCTCTACAACCAGCTCATCATGGCGAACTACCAGTGGCAGTTCTCGATGGCCGGGACGGCGCTTCCCTCGTACGGCCTCGGCGTGACCTACGAGCTTCCCACCCGGGCCGTCGTGAGCTTGGGCTTCGAGAGCTTCTCGCTGCCACAGGGCCTCGGGAGCATCGCCTCGGGCGCGAACACGTACTCCGGCCTGATCATCGGCTATCGCTGGTAGCGACTCCGCCTGGAGTCGATTGCCTCCCACCCGGCTTTCTTGCTAGGATCCCAAAGGGATGGGGCGTCGACAAAGGGGGACGTATGGCCGAGTCGCAATCGCAACCAGGGACCCAGGATTCCCGCTTGGGGCAGATCCTGCTCCGTCACGGTCTTTTGAGCCCTTCAACGCTCCAAGCGGCCCTGGACAAGCAGGCCCAGACGGGCGAGAAGCTGGGCGAGATCCTGCTTCAAGCCGGAGCGCTCCGCGAGGAGGACCTTCGCGCGGCGCTCCGCGAACAGCTCCAGAACGCCCGCCTCGGCCAGATCCTCCTGCGGATCGGCGCCGTGGACCCCAGCGCCCTGCAAGCGGCCCTGGACGAGCAAACGCGTACCGGTCAACTGCTCGGCGAGATCCTTCAGGCCCAGGGGGCGTGCACCCAGGAAGCGGTCGACTGGGCGCTGTCTCAGCAGAGCCAGGAACGCCGGGTCGGCCAACTGCTCCTCACTCGCAAGCTCGCGACCGCCGAGCAGATCGAGCGCGGCTTCGAGGTGCTCGCCACCCAGCCCGATCGCCTGCTCTCCGAGATCATGGTCGAGCTGGGCTACCTGAGCGCGGAGCAGCTCCAGACGACCCTGCGCTTTCACCTCCAAGAGTTGCGCCTGGGGCAGATCCTGGTCAAGCAGGGCGTCCTCAGCGACTCTCAGCTCAGCCTCGCGCTTTCCCAACAGACCGCTACCGGCGGTCTCCTGGGAGCCTCCCTGCTGGCGCTGGGACTTTGCACCAACGAGCAAATCGCCCGCGCGCTGGCCGAGCAGCTCTCGCTGACGGTCTAGCTTCCCCTTGGCGTCACTCCCGCGAAAGCGGGAGTCCACGGAATGCTCACGGCCGTGAGGTCGACTCCCCGTGGTCCGCTCTCTGGATTCCCGCCTGCGCGGGAATGACGGGGACGTTCGCGGGAATGACGGACGCGCGTGCGTCATGACTAGGCCGCCCGCCTCGATCAAGGTACAATGAAGGGGTTTCGGATGATCGAGGAAGGATGAGCGTGTCGCGCATCGTTGTATCGGGCTACTACGGTTTCGGCAACCTGGGGGACGAGGCCATTCTCGCCACCATCGTGCAGCAACTGGGCCCTCAGGCTGACGTGGTCGTGTTGTCGGCGGATCCCGCCCGGACGGCCCTCGAGCATGGCGTCCGAGCCGTCGGGCGGACCGACATGGCCGCCATCGTTCAGGAACTGCGGGGTGCCGGCCTCTTTCTCAGCGGCGGCGGCGGCCTGATGCAGGACGTCACCGGCCCGTTCTCCGTCGCCTACTACGGCGGCCTCCTCAAGATGGCGCAGTGGCTGGGAGTTCCCTCCATGGTCTTCGGTCAGGGAGTCGGCCCCCTTGGCTCTCCGTTCAACCGCCTGCTCGTGAAGGCCGCTTTCTCCGGCACCCGCGTCATGACCGTCCGCGACCAGGCGTCGGTCGACCTCCTGCAGGCCATGCGCCTGCCACGCGAGCGCGTCGTCCTGACCGCCGACCCCGTGCTCTGCCTCGAACCCGCCGATCCGGGCCGGATCACGCAAATCTGGGCCGGGACCGGATTGCGCCCCGATCTTCCGACCATCGGCATCTCCGTGCGCCCCTGGCATACCTGGTACGAGCGCCAGTTCAAGGTCTTCTCCACCGTCATCAGCCACGTGGCCAGCTCCTGCGGGGCGCAGGTCCTCTTGCTCCCGTTCCAGCAGCCCGGTGACGAGCGCATCACCGAGGAGTTGCGGGACTGCCTTTCATACCGCCCCGATGAGCAGGTGCCGGCGGTCGCGATGCTGCATGAGCTCTTGTCGGCCCAGGAGATGCTGGGCCTGATCGGCCGGCTCGACATGGTCGTGGCCATGCGGCTTCACGCCGTGATCATGGCGGCGGCTTCCGGGGTTCCCGCCGTGGGCATCGCCTACGATCCGAAGGTGGCGCATTTCTCGGCGCAGTGGGGCTTCCCGGTGATCCCCTCGGTCGAGGCCCTGGAGGACGCGGCGCACCTGGAAACGACGCTCATGGGCCTCTGGCGCGAGCGCCACGCCTTCCGCGCGCGGATGCAGGACGCCGCCACCGAGATCGTGGGCCGTGCCAAGCTCAACTTCGAGCACGCCGACCGGATCCTGGGGTTACGCCCCGAACCGCAGAGGGTATAGCCATGAGGGACGTTGCCGTGAATCGCTCCGAGGTTCTGGGGTTGCCCGTGGATCCGTTGAGCCTGGAGGAGGCCCTGGCCCGGGTCGACGCCCATCTCCGCGATCGCCAGCCCATGCGGGTGGTGACCATCAACGCCGAGATGGCCATGCAGGCCCACGCCGACGCCGAGCTCGCCGCCATCATCCGCGGAGCGGGCCTGGTGATCCCCGACGGCTCGGGAGTGGTCTGGGCCTTGCGGAGGCAGGGCCGGCGGGTCGCGAAGCTGGCGGGAGTGGATTTCGTCCGCCACGTGGCGCGCCATTGCGCCGCGGGCGGTCACCGTCTCTTCCTCTTGGGAGCGGCTCCCGGGGTGGCCGAGGCCGCCGCGGAAGCGCTGAAACGCCAATCTCCGGATCTGATCCTCGCCGGAGTGCGCGACGGCTTCTGGAAGCCCGAGGAGGAGGCCGCGGTGCTGGAGAGCATCCGCGAAACGCGGCCCGACGTCCTCCTGGTGGCCCTGGGCGTACCGCGCCAGGAGAAGTGGATCGCGCGTCATCAGGAAGCCCTGGGCGTCCCGGTGGCGATGGGAGTGGGCGGTTCGTTCGACGTCTTCGCCGAGCGGGTCCAGCGGGCTCCCGCCTGGATGCAGCGCTTGCATCTCGAGTGGCTCTTCCGGCTCTACCAGGAGCCGTGGCGCTGGAGGCGCATGGCTGGAACCCTACCCCGATTCGCGTGGCTCGTGCTGCGTGGCGCGAAGGAGAGGAAAGCCGCGTGATTAAACTGAAGCAGGTTTCCAAGGTCTATCCCACGGGGGTCAAGGCGCTTCAGGGCCTCAACCTGGAGGTCCAGGCCGGGGAGTTCGTCTTCCTCGTCGGTCCGTCGGGCGCCGGCAAGTCTACTCTCATGAAGCTGCTTTATCGCGCCGAAGAGCCGTCCTCCGGCCAGGTCCTGGTGGGAGGAGTCGACATCACCCGCCTCTCGCCGTCCCAGATGCCCGGCCTGCGCCAGCGCATCGGCGTCGTCTTCCAGGATTACAAGCTGCTGCCCCAGCGGACGGTCTTCGAGAACGTCGCCTTCGCGCTCAAGGTGCTCGGCGTCAGCCGGGTCGAGATGCAGAAGCGGGTTCGCTCGGCCCTCGACCTGGTGGGTCTTCGCGACTCCGCGGATTGCCTTCCGCATCAGCTTTCGGGCGGCCAGCAGCAGCGGGTCTGCCTGGCGCGCGCCATCGTCAACACGCCGCCCCTGCTCATCGCGGACGAGCCGACCGGGAACCTGGACCCCGAGACCTCCTGGGAAATCATGCGGCTCCTGACCAAGATCAACATGCATGGAACGACCGTCGTGGTGGCCACCCACAACAAGCTGGTCGTGGACAACATGCGGCGCCGGGTCGTGACCATCGACCACGGCCGCCTCGTTCTCGACCAGGCTAGAGGAGTGTATTCGGTTGGAGTCAATTAAGCGGTACTGGCGCCAGATCGGCTTCATCGGCGAGGAAGCCCTCGCCTCCATCACCCGCTCCGGTTGGATGAGCTGGGTGGTCGTGATGACCATGGCCGTCAGCCTCACCATCCTGGGCGGCTTCTGGCTGCTTTCCGACGATCTCTACGGCCTCGCCCGCTCGGTGGGCTCCAAGGTCGAGATCATGGTCTTCACCGAGGACTCCGCCAACGTGAACAAGATGGCTTCCGACATCCGGGCGATGGACGGAGTCAGCGAAGTCAGCATCATCCCCAAGGACGAGGCCTGGAACACGCTTCAAAGGGACATGAAGGGCCGCGTTCGCTTTGATGCCTTGCTGGAGAATCCGCTTCCCGACACGGTTCGAGTCAAGGTGAAGGACTCCGAGAACACGCCCGCGGTGGCCGCGGCGATCGCCGACATGAAAGGCGTCGAGGACCTCAACTGGGGCCAGAGCCTTCACGCCAAAATCCAGCAGATCGCGACCTTCACCCGCCTGATCGGCATCCTGATCACCGGCCTCCTGATGGCCGCGACCTTCGCCGTCATCGGGAACACCATTCGCCTCGCGGTCCAGAGCCGCCGCAAGGAGATCGAGATCATGCAGCTGGTGGGCGCCGGAGAGGCCTTCATCCATTCGCCGTTCCTCTTGGAAGGCATGATCTTCGGCCTCGCGGGAGCCTTGCTGACGGGCGGCGCCCTTGCGGGCTGGCGCACCTTCATCATCACCCGACTTCAAGAACTCTTCCCGTTCGTGATCCTCAATGCCAGCCCCATGGTCGTCGTGCAGATGCTCGGCTACCTGATAGCGATCGGCGTGGGGATCGGCATCCTCGCGAGCTGGGTTTCGGTTCGCCGGCATCTCAGGCGCCAGACGACCTAGCGCCTGGGGCGGTTACGAAAGGCTAGGTATCGCGGAGTGGGGGAGTCGACCCCCCTTTGGTCCCCGTGACGGGGGACGGATCTCAGAGGGGGACCCATGCAGCAGCCTCCCCGTAACCCGCGGTTCCCTCAGCGCCCCGAGGACGGCGACCTGCCCCCTCGCGTGACGCCTCCTGCGCCACGCACAGGGCCGATCAACCCCGACGATCTCTACGACCTCCAACTTGGCCCTGGCGACCCGTACGTACGGGCCGCCTTCAACCGCATCCAGCGCCAAAACCCCGGAGGCTCGGCCGCCCTTCGCGACACCGATGGCACCGACTCCCTGATGATCGCGAAGACCGCCAAGCGCAGCCGGGCCCTGAACTTCACCGTGCAGGGCATCGTCTGGAAGGCCGGGTTTGCCAAGGAACTGGAGCAGACCCCCTTGGGCCAGGCCGCGCGCTGGAAGGTCCTGCCCCCGCAGGCGATCACCGAGCCCAACGGCTGCATCCTACGCTACGTAGATTCGAGTATCGAGCAGGTCTTCCGCGAGCTGATCCCCCCGGCGCTCCTGGACGCGGGCGATCGCATGTACGGCATCGTCCGCAAGCTCACGCAGATCGCCATCTTTTACTTCCCCCGCGACGAGGGAGCCACTGCCGGGGTGATTGCGCACTACGGCGACGGCCCCGCGGCGCGCAGCCATTACCTTTATCTTCAAACGAACATCAAGAAGGCGGATCCGGCCGTCCTGGACCAGATCCTCATGACCTTCCAGATGGCGGTGCCCAAGGCCGAAGCCCAGGGGCAGAAGCCGAAGCCGGTGGATTTCTGGCAGGAGTTCGAGCGTTCGCTCTACCAGATCCGCGCGACCTATCAGACCTCGGCCCTTCACCAGAACTCGGCGAAAGCGAAAGCCCAGGCGACCGTGGGCTTGAAGAAGGCTGGGGATCGGCTGGAGAACGCCTTGAGCGTCTTCGATCGAATGGAGCAGGGGGTGATCTGGCTCGCGAGCTTGCCGGTGCGGGGACTGATCGGCCTCACGCGGGGCCTGACCCGCTTCATGGTGGGCATCATTCAGGCCAGCGATCGCCTCTTCAGAAGATAGCGAAATCCAGGGCTTGACCCTCACGTAACGTGAGCCCTTAGCCTGAGGGAGTGGCTCGCAAGCCGAGGGGCTTGGGAGTCACCTAGGGAGGAGCGCGCATGTCGTTGACCGTCAAGTCCGTCGCCAAGCTGGCCGGGGTCTCGGTTCGAACCCTTCACCACTACGACGAGATCGGTCTTTTGCGGCCCGCGGCCTTGAGCGACGCGGGGTACCGCCAGTACTCCGATGCCGACCTCGAGCGTCTGCAGCAGATCCTGTTCTTCCGAGAGCTGGACTTCAGCTTGCAGGAGATCAAGCAGATCCTCGAGCGGCCTGACTTTGATCGGCGCGAGGCGCTCCTCACCCACCGGAGACTCCTGACGGAGAAGCAGACGCGGCTCCAGGCGATCCTCCGCTCGGTGGATCAGACCCTGGAGGCCATGGGAAGGGGCGAAACGATGGAAAAGGATGTGATGTTCGAGGTCTTCAACGATCCGAAGCTCAAGGAGTACCAGGAGGAGGCACGTCAGCGCTGGGGCGGTTCCGACGCCTACGCCGAGTCCGAGCGCCGCACCCGCGGGTACTCCAAGCAGGACTGGATCACCATCAAGGCCGAGATGGAAGCGGTGACCCTGGGCATGGCCAGCGCCATGGGCCATGATCCGGCCTCGCCCGAGGTGCAGGCGAAGGTTGGCGCCTGGTTCGAGTTGATCAACCAGCGCTTCTACACGTGCACCCCGGAGATCTTCCGGGGGCTGGGCGAGATGTACGTCGCGGATCCGCGCTTCACGGCGACCTACGAGAAGGTGAAGCCCGGCCTCGCGGAGTTCATGCGGGACGCCATGGCCATCTACGCGGATCGCCTGGAGGCCGAACGGCACGCGTAACCTCTCTCGGTTCGAACCCGTAAGCGACAGGCCCCTCTCGCCGGAGCGAGAGGGGCCTGTCGCTTGGTCTTGCCATGCCGCTGGGGTGGGAAGCGGCACGGACGCGCCTTTCTATCGCTTTGTACAGGACCGACAAGTTTCTTTGCAATGCGAGACGTCGAAGGAGAGGGGCGATTTTCGGTACGCTTGACTGTGGTTAGCGAAAATTCGTTTTTACATCAACAGCCAAGGGCCGCGAGATCCCGGCATGACGACGTGCAACGTGCAAAGCAAGCTGCAAAGAGCCAGTTCGCAGCACCGTCCAGAGCAGGGGCTGAAGCAGAGAGCCGATCCGACGAACGGCTTCACGCCACCAGAGGAGGGAGACCTCATGATCGAAACGATTGCGCATGAAAACGAAATCATCGCCCTGATCATTTCCCATCGTTTTTCGGAACCCGGGATCCATTTCGTCACGCCGGAGGATTTCTCGCAGCAGTTGGCCTACATGCGCCATCCGGCGGGAAAGGTCATCGTTCCCCATACGCATAACGAGGTGCACCGAAACGTCCACCAGACCCAGGAGGTCCTCTTCGTTCGCAGGGGGAAGATTCGGGTCGACTTCTACGACCGCTCCCAGGGCTACCTGGACAGTCGGATCCTTGGCACGGGAGACGTCATTCTTCAGGCCAACGGGGGGCATGGCTTCGAGTTCCTCGAGGAAAGCGAGGTCATCGAGGTCAAAACGGGCCCCTATCTGGGACCTGAGGACAAGACCCGCTTTGAGGGCATCACGAACGCGCAAATCAACGTGAGGTAGCAGCAATGAACTCTAATCCCCTCATTCCCGTGAACACCCCCCTGCTCGACGGGAACGAGCTGCGTTACCTGCAAGCATGCATCGAATCCGGCTGGATCTCTTCGGATGGTCCCTTCGTCAGGCAGTTCGAAGAACGGATGGCGGCTCGCGTCAACCGCAAGCATGGCATCGCGGTTTGCAACGGTTCGATGGCCTTGGATGCCGCCATCTCCGCCTTGGGGATCCAGGAGGGGGATGAGGTGATCATGCCGACCTTCACCATCATCTCCTGCGCGGCCGCCGTCATCCGGGCGGGAGCCAAGCCGGTCCTCGTCGACTCGGATCCGTTGACCTGGAACATGGACGTCTCTCGTCTCGAGGAGCGGATCACCCCGCGTACCAAGGCCATCATGGTCGTTCATATCTATGGCTTGCCGGTCGATATGACTCCCGTCCTGGAGTTGGCCCGGAAGTACGGCCTGCAGGTGATCGAGGACGCTGCCCAGATGCACGGCCAGTCGTACGGGCGATCGCCCTGCGGCAGCTTCGGCGCGCTCAGCACGTTCAGCTTCTATCCCAATAAGCACGTGACCACCGGAGAGGGAGGCATGATCGTCACCGATGACGACGCCCTGGCGGAACGCTGTCGCTCCCTGCGAAACCTGTGTTTTCAGCCCCAGAGGCGCTTCGTCCATGAGGAGCTGGGTTGGAACTTGCGCATGACCAACCTCCAGGCGGCCTTGGGGCTTGCCCAGCTTGAGCGGCTTGACGAGTTCGTCGACCGCAAGCGCCGCATGGGCCGCCGCTACACGGAGCTTCTTTCCGGCATTCCCGGCTTGGACCTCGCGCTTCCCGGCACCGCGTACGCGGAGAACATCTACTGGATCTTCGGCCTCATCCTGAAGGAGGACGTGCCGTTCGACGCCGAGGAGATGATGCGGCGGCTCGCGGAGCGGGGCATCGGCACGCGGCCCTTCTTCTGGCCCATGCACGAGCAACCGGTCTTCCGAAAGATGGGCCTCTTTCATGGCGAGCGCTACCCGGTCGCCGAGCGCCTTGCCCGCCGTGGATTCTACATTCCGAGCGGCCTCGCGCTCACGGACGCGGAGATGTCGCGCGTCGCCGAAGGCGTTAGCCAGAGCATGCGGGCGGGAAGGCAGTTGGTGTAATGAAAATCGGAATCTTCCTGGGCGCGGCCCCCCATGACGGGGGAATCTACCAGTACAACCAGGCGATGCTGGAAGCCGTGGCCGCGCTCCCGCGTGATCGATTCTCCGTCGTCGCGGCCTGCGCCTCGGATCGATGGCTGGAGGAGGCGTCTGCCCTGGACGTCGCGCAGCTCCGCGTCGAGATCGTGAAGGGGGAAGTGCGTGCTGGGCAGGCTTGGCGAGCCGCGGGGCTTCCGATGGGAGCATGGAGGGCGATCAATCCTTGGTTTCACTCCCTTTCGAAGGCCTTGCGCCGCGAAGCGTGCGATCTTTGGATCTTTCCCTCCCAGGATCGCTGGAGCTACCAGATTCCGGTTCCGGCCCTCGGGGTGGTGCATGACCTCATGCATCGCTACGAGCCGCGCTTTCCGGAGATTGGCAGCCCGCTCGAGATCCGTCGGCGCGACACCCATTACGCCCAGACGTGTCGCTGGGCGAAGGGCGTCCTGGTGGATTCGAGTATTGGGAAGGCCCAGCTCTGCGAGAGCTATCGGATCGATCCCAAAAGGGTGCATGTCTTGCCCTTCATCGCTCCGAAGTACATGCACGCTCCCGGGCCACCCTCGGGCTTCGACGCGCGTTATCGCCTTCCTGGGCGGTTCATCTTTTACCCGGCCCAGTTCTGGGAGCACAAGAACCACAAGGGCTTGATACGGGCGGTCCATCGCTTGAGGGACCGTTTGCTGGATCTCAAGCTCGTCTTGGTGGGCTCCAAGAAGAACGGCTACGAGTCGGCTTTGCAGTTGGTTCGGGAGCTCGAGCTCGAGGATCGGGTCACGTTCCTCGGCTATGTCCCTGACGCGGACATGCCCGAAATCTACCGGCGCGCGCGGGCCATGGTGATGCCGACGTTTTGCGGTCCCACCAACATTCCCCCGCTCGAAGCCTTTGTCGTGGGCTGCCCCGTGGCCCTCTCCCATGCGTATGGGATGCCGGATCAGGTGGGAGACTGCGCCCTCCTCTTCGATCCGAATTCCGTCGACGCGATGGCCGAGGCCATCACCCAGCTCTGGACGGACGACCACCTGAATCGGGAGTTCTCCCTGCGCGGGCTTCGGCATTCCCAGAGCTGGAACCAAGCTCACTTCAACGTTCGCCTGAGGGAAATTCTGGGACAGGTTCTGGGCATGGCGTCGAGTCGTCCTTCCCTCGTCCGGTAGGCATCGCCCCTTCCATGAGGTCCGTTCCTGGCTCCGCTCTCGTTTGGGGCAACCTTCAGGCGAGAGCCCCATGCGAGGAGGATCACACCTGCGGGGTGATCCTCCTCGCTCGCGATTTTGCTGGGGGCGGCTAAGCTAGTCGCATCAACTTGAAACGAGCGCAAGCCCGAAAGGAGCCAACGATGATGCAGACGATGGAAACCGCCTGGAAGACCCGGACGGAAGATCTTGGAGCCGAGCGGACGGTTGCCCTCGAAGACACGGAGCTGGACGGAGTGGTCGGCGGGCTCATCACGGACAAGTTGAGGGCAGGGCTCAAGTCGCTTCGGTCCCGGTTCAGCTCAAGCGAGCAGTAAGGCGAGGTGCCCGCCGCGTGGGCGAGATTTTCCGATTAAAAAACGGCTTCCTCTGGTCCAGAGGAAGCCGTTGCCGTTCGGAGGAAGTTAGCGCCTGCGGCTGTTGCGTAAGGCAGCGTAGCTGTCCTGAAGCAACGAGAGGCTAGTAAACGCGGCTGTTGCGTAAGGCAGCGTAGCTGTCCTGAAGCAACGAGAGGCTAGTAAACGTGGCTGTTGCGTAAGGCAGCGAGC
>RCUQ01000042.1_pt1 | contig 166875 bp, 149 predicted proteins | sample 2166351 | NCBI WGS metagenome assembly RCUQ01 (sample SAMN09932597, study PRJNA488358) | compost metagenome | feature: garden; material: soil; isolation source: compost soil in acetonitrile-enriched culture | place: Germany: Experimental Botanical Garden Goettingen | collected 2016-01-27 | reverse complement strand
AGCTGGAGCAGCCCGCGCATGCCGTGGCCAACGGCTACTTCGTGGGCGCCATCAATCGGGTCGGCACCGAGGCGCCCTGGAACATCGGGGAGTTCTACGGCCAGAGCTACTTCTGCGATCCGCGCGGCCAGATGGTCGCCGTGGCGAGCCGCAGCCAGGACGAACTGCTGGTCGCGGATCTGGACCTCGATCAGATTCGCGAGGTTCGCGACACCTGGCAGTTTTTCCGCGATCGCCGCCCCGAGACCTACGGGGACCTGGCCGAGCTGCTGCCTTAGCACGCTCGCCGCTTATCGACACGCAACGAGCCCCTGGCGATCGCCAGGGGCTCGTTGCCGCGCTTGGGATTATTCCACCCGGGCGGGCACCATGATCGAGTCGACCATGCCGTGGATGGCCTTCTTGTCGGCGGGACAGACCGTGACGAGGATGCCGCCCAGCTCGGCCTGGTCGCCCGAGACGAAGTAGTAGGGGCAAAGGCGTGCGCGGCCGTCGAAGCTGCGGATCTCCTGGCGGTTGAAGTCGTAGTACCGCGCCGTGACCTTGGCCGGCTTATGGTACTCCTGCAAGAGGTAAGGCGTCGTGTTGAAGGAGTCGAGGGCATTGGTGAGCGTGCGCTCCCAGTCCTCGACCGAGAGATCCGCGCCGAACTCGACGCCGCGCGAGCCCCAGGCCAGCTCCGAGAAGCCGGAAGGCTTCACGACGTAGTCCCGCTGCTTCTTGGTGGTCTGGAGCAACTGCCGGAAGTCGTTGACGGCCATGCCGTCGATTTCCAAGCCCGGGATGACGGCCTGCGGGGGCAGGGGCGTCGGGTCGAGGATCCAGGTCCGCGGGATCAGGCTGTCGAGGGCGTTGCAGGTCTCTTCACCCAGCGCACCTTCCCAGAAACGGCGCAGCATGGGGTGGTGGAAGAGCGCGAAGAGCAGCTTTTCTTCGAGGTAGGCCTTGAAGGGCGGGGTCACGAAGACCCGCTGCTTCTTGTTGGCGTACTGGATGAGCTCCATCTTGGGGATGTTCTTGAGGTCGAAGAGCTCGAAGTAGCGATAGATGATGTGGGGCATGGCCATGTCGCCGTTGGGCAGCGGGACCTCGAAGCCCTCCTCACTGAAGCGCATGTCCTGAGGGCGAACGACGAGGGTCGTCAGCCCGTACTCGGTGAGGGCCTCCCCCAGCCAGATGAACTCATGCCAGTAATCGCTGGCTTCCTCGGAGACCACGATGGCGACCGTGGGATCCGTGACCGAGGTTTGCGCGCGCATCATCTTGGCGAAGCCCTCGACCATGCCCGAGGCGCCGCCCACGGGCTCGAAGCCGAGGCGGGCGTATTCATGGGAGAGCGAGGCGACGAAGCCCAGACCGCCGGGAATGGAATCGAGCTCGCTGGCCACGGCCCTCCCGGTGTCGGTGAAGAGCAGGTCCGGCCGGATCACCGTGGGAAGCTGACGCTTGAAGCGGTTCATGCGGCCGTAATCGATCAGGGAGTCCGGTTTGCCTTGGTCGAGCAGGCGATGGATCCACGCGGGCTGCTGCCCTTTCACGCTCTCGAAGTAAAGGCGGTTGGTCGCCTCGTAGAACTTCAAGAGGTGATTGCCCAGACCCTTGAGGTAGAAGTAGGTCTCCTTGGAGATGCAGAATGGCTCGGGCGAAAGCCGCCAGGCCAAGTTGGAGCCCGGGGCGAGCCCTTTGCGTGCATCCTGGTAAAGGGGATGACCGGCGGCCCGTTCGTTGATCTCCAGGCATACTTCCACGGGATCGCGGGGTGCGTCCTGCAGACAGTAGTTCCCCTGAACGCCATGCTCGGTCATCGGCTCATCTCCCTTTCATGCGGGTCTGGTTTCTTTTTGATAGTAGCTGCAAAAAGGAAAGCTAGCAACTAGCCGGCAGCGACGCGCGAAACTCCCCAGGCGATGAGCGCCACCACGATGACGCCGACGAGCACCAGACCGAACCAGGAATCCTTGGATTCCGCATCCGGATCGTCGAAGTCACGGCCTTCCATGCCGACCTCGTCGAGGTCGTCGGCCTTGAAGCCTTCGGAAGCGGACGGCGGCGGGATGGTGATACCCGTGAACTGCGGGGTACCCAGGTAGTTGGCCTTGCTTTCGCTGACCATCGGGGCGCCGCAGTGTTTGCAGAACTTGCTGTCTTCGTTGAAGCCGCAGCTAGGACAGATCATCGTCGGTTCTCTCCACTTTCGTTGGGCCTCACGCGGCCGCGGGGTCCAACCGTCACAGGGACGGCGAGACCCCATTATCCCCTATTCGAAGCCTGAAGGCCAGCCCAGTCAGCACGAAGCGCCCCCGCGAACGAGGGCGCTTTCGACGTGGCGGGGACTCCGGTTACATCGGATACATGGTTCGCATGTCGCGCCCTTGGGCCTGGTTCTGATCCTGGAAGCCGCTGCCCTGGGAGCTTTGATTTCCGGCCTGCGCCTGCACCGACTGGAGCTGCAGCTGAATCTCCTGGGCCAGCAATTCGGCCTTTTGCTGGAACTCGTTGAGCTTTTGGCGGGCGTCGAAGCCCTGTGCCCGGCCTCCCTCGCGCTGGCCGCCCTGGTCCTGGCCGGCGCCGCTCTCGGCGGAGGGCATCATGCTTTGGAGTTGCTGCTGCAGCATGGCGAGAAGCTGGGGATTGCCGGTCATGGCGGCGAGCTTCATGCCCTCTTCAATTTGCTTGAGCTCTTGCTCGAGCTTCTGGATCTTTGCATCGCCGCCTTGGGCGCCTTGGGCCTTGCCAAGCGCGTGAAGGGCGTGACCGTGGCCTTGAATGCCGCCAATGCTCATGCGTCCTCCTGCTGGGGTTCACGGGCGTGCGGGGCCGCACGGCCCACCTTAGCCTCTTGTCGGGTCCATTCCCGATCAGGATTCGCAAGGACCGATGAAGTTTTTGTTTGGAGTTTGTTAAAACACCCCATGCCTAGGCATAGTTCGAGAAATCGGGATTGGGCAGGTCGTAGCGGATGCGATCGCGGTGCTCATGGATCAGCGGGTGCAGGATGTCGCCGAGAACGTGGGTCCAGGGCAAGGGGTAGCGCGACCGCTCGCCGTCGTAGATCGCCCCGGGCAGCTCCTTGGGATGCTTGGCGGGATGCTTTGATAGCTTCGGATACAGGGCGTCCAGACGCTGGTTGAGGCCGTCCCACCACGCGTCGACCAGGGGCGTGTTCGGCTTGAAGATGAACGCACAGGTCCCGATCAGCGTCTTGTAGTGCCACTGCAAGTAGCGCCACTGCAACTGCGCGCGGACGTTCGCGCGGAGGCCTTCCTTCAACTGGCGTGACGAGAGGTAGATATCGGCGACGCCCCGGGGCGAAACCTCGCGGTAACCGGCGGCCCAGGCGTTCGGGTCGCGTTCGAGGGCGTCGAAGGCGTCCGTCCAGGAGGCCCCATTGTACTTGAGGTCGGAGTAGCCGCCGCCGTGATGCTTCATGAAGTAGCAGCGCAGGTAATCCGCCCGGTGGGCCAGATTCAGGTGCGGGTAGGCGGGGTGCAGGCTTTCCGCGGGCACGAACTCATGCAGGTTCCGCCCGGTGACGAGCACCGGTTCAAGGCCCGTGTTCGACATATGGTCCAAGGAGCGCTGCCGATTCTCCGAGAGGGGGTTGTCTCCGGTCCAGAAGACGTAGATATGGCGTTTCATGGGCTACCTTCAGTGGTTGGAACGTGCCGGATCGAGGGCGTCACGCGGTTGGGTTCAGATCGAGTACCCCTTGTAGCGCTCTTGCTTGGCAGGGGAAGCCAGGAGGGCCGCGTCTTGCTCACGGGCAGTCGTCTGGGAGAGGCCGAAGTAATCCAGCCATTCGGCCGGGGCGTCGATGGTTTCGCCGCCATGCTCGGTGAGCCGTGCGCGAACCTGGCAGAGGACCGGGGTGTTCACCGCCACGCCTGAGACGATCACCTGTCCCTTGGTGAGGGCGGGCAACTCGTCGAGGAGGTCGCGGCCGGCGCCTTCCACGCTCTGGGCGATGGTTTGCTGGTCGATAGGGTTCACGATCCGCATGATGAACTGGGTCATGCACTGGGAAAGTACGTCGGCGTCCAGCTTGCCGGGACGCTGGGTGATGAGGCCGACACCCACGCCGAATTTGCGCCCCTCGGCGAGGATGGTCTTGAGGATCGGCGTGCTCACGACCGATGCTCCGGCGGGAGCGAAGCGGTGGGCTTCTTCGAGCAGCATGAAGACCGGGTAGGGGATGAAGGACTCACCGTCCAGGGCCTTGCCGGTCTTGGTGTCCATGCGGGCGCGGTTGACCCGGCGGGCGACGGTGGCCACGATGATCTGCTGCTCGACCTGATCGATCTCGTTGAGCTGGAGGACGGTCACCTGGCCCGGGGTGAAGAGCTCGGGCAGCGGGATATGGTCCTTGTCGTCGAAGATGCTGGAGCGGGCGAAACGGTCCTCGAGGCGCCAGCGCAAGCCTTCGATGGTGCTGGCGTTGGAGGCGGGATCGTCCTCGGCGCCTTCGGCACGCAGGGAGTCGAGCGCGGCCAGGAGGTCGCGAATCCCCCAGAGGTGGCTGTCGCGGCGCTTCAAACGGTCGAAGGCCTTGCCGATGAAGGCCATCATCTTCTCGCTCATCATCGGCAGCAAGGCCTTGATGTCGGCCTCGGTCAAGGACGAGATCCGGATCTTCACTCGGTCATGGGGGATCACCTTGACCCGGGGGCGGTAGCCGCCCTGTGCGAAGGCAGGGTGGGTCTCCAGGGCGTTGAGGGTGCCGTACTCCCCGTGCGGGTCGACGATCAGGACGGCCGCGCGGTTGTAGGGTTTCATGAGCTCTTCGACCAGCACGCCCGCGGTATAGGACTTGCCCGAGCCGGTGGAGGCCAAGATGGCCAGGTGCGTGGAGACCAGGTTCTTCACGTCGAGGACGATCGGTACTTCGCCGGGAGCGCGAGTGAGCAACGAGCCGAGGTGGGCCGAGCCGACCTGGTCCTGCGCCCGGGGGCTGAGGACCTGGGTGAGGAAGGCGTTGGAAGCGACGTAGACCCTGGCGCCCGGATCGGGGGGGATGCGCGGGTTGAGGAAGCCTTTGAGCTTGGGATCGAAGCGGCCGGCGATCGCCACGGTCACCTCGAACAATTCGGCCTCTCCCAGCTCTCCGCCCAGGAGGGCGGCGACTTCCTTGGGCGAGATCTGGGGATCGGCCATGAAGGCGTCCGGCAGGGAGCGCACCAGCTTTCGCTCGGTGATCTTGCCCAGGATGGGGCAGTGCTCGCCGTCGAGAAGGACCGGGTAGTAGACGAACTCCCCGATCTTGCTCAGGTGGTTGTCCGTGGTGATGAAGCAGTATTCGTGGGAGGACTCCCCGGGGCCCTTCACCGTTCCGATCAGCACATCGTCCATGTCTTGGTCCTCTATCGAATCGCGTTCATGGTGGTCTGCCAGAGGAGGGCCTTGCGCAGCACCTCGATCCGGGGACGATCCTGGGGGAAGAGGCCGGCCAGACGATCCAGGACTCCCATCAAGAGGGGAGCCGCGACCGCTCCGGCGTGCGAAAGCACCATCGGCACGTAGCGGACCTGGACGGCCGTGGCCGGATCCTGGTGGAAGCGCAATATCTCGGCGTCGTCCATGAGCCGGACCTCGGCGTGAACGGGCACGACTTCATGGGGCACCCCTTGCCGTCCCCCCGCGGCCTCGAGGCCCCCCAAGAGCAGCACGCTCACCAGCGTCGCTTGCTCGTCGAAGTAATCCGGCGTGAAGACGCCCACCTGGGCGGGGCTGGACAGCCGGGGGCCGTAGTTGCCGAAGTCGGGGTTTTGCAGCTGGGAGTCGTAAAGCAGGCCCACGGTCGACTCGCCGACCATGACGAAGCGTCCGAAGGTGATATCGGCAGGCCCCGGCGGCCGCTCCGACTCGTGGGGCTTGTCGATCTGGCAGAGGACGTCGACGTGGGAGCGCGACGAAACGACCTTTCCGATGCGCATGGGCTTATTCGGCCGAGGGCTTGGGAAGGAAGGCGCTAAGCCATTCCGCGTTGGCCCGAGGGTTGCGGGTCTGGAGCCAGATCCGGCCCGGTCCCGAGAACTCCATGACGAGACCCTCTCCGCTGGTGAAGCTGGAGATCCAGCCGGTGGCCGCCTTGCGAATCTGGTAGCTCACGCGCTCCTCGAAGGCGACCAGGTGGCCGGAGTCGACGATGTAGCGTTCGTCCAGAGCCAGCTCCCGAGTGTAGATGCCCCCGAAAGCAGCGAGCAGGAGCAGGCCGTGGCCGGTGAACTTCAGGTAGGAGAGCCCTTCTCCGCCCATCAGGCCACGGAGGCCAGCGAACTGGGCGTCCATCTCGACGCCGTCGGCGGCGGCGAGGAAGGCGCCGCGCTCGGTCAGCAAGGTCTCGCCAGCCATCGTCAGGGGAAGGATGTCTCCGGGCATCGATGGGGCGAGCGTGACCTCTCCGGGCCCCGCCTTGGCGGTCAGCGTCGAGAGGAAGAGGCTCTCACCCCCGAGCACAGTCCGCTTGAGCATGCCCATCAGGCCCTTGCCGCCGGTGTTGAACTTCGCTTCCAGCTCGATGGTCCCCGACATCGAGACCATGGCGCCGGCTTCGGCGCGGACGCGCTCTCCGGCGTCAAGCTGGATGACGGCCAGCGAGTAGGCGGGTTGGAACTGGATCGAATGCTTCAAGGCGGAGTCCTTTCTGGCGAATGACCGCTCCGGCGAGACGGTGACCGAATCCTAGTTTAACGCGCCGAGCCCAAGCCAGGCTAGCGGCGGCGTAGCTTGGAGAGGGCCTTGGACTCGAAGGCGAGCGGGATGTCTTGCTGGCTCAGGAAATCTTCGAGCGTCCGCTGGAAGCGGTCCCGGTCGCGATGGGTCAGGACTGCTGTCGCATCGGCCGCCGCCAGGGTGTATGGGTAGCCGATCCCCGCAATCACCTCGGCGCGTACGGCATCGAGATGCGGTGCGATGGTCTCCAGCATCCAGGCGGGGAACTCCAATCGGGCCGGCGCTTGGTCCTCGCGGGTCTGGAGGTAGCAGAAGGCGAGCTCGCGGCGATACCGCCCGTACATGTCGAGGATGCCCTCGCGGGCGCAGCGGAAGATGGCCGTACGATCGCCCCAGCCCAGCCGCCCCTCCAGCAGCATGGCGTCGGTGACCGGGCTTTCGGGCTCGCCTGCGGCCAAGGTGACCATGCGCGCCAGATCCTTGGCGCGCGAGCCGTCGACGTAAGCGATCAAGGGCGTGCGGGTCTCCTCCGAGGCCTCCAGGAGGGAAAGGATGCCCGTGACGTAGCGCATGGCTTGGGGGTCCTTGGCTTCCTTCTCGGCGAAGGAGACGATCAGCGAGCCGTCCAGGAAGACCAGACAGGGAGTCCCGGGATCTCGAGCCCGCATGAAGCGGATGAGCGTCGAGAGCTCGAGTTCGAAGCGGGCGAGGTCGACGAGGCGCTTCACGGAGCTTTCGCCTTCCAGATCGCTCGGCGTGAGCACCTGCAAGTCGGTTTCCTTGCGGTAGGCGCCTTCGTGCTGGTGGCGATTCTCGTAGCTGCCGACCTGGATGAGCGCGACTGGCAAGGAGTAGCGGTTATCCGGCTCGAACTGGCTGCCGTCGGCCGCGAAGCTCGTCAGGCCTTCCAGCTGCTGCTGGGCCCAGGTGAGGGCGTCGGGGTGATGCCGGAAGGCCGCGGAAAACGGACGAATGAGCCCCTGGCTCAGCTCGGACGTGGGAAGGGCTCCGGGGGACGGGGCGCCGTCCAGGCCGAGGTCGGCGAAGCCGCGCCGCTCGAGCCGGGAGAGGGCCTCTTGAAGTCGGACCATGGCTTGGTGCCGAGCTCGGTCGAAGCGCGCGAAGTCGGAGGCGCGGGCTTCGAGGGCCGAGAGCAGCTGGTTGCGATCGAGCATCTCAGACGAGGGACTGGAACGGGGACGGGATCGGTTCGCTCGCAGAGATCCGGGCTTCGCGGCCGAAGGCCGTGACGGCGTCGTGATAGCCCTGCTCGATGTACTGGGCGCGCAGTTCGGGCTGGAAGAAGCCGTCGAAGACGTCTCCCGGCAGGCCGGGGTTGGGAAGAATCGGGATCAGGCGCACGACGCGGCGGCCCAGGTAGTCCTCGAGCCCCTTGAAGCCCGCGAGCCGTGCGAGGTCTTCGTTGTAGGCGTTGTGAAGGACGTTTCCGTTCTTGCCCCGCTTGACCAAGGCGTCGAGCCGGAGGATCCGGTCGTTGCACTGGAGGACCTTGTGGTAGTTCTGAATCAGGAAGCGACCGGCCAGGAGCGAGAAGACCCGTCCGAGCACCTGGTGAAAGGTCTGGGGATCGGCATCGGGAGGCTCGACGACCGTGGAGCCGGAGACGACGAGGATGGTGTCGATCTCGGGATCCAGCTTGATGGCTCGTCCGATCGGGGCCGAGTCCATCAGGCCGCCGTCCACGAAGAAGCCGGAGTCGCCTCCGTTCTTGCTGGCACTTTCGACGGGCGGAAAGATGAATGGAAAGGAGCTGGAGGCCAGGATCGCGTCCTGCATGCGGGAGTGCATCGTGTCCCAGCCGTCCTCGTCGATGCCCGCTTGCCAGCGGAACTCGTCGAAGGCCGAGTACTCGGTGTTGAGCTTCAAATCATCGGTGAGGGTCGTGGAGCCCTTGAGATCGGACGTGACCACCGAGAGCGTGACGTCGCGCTTGATCACTTGCGGGAAGTGCAGGAAGGAGTCGAGCATCCCACGAACGAAGTCATGGTTGATCAGCGAGATGAAGTCGCCGCGCACCAGTTGCTCGAAGGCGAAGAGCGAGTCGAAGCCGATGCGGGGGCGGTACTGGCGGCGCAGGGGGTCGATGCCGAGCCGGTTGAAGAGGGACTTCAGGCTTCGCTGCTCGAGGGGATGGTGATCGTTGCGGCCGAAGCCATGGTAGAGGTGATGGGCGTCGACGGTTTCGCGCCAGTGGTAGATGAGCTCGCGCTCGACCTCGGAGGCGGTGAACTGGCCGGTGGAGATCATCTGGGCGGCGAAGGCGCCGTTGATGGCCCCCGCGGAGATGCCGACGATCACGTCGGGGTAGATCTGGCGCTCTGCCAGCGCTTTGAGAACGCCCGCCTCGTAAGCCCCCTTGGCGACTCCGCCGCAAAGGACCAATCCAATCTTGCCCATGGGGCCCCTCCTTGCCAGCGTGACGTCCTTCGCAGCCGCAGGCGCTGCTTGCAAGGTCATTGTACCCAGGCGATCGCCAAACTGAGCACCTGCCGAAAGGGGGACGGGGCGTGAGTTGGAGGAGTTTCGGGGGCGCCTAACGCAAATCAGGCGCCGATTTACGGCGCCTGGTCGAATTGGGGCTCTCGCCTGTGGTTTTTGGACCGCGTTAGGGCTTGGTGTAGGAGGCGGTCACGACGGTCTTGATGCCGCCGCGCACCGAGAAGTCACCGATGACGGTCATCTGGCGGGGTTCGAGGACGGCGACCAGGTCGTCGAGGATCCGGTTGGTCACGGCCTCGTGGAAGATGCCCTGGTTGCGGAACGAGCCGAGGTAGAGCTTGAGGCTCTTGAGCTCGACGCAGCGCTCGTCGGGAACGTATGAGATGCGGATCTCGGCGAAGTCGGGCTGGTGGGTGATGGGGCAGAAGGCCGTGAATTCCGGGCAGGTGAACTCGATGGTGTAGCTGCGCGCCGGGTTGGGGTTGGGGAACGCCTCAAGCTTCGCCTCTTCGGGCGTCGTGGGGACTTGGGTGGGGCGACCGAGTTGCGTAATGCCTTCCATCGAGGATCTCCATTCCAGTTGCGGGAGTCGTGGCGTCAGCCCCTGGGACCTTGCGAAGCATGGGGGCGCCAAAGGGTGGCCGAAAGGCCATTATACCTCCTCCGCGCGGTCTTGGTCCTCCAGATCCAGGCAGGGACCGACGCAGACGGGACAGCATCCGCGTTCGGCTTCGGATTCGGGAAGGTCGTCGACCGTCCACGGGTAGGTATGGCCGCAGGGGTAGGCGAGCATGATCGTGCGCTGCATGGCTCCTCCTCGAAAAGCGATTCCATCCTAGGGGCTCATTCTACCCCTGAGTTTGCCGCGATTCAAATTCGGCCGAAAGCCTTGCATGAAGCGGATCCTGGCGAGCGCATGCCAAAAAGCCGAGAGGCCGCCCTTTGGGGCGGCCTCATCGAGAACCTTGGCTAGGCCTTGAGGAACCAGCGGAAGTTCTTGGTGTAGAAGAGGGCGACGTAGCCGATGATCATCGCGATGCAGAGGCCGAAGGTCGCGGCACCCACCAGGCTCTCGGCCAGGAAGGGGGTCATGAAGATGCCGCCCACGGTCTTGTTCTGCAGCAGGGTCACGCCCTGGCCGTAGATGGCGATGGGAATGACGATCGCGATGAAGATGAAGGCCGTCCAGGCGATCGAGGCCTTGAAGGCGGCGACCATCCAGCTCTTCATCGAGCGGCGCTTGGTCCCGAGCGCGAACCAGAAGTTGCCCAGGAAGGTGAAGAAGATGGTAAAGCCAAACAGCAAGAGGATCTGCGCCAAAGCATCCGGGTACCAGTACCCTTCTACGACTTTGGCTCCGGCGGCGAGCGCGGTCATCATGGGGTGTCGTTCTCCTTAAAGCCGCTGATTGGGGCGGTGGGGCGGGGGGGCGATCGCCCCCGATTCCGGCTAATCCCCGGGGAGCCTGGGTTTGCCAGGGGCCCGACAGGGAAACTCGGCTCCATTCTACCACAAGAGCCGCCCAGCAAGCCATTCGCCTAAAAATACTTAGCCTTCCGCCGCGAGGGGGGGACGCAAGGCACCCGTGGGGCAGCTGGAGATGCAGGGCTGGTCCGGGCAGCGCGCGCAGGCGTTCGCTTCCGGATCGTGAAGGAAGGGAGTGCCAAGAGGAGGGGCGTCATGCCGGGTGGCGACCTTCAGGGCCCAGTGGGGGCAGATTTTCACGCAGAGGTCGCAGCGGGTGCAGGCCTGGAGGAACTCCGCTTCCGGGAGGGCGCCCGGGGGGCGAAGCCAATCGGCGGCCGGCGCGGACTCGGTTGCAGCCGTGTCTCCCCAGAACCCTTGGATAAAGCGGCTCAGCCCTTCGCGCAGGAACTGCTGGCGGCTCATCTTGTCGCTCATCGCGTGTCGTCGATCTCCTTGCGAGGCCTCCATGACCCCCCTCAGGATACCAGATTCGCCGTCGGCTGGGAGTTTCCGGGGGGCGGGATCCCGCAAACCCGCTTCAAAAGAGAGGCGCGGGTTGTGAAGACTATGAAGATCCTTTAAGCTCACGCTACGACAATGTCGTATCACCCTGGGTGAAAGGAGGCTCACGTTATGGATCGCGACCGCGACGTCAACATGCCTCGGACTAACGTCGAGGCGCCGCGCGCCGACGTCGGAACGGAACCGGATCTTCGGCGCAGCATGATCATGGGCAGGGGACTGGACACGAGCGGGACCGTTCGCGAGGTCGATCTGCCCTTCACACGAAACGAGCAGATTGCCCCCATGGCCGGAGACGAGATGCGATGGGGATCGATCTGGGGAGGATTCTTCGCGTACTTCGTCGTGACCTTGTTCCTGGGAGCGCTCGCCGTCGCCATCGGCGCGGCCTCGGCGGCTCCGACGGGCGGGGTTGCTGCGGGAACGGCGGGTTTGGTGACCGGCATCATCCTGCTCGTGGCCACCTTCATCGGGGCCTTGATCGCCGGTTGGACCGCCAACCTGCGTAGCACGTGGGGCAGCCTCCTCAACGGGTTCGTCCTCGGTGGGCTGATCGCTTCCTTGCCGGTGCTCTTGGCGGTCATCACCCTGGGCTTGGGCTCGGCGGTGGCGTCGGGCGTGGCGGCCGGACAGGCGGCCGTGGCGCCGGGCACGCCCACCATCAACATGCCCACGGGGCTGGGGCTGGATGCCTCGACGATCCGGCTCTTGGGCGGCAACGTCGGATGGTTCAGTCTCGGCGTCCTGCTGATCGAGGCGGTCGCCATCGTCGGGACCTGGCTCGGCATGCGGGCCCACCTGAATCAGGTTCTCAAGAACCCGATCGCCGGTGGGCTGGCGGTCACCGGCTATAACCGTCACCTGCGCGAGGACATGCTCAAGCGTGAGGAGCGGCATCATCAGGAGGTGGGCTACGGCCGGGATCTGAATCGCTAGATCGCGAAAGAGGCCGGTTCCCTAGGGAACCGGCCTCTTGACTTGGGTTTTGGGGTTACTTGGTTACAGCGCCTGCGGCTACTTGGTGACCAAGAACTCGGCGATCGCCTTGGCTTCGTCTTCCGAGAGGCCCAGGTTGGGCATCGTGGTGCCGGGCTTGACGGCGGCGGGATCCTGGAGCCACTTGGTCAGGAAGGCCACGTCGCGGGTCTTGCCGATGCCGTCGAGCTTGGGGCCGACCGCGCCGACCGCGCCGGGGACGCCGGTGACGGCGTGGCACGCGCCGCAGGTCTTGGCTCCGAAGAGGTCCAGACCCTTGCCGCCAGCCGCGGAGACCTTGGCGGATCCATCGGCTCCAGCCGCGGGCGCTGCCTTGGCGGGTTCAGCCTTGGCCGGGGCAGCGCCGCCGCCCGAAGCGCCCTCGACCAGGTAGGAAGCCGGAACGGTCCGCTTCTTCTGGGCGAAGATCCAGGTGATCAGGGCCTCACGCTGCTCCTTGTTGAAGCCGAAGGCGGGCATCGTGGAGCCAGGGGCCGCCGCCGCAGGGTTCATGAAGTGGAAGTCGTGCCAGGTGGCGACGTCCTCGTGGATCTGATGCGTCTTGGCGACGCCGGCGAACTTCCCTTCCTTGATCGCTTCCTTGATGGGCTCGAAGGCGCGAGCGGAGTGGAACTGGCTGGGGAGCTTGTCGCCGATGTAGGTGAGGTCGGGGCCGACGATGCCGCCCTTGCCCTCGATCTTGTGGCAGGAGACGCAACCGTACTGGTCGACGAGCTTCTTGCCCTCGGCGAGCTTGTTGGCGCCGATCTTCTCCCAGTCGTTGGAGTTGGTATGGCAGGTGGCGCAGGAGGCCTGCGCGTACTTGGTCATCTCACCCTTGTGCGCGTCGCCCAGCATGGGGAAGTCCCACTTGTGGACGAAGCCGTGGGCGTCCGCCTCGGTGGTGGCGAGGCCCTGGCCCTGGTGGCAGGTGGTGCAGGAGAACTTGTCGACCGGGTGCTTGCCGATCATGGTCTCGAAGTCGGGGTGCTGGGCGAAGACGGTGAAGTCCGCGCCGGCGGCCTGGACCGCTTCCTTGGTCATGTTGGGATCGTCAATGGCGACGTGGCAGGTGATACAGCGATCGACCGTGCCGAGGTCCTTGACCATGACCTGCTTGAGTTCGAGCTTCTGGTGGGGGACCTCACGGCCCTGCTCGGCGGCGACCTTCTGCTCCACGGCGAAGTAGCGCTTCTGCACGTTCTTCCACTCGCGGTTCTCCTCCTTGAAGGCGATGAAGCCGAGGAGGACCACCAGGACGCAGGAGAGCAGCGCGAACCAGCCTAGGACGCTGAGGTCGAGCTTCTTGGTGAACTTCATGCGTATCTCAATCCTATCTTTCGATTTCTGGCCTAGAAGACGGTGAACATGCCGTCACGCCAGGGCCAGGCCCACTCCCAACCCGGTCCCCGGAAGAAGGTCCCGATATAGGTGAGCACCGCCATCAGCGAGCAGAAGTAGTTCCACAGGCTGATTGCGAAAGGCCGATCCTCGACCCGCAGCGAGGGGTTGGTGTCGATGTAGGGAATCGCCATCAGGCCCACCAGGATGAGGCCGGGCAGGAAGACGCCGGCCCAGTTGGGCGGGAAGTAGTGAAGCATTTCCTGGAGGGCCAGGAAGTACCAAGGGGCCTTGGCGGGGTTGGGGGTGACCGCGGGGTTGGCGAGCTCTTCCAGAGGAGCCTGGAAGAGGAGGGCCATGAGCACGATGCCGACGGTGACGGCGAGCATCATGACGACCTCGCGCATGAACAGGTGGGGCCAGGTGAAGACCAGCTCCCGGTTCTCGCGCTCCTTGTTGTATCCGCGCACGCCCCGGACGACGGCGTACAAGCCGACGGATTCGTTGATCTCCTGGAGATCCTTGGGGTTGCGACCCTTGATGGTATTGGCCACGATACTCTCCTCTACATCAGGACGTTGGCGGAAGTGGGATCGCCGGGGTCGGCAAGCCCGCCATCCTTACGGATGCGCCAGAAGTGGACCGCCAGGAGCACGGCGACCGCGAGGGGGAAGATCACGCAGTGGAGGACGTAGAAGCGGATGAGCGCGTTCTGTCCCACGGCGTTGCCGCCCAGGAGCGCGAACTTCATGTCCGGGCCGATGAAAGGGGCGTACTTGGCCATGTTGCTGCCGACCGTGATGGCCCAGATGGCCAGCTGGTCCCAGGGCAGGAGGTAGCCGGTGAACGAGAGCAGGAGGGTGAAGAGGAAGAGGAAGACGCCGATCACCCAGTTGAACTCGCGCGGGGCCTTGTAGGCGCCGGCCCAGAAGACGCGGCACATGTGCAGGAACACGAAGAGCACCATCAAGTGGGCGCTCCAGCGGTGCATGTTGCGGAAGATGTCGCCGAAGCTGACCGCGAAGGCGAGGTCCTTCATGTTCTCGTAGGCCTGCGTGGTGCTGGGCACGTAGTAGAGCATGAGGATGATGCCGGTCAGGGTCAGCAGCCCGAAGAGCATCAGGGAGATGCCGCCCAGCCAGTACGTCGTGTCGAAGCGCAGGGTGCGTTCCTTGACCTTCACCGAGTGGAGGTGAAGGAAGACGTTGGTGAAGGTGACGAGCGACTGGTTCTTGGGGGTATTGGGAAGTCCATGCCGGAAGACCGACTTCCAGAGCTTGGATTGATAAAGCTTATTAGCCAAATTGTTGATCACCGAAATGCTCTCCCTAGACCTCGATGGGGTTGCGCTGCGTGGCCGGGGTCCCCAGGTCGACCATCAGCTGGCCGTCCTTGGCGATGGACACCTGGAAGACGTCGAGCCCACGCGGAGCCGGACCGGCGAGGATCTCCCCCTTGGGGGTGTAGACCGAGCCGTGGCAAGGGCAGTGGAACTCGCCCTTGAGCTTTTCGCCGTCGAGCTTGGCCTGGCCGTCGCCGAGATCCTTGTCGGGGTGCCACGAGACCGTGCAGCCCAGGTGGGCGCAGACGGCCGAGATGGCCATGAAGCCCTGGGGGGCCTTCCGGACGAAGACGTTCTTCTCGGCGAAGTAGGTCACGGTGCCGTCGGCGAAGTCCGTGGGGTTCCCCGCCTTGAGGGAGTTGGGGGGCTCGTAGAGCACGTTGGGGAACATGTAGCGGATGCCCCCGACCGCCGTACCGCCGAGAGCCAGGGCTGCGGCGGCAGAACCCGCCTGCAGGAAGCGGCGCCGGGTGACGCGCTCGCCATGGGTCTCGATTTCCGGTGCGTTCGCCCCGTTCGGATTAGTATGCATACTGTGGCGTATCCTCCTGAAGCAGGTGTTCCATCCGGATAGCGCCCGTCGGGCAGCGCATGGCGCAGAGACCGCAGCGGACGCAGAGACGCTCGTCCTTGATCATCAAGGTGCCGTCGAAGTCGTAGCCCTGAGCGGCGAGCGCAGCCTTGGCCTCGGCGAGCGGCATGCCGAGCTTCTGCTCGACCGCGCGGGCGGCCTCGGTGTCGGGCTCGACCATCTCCAGGTCGACCATGTGAAGGGTGTTGTACGGGCAGACGTCCACGCAGCCGTTGCAGAGAATGCACTCCGAATCGTCGATCGGCGTGTTGACGTCGCACCAGAGGCAGCGCTCCGCCTCCTTGATCGCCATCTCCTCGGTGTAGCCGGTGTGCGCCTGGTCAACCATGCTGACCTTGCGGACTTCCAGGGGGGCGAGGGGGATGGGCACGAAGGGGCGAATCTCGAAGTCCGCGGCCGGCATCTGGTAGTTGTCCAGGGTCGCCAGGTTGAAGCGGTAGGTGGTGGGATCCACCGAGGCCTTGCCGTCATGCAGCCAGCGGTCGACCTGGTCGGCGCAACGGTGGCCGGAGGCGATCGCGGTGATGATGAGCTTGGGGCCGGTTTCGATGTCGCCCGCGAGGAAGACGCCCTCGGCGGTGGTCATCTGGGTGTTGAGGTCGCAGCTGGGCGTCCCGCGGGGCCCGAGCTCGAGGTCGGGGCAGTCCTTGATCAGGTCGAGGTTCGCGGCCTGACCGATGGCCACCATGATGACGTCGGCCTCGATGAGCGTGTCCGAGCCCTCGACGAAGCTGGGGTTGAAGCGACCTTCCTTGTCGAAGATCGAGTCCACCTGCTTGGTCCAGAGACCCTTGACCGCACCGTCCTCGCCCACTTCGAAGCGCTGGGGACCGCGCTGGTTGATGATCGTGACCCCTTCTTCGGCGCCCTCTTCCTTCTCTTCGAGGTCGGCGGGCATCTTGTCGTAGGTCTCCATCGCGGTGAGGGTCACCGAGGCGGCGCCGAGGCGCACCGAGACGCGGGCGATGTCGAAGGCCACGTTACCGCCGCCGATGACGATGACGCGCTTGCCCTTGATCTTGTCGCTCTGGTCGTTGCCGAGGAACTGCTCCTTGAGCACGGCGACCGCGCCGTAGATGTTCGCGGCCTCGTGGCCGGGAACCGGCAGCATGCGCGAATCGTTGAAGCCGATCGCCAGGATCACCGCCGCGTACTCGCGACGCAGGTCGCTGAGCATGACGTCGCGGCCGATCCGGGTGTTGTAGCGGATCTCGACGCCGCGTTTCTCGATCGCTTCGATCTCGAGCTTCAGCATCTCGCGGGGGTAGCGGTACGAAGGCACGCCGTAGCGCATCATGCCGCCGCCCTCGGGCATGGAGTCGAAGACCACGACCTCGTAGCCCTTCTCGGCGAGGTCGAGGGCGGCGGTGAGGCCGCCGGGGCCCGCGCCGATGACCGCGATCTTCTTGCCCTGCGTCTTGGCGACCACCGGGCGATCCGTGACTTCGAAGTGGCCGAAGCGCTCGTAGTGGGTGTCCACCAGGAAGCGCTTCAGGTCGCGGATCTGCACCGAGGTATCGAAGTCCTTGCGGCGGCAGGTGGTCTGGCAGGGGGCGCCGCAGGTATACCCGCAGGCGACCGGGAACGGGTTGGGATAGTGGGCGATTTGGTACGCTTCTTCGTAGCGCCCCTGCACGATCAGGCCGATATAGCCATAGTGGCCGCCCGCGTAGGTGTTAACCGGGCAGCCTGCCATGCACTTAATGTTTTCACGGATCCAGTCGAGGTCCGTGACCTTGAGCGAATAGTCCTTGTTGCTCATGAGCCCCTTCCTCAGAGGAATTACGGCGAATCAATACCAATTAAACCACATATTCAGGGGTTCGTCGGCTCCCTTTGCGAAAATTCTCCCGGCCCCAGGCCCTCTCGGACCCGCGTCCTGGCGTGATCTTAGGCGAGCAGGCGTTTTTACCGACGCTTTCCCTTGCGTGGGCGCTCACTGAGGAGGTAATCTGCGAGCGCTTCGGCTTCCCGCAAGGTCAGGCCCAGGGTCGGCATGGCCGAGCCGGGCTTTTGGGTCTGGGGGTCTTGGATCCAGGGCACGAGGAAGGCTTTATCGCGCTCCTTGCCGATCTTTGAGAGGTCGGGACCCAGTTGGCCGTCGGCCCCGTCGTGGCCCTTGAGGGTATGGCAGCCGATACAGCCTTTGCGGGTGAAGAGTTGTTCTCCGTTTTGAGCCGCGGGCGCTCCCTTTGGCGTCGCCATGGCGGGCGCCGCGGCGATCAGGATGAGCGCCGCGCTCAGGATGAGCCTGGGGGCTGAGGGCATGCCGAATCCTCCTCCTTCGCGCCTTGCGAGACGCACCTTCTAAGCTACGGGACGCTTCCGTTGCGAACAATCCGTAGTTTACCCGGATGCGTCCCGTTCCACGCTCCCATGAGCCACCTTGCGGGCCGCTGAAGGGAGATGCGCCGCGGCCCAAGCCCGTCGGGGGCGCCTCGGGGGCGATTCGCTCGCTGGACAAACCTATCGCCCGAATGCATCTTGTCAACATTGTTACGGTATATTAAGCTCTCGTCGGGTGCTGAAGGTCACCGATGGCGAGAAGGGAGAATTGCGATGCCGTTCAACCTTTATGCGGCGGTCGTGGCCGGACTCTGGGGAACCTTCGCCCTGACGGCGTTCTTGATGGTCGGGTTGAAGCTGGGGTGGGTTCACCTGGATTTCGCCAAGCTCTTGGGGGGCATCGTGATGCCGCTCAACCGGATGGGCCGCTGGGTCGGGTTGGCCTTTCACTTCGGCGCAGGCGTGGTTTTCGCCTTGCTCTATGCCTGGATCTTCGATCTGGTGGGGCTTTGGCCGAGCGCGTGGTCTCCGTTCGTGGGGACGATGTTCGGTCTATATCACTGGGTCTTCTCGATGTTCCTGATCGACGTCGCGCGCCGCTACAACCCCCATATCCAGGAGGGTGCACGGACCGATCCGGGGATCTGGGGCATCAAGCTGGGCCCACAGGAAGCCGTCATGCAAATGATTGGGCACCTGATCTACGGAACGGTGGTCGGGTTCAGCTACTTCGGCGTCGCCCTCTTCACCAATACCGTTCAGGGGGGAGTTCCCTCGGATCTCGGCTTGAACCTGCTCCTCGCCCTCGTCGCCTCGCTCTTCTTGATGGGCGGCTACGTCTTCTGGTTGCCGGGAGCCGAGGATCAGGACGTCTTCGTAGCGGCGATGCCCGAGCGTCCGGTGGATCGGGAGGCGGAGCGTCGCAAGCTGCGCGCGCGCTATGACCGTGGCGAGCTCAGCTGGGAGGAGTACCAAGTCCAGCGCCGCCAGTGGGTCGGGGAGCCGTAGCCGTTCGCAAAGGAGGACGCCATGCAATGGGGAGACTTCGTCGCCGAGCTTTGGTTGTACGTGCCGCTGGTCGGCTTCTGGCTCGTGGCGATCACCTTGGGGATCGTGGCCATCGTTTCGTCGATCCGCGATCGCAATAGGCCGGGGGGGATCGACTACGAGTTCACGGCCTCGGAGCCCGAGCCGGGAAGGCGCCTGCCGCAAGGCAAAGGGGCCCCGGAACGCCCGAAGCAGTCGGTGCGGATTCCCAGGACCCCGGATGTGAATCGGCCGGAAAGCTAGCGCCTGCGGCGTTCGATCTAGATGTAGCGGCGCTTCTTTGATATGACCGGAACGGTGCCGGGCTGCGGCGAGGTGGCGAACATGAAGGGGTGTTCCTTCAGGCTCTCCGCCTCGAGGGCAATCCGGCCCACCAGCACGCCGAAGGCGCTCTCCACCTCGGTGAGGGGCGCTTCGCCCTTGGCCCAGCGGGTCACCGTGGCGAGGTAGTCCTGCTCGCGCGAAAGCGTGTAGTAGGTACGGCCGTTGATCGCGTTCTTCAGTTGGGGGTCGAGTTCGGCGACCTTCGCGAGGGCCTCTTCCGCGGGGAGTCCCTCGCGGATCTGCCGGTGAAGCGTGTCGATCGTCTGCAGGACGGTCACGTGCTCGCGGTAGAACTGCTTGCTCAGCTCCCATTGCTGCATGCCGACCTGGCGCACCAGGAAGGCGGCAATCAGGCCTGCGGCCAGCATGATCACGACGATCCACTTGCCGAGGGTCATGCCCCGCTTAGGGGCGGTTTGCGTCTCACTCATCTTCATGTCCTTATTTAGGCCATGCTTCCCAGGAGCAGCGTGACCACCGCGTCCAGGAAGAGCATGACGAAGAGCAGCATCATGTAGAAATTCGAGAAGATGAACATCTTCTTGGCGGTGGCCACGTCCTTCTTTCGCCAGAGCGTGAAGGCTTGCCAGGTGAAAATACCGTTGAGCAGCAGGGCTCCGGCCAGGTAGAGCCAGCTGGACGCGCCGATCCAGAACAAGCTTAGCGTGGTCGGGATCAGGATCAGCGTGTAGGCGAGCATCTGGCGGCGGGTGGAGTCCTCACCTGCCACGACGGGCATCATCGGGATCTTGGCCTTGGCGTAGTCTTCCTTGCGGAAGAGCGCGAGCGCCCAGAAATGGGGCGGCGTCCAGACGAAGATGATGGCGAACATCAGCCAGGCGGCCAGGCCCAGTTCTCCGGTGAGGGCCGCCCAGACGATCAGGGGGGCGGTCGCACCGGCAGCTCCGCCGATGACGATGTTCTGGGGGGTACGGGGCTTCAGCCACCAGGTGTAGATCACGGTGTAGAAGAGGATGCTCGCCAAGGCGACGGCAGCCGATACCCAGTTGGCGAAGAACCCCAGCAGGGCGACCGAGAGGATGCCGAGGATGATGCCGAAGACCAGGGCCTGCTCGGGGGTGACCCGAGCGCCCGGGATGGGCCGACGGCGGGTCCGGTCCATGACGGCGTCGATATGCCGATCGATGTAGTGATTGATGGCGCTCGCCGACGAAGCGGCGAGCCAAGTGCCGAGAAGGGCAATCAGACCGGTCGCCGGTTCGGGAAGCCTCCCCGTCATCATGAGGGCGGGCAAGGCGGTGACGAGCATGAGCATGACGATCGTCGGCTTGGTGAGCTGGTAGTAGTCGCGGATGACTCCCCAGACGTGGCTCTGGCCTTCGATTCTTGCCCCAAGCAACATGGAAAGCTCCTTACAAGTTAGCCGCAGGCGCTACTGGGGCGTGCGCGGGCTGCATAACGGACGCATGCGCGCGGGAGCGCCGCATGCCGAGGTTGACGACGATGAGGGTCATGAGGATGAGCTCCGCGACGGCCAGGTGAGAGGCGGAAAGCGGAACGGGAACCTGGAAGAGCACGTTGGCGATCCCGAGGCCGACCTGGAGGACCAGCAAGCCGAACGCGAGCATGGTGCCGCGGCGCACGAAGGCGTCGGGGCTCTTGCGGGCGACGATCATGAGGGCCGTGATGATCACGGCCAGGGTGTAGGCCCCGTAGCGGTGGATCATGTGGGTGGCGATCGCTCCTTCCATTGGAGGGAAGAGCATGCCGTGGCAGGTGGGGAAGTCCGGGCAGGCCAGGGCCGCGTACTTGGTCGAGACGAGGCCGCCGAGCAGGATCTGGCCGTAGGTGGCGAGCATGGCCGCGAGGGCCAGCGGGCGGATCAGGCCGGGCTGGAGGGTGAGCGTCGGCAGGCTACCGGCTTCCTTGAAGGCCATGACGGTGAGGAGCACCAGGCTCGACAGGAAGAGCGTGCCGGTGCCGAGGTGCATGGTCACGGTCTCGAACGCCAGGAGCTTCATGACGGTGAGGGCGCCGAGGACGATCTGGGTGATCAGGAGCGCGACCGAGAAGAGCATCAGTCCGAGGAACTTCTGGCGCAGCTCTTTGACGAAGAGGACCCAGATCGTGAGGCCGAGGAAGAGGGTGCTGACGAGGGCGGCGATCAGGCGGTGGAACCATTCCACGAAGATCTGCGGGTCCATCGGAGGGATGAGCTGCCCGTGGCAGAGGGGCCAGTCGGGGCATGCGAGGCCCGCGCCCATGGAACGGACGGTCGCACCCAGGACGATCAGCATGAAGGTCAGGATGCTGAGCGCCAGCGCGAAGCGGCTGAAGGGGCGAAAGGGGTTGGGTCGGACGTTTGCCATGTTTGGCTCCGATTCCTACTTGAAGAGGATGTGCCAGAGGACGAAGCGGGTGAGGTACGCGATGAGCATGCCTCCACCGATGACCAGGGCGAGGATGAGTCCAAGCTTCTGGTTCTTCTGGGCGATGAGGCGATCGCGTTCCGTTTCGAGCTGCGCGTTGGTCATGAGAGGCTCCTTTATCATTGCTGCGGGCGTTAGACGCCCGACTTCTTGGCGCTTTCTTCCTGGCGCTTTTTCAGGAGCGTCGGATCGGGGTTGAGGTTGTAGAGGGTGTACTGGAGGGTGACCGTGTGGTACTGGGTCGGGAACTTGGGGTCGACCCAGAACGCGACCGGCAGATCCTTGACTTCGCGGGGCTTGAGGGTCTGCGTGGTGAAGCAGAAGCATTCCACCTTGTGGAACATGGGGTCGGCCAGAGAGGGCGCGACGCTGTGGACGGCCTGGAAGTCGAGGTCTTTGTCGGAGAGGTTGGTGAAGCGATACATGACCTCATGCTGCTCTCCGACCTTGACCACGAGGCTGGGCTTCAGCGGCTCGATCTTGGCGGGGGCGAGCACGTCCACCAGGCCAACGAAGCGAACCTCCACTTCGCGGTCTCCGACCACGGCGGGGAGGTTCGTGCTGTTGGGTTTTTGTTGGACGGTGCCGACGCCGAATTCGACGCAGACCCAGCGATAGATAGGGACCAAAGCCCAGCCGAAAAGGGCCATGCCCAGGATCACGAGGCCTACGCGCTGGGCGAGGCGCCGGTTGCGCTCTTGGATCGCGTCGTGGGAATGAACGTCCGAAGTCGACATGGTCTTGGTCCTTTGGTTTCCTAGCGGGGTTTTGCTGTCCCGCCCGCTGGGCTCAGCGGGCGGGACAGCGAGGGGTTTCCTACTTGATCACCGGCATGGTGTCGAAGTTATGGGACGGCGGGGGCGAGGAGACGGTCCACTCGAGGGTCTTGCCCTCCCAGGGATCGTCGGGAGCCTGCTGGCCCTTACGCAGCGAGACGACGATGTTGTAGACGAAGATCAGCTGCGCGAAGCCCATCACGAACGCGGCGATGGATTCCGTGGTGTTCCAGAAGGCGAACTGCTCCGGGTAGGTGTAGTACCGGCGGGGCATGCCCTGGACGCCGAGGAAGTGCATCGGGAAGAACGTGATGTTCATCGAGACGATGGTCAGCCAGAAATGCCACTTGCCCAGGGTTTCGTCGAGCATCTTGCCGAACATCTTGGGGAACCAGTAGTAGGCGGCGGCCATGATGGCCATGATCGAGCCTGCGAAGAGCACGTAGTGGATGTGGGCGACGACCCAGTAGGTGTGGGTGAGCTGGATGTCGACCGGGATGATGGCGAGGAAGACGCCGTCCAAGCCGCCGATCAGGAAGAAGGCGACGAAGCCGACGGCGAAGAGCATCGCCGAGGTGAGGCGGATGTTGCCGCCCCAGAGGGTGGCGACCCAGCTGAAGATCTTGATGCCGGTGGGCACTGCGATCAGCATGGTCAGCACCGAGAAGATGGTCCGGGCGCGGACGTCGATGCCCGAGGCGAACATGTGGTGGGCCCAGACGAGGAAGCCGAGGATACCGATGGCGACCGACGAGTAGGCGATGGCCAGGTAGCCGAAGATGTGCTTCTTGCTGAAGATGGGGATGATCTCCGAGACGATGCCGAAGCCGCTCAGGATCATGATGTAGACGGCGGGGTGCGAGTAGAACCAGAAGAGGTGCTGCCAGAGCACCGGGTCACCACCGGCCTCGGGACGGAAGAACGAGGTTCCGAGGTTACGGTCGAAGAGGAGCATCGTGAGCACGCCGGCGAGGACCGGGGTGGCGATGACCTGCAGCCACGCGGTAACGAGCCAGGTCCAGCAGAAGAGGGGCATCTTGTGCAGGGACATGCCCGGGGCGCGCATGTTGATGATGGTGACGATGAAGTTCACGCCGCCGAGGATCGAGCTGATACCGGCGAGGTGGATGCCCAGGATCCAGATGTCCACGCCGCGTCCGGGGCTGAAGATGCCGCCGGAGAGCGGGGGGTAGGAGGTCCAGCCGGCCGCCGCGGAACCGCCCATGGCGAAGGCGGACATGAGGACGACGGCCGCCGCGGCGTTGAGCCAGAAGGCGACGTTGTTGAGCCGGGGGAAGGCCATGTCCTTGGCGCCGAGCATCAGGGGCACGGCGTAGTTGCCGAAGCCGGTGAGCAGGGGGATGACGGCCAGGAAGATCATGACCGTGGCGTGCATGGTCAGCATCTGGTTGTAGACGTCGGGTGCGAGGATGCCGGCGTCGGGCTTCCAGAGCTGGAGGCGCACCAAGAGGGCGAAGGCGCCGCCGACGAAGAAGCTGAAGAGGGCGAGGATCAGGTACATGATCCCGATCTTCTTGTGGTCGGTGGTGGTGATCCAGTCCCAGAGACTGGTCTTGAGCGGGTGTGGATGACCCGCGTGAGCGTGTGCTGCGGTAGACATCGTAATACTCCTGATAGGCTTCGGACTGGCGCCGCCCGTCCCCGGGCGCCGTTCAGCGGCCGGGGCGGGCAGTCGTCAGGCATTACTTTCTAAGCGCCTTGACCTCGTCGGGGGTGACCACGCCGGCGTCGTTGCCCCAAGCATTGCGCTCGTAGGTGGCGATCGCTGCGAGGTCGAGGTCACTCAGGTGACCGAAGCCCGGCATGACTCCGTTGTACTTCTGGCCGTTGACGGTGATTTCGCCGCGCAGGCCGTTCAGCATCGCATCGATGTGCGCGTTCTTGTCGCCCTTGGTAACCCAGTCGGAGCCGGCGATCGGCGGGAAGACGCCGGGGAGGCCCTGACCGTTGGCTTGGTGGCAGGAGGCGCAGTTCGAGGCGTAGAGCTTCTCGCCGGAGGCCATGAGCTGCTCCTTGGTGACGGGGCCCGTCGGAGCCGCCGCAGCCTTCTGGTTCTCAGCCTTCCACGCGGCGTAAGCCTCGGGCTCCATGGCCTCGACCTTGAAGAGCATGTTGGCGTGCAGGGCGCCGCAAAGGGCGGCACAGTAGCCGTCGTAGGTGCCGGCTTTGTCGACCCGGACCCAGCGCTCGTTCACACGGCCGGGGATGGCGTCCTGCTTGAAGCCGAAGGAGGGCACCGAGAAGTTGTGGATGACGTCATCCGAGGTGACGAGCAGCCGGATGTTCTGGCCGATCGGCAGCCGCAGGGGCTGGTTGGCGATGGTGACGTTCGAATCGGGGTAGCGGAACTCCCAGAAGAACTGGTGGCCGATGACCTCGACGGTCTCGTTGATGTCCTTGGGCGCGTACTCCGTGAACTGGAGCACCCGGAACGCCGGGACCGAGATGATGATGAGAAGAATGACCGGGATGACGGTCCAGACCACCTCGAGGGTGAGGTTGCCGTGGAAGTCGTTGACCTGGCGATCCTTGCGGAAGCGGAACTTCCACAGGGCATAGCCCATGACGGCCCAGACTCCCACGAAGAGGAAACCGGTGATCCACAAGATCAGGTTGTAGACCCCGTTGACCTCGGAGGCGATCGGCGTGACGGCCGCATCCATGGGGTTGGCCCCCGCAGCGGAGGCCATGAGACCCCATGCGAGCACGCCGAGCAGTGCCTTGCCCTCAAGATTCCCGAGGGCGTCCTGCCATCGCTCTACCACTTCTGTCCTCCAAAAATCGGATTGAATTCGAAACTGCAAACTAGCCATGAACGCGGGTTAATGCCCGCCGCCCGAGACGAGGGGCAGGTACAGCACGACGAGCAGGATGATCCAGACCACATCGACGAAGTGCCAGTACCAACCGGCGGCCTGCAGGGCGAAGTGCCGCTGAGGCGTGAAGTGCCCCTTGATGGAGCGGAACAGGTTCACGGCGATGAAGATCACGCCGATGATCACGTGGATTCCGTGGAAGCCGGTCAGCATGAAGAAGCCCGAGCCCAGGAGGCCGTCGGTGATCTTGAGAGGCGAGTGGGTCCACTCGTAGTACTGGATGCCCAAGAAGATCGCGCCCAGCAGCACGGTCATCGCGAGACCGACGATCATCGCCCCGCGCTTCTTGGCCATCAAGGACCACTCGGCGAAGGTGTAGGTCAGACCGCTGGTGACCAGCAGCACCGTCATGATCGCCGGCAAGGTCAGGTCATGGATCGGCAGGGGCACCCCCTCCGGCGGCCAGGTCTCGGCCCGGAAGCGGGTGTAGAAGATGAACCCGAAGAAGGCCGCGAAGAACATGGTCTCCGAGGCGATGAAGAGGATCCAGCCCAGCTTGAAGTCGTTGGGTTGGCCGGGCATGCCGACCGGCGGGTTACCGGGAATCAGTTCCTTGACCAGAGACGTCCACCAGCCGATCGAGCCGATGAGGGTTCCGGCGACACCCACGGCGAGCATCGGCCAGCCGAGGGAGGCCTTCCCCGCGAAGAACGCCACGAAGCTGAAGAACATCACCAGCGCGCCGATCGAGGCGATCGGGGGCCAGGGGCTGTTCAACACGTGGTCGTCGTGATCCGCGGAGGGGCCATGAGGATCAAGCGCGTGTTGGTTCACGAAGTTTCTCCTGTGGCAACGGTAGTTTCTACTGATAAACGCTTGTTTAGCACGATGTTTAACACGTATAATACACGCAGGCAAGGGTTTTTGGCAAAAGATCAGTAGTTTGCCACATTGACGACTCGCCTCCCTCAATACTCTGTAACGCAGAAAGCGAGCCAGCTTGCGTGCTATGCTGGGGCTGGGACCCCCTCGTAGCGGAGGATCTTGATGTCAGAACCCGTTGCTCCCTCCCAGTCCAAGCGCCTCTTGGGCATCCTCTTCGTCACCCTCTTCTTGGTGATGACCGGGTTCGGGATCGTCATCCCGGCCCTTCCCTACCAAACGCTCGAACTCCAAGGCGACTCCCGGACGGTCGGCTTCCTCTTGGCCTCCTATTCGCTCATGAACGTGCTTTGCGCTCCGCTCTGGGGCCGGCTCTCCGATCGGATCGGCCGCAAGCCCGTGCTCTTGGTCGGGATCCTCGGCCTCGCCTCGTCCTTCCTCTGGTTCGGTCTGGGTACTGAACTCTGGCAGCTCTTCGCGGCGCGGCTCCTGGGCGGTGCGCTCGGAGCGGCGGCCCTTCCGACGGCGATGGCCTATGCCGGGGATATCACGACCCCGGAGGCGCGCGCCAAGGCGATCGGTATCCTCGGGGCCGGCCTGGGGCTCGGCATGGTCGTCGGTCCCGCCTTGGGCGGACTCGCCGGCCACTGGGGCCATCATGTCCCCTTCTTCGCCGCCAGTGGCCTCGCCGTCATCACCGCCTTGCTCGTGTTCGTCATCCTGCCCTCTCGTCCGCCGGAAACGCCCCAGTACAAGCCGTTCTTCGAGGCTTTCCGCGAAACCGGCGGCAAGCTCTGGCCCTTCTACACCCTGACGTTCCTGCAGATGCTGGCTTTCACGAACCTGGAAGCGACCTTCGTCCTCTACGCCAAGGACCGCTTCGGCTTGAGTATCCTGCAGGTGGGGTTGATGTTCATGGCCATGGGCCTCGTCTCGGCGGGCTTCCAGGGCGGCGGCGTCGCCAAGCTGATCGGGCGCTTCGGAGCGTCCGCGGTGGGTCAGGCGGGCATCGTTCTGCTGGGCATTTCCTTCGGGCTCATTCCGCTCGCTCCTCATCCGGCATGGCTCCTGGGAGCGTTTTGCTTGACGGGCATCGGGGCGGCGCTGATCCGGACGTCGCTGGCCACCGGAGTCTCACGAGGCGCCACGGCGGGCCAGGGTACCGCCATGGGCCTGATGCAGAGCTTCGACTCCCTGGCGCGGGTCTTCGGCCCCATGCTCGGCGGCATCCTCTATGCGCTTCACCAAGGCCTTCCCTATCTCATGGGCCTCGGTCTCATGGGCTTGGCGGCCGTACTGGCCTTCTTCCTGCTTCCCCGCGAGCGCCATGACCTCGTGGGTTCCCCGCGTTAGGCGTGTTATGATTTCGTGAAGTCGTTTGATAAGCGGTTCGGTCCTTCGCGAGGTTGCCGGTCCGCTGAGCGCCCCGTCAACCTCAGGAGGAGTCATGTCTATCGCGAGCGAGCCCGGACTCTGGGACTTCAAACTCTTTCGCCAGATCGTCGTCTGTCCCGGTTGTGAGACCAAGAACCGCTTGGCGTTCAATCGCCCGCGCCCGGCTTGCGGCAAGTGCAAGGGTTCGCTGGAGGAGGCGAAAGCCGTTTCTCCCAAGGCTTATCAGGCTTCCCGGTTTCAGCCCTCGACGCCCGATGGGGAGCGTTTCTTCCGGGCCGTTCGGGAAGGGCATCAATGCTTCAGCGGCCGGATCTACGAGGAAGCCATCAACTCGTACCAGGGGGCCTTGCAGGTCGCCTTCGAGGGCAACATTCCCGAGCGCTCGGAGCTGGATGCGGTCCTGGGTGAGATCCACTACTACAAGGGTATCTCGCATTACCTCTGCGCGGATTTCGCGGAAGCGGTGAAGGCCTTCAAGGCGGCCTTGAAGCCCCTGCGCTTCGTGCCGGAGGCGTATCAGTGGCTGATGGCCTCCATGGAGCGGGCGGGACGGCTGCAAGCCGAAATCCCCTACCTCAAGATGGCCTTCGGGCCCGAGACTCCGCCGTCGGTGCGTAAGGCGCTCGCCCCCCGTTACCAGTACGAGGGGGATCCCATGTCCGAAGCAAACGTGAAGGCCTTCTACGAGCTGGTCTTCCGGGAAGATGCCGAGCTGCAGAAGGCCATCCTGGCCTGACTGTAGGCGTCATTCCCGCCTCCTCAGCCGTCATTCCCGTTCCTCTCCGTCATTCCCGCGCAGGCGGGAATCCAGCGTTCTCCTGGACCCCCGCCTGCGCGGGGGTGACGGGGGTGCGAGCGGGAGTGACGGCTTCGGGTTACTTGTGATAGAGGCGGGGGAGGCGGTGGCCGAGACCGCAGATGATCTCGTAGGGGATGGTGCCGGCGGCGTCGGCCCATTCCTCGACGAGCACCTCGTCCTTGCCTTGCGGGCCGAGGAAGACCACCTCGTCTCCCAGGTTCGGGTCGGCGTCGGTGACGTCGACGGCGCACTGGTCCATGGAGATGTTTCCGGCGATCGGGCAGCGGATGCCGCCAACCAGGACGCGCTGCTTGTTGGAGAGCGCCCGAGGCAATCCGTCGGCGTAGCCGACCGGGAGGAGGGCCAGCTTGGTCTTGCGGGTCGTGACGAACGAGCCGCCGTAGCCGACGGCCACCCCTGGGCCGACCTCGCGGAGCTGGGTGATATAGGCGTTGATCGTCATCGCCCGGCGCAAGGAGATGGGGATGGTGGCTCCGGGCCGTGGGGGGATTCCGTAGAGGAGCAGGCCGGGCCGCACCATGTCCCAGTGAGCCTCGGGGTAGAAGACGGTCGCCGCCGAGTTCGCGACGTGGCGGATCACCGAGGAGGGAATTTCGGGCCGGGAGGCCGCATCGGAGAAGCGGCGCAACTGCTCGCGGGCGAAACGCGCATCCGGATCCTCGGCGGTCGCCAGGTGGCTTTCGATGCCCACCAGCTCGAGGTGGGAGGAGCTGAGGGCGATGGTCACCAGTTCGTCGGCCTTCGCGATGGGTTCGCCGACGCGGGTCATGCCGGTGTCGAGCTTGAGGTGCACCCGGGCGATGCGGCCCATCTGGCTCGCCGTGCGGGAAAGCTGGGTCAGGGCGGCGGCGGAGCCGACCGTGACGTCGAGGTTGGCCTCGATCGCAGCCGGATAGGCGGCCGGTGTGAGCAAGCCCAAGAGCATCATCGGCTGGTTGAAGCCGAGCCCACGAAGGCGCAGGCCTTCGGCGACGGTCGCGACTCCCAGCCAGTCCGCCCCCGCCAAGAGCGCCGTCTGCGCGACGGCCATGGCGCCGTGGCCGTAGCCGTCGGCCTTGACCACCGCCATGAGACGGGTACGCTCGGGAAGCCAGTGGCGAAGGGTCGAGACGTTGTGGGCGATCGCCCGCAGATCGACGCCCATCCACGCTCCCCGCGTGGCGACCACCGCGGAGGCATCGGGGACGATCAGTTGCTGGAGGGTGCGCTCAATCTCTATCACAGCCATCGATCATAGCACTCGCCGGATCCCGCCACAAGCGCGGCACCGCCATTCCCGAGCGATTTCTTGCGGCCGATGCCCCTGGGGGGCAGGGATTAAACACTCCTTCCATTAAGCTTAGCCGTGCCTTAAGAAAGGATCTCCCGGATCCCTCGACAAGACAGGTATCACGAGGAGGTCGCGATGCAGCGTTGTTACTACCATCCGAAAATCGAGGCGATTAGCCTCTGCACAGGCTGCAAGCTGATGGTCTGCTTCCACTGCGTCGAAGAGGACCTCTGTCCCGAGTGCGCCAAGCTCAAGCGCTTCGTCCAGCGCGGCTATTCGGGCGCCCAACCCCCTCGCCTGGTCGAGCCTCCCCCGCAGAAGCGCTCGATCACCATGGAGCTCATGCTCGAGCGCCTGCAGCGCCAGGTCCTCGGAGAATCCGAGCCCAGCCTGCGTCCTGACGCCGCCCTGAAGCTGCCGCGTAAGCTCATCGACACCGAGGCCCGTGCCGGCTCGCGCTCCGCAGTGAAGCGCAAGCGCTCGGCGGCACCGGTCCGCACCCGCCGTCCCATGGCCTACGGCTTCCTCATGCCGTCGGTCTCTCCGTTGGTCCGGGTCTCGCGATCGCCCATCAGCCGCATGGCCCTCTTGATGCTCGTGGCCTTCAGCTTGGGAACCTTCTTTGCCCGCCAAAACTCAGTTTCCGCTACGGTTCCTCCTGCCGAGGTCGCGGCCGTGGAGATCGCCGACGAGGCGATCGCCGAAGCGATCGATCCGCAGAACCCGGTCGAGGTTCAGTACAAGCCCGTCTACATCCATGTCCCGGTCCGCCAGAGCAAAACCCTGGAGTCGACGCCCCGCGACGGCATGCCGGCACGTTCGGCCGCCCAAGTGACCCGCCCCGCTGCGGCTCCCGTCGAGGCCAAGCCTACGGCGCCGAGAGCCATGAGCTATCCGATCGCCTCGCGCCAGAAGTTCGCCGTGGCCGATGATTCCGCCCCGACGGCCGCTCCGGCGGGCCCCGCGAAGGTCGACCTGGCCTTCCCGCATGCCGGAAACATCCTCCGCTCGACCCCGGTCATCCGGGTGCGCGTGGAGAATCCCGGGAAACTTGCGATCGTGAACCTCGCGCTCGATGGCAAGCCGATCAAGGCCGTGCCCCAGATTTCGGATCTGATCGAGGTGCCGTTTGATTCGACCGTCCACCAGAACGGCGATCACACGCTTCAAATCCTGGCCATGGAGGTCGACGGCACCGTCATCTCTTCCCAGCAGATTCCCGTCACCATTCGCAACTAGATCCCCCAAGAGTCCAGAGTAAAGAGGCCACCCCACGGGGCGGCCTCTTTGATTTGGACGGCGACGAATTAGACGGCGACGTCGATCGGATCGTCCGGCTTGCTGGGCTTGCGTGAGACCCAGCGGTTCGGAGTGGGGTAGGCTTCCTCGTCTCGGCCGGAGAGGTTGCTGCCGGATTGCCCCTTGGGAGTCGCCACGACCTTGAGTTCGCCCGGCGCGAGCTGGTGGGCCACCAAGATGGCCTTGATGTCTTCGAGCTGGCGCTCCAGGACGTTGCGGCTGGATTCGCTCTGGGCGGCCAGTTGCACCGAGACCTTGCCGCCTTCCGCCACCACGGTCATGTTGAGCGGGCCGAGATGCTCGGGGTTGAGCATGACGGCGAGCTGGGTGACCGGTTGTCCGGATTGCTTGAGCTGGGTGAGCTGGGCCATCAGGACGTTGGGGAGGAAGCTCACGTCGACCGCTTGCCCTTCCTTCACGGCGTCGAGCAGGACCTTGGGGTCGAACGGGGTGGCTTGGGGCGCCAGCGGGATCAGCACGGGAGTGGAGACCGCTTCCTGCAACTCCGAGGTCTGCGTGGGATCGGCGAGACGCAACTGCCAGTCGGATTGCACGTAGCCCTGGACGCCGGCAGCCAGCCCGAGATCCGTGAGTTGGATCATGGGAGGGGCGAAGGCCTCCGCCTCGGTCATCGGCGCCCAGCCGGGGGGCAGCACGGTATTGAGGTGTTCGTCGAAGGTCGTCTTGCGATCGCGGGCGCGCAGATCGTCTTCCCGGCGTCGGGCCTCGTCGATCTCCGCTTGCCGGGTGGCATCATCGGGGGTGGGGGGAATGCCCATGCGCTCGAGCGGGACTCGGGGGGCTTCGATTGGAAACATCGCACCTCCTGGGAGCGAAACTCGCTCGATTCCGATGGGAAGCCGGAAGGCTTCGCGGGGCCTGGCGTTAGGACGGGCGCTTGGCGTTCAGCGCGTTGAGGCGGTCGGCCTCCTGATAAGCGGTTTGAAGGAACCCTTGCGCCCAAGCGGACTCCCCCAACATACTCTGGGCGAGCGCTTCGGCCTGGGCCTTACGCTCCTCGTACTCCTCGTCTTGCGCGAGCTCCTCGAGGGCCTTGCGCTGCTTCAAGGCGTTCATGTTGCTGACCATTTCCTCGAGCTTCAGGTCTTCGAGGCGTTTTTCCTCGGCGCGCCAGCGTTCGTGGGACTTTTCCTTGTGTTTCTTGATGATCTCGAGGTCCCGCTGGGCCTTCTTGTGCTCGGCTTCGGATTCCTGGAGGCGGGTCTCGGCGGCCTTGAGCTTGGCCTCTTGAGCCTTGATCTTATCCGAAAGGGCGCCGAGATAGTCGTTGGACATCTGGACGTCGGCGGTCCGGCCGGCGGCGAGCTGGTCGTTCATCTGGCGCTGGGAGTTGGTCTCACGCTCCTTGAGGTCGTCGAGCACGGCCTGCTCGGTGTCGCGCTCGCGCTTGCGGGCGGCCACTTCGAGTTTGACGGCGTCCTCGCGCTTGACGCGCATATCGAGGACCTTTTGCAGGCGGTACTTGAACTTTGCTGCCATTGGCGGGTGACGCTCCTGAGGTCGATTGGCGCCGGAAACCCCGAGGGTGGACCTTCGGTCCAGTAAAGGGGTTATACCCTGGAAAGCTGGCCAGTCAACCGTGTTTCCGGGGTGATAGGGGGACGAAATTCTGATCGGTACATCATTCCTCCTGGCCTTGCTGGGAGGAGGCGCAGCCCGTACAATGGACCAAAGTAAACTTTTGTGAAGCGCCTGGATTGCAGCATGCAATCTGGCTGAAACCGTCTGAAACCGGAGTTCTGCGCGACCCTGGGGGGTGAGAGGCGGGTGTGATGGCCAATGACTGGTGGATGATCGGGCTCGGAATCGCGTCGTTGCTCTTGGCGTACTACTTGCCCGCGAGGCCCCCGCGAGACGGGGACTAGTCGTTCGCCTTGCGGCGGAACAGGTTCAAGAGGTTCTCGAAGAAGCTGGTGCGCTTCTTCTTGAAGGCGACCTGTCCGGTCGCGGCCCGTGATTTCACTTGGGCCTTCCCCTTCTTTTTCTTCTTGCCCTTCTTGGCTTCCTTGGCTTCGAGTTCGCGCGTATTGCGTTCATGCTCGCGTAGGACGTTGCGCAGCTTGACGGCGAGCGCGTCGCGCGGGTCCAGCTTCAGCGCGGCATCCACCTCGGCCTTGGCATAGGAGTGCCAGCCCAGCTTCTGGTAGCAGACGGCGAGCATGCTATGCCACTGCGCCACCGAGGCATCGTGCCGGATGGCCTCCTTGAAGGAGTCGATCGCCCCCTTGAAGTCTCGGTCCATCTGGCGGGCCATGCCCTGCTTGAAGTAGCGCTCGCCCCGCTCGCGCCGGAGCTGCTGGGCCTCATCGTCGAGCGCCGGCTCGGGGCCGTTCGCGCCTCCGGATTCGCCGGCCTGCAGGCGGCGCATGAAATCGTATTCGTTCCGCTGCTCGGCGTCCTTGAGGACGTTGTACGCATGGGAGACCTGCGCGAAGCGCTTCTGCGCCTCTTCCTGCTCGGAGGGACGACCGACGTAGCGGTCGGGATGCAGCTCGACCGCCAGCTTCTTATAGGCTTTTCGGATCTGAGCGTCCGTGGCTTCCGAGTCGACGCCGAGAACGGCGTAGAGATCCTCTTCCACTACTTCCAATCGACTTCTCCGTAGTTCCGCGTCCCCTCGTGTCCTTTCGGTCTCCCTCGGGAACGCTGGCGGCAGCTATCGTAGCAGGCTCTTGGCCGACTCCAGGCGGGTCTGGTAGTCGCTCGTCAACAACTGGTCGCGGTAGTCGTCGCTCAAGTCGCGCGTTTCGACGACCGGCTTGAGGCAGTTGATGACGGTCTTGGTCACCGGGTGGAAGGTCCAGTGGGTGATCTCTTCCGGCCGAAGCCTCACCGCCTTGCCCCAGTAACTCTCTGCCGCTTGATAATACTCCAGTCCGCTCGAATCGTCCATCGCTGCACAGCAATGGCCCGCCATCTCGAACGCCAGTCCGATGCCCCAGACCGCCTCCTGATCGTCCGTCGCGTAGCGCTTCATGCTGCGCAAGGCCTCTTCGACGAAGAGCAAGGCCCGGCGATAGGCCGCAAGCGCTGTACTGGGCCGCTTCGCCTTGTGGTAGAGCGTGCCTGAACGCAGGAGATCGTAGATCATGGCGTGGAAGCCGCCGAACTCCGGAATCTGATAATCGATCAGCTCCGTGCCCGTGAAGTCCAGCCCCAAGCGGTGCTGGGCCACGATTTCCAGGCAGCGAGCCGCCTGGTAGAACTGTCCGACCTCCGCCAGGTGGCTCACCACCCTCACCCGCTCGTCCTCGCTCAGAAGCGCGATGTTCAGGATTGCAAAGGAGAGTTGCCGCGGGTTGCTGAGATCCAGCTCCCCCTCAGCGGACGGTCGCCAGAGTCCACTTTCTTCCGGAGTCATCGTCCTCACCTCCCGTGCTTGGTATAAAGAGCCGCGGGCGCTGTTTGATGAGCCGCAGGTGCTGTCTGAATCGACGCCGGCGCCGCATCGATGAGCCGCGCTCGCTCGGGGGCCTGCGGGCCAGAGGTTACCTGCTTTTATGTACCCCGTTTCCCGGCAATCCTCGCGCCGGACCGCACTTGGAGCCGAGGTCATGCCTGCGCTTCGTGCCCTAGGGCTGCCTTCGAACGGCTTTGCCCAGCCGGGAGCCCCGGTGCTACAATATCCTCACGTGGAATCTTACGGCCGCTTCGCGCGGCTCCTCAAGGGTGCTCATGGCCAAAATCCGCCGCTTATCACTTCATATCGCCAACCAAATCGCCGCGGGCGAAGTTATCGAGCGCCCCAGCTCTGCCGTCAAGGAGCTGGTCGAGAACTCGCTCGACGCCGGAGCTCGCCGCGTCCAGGTCTTCGTCTCGGAGGGAGGCCGAACCCTCCGCGTGGTGGACGACGGCGACGGCATGACCGCCGAGGATGCCCTCATGGCCTTCGAGCGCTTCGCCACCTCCAAGATCCAGTCGGCCGAGGATCTCTTCCGCCTCACCTCCAACGGCTTCCGCGGAGAGGCGCTTGCCTCGATCGCCTCGATCGCCAAAGTCACCCTGACCACCCGCGCCCGCGGCGAGCAGACGGGCACCCAGGTCGTCATTCACGGCGGGTCCGAGCCCGAGGTCAGCCCCGCGGGCTGCCCTGAAGGCACGCAGATCCTGGTCGAAGAGTTGTTTTACAACACCCCGGCCCGCCTCAAGTTCATGCGCTCCGCCAATACCGAGATCGGTCACGTCGTCGAGACCGTCACCGCGCTCGCTTTGGCCAACTCCGACACGCAGATGGTCCTCACCTCCAACGGGCGCGAGGTCTTCAACACCTCGGGAGCCACCGCGCTCTCGGATACGGCCGCTTACGTGCTCGGACTCGACATCGGCCAGGCGATGCTGCCGGTCGAGGGCGAAAGCCCCCACGGCGTGCTCAAGGGGCTCGTCAGTCCTCCCGAGCTCATCCGTTCCGGCAGGGACAAACAGTGGTTCTTCCTCAACGGGCGCCCGGTCCGCCATCCCACCCTCGCCCGCGCGGTCGAGGAGGCCTTCCTCGGGCATATCCCCTCGGGACGCCATCCCCTTTACATCCTCTCGCTGACGGTCGACCCCGAGCGCGTCGACGTCAACGTCCACCCGACCAAGAAGGAAGTCCGGCTCGCGGACGCCCAGAGCTTCTTCTTCCTGATCCGCGAAGCCGTCTCGCGCGCCTTGCGCCGCAATCCGATCGCGACTGCCGAGCCGCAGCCGTTTGCGCCTCCCAGCTTCGGGGCCACCATGCCCGCCCCTCCCGCGTCCGCCGCTGCGGATCCCCGGATCCCCCCGCTGGCCCCCGCGCCCTCCGGAACTCCGACGTTCGGGCCTCCGGCCTTCGGCGGCTTCGGCTCGGTCCTCAAGCCCGCTGAGCCGCGCTCCTCGGAGCATGGCCCCGGCGCCACGGAGGCCGCCATGGATGCGTATCGTCCCTTGATGCCGACCCGCCCCATGCCCTACCAGCAACACCTTCCCGATCTGGTGGCGCAGAGCCGCGAGGTCGATTTCCCCTGGGATTCCCTGCGCATCATCGGGCAACTTCACAATACCTACATCGTGCTCGAGCATCCGGACGGGCTCTATCTGCTCGACCAGCATAATTCGCATGAGCGCTACCTCTACGAGCAGCTGCTTCCGGCCGAGCCGATCAGCCAGGAGCTGCTACTGCCGGTGCCCTTGACCTTGAGCCATGCCGAACAGGCCGTCCTCGAGGAGAATCTCGGCAAGCTCGAAGCCCTCGGCTTCCGTCTCGAGCCCTTCGGCGAGGCCACCTGGGCGGTCCGGGCCGTCCCGAGCATTCTTCCGGTCTCCGAGGCCGAGGAGGTGATCCGGGATATGCTGGGGCGGGGCTGCGAATCGCGCTTCGTTTCCCCCAAGAACAAGGACGACGCCTGGCGCGTTTCGATCGCTTGCCACTCGGCGACCCGTGCGGGCGATCGCCTCAACGAAGAACAAATGCAGCGCATCCTGAGTCTCTGGCGCAAGTGCGAACAGCCCTTCACCTGCCCTCACGGCCGTCCCACGGGCTTCCTGATGCCCATGAACGAGCTGAATCGCCGCTGTCTGCGAGGCTAGCCATGGCCCTTCCACGCCGACTTCGGGGTTTCGCCGTCACGCTGCTGGCCGCCGGCACCATGTCGGCATGCGCCTCCGTCCAGATGCGCGACGACGTGACGCGGGGCTTGCTGCCGTGGGCGCCCGCGCCCGGAGGCTCGCTCGGACGCCTCTCGATCTGGCCCGAAACCGATTGGAGAGCGGACCAAAAAGAGAAGCCGTCTCGCGAGGAGATGGCCCAGACGGCGATCGCCCAAGCGTTTAAAGGCTTTCCTCATGGAGAGGTGGCCGAGATCCGGCCCATCACGGCCTGGAACGCGTCCACCGAACTGGAGCGACTCGCCGAAGCCAAGAAGGCCGGGCTCGATACCGTCGTCTTCGTCCGGGTCTCCGAGCTCGGGCCGTTGCTCTACCTGTCGATCCCCGTGCTCTGGAGCACCTACAGCGATGTCAAGTTTCGTCTGCGTCTCGTGAGCCTGGATTCCGGAGAGGTCCTCCTCGACGCGGAGCGGCATCGCCAGGTTGGCGGGCCTTTTGCGCTCCGCGGGACCGAGCCGCTGACTGCCGAGATGGAAATCGCTCTCCGGGACGCCCTCGGCCTTCCCGCGCGCTGAGCCCCGCCCCTTACGAAGAAGGACGTGCCAGGCGGCACGTCCTTTGATTACTTGAAACCGATTAGACCCGCTGAGCCTCCCGCCTTTCGAAGCTCAGGCTTCCTCCTTCGGAGTCGATCCGGATCCCGTCCCCGTCGTGGAACTCCCCGGCGAGCAGTTTCAGCGACAAGGGGTTGAGGACCAAGGTCTGGATGGCGCGCTTCAGGGGACGCGCGCCGTACGTCGGGTCGAAACCCTCTCGGGCCAGCACTTCCTTGGCGGCGTCGCTGAGCTCCAGGGCGATCTTGCGTTCGCTGAGCCGCTTCTGGAGTTGTCCCAGCTGGATATCGACCACCCGCGTGATCTCGCCAAGGCTCAGGGGGTGGAAGAGGATGATATCGTCGACCCGGTTGAGGAACTCGGGGCGGAAGTAGCCGCGCAGCTCTTCGAGGACCCGCGTGCGGACGGCGGCCTCGCTCTGCCCGCTCATTTCCTGGATGATCGGGGAGCCGACGTTCGAGGTCATGATGACGACCGTGTTCTTGAAGTCGACCGTGCGCCCATGGCCGTCGGTCAGTCGCCCGTCGTCGAGGACCTGCAAGAGGATGTTGAAGACCTCGGGATGTGCCTTCTCGATCTCGTCGAAGAGCACGACCGAGTAGGGACGGCGCCGTACCGCCTCGGTGAGCTGGCCCCCCTGCTCGAAGCCGACGTAGCCCGGAGGAGCGCCGATCAGCCGCGCGACGGCATGCTTCTCCATGTACTCGCTCATGTCGATCCGGATCATGGCGTGCTCGTCATCGAAGAGGAACTCGGCCAGGGCGCGGGCGAGCTCGGTCTTGCCGACTCCCGTCGGCCCCAAGAAGATGAACGAGCCGATGGGGCGGTTGGGGTCCTGGATGCCCGCCCGCGCCCGTCGCACGGCGTTGGAAACGGCCTCGATGGCCTCGCGCTGGCCGATCACCCGTTCCTGCAGCCGCGTCTCCATGGTGACCAGCTTCTGCACCTCGGTTTCGAGCATCTTGGAGATGGGAATGCCGGTCCACTTGGCGACGACCTCGGCGACCTCTTCCTCGCCGACCACCTCCTTGAGCAGCGACGCGCCCTTTTGCAGCGCTTCCAGCTTTCGAGACGCCTCTTCCAGCTGGGCTTGCAGCTGCGGAAGCGCTCCGTAGCGCAGTTCGGCGGCTCGGGCGAGGTCTCCTTCCCTCTCGGCTTGCTGTTCCTGGATGCGGGTGGCCTCGATCTGCTCCTTGGCGGTCCGGGTGTCGGCGATCAGGGCCTTTTCTTCCTGCCAGCGATCACGCAGGGAGTCACGCTCGACGCTGAGGGCGGCAATCTCCCGGTCGATGGCGGCAAGGCGATCGCCCGAAACCGCATCCGACTCCTTTTTGAGCGCCTGGCGTTCGATGGAGAGCTGGCGGATGCGCCGCTCCAGCTCGTCGAGCTCGGTGGGCATCGAGTCGATCTCGATGCGCAGGTGGCTCGCGGCCTCGTCAATCAGGTCGATGGCCTTGTCGGGAAGGAAGCGATCGGAGATGTAGCGGTTGGAGAGGACCGCGGCGGCCACCAGGGCGCTGTCGGTGATCTTGACGCCATGGTGCACCTCGTAGCGCTCCTTGAGGCCGCGCAGGATGGAGACCGTGTCGGCCACGGAGGGCTCCTTGGCGAGCACGGGCTGGAAGCGGCGCTCCAAGGCGGCATCCTTCTCGATATGCTGGCGGTACTCGTCGAGGGTGGTGGCGCCGACGCAGTGGATCTCGCCGCGGGCCAAGGCGGGCTTCAGGAGGTTGCCCGCATCGACCGAGCCTTCGGCGGCTCCGGCTCCCACGATGGTGTGAAGCTCGTCGATGAAGAGGATGACGGCCCCTTCCGAGTCGGCGACCTCCTTGAGCACGGCCTTCAGGCGGTCCTCGAACTCGCCGCGGAACTTCGCCCCGGCAATGAGGGCGCCCATGTCGAGGGCGGTAACCCGCTTGTCTTTGAGGGTTTCAGGCACGTCCCCGCTCACGATCCGTTGGGCGAGCCCTTCGACGATGGCGGTCTTGCCGACGCCGGGCTCGCCGATCAGGACGGGGTTGTTCTTGGTGCGGCGGGAGAGCACCTGGATGACCCGGCGGATCTCCTCGTCGCGGCCGATCACCGGATCGAGCTTGCCGCGGCGGGCCAGGGCCGTGAGGTCGCGCCCGAAGCGCTCGAGCGCCTGGTACTTGGCCTCGGGCGTGGGGCTGTCAGCGCGATGCGAGCCTCGGATCTTGGTCATGGCCTTCAGGAGGCGATCGCGGGACGCTCCGCGCTCCCGCAGCAACGCTCCCGCCTGATCGCCTCCTTGGGCCGCCGCCAAGAGCAAGTGCTCAGTGGAGACGTAGGAGTCCTTGAGTGCGGAAGCTTCCTCGGCGGCCTTGGTGAGCAGGGCCTGGAAGGAGGGGGTGACAGTGAGCTGCGCACCTTGCACCTTGGGAAGGCGCTTGAACTCGGCTTCGAGGGTGTTTTGCAGGGCGTCCCGCGGGATTTCGAGCCGGGTGAGCAGGGGGACGACGATGCCCTCGTCCTGGGAGATCAGGGCCGCGAGCAGGTGCATGGGATCCACCGCCGGGTTCTGATGGGTCTCAGCGACGGTTTGAGCGTCCTGGATCGCCTCTTGGGCTTTCAAGGTGAAACGGTCGAAACGCACGGCGGCCTCCTTTGACGGGGACGGGCGGAATGGGAGCTCAGGATTATGAGCAACCTACTCCTATAACGTTAGTCTGGTCTTGTCAAGTCTGCGGAGTCCTTCTCGCGGAGAACGGCGCTGCACACGGACTTTCGGGAGGATGGGGCAAGATCGCTTGCAAGCTTTGTAACGATGTGTTAAGCTGTAATGCAACTTAACAATCGGACATCATCCGAACATCATCACCTCGCAACTGGACCCGAACATCGCCCCGAACCCCTTATCGATCCTGGCGTTCCCGTCATGGTCCCGAGGGGAGACCCCGGCAGAGACCCCGAGTAGAGCCTCAAGATTCGGCCCCCCGATTATCCCTTGGCCCAGGGATGCGCGTCGGGGAGCATTATCACGGAGAGTTTCCAGGGAGGGAACAGAGTATGCACGTGAGCTTCTACGTCCCCGAGACGACGACTCCACGGGATCCTTCGACCTCAGGCGTCCTTGGCGTGACGGTGGCCTCCGTCCTAGTTCTGGACCCGCTGCGTGAGGCCGAGATCTTGGCGGGCGCGCCCGGCATGACCCGTCCGGTGCGAGGGATCCTGTCACTGGATCTCCGAGAGGTCGCGCCCTATGCGCGGGCCGGTGAGCTGGTCATCAGCTCCCGCGTCGATTGGACGGCAGAGACCCTCAAGGCCTTGATCCGCTCCGAGGCGGCAGGCCTTTTGATCCTTACCGACGCCGCCTCAGGCGCCTTGAATGGCTCTGGCGGCTTTTCCAAGGACCTCGTCGCCATGGCCGACACGGCCCAGTTCCCGATCCTGCGGGCTCCGTTGCCGAAAGCGCCCGGCGAGTTACTGCAGAGCCTCCAGCAGCTCGCGAGCTCCGAGGGGGCGGCGTCGGCCGGCCTCGTGCTCTCCCATCAACTTACCCAGATCGCCCTCGACGGGGCGGGCCTCGAAGAGATCGTCAAGGTCCTCGCCTCGCGGCTCGATGGACCCGTCCTGGTGGAGGACCGGCAGTTCAACCTGATGGTCGCCTCCAACCCCCAGAGCTTTCAGTCCGAGACCTATGAGCTCGTGGTGGGCTCCAACGGGACCCCCATGGCCATCCTCAAGGTTCTCGAGGACGACGGGACGCTTCGGGCCCTTCGTAACGACAAGAGCCCGGTCATCCTGCCGGCGGGAGAAGGCCATGCCGAAGTCCGCCATATCTTCCCGGTGGTGGTCGGAGGTGAGATCTGCGGCTTCCTCTCGCACGTCGAAACCGGCCGTCCGCTGGGGAGCGAGGGCTCCAGCATCTTGCTGCATGCGACCCATGCGGTCGCCATCGAGTTGCTCAAACAGAAGGGCATCGCCGAGAACGAACAAAAGATGCGGCGCGACTTCTTCCGCGACCTGCTCTTCTCCAACGGCAACATCTCGCCCGAGACTCTTCACCGTCGCGCGACCTACCTGGGCTACCAGCTCTCCAGCTCGTACTGGGTCCTGGTCGTAGAGTACGACGTGGTTCCCAACGAGGAATTGCTCCCCGATGAGGTGAAGCGTCTGGCGAGCACCCTCAATTCCCTGCTGAGCTTCCGTCAGGCCCTGGTGATTACCCAGACCCAGGGGGCCACCATCCTCTATCCGGTCAAGGAGGGGCAGCCGACGCTCGAGAAGGTGCAGCACCTGGCCGAGACCATCCGCCAGAAGGTCTCGGGCACCACCGAAGGCTGGACCGTCTCCATCGGCGTGGGCATGCTCTACCCCGATCTGCTTTCGATTCCGCGGGCCTATCGCGAGGCGCAGCATGCGGTCAAGATCGGCCGGGCCCTCGGCGGCACCCACTCCATCACCTCCTTCTCGGAGCTGGGCATCTACCGGATGTTGCTGCAGTTCGCCGAGAGCCGAAACCCCAACGAGTTCTTCTGCGAGGCGCTCGAGCGGCTTCTCGAGTACGATCAGCAGGCCGACAAGGAGCTCGTGAAGACCCTCCGGGCCTTCCTGGAGTGTAACGGCAATCTGACCGAGACCTCGGATCGCCTCTTCATTCACCGCAACACGCTGAAGTACCGCCTCGAGCGGATCCGCGACATCACCCAGATCGACCTCGACGATTCCGAGAACCGCCTCATGCTGCACCTGGGCCTCAAGATGAACCAGATCGTCGCTACGCTGAAGTAAGACTCGCTGCGCCCAGTCCTGCCGGTTTCCCGACCTGCCGGAAACCCGGCGGGCCGAGAAACCGGCCATGCGAATCGGCCCCCAGGACAATCCTGGGGGGCCGATTTTGGGATCCGGGGGCTACCCATGTCACTCACCCCCTCCGTTGGCCGCCGTGGGCGGCTTGGAGGAAGCGTTGATTTAGACGCTCTTGCCGATCATCACCGCGGCCAGCATCACCACCAGCGCGAGGCCGAAGCCCACGACGGGGCTGAAGCGGCCCAGCTTGGCGAGGAAGGGCGGGTTCTTGGCGGCCATGTGGGCCACACCCGCGGCAAGCACGCCCATGGCGGCATGAATGTAGATCTGGCTGGGGAAGGCGCGGCCCGCCGCCATCAGCACGCCGTAAAGCACGAGGCCGAGGGCGACCTGGATGTCGATGAGGACCGCCAGGATCCGGCCGACGACGGGGCGCTCGTTCTCCGCCTTCCAGGTGGCTGCCAGATAGATGATGCCCAGCACGATCAACAGCGTGAGGATACGCTCGCCGAACATGCTGTGCAACTTGAACAAGACGACGTCCATAAGTTAGATGCTCCTTGTTGCGGCGTCCGTTGCGTCGGGTTCGCGAGCGGGGGCCCACGGTTTGACTCAACCGCCGCGGGCGTTTGAGGTGGAAGAGCTAGGCATCGGGCCTATCGCTACCATTATAGCCGCAAGGGCAAGCCCATGGCGTCTCGAACTTGCGTGAGGACGCGTATGGCGATCGCCCGGGCCTGCTCGGAGCCTTCCTGGAGGACCCGATCCACCGCTTCGGCATCTTGCTCCCACTGCCTCCGGCGTTCCCGGATGGGCGCGAGGAGGTCGTCCAGCACCTCGAAGAGCCGCTCCTTGACGGCCACGTCTCCGATGCCTCCGGCCTGGTAGCGCGCCTTGAGCTCCGAGAGCCCGCTGCGGTCCAGATCGAAGGCATCCAGGTACTCGAAGACCACGTTGCCTTCCAGGTGACCGGGATCGCTGGCCTTGAGTCGCGTGGGGTCGGTGTAGATTTGGCGGACCTTCTTGCGCAGGGCATCGGGAGGATCCGAGAGGAAGATGGCGTTGCCGAGGGACTTGCTCATCTTGTCTTTGCCGTAGATGCCGGAGAGGCGGGGCACTTCGCCGACGAGGGCGCGGGGTTCGATGAGGACCTCCCCGTAGAGCGTGTTGAATCGGCGGACGATCCGGCGGGCTTCCTCGATATGCGGCACCTGATCGGCCCCCACCGGAACCAGTACGCCTCCAAGGCCCACGATATCGGCCGCTTGGCTCACGGGATAGCCCAGGAAGCCGTAGGTGAGGTGTTCTTCGTCGATGCCGAGGGAGGCACGTTCGGCCTTGATGGTGGGATTGCGGTAGAGGTGGCCGACGGTGACGAGCAGGCCGAAGATGGCGGCGAGTTCGGCGAGTTCGGGAAGCAGGGATTGGAGGGCGAGGGTGGTGCGTGCGGGGTCGAGGCCGATGGCCAGGTAGTCGAGCGTGACGTCGCGGATGGCGTTGCGGACTTCCTCGGGGCGTTCGGCGTGGGTGGTGAGGGCTTGCAGGTCGGCGACCAGCACGGTCATGGGGTGGGTCTCCTGCAGGTCGAGTCTGCGGCGGAGGGAGCCCACGAAGTGGCCGAGGTGGAGCTTGCCGGTCGGGCGATCGCCCGTCATCACGCGCTCGGGCATGCTCCGAGGGTAACGGGCGCGCGAGGGGGCTGCAAGCGTCGAACGAGCCTTCCACCGGTTTTCAAAGGTGGCGTAAGGCGCGTTCGAGGTTAGGGCATCTCGGCTTTGATGAGGTAGGAGGGGCCCTTCTCGGGAAGCGGGATGACCAGACGATCGAAGTCGTTGGGAAGGACGACCCGGTCGAAGACGCCGCGGGCCTCGTGAAGGATCTCGCGCGGGTGGTGGCGGAAGCTGGTATGGGTCAGGGCGAGCAGCTTCACGTCCGCGGCCTTGCCGACTCCGGCGGCCTCGGCCCCCGTGGAGTGCATGGTATGTTCGGCGCGTTCTTGGGCTTCCCCGGTGAACGTGGCGTCATGCACCAGGAGGTCCGCGCCTTGCGAGGCGGCGATCACGCTGGCACAGGGCCGGGTATCCCCGGTGAAGACGAGCTTGCGGCTCCCGCGGGTCTCACCCATGACGTCTTCGGGGCGCACCATCCGCTCCCCGATGGCGATCGCCTCGCCGCGTTGCAGCTTTCCGAAGTCCGGCCCCGGCGTGATACCGAGTTCGATGGCCTTTGCGGGGTCGAAGCGCCCGGGACGCGGGTCCTCCACGAGCATGTAGCCCAGGGAGTTGATCTTGTGGTGGGTTTGGATGCCGACGATCCGGTAGTCTTCGAAGGGGATTTCGCCGTTGGGCGCGAGTTCGTGCCAGGAGACGGCGTAGTCGACCTTGCCGATGAGGCGCTTGAGCACGTCGAGGAAGTCGAGAAGGCCCTTGGGGCCGTAGATCGCGACCGGGTCGGTGCGGCCCCAGAGTTGCCAGGTCTTCATCATCCCGGGGACGCCCAGGTAGTGATCGGCGTGGAGGTGGGTGAGGAGGATATGCGAGATCTGGTTGATCCCGATGCCGATGCGGATGAGCTGGCGTTGGGTTCCCTCTCCGCAATCAACCAGGAAGCGATCGCCGCCACGCTGGACGAGCGTGGCTGAGAGCGCGCGTTGGGGCGTCGGCACAGAGCCGGCGGTTCCGAGAAAGTGCACCGATAGTTCCATTCGACCAGTTTAACACAGATCGCGTCCCCTGGTTGCCTGGAGATCCGCATCGCCTCAGGCTCTGCGTGGCGCCATGCCAACCGGGAAAGGATGGGTGACTCCGGGTTTTTGATCGTTTAATGTGAAACTAGTTACGAAACTGGGTACTAAGCAAGCAGAGGCTTCATGAAAGGAGGCGGGAGGATGGAGGCGTTGAATTCGGCAGGCCAGGAGGGTTTGGCTCCGGAGGGTTCGTGGTCGGCGAAGCCATGGTGGTACCGGATTTCGGTCATGATGGGGACCGGGGTCACCCGCTGGATCGGGAATCCCTAATGGATTACGTGGCGTATCTGGGGCTGCTCGCGACGGGGACCCGCCTCAAGCGCCTGAGCGAAACCTATATGGTCGAAGCCCAGCGCATTTACAAAGCGGCTGGGCTTCGCTTTGAGCCCAAGTGGTTCGTCCTCTTTTCGCTGGTCAGCGAGCATCCGGGAGTCTCGATCGGGGAGGCGGCGACCGAACTGGGACTTTCGCACGTGGCCGTCGGCAAGCTGGCCCGGGAGCTGGCGGCCGAGGGGGTTGTGGAGATCCTCCGCGGCGAAACGGATCGACGACGGAGCGATCTGATGCTCACCGATGCGGGGCGCGAGCTGCTCGCCAAGCTTCGGCCGATCTGGCTGCTCATCGAGGAGGCGTGTCAGCAGGCCTCGGACCGGACGGGCTGTGGCAGCCTGCGCTTCCTCTCGGAGCATGAGGCGGCCCTCCAGGAGCATGCGATTTCCGATCACGTGATTGCCAGGCTGCGTGCCCCTCGCGAGGGGGAAGTCGCCCTTCTCGATTACGCGCCGCGGTACCGCGAGGACTTCGCCCGCCTCAACCTCGAATGGATCTCGCGCCACTTCACCCTCGAGGAAGCCGACCGGAAGGTCTTCGCGGATCCGGAAGGCACGATCCTGAAAGCGGGCGGGGCCATCCTCTTCGCCCGCCTGGACGGGCGCATCGTCGGCACGTGTGGCCTCAAGCGCCTCAGCTCCCGCACGGTCGAGCTGGTGAAGATGGCCGTCTCCGAGGAGGTGCAGGGCCATGGAATCGGGAAGCGTCTGCTCGATGCGGCGATCGCCAAGGCCCGAGCGATGGGGTTCGATACCCTCTACCTCGAAACGAACGACCGACTCGAACGGGCCGTGGCGCTGTATCGCCAGCGCGGGTTCCGCGAAGTTCCACCGGCCGTGCCGTCCGCCTACGCGCGCGTCAACCTTTTCATGGAGCTCACGCTTTAAACCCCCCTACGTCAAAGGGCTGCCCCTCAATCGAGGGGCAGCCCTTTGACGTAGGGTTTAGGCCTTGACCGGCGCTCCGCCGTACATGGCCTCGATTTGAGAGGCGTAGTTGGCGAGGATCACCCGGCGCTTGTATTTGAGGGTCGGGGTGAGTTCGTCCTTGTCCTGGCTGAGCTCCTCGCGAAGCAGGACGAATTCCTTGATCTGCTCGAAGCGGGCGTAATCGGTGGTGAGCCGGTCGATCTCCGAGCGGAAGAGCTCCTTGACCTTGGCATCGGCGATCCAGTCGCTGGGGTTGCCGGCGATACCGTGCTCCTTGGCAAAACGGCCGAGCGATTCGAAGTTGGGGCAGATCAGCGCCGTCACGTAGTTGCGGTTGTCTCCGACGAGCACCGCCTGCGCGATGACGGAGCTGGTGATCAGCGAGTTCTCGATCGGGGCCGGAGCCACGTTCTTGCCGTTCGAGAGGACCAGGATCTCCTTCTTGCGATCGGTGATGGCAAGGAAGCCGTCGGAGTCGATCTTCCCGATATCGCCCGTATGCAGCCAGCCATCGGCGTCGATCGTCTCCTGGGTGGCCTGCGGGTTGTTGTAGTAGCCGAGCATGATGTTCGGGCCGCGGGCGAGGATCTCACCGTCCTCGGCGATCCGGACCTCGACCTGGGGGATGGTCAGGCCGACCGTCCCGATCTTGTTGAACTTCGGCTGGTTGCAGGAGATGACCGGCGAGGTCTCGGTAAGGCCGTAGCCCTCGAGGATGGTGATGCCGATGATCTTGAAGAAGAGGCCGACTTCCTTGGACAGCGGAGCGCCGCCGGAGATGCAGAACTTGAGGCGGCCGCCGGTGCGGGCGCGGACCTTCGAGAAGACCAGGCGGTCAGCCAGCTTGTACTCGAGACCCAGCATGGGACCCGGCTCCTTGCCCTGGGCTTTCAGGGCGTGGAACTCGCCGCCGACGCGCAGCCCCCACTCGAAGAGGGCCTTCTTGACGCCGCCCGTCTCGGCCATGGTGTCGATCACGCGAGCACGGATCTTCTCGAAGAGGCGCGGTACGGAGACCAGGAAGGTCGGGGTGACTTCGGTGAGGTTCTGGGCCACCGTGTCGATGCTCTCGGCATAGTTGATGTGGGCGCCCCGGAAGAGGAAGACGTAGTAGGCGACGCGCTCGAGCACGTGCGAAAGGGGCAGGAACGAGAGGCAGGAGTCCTCGGTCTGGATGTCGACGAGGTCCGCGACGGTGGTGGCGTTGGAGGCGAAGTTCTTGTGGGAGAGCATGACCCCCTTGGGGTTGCCCGTGGTCCCGGAGGTGTAGATGATCGACGAGAGCGTGTCGGGGCGGATGGCCTCGCGGCGCTGCCTAAGCTCGGCCTCATGGGGGGTGAGGCGGTCTTCGCCGAGGGCGAGCAACTCGTCCAGGGAGCGGGCGCCTTCGAAGGAGCCCGCGGTTTCCTTGCTGTCGAAGTGCACGAGCAGTTCGAGCGAGGGAACTTCGGCAGCGGCTTCCTTGAGCTTGGCGAGCTGGGCCGAGGTGGAGGCGAAGGCCACCTTGGCTTGGCAGTCGTTGAGGATGAAGGCGAGCTGCTTGGCGGTGAGGGTCGGATAGATGGGTACGTTGACCGCGCCGGTCATGAGGATGGCCAGGTCCGTCCAGACCCATTCGGGGCGGTTTTCGCTCAGGAGGGCGACGCGCTCACCAGGCTGGATTCCCAGCTCCACCAGGGCCGCCGACAGGGAACGAACCTTATGGTCGACCTGCGCCCACGTCCAGCTTTTCCAGGTGCCGTTGATCTTGGCCGTTTGGGCCTTGCGGGAGCCATGGCGCTCCATGGTCTGGGCGTAGATGGCGACGATCGTCTCGAGCATGGGCCCTCCTCCTAAGCATCTGTCCTTACGTCAGGCCAGCGTCGCGGACCGTATCGTCAGCCGCCGGCGCTGTCGTCAACCGGGGGCGCTTCGCGAGCCGCGGGCGCATTCGGTTGACATGGCAACCCCCTAGGGGGTCATTGAACTTCATTATAGCCTTAGGCCCGACGCCCTGGCCAGCAACGCGCCCCGCAGGGGGCGGAGGCACCTGCTGATCCCCGAAGCTCCGGGTGGGGCCTGGCCTCATGGGGAGCATACCCCTCTAAGGGGCCTAAAGAAACGGGTTTCCCCGGGACGAGGGGGGAGAAATGCGCGGGGGGACGGGTTTCCCCGTCCCCCCGCACGCGGTAAGGGCTATTCCGTGACGAGATCCAGCATCACTTGCTCCTGCCGCTTGGCGGCAGCAGCCTTGAGGACCGTCCGGATCGCTTGGATCGTCCGGCCCTGCTTTCCGATGACCTTCCCCACGTCGGAAGGGTCGACCTGGACCAAGATCCGGGTGCGATCGCCCTCATCGGAACGCGTGATTACCAGGGCCTCGGGGTGCGAGACCAAGGCCTTCAGAATGGTTTCTGCAACGGCCTGCATGGAACCCTCTTACTTCGACGCCTCGGCAGCGCCGGCGCGACGGAGCAGCTCGCGAACGGTGTCGCTAGGCTGGGCGCCGTTTGCGATCCACTTCTGAGCCGCTTCCACGTTGATGCGGATCTCGGCGGGCTGCTTCTTGGGATCGTAGAAACCGATCTCCTCGATGGGGGCGCCATCGCGCCGATCCCGACCGTCGATCACGACCACCCGGTACTTGGGGGCCTTCTTCTGACCGAACCGCTTCAAACGAATCTTAACCATTCTGATTTCACCTCCTTTGAGGGGGACTACTTCTTTTTCTTGGGGGGGAAGGGGCCTCCGGCCCCGGGGCCACGGCCCCCCATGCCGCCACCGAGCCCAGGAAGGCCCGGAAAGCCGCCTCCGAAGGGATTCCCCTGCGGTTGGTTCCGCATCGACTTGGGCATCCGCTTCATCATGTTCTTCTGGAAGCCCGAGAGCTCCTTGAACATCTTGCGCATGTTCTGGAAGTCCTTGAGCATCTTGTTGACTTCCTCGACCGAGGTTCCCGAACCCTTGGCGATACGCCGCTTACGCGACATGTCGAGCATCTCGGGACGCCGGCGCTCCTTGACCGTCATCGAGTTGATGATGGTCTCGATCTTCTTGAGGTGCTTCTGCCCCTCCTGGATCTGGTCCTTCTCGAGCTTCACTCCCAGCATGTTGCCGATGGGGAGCATCGTCAGGATCTGTTCTAGCGATCCAATCTTGTTGACTTGCTTCATCTGGTTGAGGAAGTCTTCGAGGTTGAACTCGGCCTTGAGCAGCTTTTGCTCCATGGCCTTGGCCTCGTTCTCATCGATGACTTCCTGCGCCTTCTCGATCAGCGAGAGGACGTCGCCCATCCCGAGGATGCGGGTGGCGATCCGATCCGGATGGAAAGGTTCGAGCGCGTCCAGCTTCTCGCCGGTGGCCGCGAACTTGATGGGGCGCCCGGTGATCGACTTGACCGAAAGCGCCGCGCCGCCGCGGGTGTCACCGTCGAGCTTGGTCAGGACCACGCCCGTGATGTTGAGAAGCTCGTGGAAGCTCTTGGCAATTTGGACGGCATCCTGACCGGTCATGGCGTCGACCACCAGGAGGATCTCCTGCGGCGCCAAGGTCTCCTTGAGGCGGCGGATCTCGTCCATCATCTCGGTATCGACGTGCAGACGGCCGGCGGTGTCGACGATCAGGTAGTTGCGGCCGTCGCGCTTGGCCTCTTCGACGGCGTGGAGCGCGATGCTCACCGGATCGGTATTGCCTTCCTCGGCGTAGACGGGAACGTCGATCTGCTTGCCCAGTACCTGGAGCTGCTTGATGGCGGCGGGACGGTAGACGTCGCAGGCGGCCAGCAAGGGGCGCATGCCCTGCTTGCGGATGGTGAGGGCCAGCTTGGCGGAGGTGGTGGTCTTACCGGAGCCCTGCAGACCGGCCATCAGGATGACCGTGAGGCCGTTGGGGTTGCGTTCCAGGGGCGAGCGCTCGCCGCCCAGGAGCTCGACCAGCTCGTCGTTGACGATCTTGATGAACTGCTGACCGGGGTTGAGGCCCTGCATGACTTCGACGCCCATGGCCTTCTCTTTGACCTTGGCGACGAAGTCCTTGACCACGGCCAAGGAGACGTCGGCTTCCAGGAGGGCACGCCGAACTTCGCGCAGGGCCTCGGAGATGTTCTCCTCGGTGATCTTGCCCTGCCCGCGCAGCCGCTTGAAAACGTCCTGGAGTTTGTCGCTGAGTGACTCGAACATGCAGCCTTCTGGGATTCCCGACGGATGGACCGGAATCCGCCTCGCGTAACCAGACGAACGGATCCTGGGCGAAATGCAGGCCCATCGAAGCCTGAACGTGACTTAGCCCAGACTTAACATCTTAGGCGAGATCAGGACGGGAGTCAATCGAGATCCCCGAGCCCTCCCCAGCCCGAATCGGGGCTGCGGGGCCGGCTCTGGGAGATCGCGTCCTTGTAGGCGAAGGCGAGGAAACCCTTTGAGACCTTCGCGGTCACGTGAAGGGCGTTCGCGGTGAGGGTGTTGAGCGTATCCCACCCGGCGGGCGGCTTGGGAGGATCCAGGAGGCGGGCGTCGATCGGGACGATCGTGTCCGTCCGCTTCACGCGGGCCGGCCAGTAGCGCTCGCTGGCTTCCAGGATCTGGTCGGCATGCTTGTTGGAGTAGGCGGCCAGCGCTTTGGAGGCTTCCTTGGCGCTGCGAATGGGGCCGGCATCCGCATCCCGGATGGCCGAGACCCAGTTGCCCGAGCCCGAACGCTGCTGCTTGGCGAGGCGATCGGTCACCCAGGCCTCGTAATAGTGATGGTAGTTGCTCGCCAGGTGGGTCACCTTCGCGGGGCTGAAGCCCGCCTGGGGAAGCTGGCGCATCCGGAAGGGGCGGGTGTGAAGCGGTTGCCCCATGTCTTCGAGGTAGTGAAGCGAGCGCGCCAGGAAGCGGAAGCCCCAGTACTGGTCGCCCTTGCCGAAGGCCAACTTCGACATGCGATAGAAGTGCTCGGCGCGTCCGTGGGCGTCTCCGACCCTCAGGACGCCTCCGAGGTAGTAGTAGCGCTGGTGCCGGAATCCCTTGCTGCCGCCGGCCAAGCCTTGTAGCGGGGAAAGGCTGAGGCCGTCGTCCATGCCCCAGTCGGGCTCGTCCACGTAGCGCAGCAGGATCTCGCGGGCCGTCGTCCGCTCGCCGACCAGTCGGTCGATGTAGATGGGCTGGTAGCCCGGCGTGTAGGAGGTCTTGTCGACTTCCGCGTAGCGGTAAGGGGTGACCTCGATCTGCCGGAACTCCGGGCTGGACAGCCAGGGCACGTCGCCGAGGATCTCGCGGGTCAGCGCGCGATGATCTCCCCAGGCATGCGCCGGCGAGGCGGACATGCCGATCAGGATGGCGCTTAATGCGGCAAGAGTCAGGGTTTTGGCGGTGTTGGGGTTCATGGCCCTACTCTTATACCACAACTTGCTCGGTTTAAGCGGAGGGGTTAAGCCACAGGCGTTGCGGGTAAGGATCCGATAATCCCCTCCCTTGGCAAGGGGGTGCAAAGTTGGTAGGAGGGCCCGCATGACGCAGCGTATTCAGAGCTTCGCGACCGGATCGGTCTACCCCGCTGCGAAACCCCCGGCCGAGGCGCCGGAGTCCCCGGTTCCTCCCCGCGCGGCCGCCACGGATGCAGATGCGTACGTGACGAGCGGAACGACCCCGCCACGGGCCGCCTCTCCCTCGGCCGCTTTGCAGTACCTGCGCGGCGAGTTCGATCGGGCTCTTAAAGGGCGATCGCTCACCTCCGGCGCCAAGGAGGTCAACGTCTTCGACCTCAACGCCTACCTCGCCCATACCGACTCGGCGAACGACCTTCACGTCACGGGCCGCGAGGTCGCCCTGCGGGAGGCCATCACGCAACAGGTGGAGCGGACCGGCAAGAAATTGCAGCCGGGCGACGTCCTGGCCTTGTCACTCGACCTCAATGACGGGAACGTGGCCAAGTCCCTGATCACGGCCCATAACACCCTGCGCGCGCTGTCGCGCGGAGACGACATGGCCACGGGCGTCGAGGAGCAGGATCTGGAGTTCTTCCATGATTACCTGGATACGCGCTTCCGCACCGAGGCCACGACCCGCAAGACGGATCTCTCGGACGAGTGGTATCACCTCTTCGGGATGGCCGCCCTCGGCTTCGTCAGCCAGCAGAAGGGGTTCTGGGCGCTGCGTCAGGATTCCTTGGCCGCGACGAACGCCTCGCTTTGGTCGGCCGCGCCGATCTGGGCCGGAAGCGTTCTGAACACCTTGGCGAAGCTGCCGGGCGGCATGGACACCCTGACGGATTGGGTGGCGAACCGCTACGGTATGGCCAAGACGGACGGGGCTGCGCTCTTCGATGCGTTGGGCGAGCAGGTGGTTTTCGGCGTGCTCATGAACGGCATGGACGGCGGCTGGAACGATGCCCTCAAGGGCGCGCTGGACCGCATCAAGCCGGGCGGAAAGAGCATCGGCGAGGACTGGGGCGAGGTGCTCGACCAGCTCAGCCGAGGCTGGAAGCGGGGGGCGTCGGCCTACGAGGCCGATGAGTTCAAGGCGGAGCTGTATGGAGCCGACCTGGGCCGTCACCTGGCCAAAAAGTTCTAACTGCCTGGGGCCGGGGCGCTCGCGGCCAACCTCCAGACCTGATAGAATCGGCGAGACCTGCCTGCGACCCGGCGGGAACTTTTGGATGCGAGATCCGTCCAAGTCACTAGAGCGGAGGATGCGGTCCCAGTGGCCGACGAGCGCCAACTCATCGAACGTTACCAGCAAGGCGATCAAACGGCTGCGGAGGCGATCTTTCGCCTCTACCATCCGGCGATCCATAACCTGGCTTATCGAATGCTGGGCGGATCTCCGGAGGTCGAAGATTGCGTGCAGGAGGTGTTCCTTAGGGCTTTCCGGGGCTTGAAGGGCTTCCGGGGCGAGGCGTCGCTCAAAACCTGGATCTATCGGATCGCGACCAATACCTGCCTCAACTACCTCGATAAGGCGAAGCGCCGGGGACCGGTGGACTCGCTGGACGCCGAGGTTTTCGAGGAAGGGTTCGCCACGCTGGGGGATACCCTGGCGAGCGAGGAGCGTAGCCCGGAAGAGCAGGTGATGGGCGTCGAACTCGAGGAGGCCATCCAGGTGGCCTTGGATAAGCTCGCGCCGGAATTTCGAACGGCTCTGGTGCTTCGCGACGTGGAAGGCATGTCCTACGAGGAGGTTGCCAGCGTCACCGGAGCGGCACTGGGCACGGTCAAGAGCCGGATTGCCCGCGCGCGGACCCAAGCCGTGCGCTGGCTCAAGGATTATCTCAAATAGCGCGTCTCATGACGCTTTTCCTTCGGATCGTCCCGGGCGGCCCCCCGAAGGAAAAGCCGATGCGCGGAGGTCGGGGTCAAAAGGAGGAACCCATGCCCCAAAACTGCGAGGAGTGCCGATCCCAGCTTTCGGCTTATGCCGACGGCGCCCTGAGCATGGACGAGAACCGCGCGGTTCACGCCCATCTGATCGGTTGCGCTCGCTGCGCCGAGGAGCTCGCGGACCTCATGGCCGTGATCCACGTGATTGCGGCTCTGCCGCCCGTTCCACCCCGGGAGGATCCGTGGGCGGCCGTCTGCTTCCGCTTGCGGCGCGAAGGGCTGGTCCGCAGTCGCTACATGCCGCGGGCCCGCTGGGTGGCGGCGGCCGTGGTCGGCGGTGGGGCGATCGCCCTCAGCTGGAACTTGCTCTTCCCCCCGACCCCGTCCCAGATGGCGGATCTCGACAGCTACTGGCGTGAGCACGCCTCCTTCTCGCTGGAGTCCGAACCGGTCCACATGGGAGCCCCCGCCGTTCACGCCATCGAGGCCACGTACCAGCTCCAGGGAGATCTGCCGTGAGACCCTTGCTCCTGGGCGCGTTCATGGCCGGCACGCTGAGCTGGCCGGCCTTCGCCGTCTCGCCGAGCATGGAGGCCCTCGTGCGCTCCAGCAACGTCCCCTTCCAAGGCACGCTGGTCATCAACGGCCAGACGGTCGTCAAGGTCGTGCATGGGGCCGGTGACCGCCGCCGCCAGGAGATCCTCGCTCCCATGCGGATGAAGGGAGATCTCATCGTCGACAACGGCAAGACCCTCTGGCATTTCTCGCCCCGGACCCAGAAGGTCGACCTCTCCCCCACGCGCCAGTGGGGGGATCGGGTGGCCGATCGCATCCGCCTCCTGACCCAGAATTACCGCATGAACGTCCTGGGTCGCGAGAAGGTGGCGGGAAGGGCGGTACACGTCGTCGAGCTCCTGCCGACCCATGGCAGCCGGAGCTCCCAGCGCCTCTGGCTGGACCAGATGCATGCGGTCCCGTTGCGCCTCGAACGTCTCAGCCCCCAGGGCAAGCTGCTCGAGCGGACGGAGTTCCGAGATATCGACTTCCTCGATCAGGTGGATCCGGAGCTCTTCCTCCTGGAGCTGCCTCAGAACGTCGCGGTGACCACCAGCGTCCGCTTGCTCGCCGCAGGCCGCACCCTCGGCGATCTCGGGGACCAGGTCCCTTTCGCCGTCAAGCTTCCTTCCTACCTGCCGCGCGGCTTCGAGGGCATGGATGTCCAGCTCTTCGAGTCCAAGGGGGTCAAGTCTCTCCACTGGAGGCTTTCCGACGGCCTGACGACACTTTCGCTCTTCATGACGGGTAAGGACCACCAGCCGGTGATGCCCTCCTCCCGCACGATCGACCTGGCTCCGAAGCAGAAGGCTCACCTCCTGGAGCATCCAGGACGCAGAACCCTTTGCTGGACGGCCGATCGCGTCTCCTACGCCATGGTCGGCGACCTCAACGAGGACGAGCTCCTCAAGATCGCCCGCTCCACCGTTTTGGACGACTGACCTCTCTCCATTCGCCAAGCCGCAATCGGGAACCTTTTGCCCGCTCCTGCCGTCCAACCATGTGTGGGAACCGGGACCGTCCCCCCGGTCCTGGTTCCCCACCGGAAGGAGGAAAGCATCCATGAAACGGCAATCCCAACCATCCACTCCCGCCCTCGTGGAGTTCTGGCTCGTCGACGGCAAAAAGGCGGAACCGGGCGTCAGCTTCGCGTTCGATGCCGACGTCTCGCCACTTCCCCGCCCGTCCCGCAAACCTTTTCGACTGAGCGTTCTTTCGCGCAGGCGGCGCCTGTCGCAGACGCTGAAGCGCATGTCATAATAGTCAAAGCCACGTTCACACCCCCTCTCTCAGCGGCGTCTCGGACGCCTGAAAGGAGCGAATCATGCGCCAGCGCTTTGTCCCTGCCTTGTTGAGCCTCTCACTCGGCATCGGGGGCGGTGTCCTGGGCGCAGGAGCCGTGATGTGGTCCAAAGCGGAGGCCAAAGCCCCTGCGTTTGCCGCATCTCAGACCCCTCAAGTCCAGGCTCGGGCCGTCTCTGCCCAGGGAGAAGTCATCGCGGACCTCGTCGAGAAGGTCGGACCGGCGGTCGTCAACATCGACACCGTGAGCCGCCGCACCGTGGTCCAGCAGCCCATGCATCCCTTCTTCGGCTTCGATCCGTTCTTCGGCGACCCCCGTGCCTCGCGCCCCCAGACCCGCACTTATGAGCAAAAGGGCGTGGGCTCCGGTTTCATCATCGATTCCAAGGGCTTGGTCGTGACCAACGACCACGTCGTGAGCAAGGCCAACGAGCTCACGGTCACCCTTCCGGACGGCCGGAAATTCAAGGGCAAGGTCATTGGCCGCGATGCCGCCTCCGATCTCGCCCTGGTCAAGATCGACGGCAAGGACCTCCCCTCCCTCAAGCTGGCTCACCCCGACTCCATCCGGGTCGGCCAGTGGGTGGTCGCCATCGGCAGCCCCCTGGGCCTCAAGTACTCGGTGACGGCGGGTATCCTCAGCGCGGTCAACCGCGACGGCATCAAGAACCGCGTGGGCTTCCTGCAGACCGACGCGCCCATCAACCCCGGCAACTCCGGAGGACCTCTCATGAACCTCCAGGGCGAGGTGATCGGCGTCAATACCGCCATCATCCAGCATGCCCAGGGCATTGGCTTCGCCGTGCCGGTGGACACCGTGAGCCGGGTGGTTCCTCAGCTCGAGGCCAAGGGCCGGGTGGAGCGCGCGTGGATCGGAGTCGGCCTGGCCGATCTTCCCGACGATCGCAGCCGGATGTTCTATCCGGCCGAGTACGGGGCCTTGATCGGGCGCGTGGAGCCCAAGAGCCCAGCCGACAAGGCTGGACTCGTGGAAGGCGACGTGATCTTGGCTCTGGACGGCCAGAAGATCGAGGACTCGTCCTCGCTCATGCGGGCCGTCAGCGCCATGAACATCGGTGAGAAGGCCAAGCTCACGGTCAACCGCCGGGGCCAAACCAAGGAACTCACTCTCACCCTGGGCAAGATGCCGGAGCAACTCCAGCAAGCGTCCGAACAAGCCGAAGAGTCGGAGGATCGTTGACCCCCCGATCTCGCCTCGGCGCCCTTCTCGCCCTCGTTCCCCTCTCAATCGCATCGATGGGGCCCGCGTACGCGGGCCCCATCGATGATGCTGACCTCTTCCTGCTGCGGGAAGCCAACGACCGCTACAACTCCACGGCAGACTCGATCAACGGCATCCTGTCCAACGAGTTCCTCGCGGTCGGATTGCCGTGGGTCGGAGTGTTAACCCTCGGGAGCGGCAATTACCGCGTCCCCATCCGGCTTCTTGAAACTCAGGTCCTGGCCATCGGCATGTCCGAAGGGCTGAAACTGGCTTTCAAGCGGGAGCGCCCTTACACGACCCATTCGGATGTCCGGACGCCCAACGGGACGGAAACCTCCTTCTCCCTCCCGTCCAGTCACGCGGCGCTGGCGTTCGCCGGGGCTACCGTCCTCTCGGACGCCTATCCCCAGTGGACCTGGCCCGCCTACGGCTGGGCCACCTTGGTCGCTGTTTCGCGCATCTACAACGGAGTTCACTATCCGACCGACGTCCTGGCCGGCGCCCTGGTCGGCTATGGCGCGGCCCGCCTCTCCAAGGCGATCTTCGGTGCCTCCGAGGAGGCATGGGGACCGTCTCTCTCGTCAACGGGCATTCAGCCCGCCTTGAGCCTCGACGGTCCCGCCCTCAGCTGGTCGACCCGATTCTGAGGATTAGCGCCCACGGCTCTAAGGCACGGTGATCGTGACGCTCCGGGTCGCCGGGGCGTCGTCGTTCTCCATGTGGATTTCAAGCACGTCGACCGCCAGGTCGGGGCCATTGGCATCCGCAGGGCGCGCCTTCAGTTTGATCTGGTAGCTGGCATAGGCCTCCAGGTTGCTCACGGTCACGACATGCGGGATGTCGGCGCGCGGCAGGGAGACCGGAATTCCCTGGGCATAGGGAAGGTCGTTCCAGACCCGGAAGACGGACACCTCGACGTGGTGGACCTTCTCGCCCGGGTCCATGAGTTGGAGGTCGAGAGGCAAGCGCCCGTAGAAGGGAGCAGCCTTCAAGCGAAGCGGAAGCACGGTGGGGAGCTGCGGGCGGTCGTCCGCTTCGACCTCGACCCAGATTCCCGAGGAATCAGGGTCGGAGATCAGCTCCCCGGCGAGCGTGTAGGCATTGGCGACAATTCGGTAGCTCTGATGGGGGCGGAGGCCGCTGAGGGCGATCGCCCGCCTCAGTTCCAGCGCCGCGCCGCTCATCTCGACTTTGAGGATTTCCGGGGCGTCGGCATCCGTCGGCTCTCCGCTCACTTTCGAGAGGGGGCGGAGCTCATGCGTCTCCGTGTACAGGTAGGGCACGATCTCGACGCGATGGATTTCCGAGGCTTGGGTTTCGGGGACGATGGCTTGAAGCCCCTGAGGGCCGGTCAGTATCGGCTTGAGCATGAGGGTGGCGCGCGCGTCCGCGGCCGGGGCGCGGACGAGGCTGGGGCGCATCTCGCAGCCCGCCGACCCGAGCGTGACGACCAATAGGAGGCCGATCCAAGTGATGTTGCGCTTCATGGCGAGTCCTCTCATCGGCGTGCAAGCTAAGGCATGAGGAGCTGCTTGAGGGCCATCCCGTTGGGAGGGCTCATGCTCGACGAGCTGGTGGGAGTCCTCAATTCCTTGACGCGGCCGAGTCCCTTGACCATCCAGATGGTGCTTTCCTCCAGGCTGTCACGCTGGACCAGCTTGACGGCCTCGGGATAAGTGCCCAGCGGCACGGTGACGGGCTCCGTGCCCACGCGAACGTACGTCCCGCCTCTCGTCTCGGGGTACCCGTGGTACTCCCTCATGTCGCTCGGCATGGTCCCGCCGCTGGGGGGCATTCCCTCGGCGCCCATCTCGTATCGGTAGGTGACGGAGTTGCCCAGGACCGAGAGGACCTCGAGGGTCGTCGTTGACGTCATGGTCTGGCCTTGATAGGTGTGCCAGCCCTCGTAGACCAGCTTCATCCCGGCCACGGGAGTGGGCGAGTACTCTGCCCAGAAGGGGTCGTTGGGCGGGACGAAATCGGTGAGGGGCCCGAGCTGGATGTCGACGCCGCGGTTGGTCGCGTATCCCCCCGGCATGACGACGATGCCCGATGCCGTGGCCATGCCGTTGAAGAGCACATCGGCGAGCCTCACCTTGAGGGAGGCGGAGATGGGGCGGTCGTCTTGGGTCAAGGTGACGTCCGTGTACGAGTCGGCGCCTACCGTGCTGATGAGGTGCTGCGGATCCTCGCCCGGCGCCTTGTACGCATAGGCGCGAATGCGATAGGTCATTCCCGGCAAGAGGGCCTTGAACGTGACGGGGGCGCCAAGCTCTGCTGCGGAAATGGCCTGGGCGACCGGCTTGTCATCCGTCCCCAGGACGGGCGTCTCCGTGCCGCCTTCCAGCCGGAAGAGCTTGAGCATGAGATGGTCGAGGTCCTCGGGGGTGTAGGCCTTGACGATCGCCTGGGAGCGATACCCACCGGAGACGATCTCCGGCATGACCCTCAGATCGGCGCTGCCGCGCGGGAGGGGCGGGTTGGAAAGGGTGAGGAAGTCACATCCGGTCAACCAGAGGCTGCTGGCGATTGTGGCCGCCATGAAGCGATTGCGCATGGGGTCTCCTTCGTGCTGCGTCGGGAGGCTGAACAGTGAGTCAATGGTTAGTTTGATAAATCGACGAAATTCTTATCACACATCAACAAGGCGCATGTCAAGTAAAGGCCCCCCGAGCAAGCTCGAGGGGCGCATGAAGGGACCGGGAAGTTGGAAGTCGGGGAGTGGTGAGATTAGCGCGGAGCGTCCGGGGTGGCGATGGGGGAATCGATTAGGAGCTGCTGGATCAACTGGCTGGCTTTCAGCTTGGACAGGGACTCGATTTCCGGCGGATTCGGCATGCGCTTGGTCAGGCGCGTCAGGAGCTTCTTTTGCCGTGGGGTGGCCGGCTGACGGTCCAGGTTCCGCTCTTTGGCTTGCTGGCGATAGACCTTGGCCTGCGCCTTGTAGGCGACGTCTCGGCGAAGGGAAGCGATCGCCCGCGGCACCTCCCGCTCCCAGGTCCCGCCTTCCAGGTAAGGCTCCAGCCAAGTACCTTCCGCCAGGGACTCCTGCTCGTCATGCCAGACATCGGCCAGCTCCTCGCCGGAAAGCTCCGGGTAGTCGCGAAGGTAGTCCTTGAGCTGGCCGTGAAGGCGCTTGGCTTCGACGGGGCTCAGGCCCGTGAAGGGAGAATCGGATCGGCGCATGGCGTTCCTTAATTCATAACTAGAACAATCGTTCTAGTCTAGCCCGATTCGCTCGTCGTGTAAACCCCGGTCCCGGGAAGGGGCGATCGCCGGAGCCGCCGGCAGCGGCAGTTCGAACCAGAAGGTCGAGCCGCGTCCGAGCTCGCTCGTGACGCCAATCGCTCCTTCGTGGGCCTCCATCAGGGCCTTGGAGATGGCGAGTCCCAGGCCGGCGCCGCCGTGCTGCCGGGTGGTGCTGGGATCGACCTGGTAAAACTTCTCGAAGAGCCGCTTCACATGCTCGGGGGCGATCCCGATGCCGGTGTCCTGAACCTCCACCCGGACGCGCTCTTCCACGAGGAGCACCCGCACGACCACCTTTCCCTCGGCAGGTGTGAACTTGATCGCATTACTCAGTAAATTGAGAAGGACCTGTCCGACGCGTCGCGCGTCCACGCGCACCCAAACGGGAGCCTCGGGGCGGTGGACCTCCAGCGTGACCCGGCGTTCGGTCACCTGGGGCCTCATGCTGGAGACCTCTTGCGCGACCACGGTCCCCAGATCCGCTTCCTGGAGGAGCAGCGTGAAGGTCCCGGCCTCCAGCCGCGCGAAATCCAGCATGTCGTCGATGATCCGCTGAAGGCGCTTGGCGCCTTCCTGGATCTGGTAGACGAAAGCTTGCTGATCGTCGGTCAACGGTCCGCCGACCTCGTCCTCCAGGAACTCGGCGTAGCCCTTGATCGAGGTCAAGGGCGTGCGAAGCTCGTGGGAGGCCGCGTTGATGAAGTCCCCCTTCAGGCGGTCGAGCTCCATCAGGCGCATGTTCTGCTCTCGCAGGACCGCTTCCAGCTGACGCCGATCCGAGATATCCCGGATGATGCTCACCAGGACCCGCCTTCCCTCGAGGTCCATGCCCTGGGCGCTGACCTCGACCGGAAAGGGCTTGCCCTCGCGCGTGACATGCAAGGTCTCGAGCAGCACCCCTCGGGCTTCGGCCTGGGCCAGCTGTACATTTAGCTCAGCGAGCGTCTCGGGGGCCCTTAAATCTCGCAAGGACTTGGTCAGGAGCTCGTCATACGGGTAGCCGTAGGCCGTGACGGCGGCATGGTTGGCTTCCACCACGTGCCCCGTGAGGTCGAGGATGAGGATGATGTCCCGCGCGTGCTCGGCCAGCATGCGATATCGGTTGAGGAAGTCCTTGGCGCCCGTGAGATGGGTGTTGCGCTGGCGAAGCTGCGAGGCCGCCTCTTCGAGCGTGAAGACGATCATGCCGACCCCCACCAGCGTGTCGAGGAGGCCGATGAGCCAGAAGGCCATCCAGAGGATGCCAGCCTGTGCCAGGAGCGGGGGACTCCAGATCATGATGCCATGGAAGAGCAGGGGAATGGCAGGCAATGCGGCGGCGAGCATTTTTTGCTGCATCCCGAAGCGCAGCAACGCGACGCCGAGCCGGAAGAAGCCAAACGTCAGGAAGAGGAGCGGGAGAACGGCGATCGCCTCGAAAGCGATGCCTTGCCAAAGCAAGACGGAGGCATAGCCCACCCCGAGCAGGGCCAAGACCGGAGTCACGCGAGGGGGGTAGGAGCGCGCTTCCAGCAGGTGGCTGGTGCGGACGAAGAGGCTGGCACTGGCGAAGAGGAGGCCCGCTTCGAGGGCAATGAGCCAGAGAGGACGTAGGCCAAGCGTTCCGAAGAACTCCAGCCCAGCGACCAGAACCCCGCAGCCATAGGCCCCCGTCCAGGCTCGGAAGAACGGAAAGGCGTAAGTGCGGTTCAAAGCCAAGGCGATGAGCCAGGCGACGAAGGTTCCGGTGAGGTTGAAGAGGGCGGCGAGTTGAAGGATGGTCATTCAGCGATTCCGGCAACCGGTTGGGGGGATGTTACCACCTTACCCAGTTGCCGTCGCTTCGTACCGAGAGCAAGCTTGGTGGGGCCTCAGCTTTGAAGGGGATCGAGCGCCGTTTCGCGCCCCCGGCGGACCTCTTGGCGGTAGGCCTCGATCTCGCGGTTGGCCCAGAGCTGACGATAGGCCTCATCCCAGCCAATCAGGCTCTGAAGGGTTTGGCTCATGGTGAGGGCGATCTCTTCGGCGGCACGCAGACCCTGGTCGGCGTCGAGCAGGTTCAGCCGGGTGCGGCGCATCAAGACGTCCGAGAGGGCCATGGCCTGCTCGAAACGCACCATGTAGGCGATTTCCGCCCGAAGCAGGGGAACTTCGGGGCTCAGGCCCGACACTTCGCGGTCCAGCCCGCGATCGCTCTCGATCAGGGCCAGGACTTGCCGGTAGTTGGTCCCGTAGCGTTCGACCAGGCGCGTGATGAGCGAGGGCTCGACGTTGGGATGCTGGCGCACGGAATAGTCCACGTAGGCCTCGAAGGAGTCGACCGGGAGGTCTCCCCCTTCGAGCGGAAGGTCGTCGGAGTGCCGCCGCTTGGTGTCGGGGATCCAGCCCTCCTCGCGCATGGTCTTGGCTGCGAAGTCGACGACCTGCTTGGCCATCGAGCGGAAGGTCGTATACTTGCCGCCCGCGATGGCGATGATGCCGGACGGGGTCTCGAAGATCTCGTGCTCACGCGAGATATCGGATTCGGACGTGTCTTCGGGCGGGGCGATGAGCGGCCGCCAGCCCCCGAAGGTCGCGATGATGTCGGCTTCGGTCAGGTTGGCTCCGGGGATGGCGTCATTCGTGGCCTCGAGGACGTAGCGAATCTCCTCGGGGGTCGCGTAAACGTCGTCATCGAGGTAGCGATCGTCTTGGGCATCCGGACGGGCCGTGTCCGTGGTGCCGATGATCGAGCGACCGTAGTAGGGGATGACGAACATCCAGCGGCGCTTGCCGTCTTCGGGGCGGGATTTGATGACCAGGGCGCGATCCGTCACCTGGCGGGTGACGATGTGGATGCCCTTGGTGGGCTTGAGCTTGGGAGCGGAGCTGGGATCGTCCATGCGGTTGATGCGATCGACCCAGGGGCCCGCGGCGTTGATGACCCGGCGGGCATGGACGGCGACCTCCATGCCGCTCAGGCAGTCAGTGACGAGCACGCGCGAGACCTTGCCGTCGGGACCATGTTGGAAGGAGGTGACTTCGGTGTAGTTGGCGATCGCGGCCCCCCAGCGGACGGCCGTCTTCATGGTCTCGACGACCATCCGGGCGTCCTCGGTGAGGCCGTCCACGTAGGCGAGGGCGCCCTTGAGGCCTTCTTCGCGGAGTTCTGGGACCTGCACACGGGCGTCCTGGGGCTTGATCCGGCGGTGCAGCCGGGAGCGATGGAAGTCCGACAAGGACGAAAAGCTGTCGTAGAGCCAGAGGCCGACGTCCATGACGCCCAGGCTATCGCCGTTCTCGCGGTAAATGGGGAAGAGGAACGGAATCTCCTTGGCGAGATGCGGGGCGTGCTTGAAGAGCTTGTTGCGCTGGGTGAGCGCTTCGCGCACGAGCTTGAACTCCATGTGTTCGAGGTAGCGCAGGCCGCCGTGTAGCAGCTTGGAGGACTTCGAGGACGTGCCGCTCGCGAAGTCGTTACGCTCGACCAGGGCCACCTTGAAGCCGCGCAAGGCGGCCTCCAGCGCGATGCCGGCTCCGGTAATCCCGCCGCCGATGACGAGAAGGTCCCAGGACTCCTTGCCGAGGCGTTCCAGGGTGGTTTGACGCGAGAGCGCCGACCATTCGCGAGCCACGATCCTCTCCTCTCTTCATCCGACGGGGCGCGTCGCGGCGCCGTCGTGGGCCATGAGTTTTCCCGGGTTCATGCAGCCATTGGGATCGAGCGCCTGCTTGATGCCATTCAGGGCCAAGAGACCGGTCTCCCCGACCTCCTGGGGCATCCACGGGGCATGATCGAGCCCCACCGCGTGGTGATGGCTCAAGGCGCCACCCCCCGCGAGGATCGCGTCCGTCGCCGCCCGCTTCACTGCGTGCCACTGGGCCAGGGCGTCTTCGGTCTGGCGCGCGGCGAAGGTGAAGTACAAGGAGGCCCCGTCATGGTAGGCATGCGAAAGATGGCACATGACGGATCCGCGCCCCGCGTCGCGCTCGAGCGCGTCCTGGGTGGCCTTCCGGATGCCCTCGTAGAGGTCCATGAGCCGGGACCACGGGGCCGACGTCTCGAACGTATCGACCATGACGCCGTGGTCGAGCATGGTATCGCGCAAGTAGGGAAGCTCGAAGCGATGGCGGAGCCAGGACGCGCCCGGAGCGGATCCCACGTTCAAGCCTTCGTGCTCGCGGATGACTTCACGCGCCCGCTCCCAGCTGGCCACGACGTCCATCTGGCTGCCTTCATAGCCCAAGATCAGCATGCAGCGGGAGGGACTGGCGGCGGCGGGGCCGCGCATGAGGGTCTTCTTGGCGAGCGTCTCGAGCATCGCCTGGATGGCGTTGGCGGGGGGCTTGCGCATGGCCATCTGGAAGTCGGTCTCGGCGGTATCGGAGAGCCTGGCAACGGCGGGTTTGAGGCCTTCCTGAACCAGGGTGCGGATCAGATCGACTCCGCGCTCGAAGCTGGGCAGCAGCACGCCTCGGACGTCGCGTCGGGCGGGGATCGCATGGACGCGCACGGTGACCTCGGTGATGATCCCGAAGGTACCTTCCGAGCCCACGACCAGTTGGTTGAGATCGGGGCCGGTCGCCCGGGCGGGCAGGGTCTTCACCGCGAGCGGACCGCTCGGGGTAGCCAGCTTCAGGCCGGCCACCATGTCCTCGATCTTGCCGTACTTGTTGGATTGCTGGCCCGCCGAGCGCGTCGCCACCCAGCCCCCCAGTGTCGAGAACTCGAACGACTGCGGATAATGCCCCAACGTCACCCCCTGGGCTTGCAAGGCTGCTTCGAGGTCGGGGCCTAGGATACCGGCTTCGATGCGGGCCGTGAGGCTCACGGCATCGACTTCGAGCACGCGGTTGAGGCGTGCGAGGTCCATCGATAGGAAGAGTCGGTCCGCGAGGTGCGGAGGCACCTCGACGCCGCCGACCACCGAGGTGCCTCCCCCGAAGGGGATGACGGCCCAGCCGCGGGCGCTCGCGAGATCCAGAACGCGCTGGACTTCGTCGGGAGTGCGGGGAAAGAGGACGGCGTCCGGAGGATGCGGGACCTCGCCGCGGCGTAGCCGGACGAGATCGCGGTATGACTTGCCGTACGCGTGGTGCAGGCGCTCGGAGGCATCCAGCGCGAGGCCCTCGCGGCCCACGATCATCTGTAAGGCCGTCCGGTCGTCCGGGGTCAGGCGCGGCTCGGGAAGCGCGATCTCCTCGCGCGAAACCGGGCGCGTGGGTTGCTCGGCGAGCGGCCCAATCTGCGCCTCGAGAAACGGCCAAAACCTCGGCGATTGCTCAAGGGGGAAGCGCTTTGAAGGGTCTCCCCATCCCCACCATTTGCTCTGCATGCCTTTATTATAGCTCCGCGTTCCAGCGGGGAGGGGCACTCCGGGGGGAGAGGGGAGGTTTAGTCTTTTATTAACCTTAGCTTTATCTGAGGTTAAGTAAGACTTCAGCCGTTCCCTCCGATAACGATTCCAACAGCCCGGCGGAAAAGCGCATTCTGGTCAACCGCTGTAGGCTCCGATTCACCCCCCCGAGATGGAGGTCACGATGGCTATTTCTGGAATCTCCCCCAAGGATCTCGCCAAATACGAAGCGGATGCCAAGCGTCTCATCGCCAAGTTCGATACCAACAACGACGGCATGCTCGACCTGAAGGAAACCACCAAGGCCGACGGCAAGGACTACTGGACCACCAGCACCCGCATCGGCGATTCCGACCTCGTCATGCGCACCACCGTCTACTACGACAAGTTCCGCGGCATCAAGGACACCGAGTTCCGCAACGCCGACGCCAACAAGGACGACAAGCTCTCGCAGCAGGAAGTGCTCGACGCCTTCCTCGATGCCGCCGACAGCAACAAGGACGGCAAGCTGGGCTTCTTCGAGAAGCGCAAGAGCGTGGGCGGCCTCTTCGAGAAGAGCTGGCAGGTCGAGACCGACCGCAAGACCCGCATGGAGTACGATCCGCTGCCCCGCGACTACGATCGCCCCACGCCTCCGAGCTCCGGCTACGATCGTCCGACGCCCCCCAGCTCGGGTTACGACCGCCCGACTCCTCCCAGCTCCGGCTATGACCGTCCCGAGCCCCCCAGCTCCGGTTCCAGCCGTCCGACGCCCCCGAGCTCCGGTTCCAGCCGCCCGACTCCTCCGGGCCTGTAAACCCCGATCCACCTCGAGACGCCTCCTTCAGGAGGCGTCTTTTTTGTGCTGCCGAGATGAGCCGTTGGAGGCCTTCGTCGTGGATGGGGCAAGTCCGCCTCTGCCATCGTGAGGACGACCGCGCGTGGCCTGGCAGGCCTGCCTTGGCAGACCTGCCCACCGAAAGCTGGATGCCTTGTGGACTCGGCTTGGGGTTCCTCGTCGGGGTGGCGCCACTGGGGAGACACGCCGATGGTTCCCGTGGTCGCGCAAGAGACGCCCACCGCCGCCAGCCAGGGCCGCTCAAGGCAGGCCGTCCCGGCACCCGGTAGCGGCGCCTCTACGAGGGCACGCTCGCCATGCCCCTTCGTCCCCAGCAGAGCACGTGCGGGGTGCATGCGCCCCTGTCTCTACAACGGGAACCTCTGAGCGTCCCAAGACGACGAGGCCCTCTCCATGCGGAGAGGGCCTCGTCGTCTTGGGAAGTCTTAGTAGACGGCCTTGATGTCCTTGTGCGCGTTGGTCAGGACGACGAGCATGTCGTTGACGATGTTGCGGCGCTCGCGGGTCGAGTACGCGCGCTGCCAGTCCCGGCGCAGGCTCTCGTAGCGGTTGAGGGCGCGGTCGGCGATGTCGTAGACCTGGCGAGCCGAGTAGCCGTAACCCGACGAGACCGCCCGCTGGACGTCGTTCAAGCCGGAGGTCAGCTCGCTGAGCATCCGCTCTTCGATGCGGTCCTTCTCGTAATCCGAGTACGCGCGATTCCAGTCGCGGAGCAGCTGCTCGTACCGGTAAAGCGTATCCGAGGAAACCCGGCGGGCCCGATCCAGCTCGTAAGAAGACGCATCCACCTTGGCGTTGGCGTCGACCTGCGCACCGGCAGCCACTTCAACGGTCGGAGGAGCCTTGCGCTGCGCATCGACGGACTTCGCGGTGGCCGAGGATTCGCCCGTCTGGCTCACGCCCATCATGCCGGTGGTTCCGCAGCCGGCAAGGAAAGATGCCGCGAGGGTCAGCGATGCCAGGGCCACCAGAGTCTTGCGTGCCATGTATTATGATCCTCCATTCGAAACTTTCATTGCTGCTTGCGTTAAAGGGGTTATGACAGGATTAACGAGAGGTCTTGCTTGGATTAAGTTTAAGATTGAATTAAACCGTAAAAACGCACGGGAACGGGCGAATTTCCGCCCAGCAAAAAGCGGCCCCACATGGGGCCGCTCGGGTTTTTCAACGGGTGAAACGGCGTGGCTTCAGGGAGTCACGGGAGTCCAATTCGCCGCCTCGGGTTGGACCCAGCCTTCTGCCCGCTCCACGGCGCGCAACCAGTCGGCGTAGAGGCGCTCTCGCGTCTCGGGGGCCAGGCGCGGCGAGAAGCGCTGAAGCTCCCCACCCGCCGGAAGGTCGTCAAGCGACGACCAGAAGCCGATCCCAAGCCCCGCGAGCAAGGCGGCTCCCAGCGCCGTCGTCTCGAGGTTCTCGCCGCGAAGCACCGGGACGTCCAGCATGTCGGCCACGAACTCCATGATGAAGCCGTTGGCGGCCGCCCCGCCGTCCACGCTCAGGAACTCCAGCTTCTTGCCCGTATCGGCTTCCATGCAGGTGACGAGGTCCCGGGTCTGGTAGGCCATGGCTTCCAGGGCCGCCCGCACCAGATGAGCCTTGCCGGTACCGCGGGTGAGTCCCACGATGGAGCCCCGCGCGTAGGCGTCCCACTGGGGCGCTCCCAGCCCCACGAAGGCCGGAACCAGGTAGACGCCGCCGTTGTCGGAGAGGCTGCGGGCGATCGCCTCGGTCTCGGACGCATGCTGGATGATGCCCAGCTGGTCGCGCAGCCAGTGGACGGTGGCTCCCGCCATGAAGATGCTGCCTTCCAAGGCGTAGCTGACCTGGTCGCCGATCTGCCAGGCGATCGTCGTGAGCAGGCGATTTTGCGAGAAGACCGGACGTGAGCCCGTGTTCAGCAAGAGGAAGCAGCCGGTGCCGTAGGTGTTCTTGGCTTGCCCTTCCTTGAAACAGCGCTGCCCGAACAAAGCCGCCTGCTGATCGCCGGCCGAGCCGGCGATGGGAATGCCCGCTGGCAAGACCCCCAGCTCGGCGGTCTTAGCGATCACGCCGGAGTTCGGGACGACCTCGGGCAGCACTTCCTGGGGAATCCGCAGCGTGGCCAGGATCTCGGGATCCCAGTCGAGCGTGTTGAGGTTGAAGAGCAGCGTTCGGCTGGCATTTGACGCGTCGGTGGCGTGGCGCTGGCCTCCCGTGAGGTTCCAGATCAGCCAGGAGTCGATGGTGCCGAAGGCGATTTCGCCCGCCTCGGCCCGAACCCGGAGTCCCGGCACATGGTCGAGCAGCCAGGAAACCTTGGTCCCCGAGAAGTACGCGTCGAGAAGCAAGCCGGTCTTGGCGGCAAAGGAGTCGAGGTGCCCCGCCTGCGTGAGCGCGTCGCACATGGCGGCCGTCCGGCGGCATTGCCAGACGATGGCCCGGTGAACCGGCTTGCTCGTCCGGCGATCCCACATCACCGTCGTCTCACGCTGGTTGGTGATCCCGATGCCGGCCACCGCCGAGGCGTCCACGCCCGCGTTGCGCAGGCACTCGCCGATCGCGTCTCGGACTCCCTCCCAGATCTCGGTGGCATCGTGCTCCACCCAGCCGGGCTCCGGGTAATGCTGGGTTACCTCTCGATAGGCGCGCCCCACGACCTTGGCCTGACGGTCGAAGAGCAGCACCGTCGAGCCGGTGGTTCCCTGGTCGATAGCGAGGACGAAGGTTTCGGGCATGGCGGACTCCTCTCGTCGGTTCCGGAACGGGACGCCCGTCCATGGTACCCATCGGCCTCGCGGGTCGCAAGGCCGCTATAATGGAAGCGATCCTCGCCCGGCAGTCGGGCGGTCGAGTGCCCGGATCCGCCCTCCGCCGTGTAGGAAAGCCCCGAAAGGGGTAAGAACCGACTGGAGCTGACGACCAGAAAGGGAGTAGGTTGAACCCCGCCATTCACCGCAGCATCGTTTGCCTCGTTGCCCTGAGCGCGGCCGTCTTGCCGAGCATGAGCCCCTCGCGTGCCCAGTCGGCGGATACGGGCGGCGTCTTCGTGGCCATCGGCGGCGGCACCGAGAAGCCCGAGATCACCCAGGCCGTCATCGACCTCGCCGGCGGCAAGGATCGCCGCGTGATCGTCTTCCCGACCGCTTCCAGCGATCCGATTCAAGCGGGACTCGCCTACAAGCACTACTTCAACCAGCTCGGATCCGCGGTGGTCGACTCCCTCGCGCTTCCCGACCGCCAGACCGCCAACGACCTCAACCCGGTCAAGGATATCGCCCGCGGAGACCTCCTCTACTTCACCGGAGGCGATCAGAACCGCCTGGTGAACGTCCTCTCCAACACCGCCGTGCACGGCTCGTTGCAGACCGCGTGGCAGCGCCGCGCCGTGATCGCCGGGACGAGCGCTGGAGCGATGGTTTGGGGTCCTGAGTTCATCGCCAACGGCACCAGCCTGGGTGCCTTGAAGTACGGCTTCAGCCGCGATCCCAACGGCATCCCCGGTCTCGAACTGCGCCCCGGCCTCAACCTCTGGGAGAAGCTGGTGGTGGATACCCACTTCTCCGAACAGCAGCGCCTGGGACGGCTGCTCTTGGCCACCGCGGCCATCCCCGGAGCCTCGGGCATGGGCCTCGACGAAGGCACCGCTGCCAAGGTCACCACCGAGTCCATCCAGGTCCTTGGTTCCGGCTCGGCCACGATGATCGAAACCGACACCGTGACGGCCCATAATGCCCAGCAGAGCGGCCCCAGCCAGCCGTTTTCCATCGGTCGCGCCAAGCTTCACCGCGTGGTCGCCGGGGATACCTACATCCGAAAGGTCAGAGCCATTCCGACGTCGCAGCCCTTGGAGCCCGGCAAGGCCGTCGCTCCCCCGAGTCCTTTCGTGGTGCTCGCCGGCACCGACGTTCCCCGCAAGCAGCCGGGTCCCATCGGGGACTTCGTTCGCGCGAGTGGCGGAAACGGGGCCCGCATCCTGCTCTTGGCGGGCGACGACGCCACCCAGGGCAGCAAGATGTGGAAGTCCTACCTCATGCGGCTAGGAGCCGCCCAGGTGATTAATTTCATGGCAATGGAACTCTCGGAGCAGGGGCTGGGTGTGGCGCTCCAGCATGCGACGGGGGTCCTCTTCATCGAGGATGCGCGCGGGAGCTTGCTCAAGTCCTTGCTTGCCAATCAGGGACGGCTGGGCTCGTACCTCCACGAGTACGGGAAGCGCGTCCCCATTGCCGCCGTGGGCACCGCCGTGCGGATTGTCGGAGAGCGCGCGATCTTCGGCGAGATCGGCACGGATTCCTACCAGTCGCTGCCTGGTCTTCAGCTGGTTCCCCAGGTCGTGGCCGATAAGGGCTTCTGGTACGGCGACTCGATGGAGCGCCTGATCCGCATGCAGCTGATGGGCGATCGCTCCCTGGCCATCGGCCTGATGCCCGACAATGCCGTCACCATCGCGGGAGGACAGGCCACCGTTTCGGGCGAGAACCAGGTGATCTTCCTGGATGCCAACGAAGTGACCCACTACCGCTTGCCGCCGGACGGACAGCGTCAGCCGACGTCGGTTTCGGGGCTGGCCCTGAGCGTCGTGCCTCCCACCGGCGACTACGACCTGGTTCGTCGACAGCCACGGTTCTAGAGGACTGGATCCATGACCGAGAAGAAAGCCCCCGAATCGAACCCCGTCACCCTTCAGGATTTCACGTGGGCGGAGTACGCCCTCGTCTTCCAGACGGCGATGGAGGAGCGGATGGCCAAGCAGCCCGAGCTCGCCGATGAGCTCTGGACGCGCATGCTCGACGTGATGAGCCTCTACATCCCGCCGTCGAACGTCAAGACCGCGCGGATCTGGGTCATGCGCGACGCCAACTGCTGCAAGAAGTGCCAGGCCCGCGACGGGAAGCTGATCCCGCTCTCCGAGCCCAAGCTTCTGGCCGCCAACTTGCCGCCTTTCCACGGCCCCATGAAGGGCCATAAGATGTGCCGCTGCATCTTGGGAGCCGCTCCCGAGGCTTAGGCTCCCAAGCCTAAGCTCCCTGGCCTAACCGCCGAGGCCAAGCCCCACCTCCCGCCGCGGATTCGTTCCCCCCGCCGAAGCGTTTCGCCTCCGGACGTCCTAGACTGCGTTCGGAAGATGCCGGCTGGCCGGAGCGTGCGCAAGGAGGAGCAGATGGACTTGAGAAGCCCCGCTTTCGAGAATGGAGAGCCGATTCCCCCGCGTTACACCTGCGAGGGGGAGAATCTCTCCCCGCCTTTGGCCTGGAGCGGAGTGCCGGAGAAGGCGCGCGCCATGGCGCTCGTTTTGGACGATCCCGATGCTCCGGCGAAGGTCTGGGTGCACTGGGTGCTCTACAACCTGCCTCCGGATGCCGGGATGCTCCCCGAAGGAACCCAGGGGCTGAAAGCCACGGCACGCGAAGGGCGCAACGACTTCGGGGATCTCGGCTACGGGGGGCCCTGCCCGCCGCGGGGGACGCATCGCTACCGCTTTCGGCTCTTCGCCCTCGATGAGCACCTGGACGTCGGGGAGGGCTGCTCGAAGTCGGAACTCTTGACGGCGATGGAGGGCCATGTGCTCGCCGAAGCGGAGCTCACCGGAACCTACGCCAAGGTCAGGAGATGACGGAGGCTCCGTCGACGGCGTCGCAGACCCAGAGCTTGGCATCCATGCCGGCGCGTTCGCGGTAGCTGGCGAGCACGGTATCCCGGAAGGCGGCGAGGGCCTTGACCTCGACGAGGTTCACCGTGCAGCCGCCGAAGCCGGCACCGGTCATGCGGGCGCCGAGGACGCCCGGAGTCTTCTGGGCCAGGGAGGCCAGCAGGTCGAGCTGCGGGATGGAGACGTTGAAATCGTCCTTGAGGCTCTGGTGGGACTGGTTCATGAGCTTGCCGAAGACGGCGAGGTTGCCTTCCTCGAGGGCGTCCACTCCGCGGACGACCCGTTCGTTCTCCGAGATCACGTGCCGGGCGCGGGCGCGGATGTCGTCAGGAAGCTCGCGCGCGACGGCGTTGAACTCGATGGGGTTGACGTCGCGTAGGGCTCGGATGGAGTCACGGCCCAGGAGGCGGCGGAGGTGGCGGACGGCCGTCTCGCATTCTTCACGGCGGGCGTTGAACTTGGAATCGACGAGGCCGCGGCGCACGCCCGAGTCGAGGATGGCGATCGCCACCCCCCGCTCGGCGAGGCGCAGTGGGACCGCGCGGGTCTCCAAGCTCCGGCAATCGATGAGCAGGGCGTGATCCCGCTGGCCCATCGCCGAGATGAAGGGGTCCATGATGCCGCATGCCACCCCGACGAACTGATTCTCGGCCCGCTGAGCCAAGAGCGCCAGCTCCTTGGGGGGGATGTTCAGCTCGTAAAGGGCGTTCAAGGCGGTGAGCACAGCCACTTCGAAGGCGGCGCTGGAGCTCAGGCCGGCCCCTTCGGGGACGTTTCCGCTGATGGCGGCCTCGAAGCCCTTCACGGGGTAGCCTGCATCGAGCAGGATGCGGACGACTCCGCGGACGTAGTTGCTCCAGGTGGGGACGCCGGGGCCGGGGGAGAGACGCTCGAAGGCGTCGAGCGAGAAGCGATCGGTCTGCGTGAACGTCTCCGAAGTGAGTTGAACTTTGAGATCGTCCCGGCGGCGCATCGCGACGGCCACCTCGCGGTCGATGGCGGCGGGGAAGACGAAGCCGTCGTTATAGTCGGTATGCTCACCGATCAGGTTCACTCGTCCGGGGCCCCGGGTCGTGATCTCGGGGGGGCCGAATTCGCGACGGCAAGCTTCCTGGGCGGCAGCGATCGGAGAGGAGAGAGGGGCGTCGATCACGGGTTCGTCCTTTCCGCAGTGGGCGGGCCTGAGGGCGGCGGGGCGCGTCGATGCGCCGGTCCCGCTCATGGTAGGAGGCCGGAATGGTGATGTCAATTTCGTAAGGAATCGGCCCCCGCGAAGGCGGGGGCCGATTGAACGGGAATTAGCTTCCGGACGTGGAGCCCGAGGAGTTCGTGAAGAGCTTTTGGCGCTGCGCCTGGCTGAGGCTGGTGAAGTAGGCGATCATCGCATCCAGGGGCTGGCTGCGGTTGGCGGCGAGGAGCGCTTGACGGAACTGCTCGCCCTCCCCGGTGTTGACCAGTGCGATCTGCGCATTCCGAAGCGGGGCGCGGTTGGCTTCGGTGTGGCGTTTCATGGCGTCGTTCATGGCGCTGAGGAGGCGCATCTGATCGGCGGTGAGGCTCAGTTGCTTCTGGGCCTCCTGGAGTTGGCTTTCGGACATGCTGCCTTCGCTGGTTTGGGAGGATTGCTGATAGCTTTGGACGAGCGTCTGGCGCTGTTGAGGGGTGAGGATGTTTCGCATTCTCACCTGCAGGTTGACGGACTGGGTGATGTCGCTTTCGGATTGGGAGAGGGCGTTTCGGAGGGCGGCGACATCGACCTGGGCAGCGGTAAGGAGGCGCTGAAGATCCGCGGAACGATCATTTTTCATGGCTTCTTGGCTGATGGTGGCGAATTGTTGCCGCTGCGATGCGGTCAGGTTCAGCGGATCGCTTTCTTGCTGATTGGTTGCCTGACTGATGTCGAGGCTGGCCGGTAGGAGCATCGGGGATGCCTGCACGGGTGCCTTGGGGATGGGGCCGGAACTGGGAGGGGACAAATGGCATGCCGTCAGGCTGCCTGCCAGCAAGACGAGTGCCAAAGCCGAAGGGAATTTCGACATGAGCATGGGAAGTCCTCCTGGGAGTGAGAGCGGACGAACGGTTCGAGTATGCTTCAAGGCCCGCTCTTGGACAACGAACGCTAGTCACTATCGAGGTCAGGGAAAGTGGGGAGCGGCGGCAACTCCGGCCCTTTGCTCCCATGCCTGACGAGATACTTCGTGGGGCCGGTCCTTTGGGCTTGGTCTTGCTTAGCGGGCGCTTCTAGCGAGATGCAAGGGATTGATCAGGGATTCAAGACTAGCTAGGGGAGGGGCGTTATCTTGTGGGGTTCGGCTCTGCTTTTTCACCGAGTGCTTGCCTATGCTTCCCTTGGGCCGGCGATCGCGGGGAAGGGAGGCGGAGATGAACCGGACGGGCGTGACCTTGAGTCTCTTGGGCTTGCTTGCCACGAGCGGCCTCGGCTGCAGCGCGGCCCCGCCGTCGGGCGAAGCGCCCGCGTCGTCGGAAGTCCCGGTGGTGGAGCTGCCCAGGGAGGTGCGGGAAGCGGAACTCGTCGCTCCCGCGCGGAGCGCGGCCGATGTCGAATCCCTGCAAGGGGACTGGCGCGGCCGGTACCGCTTCCGGAGGGTTGCGGTCGGCACCGAGCCCACCTACGTGCCCTACGTCCAACCGAGCTCGCAGGCTGCCTACGTGCCTTACTACAGCGATTACGATCCGGCTTATTACTACGTTCAGGCCTACTCAGCCCCGAGCCTCGGCGCCCGCTCCCACGTCGTGCGGTACGGCCGTCAGGTCCGCGGGGAACACTAGCCTCCGCGCGAGGCCGGGTCAGAGTTGGACGGCGATCGCCCGCAGCTCGGCGGCCTTCTCCTCAGGAAGCGTGTCGTTGATGAACGTGCCCGCTCCCGACTCGCAGCCGGCCAGGTACTTGAGCTTGGTCGCCGTGCGGTTCGGGGGGTAGAACTCGACGTGGAAGTGGCAGCCGGGATGCTCCCGGCCATCCGTGGGCTCTTGGTGCATGACCATCATGTAGGGAAGTGAGAAGCCGAAGAGCCCGTCGTACTTCTGCATGACCGTTTTGAGCATTCGTGCGAATTCCAGCCGCTCGTCGGTCGTGAAATCGGCGAGTGAGCCCAGGTGGCGCTTGGCGTAGAGGTGGATTTCGTAGGGGTAGCGGGCATAGAACGGTACGAGGGCGATGAAATGCTCGTTTTCGGCTACGATCCGCCGCCCGTCCCGGAGCTCTTCGGCCAGAACGTCGCAGTGTAGGCAGCGGCCCGTCCGGGCGAAGTGCTTGGCCTGGCTCTCCAGCTCGCGAGCAATCTTGGGGGGCAGGTAGCTGAACGCGTAGATCTGGCCGTGGGGGTGGTGAAGCGTCACCCCGATGGCTTCCCCCTTGTTCTCGAAGATGAAGACGTACTCCACCTCTGGATGCGCACCCAGCTCGACGTAGCGATCCGTCCAGACCCTCGTGAGGCGCTCGATCTCGGTGATGGAGCGCTCTGCGAGGGTCGTGTGATGCTCGGGAGAGTACAGGACCACCTCGCAAACCCCTTGGGCAGGCCGCACGGGGAAGAGGTCGGTGCCGGAGACGGCCGGCTCGGGCGGTTCGGGGCGAAACGAGGGGAATTTGTTCTCAAAGACCACGAACTCGTAGTGGGAGGCGGGGACTTCGGTCGGGAAGCCATCCGGTTGGGTGGGGCAGATCGGACAGTAATCCGCCGGCGGCATGAAGGTCCGATCCTGCCGGTGGGTCGCCGTGACCACCCATTCCTCGGCGATCGGATTCCAGCGAAGCTCGGACATGGTTAACGCTCCTCGTGCTCGGCGGGCTGCGGCGCTTTGCTTGCGGCCTCGTCTACCGGCACGAAGCGGTAGTAGATCAGACGCCGCCCGTCGTCAAGGACGACGGTTTCCTTCTGCATGATGGTCGATTCGCGTGGATCCATGGCGTCTCTCCTCGTGAGGCTCATTCTCCCGCCCTCCAACGGGGGTGTCAAGGGACGCGTCCGCCGCGCGCGGCTTAATCCCGAGTTAAGACTTCCTTATATGAAAGACAAGAAACTTGCCCTTGCCTGCGTCGACAAGGAAGGGAGGACGCGTAATCGGAGGTTTGCCCATGAAGAAGCTTGCCCTCTCGCTGATCGCCACCGCCTTGCTCGCGGGTTGCGGAACCGCGGCCACGCTGCCGACGGTCAACCTCTCGGGTATGGCCTCCTTCGAGGCGATGGGGGTGGACGACGTCACGGCCTTCGCGTCCAAGACGATCATGCGCAAGCAGATGAAGGTCGCCCTCGAAGCCAACACCAAGGCGCTGATGACTTTCGCGGATCGCGACCCCAAGGATGGACGCCTCACCTTCGACGAGCTTCAGGCCAAGATGGCCGGCTTCAGCCGATCCGTCTTCCGTTCCAAGGATACGGACAACGATGGGGCCTTGGTCCTCAGCGAACTGGTCACCGAGTCCACCGTGAGCCTGATGACCGAGCGCATCATCCGGATTCGTTCGGGCTGTCTGAAGGCGCTTGATAAGGATGGCGATCGCCAGCTGACCCGCGACGACCTCATGGAAGCCAATCAGTTCCAGCTGGATCCTCAGCCCTGGAGCGCGTACGCCAAGCTGGAGCTCGAGCAATTGCGGGCCAAGGTTCTCAAGGACGCCTTCGCCTCCAAGGACGTGGATGGCGACCAGGACGGCAAGCTCAACAACGATGAGCTCTACGCCTTCTTCCTCTTTGCCGTCGAGCGCGGAGCGAGTCCTATCGCCCCGGCCAAGCCTCATTCCCCGATTTTCTAGCCCTTGATGCCTTTAAGACACACTAACGCCCGCAGCAGCGCTAGCTGCGGGCGTTAGTTTTCGACCCTGGGCGTGACGCTCCAGCGCGAGCCGTCGCTGCGAATCGTGACGGCTCCGTGCTGGTCCGTGCGGTAGATGCGGCCGTAGGGGCGCAGCCTCGCCAGGGTTTCGACGGCGGGGTGCCGGAAGGAGTTCTGGGCACCGACCGAGATGACGGAGGCCTGCGGGCGGACGGCGCTCAGGAACTCCCTCCCGCTGCCGTAGCGGCTCCCGTGGTGCGCCACCTTCAGGACCGTCGCCCGGAGGCGCTCCGGGTGTTCGAGCAAATGGTTTTCCGCCTCGGTTTCGAGATCCCCCGCGAAGAGCATCGAGAACGATCCGTAGCGAAGCCTCAGGACGACGGAGTTGTTGTTGGCGTCGGATCGGCTTCCCCGGTGGGCCGAGTCGGGTGGCCCCAGCACGTCGAGGGAGAGTCCGGATTCGAGCTCGGCTCGCATGCCCTCCTTGACCGGGATGAGGGGGATCCGTCGCTCGAGGACGCGCTCCAGCCAGTGCTGCATCGCCGGCGAGCTTCCTGCTTGACCGGAATCCCAGGCGGCCGCGACCGGTAAGCCCTCCGTCACGGAGGCCAGACCGCCGGCATGATCGTCGTGGCCATGCGTCAGGATGATGCCGTCGAGCTGTTTGCAGCCTCGCCTTCGCAGGTAGGGCAGGATCGTCCGCGATCCGGCGTCGCCGCCCTCCCAGCATGGTCCCCCGTCGATCAGGTACCAGCGCTGTGCGGGTGTCCTCACGATGAGAGCATCTCCTTGGCCGATCGCAAGTGCCACGATTTCGAGGTCCCGGGGACGGTCGGTGCGATCCCAGGTTGCGAAGGCGAGGATGGGGAAGAACCCGAGCCATGCTGCACGCCGGAGGTTTCCGCGGCCGATGAGGGCGATTCCTCCGGCTAGGCATAGATACGCCAGGCCCAGCCACCATGGTGGCGGGATTCGGAGATACTGGGATGCCGCGGGGAGCGGAAGGGTCGCGCTGACCATTCCCGTGAAGGCCTCGAGGAGCAGGTAGCAACCGCTGAGCAAGTGATGGCCTAGCAGTTCCGAGAGGGAGCCGCCCAGGACGGCGACGAAACCCAGAACGGTCACGGCTTCGACCATGAAGCAGGTGATGGCATTGAGGGGCAGGCTGTAGGGCGAGAGTTGCCCGAAGTGAAAGACTTGTAGCGGCAGGACCCAGAGCCCGGCCGCGAGGGCCATGGCCAGGGCCTGCGCGACGACCTCGGGTAGCCTCCGAAAGAGGGGGAGGAGTTTGGGGGAGGTGTGAAGCAGCGCGAAGGTGGCGATCGCGCTGAACTGAAACCCCACGTCGAAGAGGAGGGAGGGCCGGTAGAGCAGCATGCTGATGACGACGGCCTCAAGGGTCAGGTAGCGGAGCCAGGGGCGCGAGACCGCCCACCCGATGATCAGCGCGCAGCCCATCCAGGTGGCGCGGACCACCGAAGGGGGAAGTCCCGTCATGGTCGCGTAGCCCCAGAGGCTCGCGCAGCCGATCACGACGCCGGCCCAGCGGGGAAGGCGATAGGCTTCGAGTAGGCCCTTGAGCATGCCCCAGAGGAAGAGGATTTGGGCTCCACTTACTGCGAGGACATGTGCTAAACCGAGCGCTCGAAACGTCTCGGCGGTCTCGGGATCCAAGGGGGAAGCGCCGTCCCCGAAGAGGAGGCTGCCGAGAAGGGCGGCTTGTGCGGGCGGGAGGTGTCGTGAGAGCAGGGCGAGGGCGTCGTTCTTGAGGGCGATCGCCCCTCCGATGAGGCTGGGGGCGGGCTCTTCCGGCAAGACCTGGACCTGACGCGCGTTCATGACGGCGAAGATGGCGTTTCGGGCTAGGTAGGCGCGGTAATCGAACTCGCCGGGGTTCTGCCCCCCGCTGGGGCGCTTCAAGGAGCCGTGAATCCGAACGCGCTGCCCGTAGCGCAGTTCGCCATGCGCCGGGGGCGTGGACCTGACGGAGCCGGGGTCGGCTCGGACCAGGATCGTGCCGCTGCCGCGTGTGGGGACAGGGCGAAGGAGTCCCTCGACGTTGAGTTCGAAGCGGAGGCCGTTCTCGGTGCGGCGCGGATCGCTTGCGACGATCCCGCTCACGACGCCATGGCGAAGTGGCGCCCAATGTCCAGGGTCCTGGCTCCCCATGACGGGGCTGCGCCAGAGGCTCCAGGCACATGCGAGCGGCATGACGCCCATGGTGAGGGCGAGCCAGCGGAAGAAAGGGCGCAAGGGGCGCTGTCCAGAGGCCACGCCCCCGAGGTTCACGGAGCCGAGGGTCAAGACCACGAGGGCCAGAAGCCCTAGACCTAGAGCCCAAAGGCTTTCCGAGCCCCCATTCCCTATCCACGTCGCAGCTTCGCTGGCGCTGAGGCCGATGCCCAGCGCCAGGCCCGTGAGGAGCGCGGCGAGGAATTGGACCATCTAGAGCGTGAGCAAGGGGGCAAGACGCTCGAAGCGCCGCTCGCCGATACCGGAGACCTCCTTGAGCTCGTCGAGGGTGCGGAAGCGTCCCTTCTGCGTGCGGTAGCGGAGGATTTCCTCGGCAAGGCCGCGGCCGATCCCCGGGAGGGAGTCGAGCTCTTCGAGGGTGGCCCGGTTGAGGGAGACGACACGCGTTGCGGTGGCCCGGCGAGGTTGTGCCGAAGCGCGCCGGGACTTGCTGGACGCTGCGGGGGTGGATACGGGCCGAGAGGCTTCCATGCGAGGCACCACCAGGCGCTCGCCGTCTTGAAGCACGCTCGCGAGGTTGAGCTCGGAAAGCGACGCTCCCTTGGAGATGCCCCCGGCCGCCTGGATAGCATCGACTCCGCGAGAACCCTGGGGCAGGGTGTAGACGCCGGGTCGTTGGACCTGGCCACTGACATGGACGCGAACGGTGGATTCCTGGATCTGAACCTGCGCGTGGGCCGAAAGCGGAATGAGTAGGGCAAGGGCCAGCATGAGGACGGACTTCCGAATCATGACGACTCCTATCTGTGTAAGTTATTTCGTTTGTAAATCATAACATGGGTGGGAGGGGGGATATGGGGGGCGATCGCCCAACCTGCCGCCAACCCTTAACGCCCTGGAACTTGCTGCCCAGAGGGGCGGTGGCGGCGGCCCCTCAAGATTAAGCGCTTGTGATAGAATGGGAAAAATTCGTGATAGGAGAACCAGCCATGACCGACACGCTCAACCTTCGTCGTCAAGCCATCATCAAGGCCATCGTTACCGACACCTTCAAGCAGCAGGCGTCTGCCGAGCTTCAGCAAGCCCTCCAGCAGATCGACATGCAGATGCAGCAGCTCGAATTCCAGGGCAAGCGCGCCATCGCCGATCTCGAGAAGAAGGGCATCTCTCCCGCCGGCCCCGAGCTCACGGCTCAGCTCAACCAGCTGAAGTCCCAGATCGAGCAGGAGCGTCAGAACCTCTTCTCGGCCAAGAACGACATGATGCAGAAGCTCAACATGATCGGTCAGCTCGAGTCCGGCAGCGAGTTCGTCCAGGGCAACGTCGACAACTTCGTCGACGTCCAGATCGGCGACAACCTCTACGCCAAGCTTTCGGCTCCCGAGATCATCGTCAAGGACGGGGTCGTCGTCGAGATCCGCACGCCGGAGGCCTAAATGTCCGACGAGGAGCGTCTCCTCGCCGTCGGCCGACTGCTCAAGCCCCATGGCATCCGCGGCGAGATCAAGGTCGCCGTCATGACCGATGATCCCGCCCGCTTCAAGAAGCTCGACGCCGTAACCGTCGAGCTCGCCAACGGTCAGCGCGTGTCCCTTCACATGGAAGGGGCACGCGTCATCGGTCCGGAGACCGTGCTCGTGAAGTTCCGCGAGTACGGTACTCCGGAGGCAGTCCTCGCCTTGCGCGACGGCATGATCCTGATCCCCCGCTCCAAGGGGGTTCCCCTGAAACCCGGCGAGGTCTACTTCGCCGACATGATCGGCCTCAAGGCTGTTCTCCAGGACTCCGGCATGGAGCTGGGGACGGTGACGGCCATTCTCTCGGCCGGCAACGACCTCCTGGAGATCACGCGGCCGGACGGCTCGGAGGTCTTGATCCCCTGGGTCGATCCCTTCGTACCCAAGGTGGACGTCGCGGCCGGCACGGTCTATTTGACGCCGCCTCCCGGCCTCTTGGAGGAGTCGCGTGAGGATTGACGTCGTCACGCTCTTCCCCGGCATGTTCGAAGGCCCCATGTCGGAGAGCATCATCAAGCGCGCTCAGGCGGCCGAGGTCCTGGATCTGCGGATCACGGACCTGCGGGATTACTCCAAGGACAAGCACCGCAAGGTCGATGACCGGCCCTTCGGGGGCGGCGCCGGGATGGTGATCAAGGCCGAGGTGGTCTTCGACTGCCTCGATGCCATGGAGCGGCTTCCCGGTGCTCGGGTGATCCTCACGGATCCCCAGGGCAAGACCTTCGACCAGAAGCTCGCCATCGAGCTTTCGGAAGCCCCTCAGCTGGTTTTCCTTTGCGGGCACTACGAGGGCTTCGACGAGCGGGTTCGCGAGCACCTGGTCACCGACGAGATCTCGATCGGAGACTACGTCCTCACGGGAGGCGAGCTTCCCGCCATGGTGATGATCGACTCGGTGGTGCGGCTCTTGCCGGGCGCCATCGGCAAGATCGAGTCCACGCACGAGGATTCCTTCTACGCGGGGCTTCTCGACTATCCGCATTACACCCAGCCGGCGGACTACCGGGGCTGGGAAGTGCCGGAGATCCTGCGATCGGGTAACCACGGGGCGATCGCCAAGTGGCGCCGCGAGCAGGCCTTGCGTCGGACCTTCGAGCGCCGGCCGGATCTGTTGGAGACGGCCCCGCTCACCAAGGAGGACCGAAAGTTCCTCAAACAGCACTGCGGCTGGGTGGCCCCGGTTTGACCCCCGGGACCGACGGGTATTAATTCCATAGCTGGAATGGCGCGGTTTGGCGCCCCGGGTCCCCCTCGCGAGGGTGGCGAAAGGGGGCCGTGAACCGGTAGGCGAGGCAGCGCGAGCGGCTGCCCTGAAGAGTTTGAGCGGCGCGTCGGCGCCCCAGAGGTGAGTCTTGCAACTGAACCGCATCTTGACCAACTTTGTCGTGACCGAGGATGGCATCTCGAAGATTCACCAGTTGCTCTCGCACCTGGTGAAGGACGTGGATGCGCAGGCGGCGATGCTCGTCGAGAAGTCGGGGCAGATGATCGCGACCGACGGGGACGTGCAGGGCCTGGACACGCAGGCGATCGCCTCCCTGGTCAGCGGCGCCTTCGCCTCGACCCGCGCGGTCGCCCGTCTCATCGGGGAGACCGAGTTCCAGGCCATGTTCCAGCAGGGCGATCAGGCGAGCATCTTCATGTACGCCCTCGGCACCAACGATATCCTCGTCGTGATCTTCAACGACGTGAGCAAGACCGGCCTCGTCAAGGTTCAAGCCCAGCAGACGGCCATGGCGCTCTCGAATGAAATTGCCCAAATGCAATCTCCCAACAAGTAGGCTTTCTGTTATCATGGCTTCGCTTGGTTAGCCGGCGAGCCGGCACTCGGAGGAATCGTTCACGATGATGAAGAAGTTCGTTATTGCGCTCAGCGTGTTGACCCTTTCCCTTTCGGCCGGTGCGGCCCTCGCCTGCGGCGACGACGGCTGCGACGGCAAGCAGTGCGCGATCACGGAGAAGGGCTCCAAGGCCCATGGCGAGCATGCCGCTCCCAAGCCCGTGACCGTGAAGCCCGGTTACACGCTGGCCACCCTCTCGGTGGACGGCATGATCTGCGTCAACTGCGTCAACAAGGTCACCGCGACCCTCAAGGGCCTCAAGGGCGTGGATGCCGTCAGCGTCGACCTGGACACCGGCAAGGCCTCCATCTCTTACGACAAGAAGGCCGTCGAGTCCGCCAAACTCGTCGAGATCGTCTCGAAGCTGGGCTACAAGGCCAAGCAGATCTAACCCGACTCACAAAAGGAAGCGCCGTCCCCTCGGGGGCGGCGCTTCTTGTTTTGATGACCCGGCGGGGAGGTGCGCTCCCCGCCGAATGGACATTAGAGCAAGCTTCGTTGCTGCAGGTCAGCTTCGCTTTCCTAGACTACTGCCGCGGGCGCTAGGGGTAGATGCGGGTCAGGAGCCGCGGGAAGGGAATGGTCTCGCGGATATGGTCGAGCTTGCAGATCCAGCGGATGGCGCGCTCGATACCCAGTCCGAAGCCCGCGTGGGGCACGGAGCCGAACTTGCGGAGATCCAGGTACCAGCCGTAGGCCTCGGGGTCGAGGTCATGCTGCTTCATGCGCTCCACGAAGAGGTCGTAGTCGTGGATACGCTGGGAGCCGCCGATGATCTCGCCGTAGCCTTCGGGGGCCAGCATGTCCGCGCAGAGGACGACCTCGGGGCGGTTGGGATCCGGTTGCATGTAGAAGGCCTTGATCTCGGTCGGGTAATGGGTCACGAAGAAGGGGGTCTCGAACTGGTTGGCGAGGATGTCCTCGTCGTCACCGCCGAAGTCCTCACCCCAGGTGATGTCCGAGCCGGCCGCGCGCAGGCGCTCCACGGCCTCGTCGTAGGTAATCCGGGGGAAGCCCTCGGCCACCGTCTTCTCAAGGGTGGTCACGTCGCGCTCGAGGAGGGCGAGATCCTCGCGGTTCTTCTCCAGGACCCGCTTGACCACGTGTCGGACGAAGTCCTCTTGGACCTGGATGTTCTGCCAGAGGTCGTAGTAGGCCATTTCGGCCTCGACCATCCAGAACTCCATGAGGTGGCGGCGGGTCTTGGACTTCTCGGCCCGGAAGGTGGGCCCGAAGCAGTAGACGTTGCCGAAGGCCATGGCGCCGGCTTCGAGGTAGAGCTGCCCCGACTGGGAGAGGAAGGCCTTCTCATCGAAGTAGTCGGTCTCGAAGAGGGTGGTGGTGCCCTCGGCGGCTGCGGGTGTCAGGATCGGCGTGTCGAAGCGGATGAACTCGCGCGACTCGAAGAACTCGTGCATCGCGGCTTCGATGGTCGAGCGAATCTTGAGGATGGCATGGGGCCGGCGCGAGCGGACCCAGAGGTGCCGGTGGTTCATCAGGAAGTCGGTCCCGTGCTCCTTGAGCGAGATCGGGTACTCTTCGGTGGGGATGTCGACGGCCTCCACCGAGGTCACCGTCAGTTCGACGCCGCTGTGGGCGCGCTCGTCGGCGCGGACCAGGCCGGTGACGATGCAGGACGATTCCTGGGTCAGGCGATCGGCGGCGTCCCAGGAGGCTTCGGGAAGCTCGCTCTTGACGGCGACGGCCTGCACGATGCCCGAGCCGTCACGGACTTGCAGGAAGGCGATCTTCCCCTTGGAGCGCTTGTTGTAGAGCCATCCCTTGAGGGTGACCTCTTCCCCGACATGCTCCTTGAGGTGAGAAATCTTGGTCCAGTTCTGGGTGGCGGTCTCGAGCACGGCTCCTCCTCGATTGAAAGCAACGGGGCAATCAGGTTAAAATACCCTTATATCTTACCAAAGGGTCTCAATGTTTGTCCCCAAGGGCGATCGCCCTGCGGACCTTTCCCCGGGGCGTGCTCCGGGGTCGTGCCGTCTGGGGTTCCCGATTGGGTGGCCAGTTTGGCCGCCGAGAATAGGAGCTGGGTCGTGAAAGCTGTTTCCCCTTCGATTCGCCTTGGTGAGCGCAGCCAGTACTGCGGCACCCTGAAGCTGGACCAGGTTGGCCAGCGGGTGACGCTGTTTGGCTGGGTGGACTCGCGCCGGGACCATGGAGGGGTGATCTTCGTCGACCTTCGCGACCGGACGGGCATCGTGCAGGTGGTCTTCCAACCGGATCTCGCCCCGGACGCCCATGAGCTCGCGGACCGTCTGCGCAACGAGTACGTCATCGGCATCGCCGGCGTCATCCGGCCCCGCGCCGAAGGCATGGCCAATCCCCGGCTCGCCACGGGCGAGATCGAGGTCTACGCCGACGAGCTCGTCATCTACAACGCGGCCAAGCCCCTGCCCTTCCAGATGGAAGACGGCAAGCCCCAGGTCGACGAGACCACGCGCCTGCGCTACCGCTACCTCGACCTGCGCCAGCCCTGGATGCAGGAGGCCATGATCGCGCGCAGCCAGATGAACCGCATCATCCGCAACACCATGGCGGAGCACGGCTTCCTCGAAATCGAGACCCCCATCCTCACCAAGAGCACGCCCGAGGGCGCCCGCGACTACCTCGTGCCCTCCCGGGTGCATGCCGGCGAGTTCTTCGCCCTGCCCCAGTCGCCCCAGATCTTCAAGCAGCTCCTGATGGTGGCCGGCTACGACCGCTACTTCCAGATTGCCCGCTGCTTCCGCGACGAGGACCTGCGCGCGGATCGCCAGCCCGAGTTCACCCAGCTCGACGTCGAGATGAGCTTCCCCAGCCAGGACCTCATCCTCGACCTCCACGAGAAGCTGGTCATCAAGCTGATTTCGGAGATCGCCGGCGGCAAGGTGGAGTCGCCCGTCCCCCGCATGACCTACGACGAGGCCATGCGCCGCTACGGCTCCGACAAGCCCGATACCCGCTTCGGCCTCGAGCTGGTCGACCTCAGCGATACCCTCAAGGCCTCCAGCTTCAAGGTCTTCTCCGAGGCTCCGGCCGTGAAGGCGATCAACGTGCCGGAGGGCGGAAGCAAGATCTCGCGCTCGCAAATCGACGCGCTCACCGAGTTCGTGCGTGGCTTCGGCGCCAAGGGCCTGGCCTACCTCAAGGTCGGCGAGACCTCGGGGCCGGTCGCCAAGAACCTCTCCGAGGCCGACGTGGCCGCCGTCGTCTCCGCCATGGGCGCGAAGCCCGGCGACCTGATCTTCTTCGGTGCCGACCAGGAGAAGGTGGTCTACGAAGTCCTGGGCCGCCTGCGCCTCAAGCTGGGCGAGGACCTCAAGCTGATCCCCTCGGGCCTCTTCAACTTGCTCTGGGTGACCGACTTCCCGATGTTCGAGTACGACGCCGAGGAAGGCCGCTACTACGCCATGCACCACCCGTTCACCTCGCCGCGCGACGAGGACCTCGCGACCCTGGACTCCGATCCGCTGGCGGCCCGCGCCAAGGCTTATGACCTGGTGCTCAACGGCTCGGAGATCGGTGGTGGCAGCCTCCGAATCTATCGCCGGGACGTGCAGGAGCAGGTCTTCCGCCTGCTGGGCATGAACGAGGAGGAGTGGACCCAGAAGTTCGGCTTCATGCTCAACGCCTTCGACTACGGCACCCCTCCGCACGGGGGCCTGGCCTTGGGCCTGGACCGGATCATCACGCTCTTGACGGGCCGGGACTCGATCCGCGACGTGATCGCCTTCCCCAAGACCCAGTCGGCCAAGGATCTGATGGCGGAGGCTCCGAGCCCGGTGGACACCAAGCAGCTTCGCGAGCTCCACATCCAGGTGCGCTCCTAACCTATCGCCAAAGCGCGACGCCCCGGGGAATTTCCCCGGGGCGTCGTCTTTATTGGCCCTAGCGGACGCGGACCCTGACGGGGGCCACCGCGCGCCGCGGTTTGGCGCTTTGGATCCCGAGGGCGATTGCCGCGAGCAGCAAAGCACTGGTAACCGCTACAAGCATCGCGTCCTCCTTGTCTCCCTGTCCGAGGGCCATGCGGGGTCCCCGGCGGCACATGGTCCTCCCTGCCGGGCGTGACCCAAGGCCTCATTGCCCATGATTAAGCGATATTAAACGCTTTTCCCCGCCCGCCGTCAACGCTCGCTCGAGTGCGATCCGGCCCGGCCATTAAGTCTTGATTAATTGCTTAACAGCCCCGGCTTGCCATGGGGCCCGAAGGCGGGGGGCCCAGGGAGGAACGGAGGCGTTTTGCCCTCCCTCTTGGCCGAAGGTCATTGTCAGTCAGAAGGCCAATGAAGACGGGGGTTTTGGCGATCGCAGGGCTTAATCCTCCCGTGTTGACGCCCGTTTCCGCCATGTGTTACAAATCGTTACATCGGTGGGCGGCTTAGCGAGGAATCGCCGAAAGCCTTTCCACTCGGGCCTTTGAGGGGAGGTGACTCGGCACGAGGAGTGGCTTCTGCTCGGAGCGGGGCCCAGACGCTTTGCGTGGCCCCGAGGTGTGTGCCCCATGGCTTTCACGGGTTCAGAGAGGTGTGGAAGAATGACCAAGTTCGCGAAGAAGGCCCTTTTGGCGACGACCTTGAGCGTGATGATGCTCGCGGGTTGCGCGCAGGCTCCCCAATCGGCTCCGTCGCCCGCGACTCCGGAGGCTCCTACGGCCACGGCTCCGGCCATCGTAGTAAACAACCCGAGCGATTTTCAGCCGGTCGGAAGCACTCCTTCTCCCCGGCGTTACAGCGACGACTGCCGCTTCATCGCCTTCACGGCCGAGCTGGGTTGGGAATCGGGCCTCTTCCTCTACGATGACGAGGCCAAGGAGGTCTGGAACCTGAACCAGGCCTTGGCAGGCTTGTCGGTCAGCCGGGCGGATCTGGAGCGTCTCGAGCCCTATGCCTTCGATAATGGCAAGGTGCTCTTCCAGGTGGACGGAAGCATCTACTACTACGATCTGGTCAGCGAGGAGCGGGTGACGGTGGCGGTGGACGCCGAGACCGACAACGCTCAGCCCGTCGTGACGGCTTTCGGGGAGATGCTCGCCTACATCAACAACCAGGGCAACGTCGTCCTGAAGTTGACCGACGGGGACTACTTCACCAAGACCCGGGTCCTCACCAAGATCGCCGCTGAGGCCGATTTCGTGGGACGCGACGTCTCGGATATCGACATCTCGGCCGATGGCCGCTGGCTGGTCCTGAATATCAAGGGCATGCTCTACATGTACGACGTCAGCAACCCCCGCCTCTACCAGCTCCTGCCGCTGAGCAGCCTGGCCTTGATGGGCGTCGGGGGGACCATCGGCGATGTCGCCATCAGCTCGGATGGCCGTCATGTCGGCTTCACGGCTGGCGGTCGTCTCCTGGTGCTGGATCGCCAGGGCGGCACCATCGACACGGTCCCGTATACCAACATGGAAGGCCGTATCGCCAATCCGGTCTTCGTCGGCAACTGCCTACTCTTCGAGATCCGCAAAGCCAACGGCTACCGGATCTGGAAGTACGACATCGAGACGGAGCAGATCCGCATGATGGTCGTCCTCAACAACGCCCTGGGCGAGCGCGGTCAGGACAACCTGATCTCCGAGCCCGAGGCCACCGGCTTCTAAGCCGTCTCGGACGACCGGGCGCATCTCGCCGTTCGATTATCGATCCTGGGAGGGGGCCTTCGGGCCTCCTCCTTTTGCTCTGGCCTTGCTTCCGTTTTTGCGAGGACCTCCTGCTGCATGCCCGCAAGCCGAGGGGAGCTTTCCGTATCAAGCAAGTGATGTAACGGATTGTAATGCGGCGGAGTGGCGGAGTCAATGCTTGGACGTTTCCAGGTCAGCCTAGGCGGCGGGCGAAGCTCCAGTCCCCTCCGGAGCGGACGTTTCATTCTTTTTCTTGGCGGCATGGCTTTCGGGCATTGGGGGGCCATGGGCGTACAGGAGGGAGATTGACATGAAAGCGCTCTTGTTTTCCATGAGGCTGGATGCGCTTGAGGCGGTCTCCTCGAGAGCCGAAGGTGCTGGCCTCAAGGGCAAATCCATTGCCCTTGAGGGGGAGGTCGCATGATGCGTTGACGACATCCTTTCAAAAAGCCGGAGATGCTTTACAAAACTCAATGAAGCGAGTATTATGATGCTCAGCAAGTCCGATTCATCGTTTGTTGAGCCGCCCGACCGGCAGTAGAACGTGCGGCTGCAGGGCGGAGTTCCTGGAACGTCGACGGAGTCCGGCGGCCTGGACCCCGATGCAAGGTCAGACGCCAAGGGCACCGCCCGGCCGCCAAGGGCCGTCGTGAGGACCGACCCACGCCAGAACCGGCACGACAAACGGGCATGATCAATGGGCAAAGGAGGGCAAGTGATGACTACCGCATTGGCATTCACCCGGCAAAGCGAAACGGGAAGGCGCCATCCGCGCAGTCCCTCGATCGACATCCTGCGCCGCGCGCTCGAACTCCGAGGAATCTCCCGAAAGGCCTTCGTTCAAGCGACCGGACTCAGCTACGAGTACGTCTCGCGCATCTTCAACTCCAAGGTCCGCTTCCCGATGGTCCGTGAGACGCTCGAGCGTTTCGCCGAAGTCGCCCGTATCGACCCGATGCTCTTCCCCGAGTACCAGCAGCTCGTCAGCGCGCTTCCCGACTCCACCCGCAAGCTCTGGGCTCGCATGCAAGAGCTCGCTCTGAGCCGGCAGGAGTTCGCCAACCGCGTGGACATTTCGCGCACGTACCTCTACGAGATCCTCCGCGGAGACGTTCCCTTCCCTCGCAACCCCGAGATCATCGAGTCGCTCTCGCGGGCCCTCGAGCTGGTCCCCGAGACCTTCACCGAGTACCTCGCTCCGGTGGAGGACTGGGCCTCGCGCAACCCCCAGGCCATCGAATCCGTCTTCATGAACATGCTCGTCGCCAAGATGCTTCAAGCGCGCGGGTACTGGATCGGAGAGGATCCGAACGGCTTGTCGGACTCCATGCTCAGCATCTTCCCTGCCGATTCTCGCTTCGATCCCGGCATCCGCGAGATTTTCCGCGAGATGGGCAAGCGCCGGCTGGGCGTCATGCCCGTGGCATCCCTGGCGGGCGTCTCCCAGAGCGAACTGCGCTTGATTTTGCTCGGACAGGTCGATCCCGAGGACCTTGCCGATACCTATCGACGCGTTCGACAGGCCCTCAGCCTGAGCTAGAACACCGACTGATCCGCCCTGGAGGCCGAGGCCTCCAGGGCGTTGCCATTAAAAACACATTAATTGTTTAATCCCCTTCCCTGCCCCCCGGTCGCGAGTCCCGCCTCCGGCGGGGCTTTTGCGCGTTTTGGCCGTTCTGACCGAGAAGCCCTGTGCAGCTTGGATCCGCATGAAAACTAGGTTTGAGGCTTTCTTTCGTTTTAACGCGAAAGCGTTGACACGCAGGGGAGCGTGTGTTACAAAACGTAACAGATGACCGACGGATGTTTCGAAATGTAAAGCACCTCCGTCAGTCGTCCTCTCTATCGGATCCCCCAGGTGTGTGGAGGGGCTCCGATCCCCGGGGAGCCCGGAGGTCCGTGAAAGGAGGACGCAAGCTCGGCCGGATTTCCGCTTGAGCGTCCTGACGTTCCCCCTCATCACGGGGTGTGACCTACGCGTTTTCTATGGTTCAGAGAGGTGTGCAATGACTGCGATGACCAAGAAGGCCATGCTCACGGCAACCGTGAGCATGATGGCCCTGGCCGGTTGCACAAGGGGGCCCTTGGCCCCGAAACCGGGTCAAGCGCTGCAACCGATCGTCATCACGGATCCCAGTCAGCTCAAACCCGCAGGGGCCGCCCCTCTTAACCTTCCTTCGGTGGATCCGGGGTACTGGAATTTCGACTGCCGCTTCATCGCCTTCGAAGCCGTCATCGTCTCGGATAAGTTCACCGCGGGCCGGGTCGGGCCTAGCGGTTTGCCGAAAACCACCGTCGGTAACCTCTTCCTCTACGACGAGGTGTTGAAGGACGTCTACATCCTCAACGGAGCCATCGCGGGCCTGGATCCTTGGACCCGGGGCAAGACGGTCGACGGCATCACGAACGCGGACGATCTCAACACCCTGAACCCCTACGCCTTCGCGGACGGCCGGATCCTCTTCGAGCTCGACGGCACCATCTACTACTACGATATCTACTCCGAAGAACGGGTGACGGTCGCCTTCGACGGACGCAAGCAGATTTTCGGAGGCGCCCGGCCAGCGGTCACGGGTGACGGTGCGGCGATCGCCTACATCAACGATCAAGGACTCGTCGCCTTGAAGTTGCTTGACGGCGACTTCTACACCAAGACCCGCGTCTTGACCAAGATCGCCGCCGAGGCCCAGTTCCTGGGGGAGTTGGGCGCCAAGGATCGCAGCAAGTCTGGCAAGACTGCCAAGGGCGTGATCCTGGACCTCGATATCTCGGATGACGGCAAGTGGATCGGGGTCAACATCGAGGGCATCCTGCATCTCTACGACGTCCTCAACCCGCACCTGTTCCAGCTCTTGCCCTTGGGTGGCGGCGCGCTGGCCGGCGTGACCGATCGGATCGGCCACGTGGCCCTCAGCTTCGACGGACGCTTCATCGCCTTCACGGTCTCGTCCAAGAAGGGCGACCTCATCCCCAATCGCGGCGAGCGGCTCCTGGTCTTGGACCGCGCGTCGGGCTACATCGACACGGTGCCTTACGCCAACCTCGGCACGCTCAACCCTGCAAACGGCATCGCAGACCCGATCTTCTGCGGGCACCAACTCCTCTTCGAGACCTTCGTCGGCGGATCCTGGAAGGTCTGGAAGTACGACCTCGAGACTGAGCTTCTTCGTGCGATGGTCATCCTCAACAACGCGCTGGGCGACGTGGGCGTCGACGTCAAGGTCTCCGACCCGCGGCTCGACCCCTGAGCGTTTCCCTGTCCCAAGCGGGGGGAGGTCTGCGCCTCCCCCACCCCGGGGGCTGCGTCCTCGGGCGGGCTAAGCCTTGGGGTCCGGTGACCCCATCCCTAGGTGTGTGTGGAACCTAGTTCAGAGAGGTGTGTGAAATGACTTTGACTGCCAAACGCGCGCTATTTGCTGCGACCATGAGCATGATGGTCCTCGCCGGTTGCGCCCAGCCCCCTGCCAACAGCCCTGCACCGGTCGTCCCGGGCGGCAACTCGAATCCCAGCGGCGGCGTGACCGTCCAGCCTCCTGGGGCCGTGCCTCCTCCGATTCCGGTGGATCCGGGTTACTGGAACTTCGACTGTCGCTTCATCGCCTTTGAGGCCGCCTTCTCGCCGAAGTTCCACCGGGTCAAGAAGGGTGGCAAGTACGTCGACGACTTCAAGACCTTCGGTAACCTCTTCCTCTACGACGAGGTCTTGAAGGACGTCTACATCCTCAACGGAGCCATCGCGGGCCTGGATCCCTGGACCGGAGGCAAGACGGTCGACGGCATCACGAACGCCCGCGACCTGAACACCCTGAACCCCTACGCCTTCGCGGACGGACGGATCCTCTTCGAGTTCGACGGCTACATCTACTACTACGATATCTACTCCGAGGAGCGGGTGACGGTGGCCTTCGACGGTCGCAGGAACCACTTCGGAGGGGCCCAGCCGGCGGTCACGGGCGACGGGGCGGCGATTGCCTACATCAACGACCAAGGACTCGTCGTCTTGAAGCTGCTTGACGGCGACTTCTACACCAAGACCCGCATCTTGACCAAGATCGCCGCCGAGGCCCAGTTCCTTGGCGAAATCGATGTCAAGGATCACGGCAAGTACGGCAAGTCTGCCAAGGGCGTGATCCTGGACCTGGATATCTCGGATGACGGCAGGTGGCTCGTGGTCAACATCGACGGCATCCTGCATCTCTACGACGTCGTCAACCCGCACCTGTTCCAGCTCTTGCCCTTGGGCGGCGGCGCGCTGGCCGGCGTGACCGACCAGATTGGCCACGTGGCCCTCAGCTTCGACGGACGATTCGTTGCCTTCACGGTCTCGGCCAAACGGGGCGACCTGGTCCACAACCGCGACGACCGGCTCTTGGTGCTGGACCGTGCCACGGGCTACATCGATACGGTGCCTTACGCCAACCTCGGCGACGCGCTCGATACCAACGACTTCATCGCCGATCCGATCTTCTGCGGCAACCAGCTCCTCTTCGAGACGCACGTCGGCGGAGCCTGGAAAGTCTGGAAGTACGACCTCGATACGGAACTCCTGCGTGCGATGGTCATCCTCAACAATGCCCTGGGCGATGTGGGCGTCGACGTCAAGATCTCCGACCCCATTCTCGACCCCTAGTCTGTGGCACGACGCCAGCTTTGACGCAACCCGGGGGGAGGCCACGTGCCTCCCCCTTCTTTCGCTCCTCTCGTCTCCTTCTATCGCAGGTGGAATCCCCCGGAGCGCCCCCAGGAGGACGCGACGCCCCGGAGGGATGCCGCGGAGTTTGGAGTCACGATATAAAACTTTACAAAAATATTTTAAGTCGCTATGCTGTCAAGCGAGCTCACCCTCAGACCCTTGCCCAACAAAAACTCGATTAGGGGGAAAAGCCGTGAACAAGCCATTCCTCGTCGCCATGCTATCTCTATGTCTACTGACCCAGCCCCAAGCCTTCGCTGCCGAGGTCTTCACCCTCACGCAGCCGGTGCTTCCGGTGTCTTCGCCGGTCCGCGTTTCCCCGGAGGCGCTTGAAAAGCTCACTCCGGATCAGAGACGGATCCTCGAGCAGCGGATGGACGAAGTTCGCCCACCCGCGTCGGCTGAGGCCAACGCCCCGGAGCCCCCCCTCGAAGGGGATACCTCCTCGATCGAGCGCATGTTTGCCGAACGGCCACCGGAAGGTATCTCGACCCGCTTGCGGCAGTACGGCTACGAGCTCTTCGCGGAGTCTCCCTCCACGTTCGCCCCGGTCGAGGATATGCCCGTGCCCGAGGACTACCGGGTGGGGCCCGGGGACGAGCTCGTGATCTCCGTCGTAAGCCCCCGCCGCAGTGGGGAGCATACCTTTGCGATCAGCCGCCAGGGGACGATCGTTTACCCGGGTATCGGAGCGCTAAGCGTCTCCGGCATGACCTACCCGCAACTCGTCAGCTTCCTGGAGCAGCGGATCCGCGGAGGCGCGCGCGACATGAACATGTCCGTCCGGATGGGCAAGTTGAGGACCATTCGGATCTTCGTGGTCGGCAACGTCAAGAAGCCGGCGGCCTATACCATCAGCGCCTTGTCCAGCCTCTCGAACGCGGTGATGGCCTCCGGGGGGCCCTCCAAGGAGGGAAGCCTCCGCAACATCCAGCTCAAGCGCGACGGCAAGGTGATCGCGACGTTCGATTACTATGATCTGCTGCGGCGCGGGGATTCCTCGGCGGATCGCCGTCTCCAATCCGGGGATATCATCTTCGTGCCTCCGGTAGGCGCTCGGGTGGGCGTCGCCGGCCACGTCAAAACGCCGGCCATCTACGAGCTCAAGGGGGTGACCAGCCTCAAGGAGTTGTTGGCGATCGCCGGCAACGTCTCCCCGATGGGCTTCACCCAGCGCGTCCAGATCGAGCGCTTCGACGAGAACCGCGCGCGCAAGGTCTTCGACGTCGACGTGGAGAGTGCCAAGGGCGCGACGCTCGGCCTCAAGGACGGCGACCTGATCAAGATCTTCCCGGTCAACCAGAAGCTGCTCAACGCCGTGACCCTCGAAGGGCACGTGGAGCGGCCGGGCAAGTACGAGTTCCGCCCCAACCTGCGCCTGCGGGACGTCATCCGCACCGAGCGCGACCTGAAGCCGGAATCCTACATGGAGTTCGGCATGATCGAGCGCGTCCACCCACCGGACTTCCACATGGAGCTGATCCCCTTCCACCTCGGAAAGGCCCTGGCCGGGGATGCCGCTGAGAACAAGCCTCTCGCTCCCGAGGACAAGATCCGGGTCTACTACCGCTGGGACATCGAGGAGCTACCGACGGTCCGGATTGCCGGTGCGGTCCAGCGGGCCGGCGAGTACCGCCTGCATCCCAAGATGAAGGTCTCGGAACTGCTCCGGCTCGCCGGAGGCCTGCAAGACCAAGCTGATCGCAGCAGTGCCGAGCTGACTCGCCTCTCCATTGCCAATAACCAGGTCGAGACCCGGCGCATGACGATCGATCTCACCAAGGTGATGCGCGGAGAGGCCGACGCCAACCTGATCCTCGAGAAGAACGACTACGTGCTCGTCAAGCCCATTCCCTCTTTCAAGCGCCATCGCACCATCACGCTGCTCGGCGAGGTCGCCCAACCCGGGGCGTATTCCTTCAGCGACGGGGAGACCCTTTTCGATATCCTGTCGCGCGCCGGGGGCTTCACTACGCGCTCCTACCTCAAGGGGGCCATCTTCACCCGCGAATCGGTCAAGCGGCAGCAGACGGAGCGCCTTCAGGATTTCGTCGCACGCCTGGAAGCCAACCTCCACCGCCAATCCGCTCAGGCGGCGGCCGGAGCCCTCTCCGCCGAGGCGGTGTCGGCCAACCAGCTGGCGATCTCCTCGCAGCGCGAGCTGCTCCAGAGCTTCAAGGAGACCAAGGCCTCGGGGCGCATGATCGTGAGTCTCTCCGACCTGGCGCGCAAGCCTCATTCCAACACGGATGTCCAGCTCGAGGACGGAGACGTCCTGATGGTGCCGCCCATGATCAACTCCGTGTCGGTCCTGGGACAGGTCTACAACCCGACGGCCATCACGTACGAGCCCGGAAAACGGGTTTCCTCCTACCTGTCCAAGACCGGTGGGGTCACTGAGACCGCGGACGCGCAGGGCATCTACGTCGTCAAGGCGGACGGCTCCGTACTGACGGACAAGAACTTTTATACCGGCTGGGGCCCCTGGCGCCGGGGCGTGATGTCGGCGGTGCTCGAGCCCGGCGACACGGTCATGGTTCCCGAGCGCTTGGCGGTAGACAACTCGCTTCGCGATATCCGAGACGTCACGCAGATTATCTTCCAGGTCGTCACGACTGCCGCGATCACCTGGGGCATGTTGAAGTAAGGGGGCATGTAGATGAACGAGCAGAGGATATCCCCAGCCCGTGACGACGACGAAATCGACTTCAAGGCGCTCGGGAGCACCCTGAGGAGGCGCTGGTTGGTCGTCGCATCCGTCACCGCGGTCGGCCTCGCGGTCGCCTTGGTCGTCGGCGGGACCCGCCCTCCTATCTACACGGCGACGGCGACGCTCATCCCCACGGACTCCACGGGAGAGCGCCTCGCGTCGGCGCTGGGTCCGCTAGCGGGCCTCGCTCCCTTCGCTCCCCCGGGGCTCATCCCCCGGGGAGACGGTGAGAAGCTCGCCGGCTTGCTGGGCTCTAGAGTCCTTGCCGAACGGGTCCTCACCAAGAATCCGACGTTGACTCCGTACGACCCGAAGGGAAGAGCCGCGTCCAAGCCGCTGACCATGAGCGAAGCGCAGGGCTTACTTCGCGACGGACTCGCGATTTCCAGCGACAAGACCACGGGCCTCATCGAGGTGAAGGTCAAGCATACCGAGCCCGATCTCGCCGCCGGGCTCGCCAACGCCGTCGTGGGCGAGCTGAAGTCCTTCCTCCAGGACAACAGCTTCACGGCGGCCAAGCGCCAGCGTGAATTCCTGCAGAAGCAAGTGCAAGACCTTTCGGGCGAAATCAAGCAGATCGAGACCCAGCTCATCGCGTTCCAGGAGCAGCACCAGCTCGTCTCGCTCGATGCTCAGACCAACGCGACGATCCAGACCTACTCCACGCTGAAGTCCCAACTCATCACCAAGGAGATGGAGCTTCAACTGCAATCGAACTCCGTTTCCCCGCATGACCTCGAGCTGGTCGGTCTCAAGCAAGAGGTGCAGCTGCTTCGCGAGAAGCTCGCGGGTCTGGAAAGCGGAGCCACCGGAGGCTTGCTGGCCTTCAAGGATGCGCCCCGACTCGGGGTGCAGTACGCGCAGTTTCAGCGCGATTTGACGGTCAAACAAAAGGTCTTCGAGCTCCTCACCCAGCAGCTCGAGCTGGCGAAGATCGAAGAGAGCCGGGATTCGCTGTCCTTCCAGGTCATCGACCGGGCCGCCGTACCTGACACGGCGAGCGGAGCCGAACGCCTCACCATTTGGATCGTCGGGGGAATCCTGTCGCTGGCGTTGGGCATCTTTTTTGCCTTGGTCCTCGACAAGCCGATGGGCCGGAAGAAGCGTACCCCCACGCGTCCGCGCCCAAAGCCGGCTTCCCAGCGACTCGTTCCGATTCCCAGGGAAGGCCTCTAGCACCCGCGGCGATCGCGCAAGCTCCTTAGACCTGCTGGCTTCAGGGTCGGCAGGTCTTTCGCATGCTCCGCGAGGGGTGGGTTTGGTGGGGGTGGCCGAAACTGCCCGATGAGGCTTAGGCGGGGCGAAGGCGGGCGGAGTGTCATTGCCCGATGGAGCGGAGTTCAGCTTGCTCGGGGCTCGACTCCATGCGGCAGTCGCAGTTGCGCAGGTAACCTCATTCTGGATTGACAGGCAATCGCATGTCAAATAACTTAATATATATCTATAACTCCGCTTCTCATTCCTTCTGGCGACCCTGAGAAGAGGCCCCCATGAAAACCACGATCGATCGCGTGATCGCCATAGACAGCCAGGCAAGGCGGCCGGAAAGGGCGCTGCAGTGCTTGACTCGAGAGACGGCTGCTGCCGAAAGCGGGTCGGTGCTGGTGGCGCCGATTTGAGCGCCTTCTTGAGTACCGCTTGAGATGAGTTTCTTGAAGGGATTGTAGGATGCCAAAGACCGTTCTCCTCTCGGCCTACGCGTGTGAGCCCGGCAAGGGCTCCGAACCCGGCATCGGCTGGAACTGGGCATGCCAGCTCGCTTTGCAGGGCCATGAGGTCAGAGTCCTGACCCAATCCCGCTTCTTGCCTGCCATCACGCGCGCTTGCCAGGCTGGCGAAGCCCCGGGCCTCGAGGCCGTGCCCGTCTCGGTGCCGATCCTCGATCGCTGGGAAGCCGTGCTTTCACGCCTGGGAACGCCCTACTACTACGCCCATGTCTACCTCTGGCAATTCGCAGCCTATCGTCAGGCGCGGGCGCTTCACCGCGATCGCCCCTTCGATTGGGTGCATCAGGTCACCCTCGGGGCGGCCCGCATTCCGAGCTGGATGGGCTTCCTGGGCATTCCCTTTCTCTTGGGGCCCATCGCCGGTGGCGAAACGGCGCCTTGGCGGCTGCGCCGGAGTTTCCCCTTGCGGGGATGGGGGCATGCGCTTGCACGTGACCTCTCGAACCTCTGGGTTCGCGTCGATCCGTTGGTTCGGATGACCTTTCGGCAGGCCACCCGGATACTTACGACGTCTGAGCAAACTCAGGCCATGCTGCCGCGTGCTCGGAGGGCGAAGTCGGCGCTCCAGCTGGCTATCGGTGCTGACGCGTTCGCGGCCCCGAATCGCACACGATCGCGCGATTCGTTCAAGCTGCTCTACGTTGGGAGATTGCTTTACTGGAAGGGGATTCACCTGGCCCTGCGCGCCCTGGCCGAGCTTCGCCGCGAGGTTCCGGAGGCCCGGATGACCCTCGTCGGAAGCGGCCCGGACGAGGCGTGGCTGAAGTCGCTGGCGCATCGGCTGGGAGTCGAGGACGCCGTGGACTGGATTGGCTGGATGAGCCGGGAATCACTTGCGCAGGTCTATGCGGACCATGACGTGTTCTGCTTTCCGAGCCTGCATGATTCCGGCGGGATGGTGGTCCTCGAAGCGCTTGCCCAGGGGCTTCCCGTGGTCTGCCTCGACCTGGGGGGGCCTGGCTTGATGGTCGACGGGAGTTGCGGCCGGGTGATTTCGACGCAGGGAGCCGACGAGCGTCAAGTCGTCGCCTCCCTGCGGGGCGCGTTACGCGAACTGGCGTCGGACCCCGCTTTGCGCGAGGCACTAAGCCAAGGAGCGCTTGCCCGCGTGCGGGAGTACGCCTGGCCCGCGGTGGTTGCGCGGGCTTACGCGCTCAACTCCTTTCCCGTAGCCGCAGCGTCGCCATTTGCCGCTGTCCCGCCAGCTGCCGTAACGCCAGCACGGCGAACGGAAGATTGGTCGTGAGGTAGCGCCCCGCCAGTCGCCGGGGCTCCTGCAAGAGGCGGTAGAGCCATTCGATGCCACCGTCCCGCATCCACTGCGGGGCCATGGAGGTGGTTCCGGCGTAGACGGGAAAGGCCCCTCCCAGTCCCAGCATGACCCCATGGATCTTGCCGCGATGGGCATGCATCCAGCGCTCCTGCTTGGGGCAGCCTAGCGAGACCATGACGAAGTGCGCGCCGCTCGCGTTGATCCGGGCAATTTGCTGATCCTCCTCAAGAGGGCTGAGCGGCCGGAACGGCGGCGATTCCATGCCGGCGATCCGTAGGCGGGGGAAGTCACGTTGCAGGCGTTCGTACATCCGCTCGAGGACCTGGGGCGTGGAGCCCAGGAAGTAGACGGAGAGGTCCCGCTCCTGCGCGAGCCGGCAGAGGGCCGGCAGCAGATCCATGCCGGCGACCCGTTCCTGTTGGCGGGCGCCGAGCTTCTTGAGCATCCAGACGAGCGGCATGCCGTCGGGGGTGACCAGGTCCGAGCTGCGGAGGATGTCGGCGAAGTCGGGGCGTGCATGGGCCTCCATGAGCATGTGGACGTTGGCGGCGCAGACCATGCGGCTCTCGCGGCGCGTGGCCCATGCGGCCATGGTTTCGACCTGCTCTTGGAAGCCCAGGGCGGTCACGGGGCTGCCGATCACGTCAATGGCATGAGGCATGGCGATCGCTCCTCTCGGAGGCGGCTTCATAGATGCTCAGAAGCTGCCGGTAGTTGGCGTCGGGGGAGTACAGGGCTTCATACGCCTGGCGTGCGGCCTTTCCACGTTGCCAAGTCCCTTCCTGATCGGCCCAAGCGGCGCGTAGCGTGGCGGCCCAGGATCCAGGATCGCCGGGAGTGGTGAGCCAGCCTGCTTTCCCATTCATCAAGATGTCAGGAACGGCGCCGAGACGGGAGGCGACGACGGGGATACCGGCGGCGAAGGCCTCGGCGATCGCCATGGGGAAGCCCTCGTAGCAGATGGAGGGAAAGACCAGGAAGCGGGCGCCTTGCATGAGGCGGTTCACCTCGGAGCGTTCCCGGGGGCCGAGGAATTCCACGACTCCCTCCAGTCCTGCGGCGCGGATCTCTTGCTCCATGGGCTCTCGCAGGGGGCCGCCCCCGAGGATCTTGAGCGGGATGCTGAGCCGATGCTCGATGTAGGCGCGAAGGAGGGGCTGGATGCCTTTTTCTTCGGAGAGCCGTCCGACGTAGAGGCCGTAGCCGCCGAGATCGGAGCCTTCCGGGCGAGGGCCGGGGTCGAAGGCGAAGTTGGGCTTCACATGGAGCCGATCCGCCGGCAGGCCCGCCTGGATGAACTTTCCCTTCTGGAACTCGGTAAGGGCGATGAAGGCGTTCACCCGTTGGCCCCAGGTGTCGCGGAGGCGGTGCAACGCGATCATGGCCGCGACTCCGGCGGTTTGGCTGCGGGAGTTCCGGTAGCAGCCGCGCATGACGCCGGAAAGGGGGAAGGGCTGAGCGAGGCAGTCCTCGCAGACCTTGCCGTCCCGGAAGAACAGGGCATTCGGGCAGGCGAGGCGGTAGTTGTGGAGGGTTTGGATGACGGGGACGCCTGCCGCGCGGCAGGCGTCGTAGACCGATGGGGAGAGCAAGGGGAAGAAGTTGTGGACGTGCACCAGGTCGGGCCGGGTGCGGGAGATGGCCGCTTCGGCGCGGCGCCGCCCCGGCATGGAGTAGAGGGCGCTGAGGGCGGCCCGGGCCTTGCCGAGCCCACCGGTGATGGCGTCGTTATGGGCTTCGAGCAGTTCCACCTGGTGGCCATGGGCTTCGAGGAGCGCGACTTCGGCCTGAACGACGGCGTCCTCCCCCCCGGCATGCTGGTAGCGGTTGTGAAGCATCAGGACCTTCATCGCAGGGCTCCTTCCGGGAGGCCCATGGTTCGGGCGGGCGGTTTCAAGGCCGCCTGGACGGAGGCGAGGGCGCGCTCGGCGACGCGCTCGGGGCCATAGTAGTCGAGGAAGCGTTCGCAAAGGGCCTCGCTAAGGCGGGAGGGCGGGTTCTCGACGAACGCGCGGAGCGTGGCGCCGAACGAGGAGGTGCGCAGGGGATCCACCACCAACCCCGCTTCCCCGGAGGCGCAGAGGTCCGACGCGCAGCCGTTGTAGCGCGAGAAGACCTGAGGCAATCCCGCGACGGTGGCTTCGAGGCCCACCAGGCTCCAGTTGTCCTCGAGGGTGGGCATGACGAAGACGTCGGCGAGCGCGTAGAAGCGCGGAAGCGCGTCGGGTTGGACGAATCCCGTGAGGGCGACGGGGATGTCGGCATGTTGCGATCGCCAGGCCTGGATACGATCCTCCAGCGGCCCCGAGCCGACGAAGACGGCCGACCATCCGCGCGGCGTTTCGGCGGCGAGGGCCTCGAGGGCGTCGAGGTAATGCTGAAGTCCCTTGCGCTCGATGAATTGCCCCACGAAGAGGAAGGTCGTTCCGCTGAGACCCAGCTCAGCGCGGAGGCGGTCGCGTTCGGGAAGCCACCGCCGGGTCGATTGCGCGAAGAAGCGCGTATCGACCCCGGTCATGCCGGGTTGGATGCGCTCGGCGGGGGCTCCATAGTCCTCGAGCAGGCGGGAGGATTCATGGCCATTGGACCAGAAGCCGCTCGCACCTTTGACCATGAGCTGGCGCAGGGCGGTCTTCAGGCCGGTGGTCTTGGTTTCGGTGTGCCGGGTGACCTCCGACCAGATGATCACCGGGGTGCGGGTGAGCCGGCCATAGAGTAGGGCTTGAAGGCTTCGCGCTCCGAATTCGCCCGTGATGATGGCCTCGGGCCGGAGCCGGAAGAGCTTGGAGAGCAGGTCGAGCTTGAGGTGGACGTAGCGGTCGTCGTTCATGGCGAGGTCCGGGCGCTTGCGGACATGGTGGACGCGCAGCCCCCGGGAGATCTGGTAGGGGAAGTCCATCTCGGAGGCCTTGAGCTGCCATTGGCGGTTCGGCTCGGAGAGGTCGTCGAAGATGACGTGGAGGTCCAGGTGTCGATTGAGCGCTCGGTAGAACGAGACCCGGTAGGGGGTAGGGATGTTGGTGAGCAGGGCGACGCGTGGCTTCATTGGGGGTTCCTCCTCATCGCACCGAGTGATGTGCCCACCAAGATGCCGAAGGGAGACATCACGAAGACGTAGACGAGCGGGTTGTCCGTGGCCATGCCGAGCGCCACGCTGATGAGCGCCAGGGCGGCCGCGAGGTGGATGGCCGCGGCGGGATCGCCGCGCTGATCGGCCTGGATCCAGCCGCGGAGATGGGCCACGAGGAGCGTCAGCATGCCGAGGACCCAGAGGGAGAGTCCGAGGATGCCGAGGTCGTGAAGGATGCGCAGGTAGTCGGAGTGCGCTTGCCCGAGACCGGAAAAGCGGCTGTTGATCAGGCTTCCGCTCTGGCCGGCTCCCTTGCCGATCCATGGGCTCTGCGCGTAGGAGTCGAGCAGGGCCTCCCAGAGGGCGGTTCGCCCGGTGGCGTTGATGGTGAGGCCGCCGACTTCCAGGGTGGTGTCCCCTTCCATGAAGCGCTCTCGGATGGGCTCTACGCGCATGACGAGTTGGTAGGCGACGAGGCTGATCACGAGCGCCATGGCGAGCAAGCGCAAGCCCCCCCGCCAGTCCTTCAGGGGAACCATGGCGAGTAGAAAGAGCAAGAGGGCGATCGCCAGGGCCATGCGCGAGAGGCTCGCGCCGATGGTCCCGACGATCACCAGGGCGAAGAAGAGGCCCGGTTTCCAGCCGTAGCGCCATGACGTCAGGCAGACGGCGAGTCCGAAGAGCGCGAAGAGGGCGAAGGTGCGGGCTCCGATGATTTCGCTGGTGCCGAATCCGGCGATCACCACGTTGACGCCATAGAGCCCCACCGCCAGCCCGGTCGACAAGAGCAGGGCTTTGCTGACTCGCTTCCAGCCGTTTTCATAGGTGCGGCAGTAGCGGTAGGCCACTCCCGCCAGGAGGCTGAAAGCCACGGGGCCCAGGAGGTTCTGGAATCCCGTCACGTCGGGCATGGCCCATGTGGTGCTCAGGAAGGACCAGGCGATGTAGAGGAGGGTGGGGGCGAGCACCGCGAGGAGCGGGCGGTGGAGGCGTGGCGTGGCCACCCACCAGAGGAGGGGAACCAGCGTGCAGAGGATCAGGACTCCGCCGAGCATGCTGATGGGGCCGACCGAGACCTGACGGGGGAGGTCCACGAGGCCCGCGAGCAGGAGCACGCCGGCGAGGATTTGGAACGCCACTCGGGAGAGGCGCAGCGAGAAGGAACCCCGGTTCATCGACGCAACCACGACGTGATCTCCTTACGTGCAACATGGGGGCAGGCGTCATGCTAGAGCGGGCGAGCAAGCGAGTCCTTGGTCATTTCGGCCAAAGGTTCTTGGTCCGCCATGAGGGCGGGGGGAGAGAAAACGACGAAGCATCCCTCGCACGCTAGCCAAGGAGGCAAAAAGGCGATCGCCTATACTGGCTGCGGAGGTGGCTATGCGATTCGACAAATGGCTGATGCTTACCGGTGGGGTGATCGTCTCGGGGTGCCTGTTCTCGCCTCCGGGCTTTTACGATCCCGCCGGCGCCGCGTTCGCGTCCTACGGCGTGGAGGCGACCTACGTGCCTGCGTACGACGTGAAGGTCGCTCCGGGCAGGTTGACCCAGGCGCTCCTCGATGCGCATCCGAGCGGCACTCGCTTTGCCCTGGAGGCGGGAGTCCACCGCCTGAAATCTCCTCTGAGGCCCCGAACCACCCAGCAGATCCTGGGCTTCCCCGGGGCGGTGATCACGGGCGCCAAGACCTTGAGCGGCTGGGAGCAGGAAGACGGCCTCTGGTTCGTCTCGGGACAGACCCAGCGCCTGCCCGAGTCCTCGGGAGGCGGCTACGAGCTCTGCAACGCCGACGATCCGCTTTGCAGCAAGACGGAGGACGTCTTCTTCGACGACAAGCCCCTCAGGCAGGTGGAAAGCCTCTCCGAGGTGAGAGCGGGGACGTTCTACTTCGATTACGAGGCCAGTCGCATCTACTTGGCGGACGATCCGAACGGCCACCTGGTGGAGACGACCTTGGGCACGCAGGCTTTCGACGGCGGGGGCTCGGGGGTGGTTCTGCGGAACCTGGTGGTCGAGAAGTTCGGGAACCCGGCCCAGACGGGGGCCATCAGCAACGGCGGGCAGACGGGCTGGACGATCCAGAACTGCGAGATCCGGCTTAACCACGGCGTGGGCGTCTTCGTGGGCCATGGGGCCAAGATCGTCGGCAACAAGATCCACCAGCAAGGTCAGCTGGGCATCGCCGGCAACGGCGCGAACATCGTGGTGGAAGCCAACGAGATCGCCGATAACAACGTCAACGGCTATGATCCGGGCTGGGAGGCCGGCGGGTCGAAGTGGGTCAGCACCAGCAATCTGACCGTTCGGAGGAACTGGGCGCATGGCAATCGGGGCCCCGGCCTCTGGACCGACATCGACAACCGAAAGTCACGCTACGAGGAGAACCTGGTCGAAGAGAACCAGCGCGCCGGCATCGTCCATGAGATCAGCTACGAGGCGACGATCCGCAACAATACCGTTCGGGGGAACGGCAAGGGAAGGCTCAAATGGGACGTGGACGGGGCGGGTATCGTCCTCTCGAACGCGTCCGGCGTGGAAGTCGACGGCAATACCCTGGAGGGCAACGTGACGGGCATCGTCATCCTCCATAGCCCGCGGGGCAAGTGGGACACGGCCAATAACCACGTCCACGACAACCTGATCCGCATGTCCCAGGGCTGGAGTGGGCTCATTCGGACCGATAACTCCAATCCCGACTCCGCCCTCTTCACGTCCAAGAACAATCGCTTCGAGAACAACACGTACGTCGTCCCCAGCGCTTCCGGGAAGTACTGGGACTGGATGAACGCCCGCCGCACCTGGAACGAATGGAGGGGGTTCGCCAAAGAAGGGGCGCTACAATTGGAATAGCGCCCTACCAAGGGTTGCGTAACCCGCATTTCATCTGGATTTATTCCGATCGAAAAACCTAAAACCTAGGATGTCCTTAGTTCTGAGACGCGGTCGCGTTTCCTGACTCAGAAAGGACATCCCGTGAAAAAATCCTCTAATTCTCTCCAACGGCTGCCTAAACTGGGCCTCTTCGTGGCTTTCGCCGGCAGCTTGAGCCTCATCGGCTGTGGCCTTCCGTCCACCCTTCCCAACGACGTTTCCGGGCGCCCGTCCATTGGCGACGAGCTGACCCTGGCTCCGGATACCGGTGCGGTCCGCCTGAACTTCCTGAACGACCTCTCCGTTCAGGCGACCAAGAACGAGGTTCGCCAGCTCCGCGTGACCCTCTCGGGCGGATCCTTGGCCGCTCCGCTCAGCCAGCTCGTCTCCTTCCCGGCCCAGACCGTGACCTTCAAGGATCTCAAGGAGGGGGCGCATACCCTCACGGTCGATGCGCTCGACGCTTCCAACAAGAGCCTCGGCAAGGCCAGCAAGGGAGTCGACGTGGTCCCCGGGCAACTCACGTCCGTCGCGGTCAACCTCAAGCTGGACTCCACCTCGACCAGCCCGACGACCGGTGGAATCGGCGTCGACGTGACCATCGAGGACGGCGAGCTCATCCCGGTCCCCACGCCCAGCCCCACGCCCGCCCCCACCCAGCCTCCGACCTCCTACAACGGTTACGGCGTAGATCCCAACTACTCCCCCGCGTTCGACGTGAAGGTCGCCCCCGGCTCGCTGACCCAGGCGCTCCTCGATTCGAAGCCCGCCGGCACCCGCTTCGCCCTGGAGCCCGGCGTCCACCGCTTGACCAGTGCGCTGAAGCCCAAGGCCAATCAGCAGCTGCTGGGTTACCCGGGCGCCGTCATCACCGGGGCAAAGGCCTTGACCGGCTGGGTCCAGGACGGCAGCCGCTGGTACGTCACCGGTCAGACCCAGCGCCTTCCTGAGGCCTCGGGGGGCGGCTACCAGCTCTGTAACATCGACGATCCCCTCTGCGCCAAGGCCGAAGACGTCTTCTTGGACAATAAGCCGCTCAGGCAGGTGGACAGCCTCTCCAAGCTGAAGGCGGGGACGTTCTACTTCGACTACTCGAGCTCGCGGATCTACGTGGCGGACAATCCGAACGGTCGTCAGATCGACACCACGCTTGCCACCCAGGCCTTCAACGGCGGCGGCTCGGGGGTGATCCTACGCAACCTGGTGGTCGAGAAGTTCGGGAACAAGGCCCAGACGGGGGCCATCAGCAACGGGGGCCAGTCGGGCTGGACGCTCCAGAATTGTGACGTTCGTCTGAACCACGGCGTAGGCGTCTTCGTCGGCCAGGGCGCCAAGATCCTCGGCAACAAGATCCACCAGCAAGGTCAGCTGGGTATCGCCGGCAACGGCTCGGATATCCTGGTGGAAGGCAACGAGATCGCCTACAATAACGTCAACGGCTACGATGCGGGCTGGGAGGCCGGCGGCTCGAAGTGGGTCAGCACCACCAACCTGATGGTCCGGAAGAACTGGGCGCACGATAACTACGGCCACGGTCTCTGGACCGACATCGACAACCGCAACACCACCTTCGAGAACAACGTCGCGGAGAACAACCAGCGCATCGGCATCATCCACGAGATCAGCTTCGAGGCCAAGATCCGCAACAACACGGTCCGCGGAAACGGCAAGGGCCCGATCGCCTGGGATGTGGACGGAGCGGGTATCGTCATCTCGAACTCGGCCGGCGTGGAAACCTATGGCAATACCGTCGAGAACAACGTGACGGGCATCGTCATCCTCCACAGCCCGCGGGGCAACTGGGACACGGCCAATAACAACGTCCACGACAACACGATCCGCATGGCCCAGGGCTGGAGTGGCCTGATCCGGACCGACAACACCAGCACCGACCAGGCGCTCTTCAACACCAAGAACAACCGCTTCCAGAACAACACGTACATCGTCCCCAACACCTCCGGGAAGTACTGGGATTGGATGAACTCCCGCCGGACCTGGAGCGAGTGGAAGAACTACAAGCAGGACACGACCGGAACGGTCAAGACGCTGTAGCCCTTTCTCGACGCTCAGGCGCATCCCGCCTCCGCGCGGGGGCGCCGGGTTCAGGGTCATCACGATGCGAGGTCCGAAAGCGCACGCGCTTTCGGACCTCGCGCATGACGCTGCGCGCCGGGATGCCAATCAGGTGGCAGGCTGGAGGCGGGGCTTGAGGATGTCTTGCCACCCTACGAGCGCCATTCCCAGGAGGCTCGAGCCCACATGGGTCCGAATGGTCGCCACCGTTTCGGATTGAAGGTTTTCCTTCCATTCGTAGAGCCCGGGCCCCATGTCCACCTCTCGGATGCCCTCTTGATGCAACTGCTCGAGCGTCCATTGCATCAGCAAATTGCCTGGGGAGAGGTCGGCGAAGTCCGGCTGAAAGTTGGCCATGATCATGGAGCTGCGATCGCCTTTGCGGACCTGGTAGTCGAGCGCTGCGGGGCGCCCCTCGATCGTGAGCGCGGAGAAGCGGAGATCCCCTCGGGCGAGCAAGTTAGGGGTATTGAGCCGCATGAACGCGTAGGCCGGCTCCCAATTCTCCCCCGTCTTCCAGCGGCTCCGGTTGAGTCGGATCAGCTCCTCGAGGGCCACCATGGCCTGCTCACCTTGGAGCATGTGGAAGTGGTGGGGCATGGCCTCCAGCCGCCGGCGTCTCCGGCTCAGGCTCTTGCGAAACGAGGCTGGGAAGCGTTCCCAGGCCGTCGCCCAGTCCGCGTCGAAGGCGATGAGGTGGCTCTGCCGATCGTCGGGACGCCCCGCAACGGCCAGCCCCAGTTGACGCAGCGCCCGGATCAGGGGAAGGCTCGCTCGCACCTGGAGCGTCAGATTGATCGCATCCCACTGTCGCGGGCGCAGCACGTGGCCCATCGCGCGGAGGACCTCCTTCGCATCCGCCGTGTCGATCACGAGCGGATCGTGATACCAGGCCGACTCTCGGCCGATTCCCGTGAGGATCGTGCTTCCGGCGCGGTGTCGTATCAAGCACCATGGCGCGACTCCCACCAACGTTTCCCGGTCATGAACGGCAATCACGAAGGGTTGGGCACTCGGAGTGCAGGCCAGCCAATCGCATGCGAAATCCCAGCTCGAGAAGGGGGTCAACGGTTTGATCGCTTCCCACTGGGGCGCGATGGCGTGGACCGCTTCCCGCGAGCGCAGGATCGTGGCACGCATCTTGGGGCTCCTCCTTTCACGGGCTCATGCCCGATGATCAGGCCTTTCCGGCTTCCTTGCGGAGGGGGACGAAGCCGCGCTCTTGGTAGTAGCGCAGCAGGGCTCGGATGAGCTCGACGTTCTTTCGAATCTCGCGCATGACGCCGCGCGGCGGAACGCCGAACTGGGCGAGAATGGCTTCGTATTCCGGCATGAAGCGCTCTTGCAGGGAGACCGACTTGCTCTCTTCGTGGACCCGGAACTGGGCGAAGTAGTCGTGGACGTGTCGGATGGCTTCGGGGCGATCGTCGAGATGCTTGCCGAAGCGAAGGAAGAGGTCGTAGTCGAAGGCGTACTGGTACCTGGGATTCACGCCGCCCACGGTCTCGTAAAGGTCTCGGCTCCAGAACGACGCAGGCTGGGGAATCATGAGGAAGGCATGGAGGCTGATGTTGAAGTCGAAGGAGATCTTCGGTTTGGCGACCTTCCGGCCGCCTCGGTAGAGCAGCGAGTAATCCCCGTAAAGCAGTTGTAGCCTCGAATCGGCCTCGAACTCCCGCTTGACCTTGGCCAGGGTGCCTGGCTCGTAGAGGTCGTCCGAGTTGATCCAGGCGAGCACTTGGCCGGTCGAACGTCGGAAGCCCTCGAGGATGGCCTGGGTCTGACCGCCGTCCGGCTGGCTCTGCCAGTAGGCGAGGTGCTTTTCGTACTTGCGGATGATCTCTACCGAGTGATCGGTGGATCCGCCGTCCATGATGATGTACTCGAGGCCTGGGATGCCTTGGGAAAGCACGCTGTCGATGGTTTCTTCCAGGTAATCCCCTTGGTTGTACGAGGGGGTGACGATGCTGATGCGAACCATGGGATCCTCCTTTAGCGCGCTAGGACGTGACGGTAGAAGCGCTGGGTCTCTTCCGCGCAAAGGTCCCAGCTGAAGGTCCTTTCTCGCTGGGGCCCCCGCGCGGCGAGTTGCTTGCGAAGGGACTCGTCTTCCAGCAAACGCGCCAGCTTTTCGGCCATGTCCTCGCAATTCGTCGGATCGAAGTACTCGCCGGCGTCGCCAACGACCTCGGGAATGGAGCTGCTGCGGCTCACGAGCACCGGGCAGCCATAGTGCATGGCTTCGAGGGGGGGGAGGCCGAAGCCTTCGTAGAGGGTGGGGTAGACGAATACGCTTGCGTACCGATAGAGGTTCGCGAGCAGCGTATCCGGTCCCTCGAGGACCTTGGCTTTCTCGAGGATGCCGAGCGCGCGAAGCGCCTGCGCTTCTTCGGTCGTGAACGCGCCTCCGCCGAAGCAGATCAGCTGGTAGTCGCGACGGAGGGAGGGGCGGGAGGCAAAGGCCTTCGCGAAGGCCAGGAAATTCTTGTAGCCTCCGCGCTGGCCGACGAAGAGCACGTAAGGATCTTTGACCTGCGGGGGCTCTTTGACCTCGGTGACGAGGGAGTTGGCGAGATGGACGACCGCGATCTTCTCTTCGGGGACCCCCAGGAGCTCGATCAGATCTCGCTTTGCGTTCTGGGAGAGGCAGATGATGCCGTCAGCCCGCGAGATGGCTTGGCGTTTGCGCTGACGCGTCGCGTCTTGGGGATGAAAGTGCTCCGGTAAGCGCTCGTGGATCATGTCGTAGACGGTCACGATCACCTGACCCCTGCTGGGAGCCGGGGGGGTGTCGTAGTAGGTCTGGTGGTAGACGTCGACGGGCATGCGCTTGGCGAAGGAGGTGAACATGAGGGGATTGAGCAGGCGGACGGCTTTGGTCAGCGTTGGGGAGAGCTGGTGCTCGCGTCCGAAGAAGCCCGAAAACTGGGGCCGGTAGCGTTCGAGGCCATAGCGGTTGACGTGCAGGCCCATGAAGACCGAGACGGCATTCTCTGGGGTCTGCGCGACTCGGGTGATGAGTTCGTAAAAGTAGCGGGAGATCCCCCCGTACCGTTGCCAAGAGAAGACCTGGTAGTCGTAAAGGACTTGCATGCTAGCCTCCTGTGGTTTTGGGAGCCGTCCATCGGAAAATCGGGGTGCGAAAGGCGAAGGCCTTGAGTTGTACCTGGAAGAACGGGCGGGTTCGCGGGTCGGTGAGGTTCAAGACGCACGCGTTGACGGCGTAGGCGATCGCCGTGGCGCAGGCCGCTCCGGTGTAGGAGTAGCGAGGAATCAGGATCAGGTTGAGGGCCGCGTTGAGGGCGCCGCAGATGAGCGTTCGTATGAGCGCCATGCGGGTCAATCCCTCCGTGACGTACCAGCCGGATTGGACCATGCTGAGGAACATGAAGACGCTTCCCCAGAGGTTGATGGCCAGGACGGGGCCCGCATCCGCGAACGCTTCTCCGAAGAGCGCAATGACCAGGGGCGTGGCGAAAAAGGTCATGGGGATCGCCAGCGAGAGCCCGAGCATGAAGATGACGTTGCAAAGGGTTTGCAACCGGCGGTAGTAGAGCGCGGGATCGCCGTGTCGCACGGAAATGAGGCTGGGAAAGGCGGAGTTGACGATGGCCAGGGGGATGAAGCTCCAGGCCTCGGAGACCCGGGAAGCGGCCGAGAAGATGCCAACGGCCTCGTTGCCGCTCATTCCCCCGATCATGAGTTGCGCGAGCCGTCCATAGGCGATCGCCACCATGCCCGAAAGCGCAAGGGGCCAGCATTCGCGAATGAGCGCCCGTGCGTAAGTCCTGCTGATGCGCCAGCTGCGAAGCGAGTTCCCCTTGAAGCGGTAGATGGAGGTCAGCGCCATGGCCACGAGGATGGATTCGAGGAGCGCGGCCCAAGCGAAGGCATGAATCGAGGCAAAGCTGAGCAAGAGGCCGATCTTGACCATGTTGATCAAGATGAGGATGCTGCTCTTGGCGATGACGGAGTACTTCGATTGGGTCTGCGATTGGAACCAGATGGCGAGCGTCTGGAAGGCCTCGAATAGGAATCCGGAGGCGGCGATCGCCGTGAGCTCGATGAGCAGGGGCTCTCCGGGGCGCAATGCCCACATGGTCGCGACGGAGAGGCCGCCGGCAAGGACGCCGGCTCCCATCTTGAGGGCGAAGGTCGTCCCGATGATCTCGCCGCGGCGCTCGGGCGTCTTCACCAGATCCCGGACGACCAGTTCTTCCAGGCCGGCTGCCGCCAAGGAGCTGAAAAGCGCGATGATGGCGAAGGCATAGGAGTAGACCCCGTAGCCCGCGGCTCCGAGGTATCGGGCAAGCCAGACGCTGACCAGAAGGGTCAGGCCGGCTCTCACCAAGCGATCGGCAAAGAGCCAGGCCGTATTGCGGAGGATCTGAGAAACCTCCGGCTGGTCTAGAGCCAGCCGAAGGGGCCGAGGCGTCGAGAGCTTCATGGTCGTGCGTCATCCCCTCGTTCAATGCTGGCCCTGCCATCGTAGGTCAGGATTGCTTGTTCGTCAATTTAATTTATGAAGTTATATTGCTTTTGGGGTGCTGAGGCTCGGGCCTTGATCATGCCGCGCCATCCGACCAGGGCCATCCCCAGCAGACTCGTGCCCACCTGGGTTCGGACCGTCTCGACCAGGCCCGATTGGATGCGGTTCTTGTAGTCGTACTCGCCGGGACCCAAGTCGACCCAACGGACCCCCTCTTGGTGGAGCTGCGTGAGTAGCCAGTGGAGCAGCAGGTTGGAGGGGGAGTACTCCGCGAAGTCCGGATGGTAGTTCCCGATGAGCGCGAAGCTGCGATTGCCTTTGCGGATGTGGTAAGCGAGGGCGGCCATGCGCCCCTCAATCTCGAGGCCGTAGAGGCGGAGATCCCCTTGAGCGAGCAGGGTCGGGGTATTGGCCCGCATGACGGCATAGGTGAGCTCCCAGTTTTCCCCGGTGTTCCACCGCGTACGATTGAGTGCGATCACGTCCTCGATCCACTCGAGCGCATGCGCTTGCGGAGCTTGCAGGTAGCGGTGGGGGATTGACTCCAGGTGCCGGTTGAGTCGCCGGACCCCCTTGCGGAAACTGGAAGGGAAGCGCTTCCAGCATGCCTCCCAGTCGTCCTCGAACGCGAGGACGTGACTCTGCTGTTCGCTCGCGCGCTGGGTGACCGTCATGCCGAGGCGTTTCAGCTCCGTGATCAGGGGAAGGCTGTGTTCAGTCTGGAGGGTCAGGTCGATGGCATCCCATTTCCGGTGGCAAAGGGCTTCTCCGATGGCCTGAAAGACGCGCGACGCGTCGTACCCGGGAACGATGAGCGGATCGTGATACCAGGCGCTCTCCTTACCGATGCCCGTGAGGACGCGGCTTCCGGCGTAGTCTCGCGACAGGCACCACGGCGCCACTCCAACCAACTCCCCGCGGGAGTGCACCGCAATCACGTGGGCTTGCGCCTCAGGAGCGCAGCGAAGCCAGTGATAGGCATAGTCCCAACTCGAGAACGGGCTCGGAGGAGTGAGTTTCGCCCATTGGGACTCGAGGGCCCGGATCTCGTCCAGGGTTTTAACGATTGTTGCTTTCAAAGCGAGCTCCCTCATTCACGTGACTAGGTGACAGGGCCTATTGCCCCAGGATTCCCGCGAGCTGGGGTTTGACCATGCGCTGCCAGCCCATGAGGACCTTGCCGGTGAGGGTCCCCCCGACCTGGACCAAGACCGTCTCGCCCAGGTGAGTCCTCATGCGCTCTTTCCACGCCATGGCCCCGTCTCCGAGGTCCAAGACGCGGATGCCGGAGGCGGCAAGGCGCTCGAAGGCCCAAAGGGTCATTAAGCTGCCGACGCTGTAGGCCGAGAACTCCGGCTCGTAGACCTGAATGGTCCCGTACGCCCGATCTCCCGCCCGGAAGAGAATCCGCATTGCGGCCAAGCGCCCTTCGATCTCCAGCCCAAAGGCGAAGAGCTCGCCACGGGGGGCACTCCAGGCGGCGAGCTCCCGAATGCCGTCGTACCATTCGTCTCGGTGATGCTCGGGATCCCAGCGGGACTGCGAGAGCTCAAGGGCCCTTTTCAGGATCGGAGGATAGGTGTCGGCATCCGCCTGGAAGAAGCGGTGGGGCCGTGCGTCCAGCTTGCGTTGCGCCTGGCGCATCGCACTGCGAAACGTCGAGGATCGGCTGTTCCAGTAGGCCTCCCAGCCTTGCGAGAGGTCGACCATGCGATTTTGGCGATCGCTCGGGCGTTCGGCATAGCCGCATCCCGCCAGTCGTTCGATGAGCTGCGGGCTTCGCTCCGCGCTCAGAATCAGCTCGAGGGCATCCCAATTCCCTCGGCTCTCGTGGAGCGTCTTGAAAAGGAGATCGTGGATCGGGCGGCTCAAGGCAGGGTCCTTGATCCAGGGATCGTGGTACCAGGCGTCGTAGCCCCGGATGCCCTTGAGGATTCGGATTCCCCCGCGCTTGGTCTGAAGACACCAGGGAGCCAGGGCGAGCAATTGGCCGACGGCGTCCCTCACGACGATCACGAAGGGCTGGACCGAGGCGCGCTCCAGCCACGCCTGGGCAAAGGTCCAGCTGGAGAAGGGATTGCCGAGGGGCAGGTCTTTCCATGTCTCTTCGAAGGGGCGGAGGTCGTCTCGGGTTTTCAAAATGGTGGCATGCATGGTTGGAATACCCCTTTCGCACTTAATGGGCCGGACGCCCCAGGAGCCCGGAGAACGGAGGTTTGAGCCGGTTTTTCTCGCCGGCATGGGGGGCGTCTCCCAGGTCCACCCCGCGGATGCCGGAGGTGGCCATTCCTTGAAGCGCCCACCAGCTTTTCAACGGCTGGCCGGCGTCGTGGTCTCGAAAGATCGTCACCTCCATGGCTATCTCCTCAGACGACGGAAGACCTCGCAAAGTCGCTCGATCTCGGCGTCAAGAAGGCCGGGGAAGGAGGGCAAGTTCATGCCGCTGGCACTGAGGCGATCGGTGATGGGCAGGTGCTCGATGCGCGCGCGGGATTCCTGTTGGAAGGGAGGTAAGCGATGAAGAGGCAGGAAGAAGGGACGCGTTTCGAAGCCCTCCTTGGCGAGCTGGGCCATGAGCGCATCGCGAGACACGCCATACTCTCGCTCATCCACCGTGATGCTGAAGAGCCAGGGAGCCGGCGTGGCCCAGTCGGCCACGGGCTGGAAACCGATTCCTGGGACGTTTCCCAAGAGCTCCTCGTAGGCCTTGAAAATTTGAAGGCGCCGCCTGATGATTTCCTCGCGCCGCTCCATCTGCGCGCAGAGCAGCGCGCAGGCGACGTTCGTCAGCCGGAAGTTGTAGCCGGTCACGGGGAAGAAGTAACGGTTCTGCGGGTCAGCGCCTTGGTTGCGCAGGAGGCGAATCGTGGCCTCGAGCTCCGGATCGTTGAGAGTGAGGGCTCCGCCTTCGCCGCATGTCAGGATCTTGTTGCCGAAGAAGGAGAACGAGCCTATCTGGCTGAGGCTGCCGACTACTCGCCCTTTGTATCGGGCGAAGTGGGCCTCGGCAGCATCCTCGATTACCCAGAGACCATGAGCGTCGGCGACCTGATTGAGGGCATCCATGTCGGCGGGATGCCCGTAGAGGTGGACGGCGATAATCCCCCGGGTTCGGGGAGTGATCCGGCTCTCCAATCCCCGGGGATCGAGGCACCATGTCTGGGGATCCACATCCCCGAAGACGGGCTCGGCGCCCACGTAGCGGACGGCGTTGGCGGTGGCGATATAGGTGAGCGAGGGCACCAGGACCTCGTCGCCGGCCCCGACTCCCAGGGCCATGAGCGCGAGATGGAGTGCGGTCGTTCCGTTGCTGGTGCCCACGGCCGTCCGCGTTTCGCAGGCCTCGGCGAACTCACGCTCGAAGCGATCCACGAACGGGCCGGTCGAGGAGATCCAGGTGCTGCGCACCGCCTCTGCGACGTATTTTTCTTCGTTACCGGAGAGATCGGGCCGAGAGATGGGAATTAGCGACGTCGCTCTCATGGTGCATCCCCTCTGCTAGGCGCGAATTTCCGCTTGCAGGGTCTCCAGGTAGCTGCGGTAGGCCATGGCGATCCCGTCCCGCAATTCGACGCGGGGAGTCCACCCGAGCGAGGTCATCCGGCCGACGTCGAGGAGTTTGCGAGGAGTCCCGTCCGGCTGGCTGGAATCCCAGAGGATGCGCCCTTTGAAGCCCACGATCTCCGCGCAGACCTCGGCGAGCTCGCGGATGCTGAGGTCCTTGCCGGAGCCGATGTTCACGAACTTGCCGAGTTCGGAGGCCGAGAAGCCTTCCATCAGGAAGATGCAGGCATCTGCCAGATCGTCGCTGTAGAGGAACTCCCGGCGCGGCGTGCCGGTGCCCCAGAACGTGACCTCGGAGGCCTTGCGCTCCTTGGCCTCGTGGAGCTTGCGAATGAAGGCCGGAAGGACGTGGGAGTTGGCGAGGTCATAGTTGTCGCCAGGGCCATAGAGGTTGGTGGGCATGACGGCGAGGTAATCGGTGCCGTACTGGCGGTTGTAGGCCCAGCAGGCGTGTAGGCCCGCGATCTTGGCGATCGCGTAGGCCTCGTTGGTCGTTTCCAAGGGGCCGGTGAGCAGGTAGTCTTCCGAGATGGGCTGCGGGCATTCCCGGGGGTAGATGCAGGACGAGCCCAGGAAGATCAGCTTGCGGACCTGCATCCGGGTGGCGGCGCTGAAGACGTTGTTTTGAATCGCGAGGTTGTCGGTGATGAAATCAGCGGGGTAGCGGTTGTTGGCCTGGATGCCGCCGACCTTGGCGGCGGCCAGGAAGACGAAATCCGGCTGCTTCCGCTCGAAGAAGGCCATCGTCGCCATGGGATCCCGCAGGTCCAGCTCCTGGCTCGTCTGGAGAACCAGGTTCGCGTAGCCTTTGGTTTTCAGCCTCCGGACCAGAGCCGAACCCACGAGTCCGCGGTGGCCGGCGACGTAGATTCTGGAGTTGCGCTGCATGATCTCATACCTCGATTTCGATGCGCTGGAAGTAGCGGACGGTCTCTTTCAGCCCGTCCTCGAGCGAGACCCGTGGCTGCCAGTTCAGTAGCATCTGGGCCCGGCGGATATCCGGGCGACGTTGCTTGGGATCGTCCGCCGGCATCGGCGCGTGGACGATGCGGGCGGACGGATTGACCAGCGCCTTCACGATCTCGGCGAAGCGCAGGATCGGCACTTCCACGGGGTTGCCGAGGTTGACGGGCTCATGGCAGTCGAGCTGCATGAGCCGGGTGATGCCCTCCACCAGATCGCTCACGAACTGGAAGCTGCGGGTCTGGCTGCCGTCCCCGTAGACGGTGAGGGCTTCTCCCGAAAGCGCTTGGTTGATGAAGTTCGTGACCACCCGGCCGTCGTCGGCCCGCATCCGAGGCCCATAGGTGTTGAAGATCCGGATGATCCGGGTGTCGAGGCCATACGTGCGCTGGTAGGCCATGGTCAGGGCCTCGGCGTAGCGCTTTGCTTCGTCGTAGCAGCTGCGCAGGCCGTTGGGATTGACGTGCCCCCAGTAGCTTTCGGGCTGGGGGTGCACGAGCGGATCCCCGTAGACCTCGGAGGTGGAGGCGAGCATGAAGCGCGCTCCGGTCCTCCGGGCCAATTCGAGGGCATGCTGGGTGCCTTGCGCCCCGACCATCAGGGTCTCGATGGGGTAGGTCTGGTAATGCGGCGGGCTCGCGGGACTGGCGAAGTGCAGCACCCAATCGAGCGCGTCATGGCAATCCAGCCCGAGGCTCACGTCCTGCTCGACGAACGAGAATCGGGGATGGGCGAGGAAGCGGCGGGTATTGGACGCTTGGCCGCTGAGGTAGTTGTCCACTCCGATGACGCGGTCTCCCTCCGAGAGGAAGCGCTCGACCAGGTGCGAGCCGATGAAGCCGGCGCTTCCGGTGATCAGGAGGGTCCTCATGACACCACCTCCCGCGAGCGGGCCTTGCCGGGCTGCTGTCGGCCGATGCTGAAGTAGTCGAAGCCCATTTCGGCCATGCGTACGGGGTCGTAGAGGTTGCGCCCATCGAAGATGGCGGGTCGCTTGAGGAGTTGCTTGATCGTCTCGAAGTCGGGGCTGCGGAAGGCGTTCCACTCCGTGCAGATGACGAGGGCGTCAGCGTCCTTGAGGGCCTCGTAGGCGTCGGGGGCGTAGGCGATCGCGTCACCGAAGATCCCGTGCGTGACCGGCATGGCCTCGGGGTCGAAGGCCGTGATCACCGCGCCTTCCGCGAGGAGGGCCCGGATCAGGGCATGGGACGCGGATTCGCGGACGTCATCGGTATTGGCCTTGAAGGCGAGTCCCCAGACGGCAAGCCGCTTGCCTGATAGAGATCCGAGAACCTGCTTGAGGCGAGGCAGGAGGATGGTGCGCTGCCGATCGTTGACGTCCATGACCGCTTCGAGGACCTTGAAGGGATAGCCGTTCGCTTGGGCCATCTGGTAGAGGGCCTGGACGTCCTTGGGGAAGCAACTGCCTCCGTAGCCGATGCCTGCGTAGAGGAACTGCTTGCCGATGCGCCGGTCGCTTCCCGCTCCCAGGCGAACCTGGTCGACGTTGGCTCCCAGGCGATCGCAGAGATTGGCGATCTCGTTCATGAACGTGATCTTGGTGGCCAGGAAGGCATTGGACGCGTACTTGGTCATTTCGGCCGAGCGCTCGTCCATGTGGAAGATGGGGTTGCCGTTTCGGACGAAGGGCTCGTAGAGCGCCTTCATCAGGGCGGCGGCCCGGGGGCTCGAGGATCCGATGACGACCCGGTCGGGCTTCATGAAGTCTTCGACCGCCGCGCCCTCGCGCAGGAACTCCGGGTTGGAGACCACGTCGAAGTCCTTGCCCGCCACGGCGCCGGCCGCTTCGAGGATGCCGCGGACGCGGTCCGCGGTGCCCACGGGAACCGTGCTCTTGTTGACGATGACGGTGTAGCCGTTGAGCATCCCGGGCAGCTGGCGCGCTACGTCGAGGACGTAGCCGAGGTCCGCCGCGCCGTCCTTGCCGGGCGGCGTGGGAAGGGCCAGGAAGATGATATCGCTCTCGGCTACCGCGGCCTTGAGCTCCGTGGTGAAGGAGAGGCGCCCCTCACGCAGGTTTCGCTCGAAGAGCACCTCGAGACCCGGCTCGAAGATGGTCAGCTCCCCGCGGCTGAGTCGCTCGACCTTCTGCGTGTCGATGTCCACTCCGATCACGTCGCTTCCCATCTCGGCGAAGCAGATGGCGGAGACCAGGCCCACGTAGCCCGTTCCGATGATCGTCAACTTCAAGGCTGTGTTCATGGCGTCGTCTACTCCTCTAGGTCTGCGCAGGGCTACTCGTGGCTGATGAAGACGTCGAAGCCTTCCCGCTGGCAAAGGGCGAGGCGCTTGGCCTCCTTGAGGTCCTCGCGGACCATCTCGTAGACGAGCTGCTGGAAGGTATGCCGGGGGGTCCAGCCGAGCGTGTCGATCGCCTTGCTGGGATCTCCCAGGAGGGTCTCCACCTCCGTCGGGCGGTAGTAGCGGGGATCGACCTCGACCAGGACCTTGCCGGTCTCGGCATGGAGGCCCTTCTCGGTGATGCCCCGGCCCTCCCAGACGAGGGGAATCTCCACCTCCCGGAAGGCGGTCTCGACGAACTGGCGCACGGAGTACTGCTCTCCGGTGGAGATGACGTAGTCACCGGGCTCGTCCTGCTGGAGCATCAGCCACATGGCCTCGACGTAGTCCTTGGCATGGCCCCAGTCGCGCTTGGCGTCGAGGTTGCCGAGGAAGAGCTTGTCTTGAACGCCCAGGCTGATCTGCGCCACGGCGCGGGTAATCTTGCGGGTGACGAAGGTCTCGCCGCGCACCGGCGACTCATGGTTGAAGAGGATGCCGTTGGAGCTGTGCATCCCGTAGGCTTCCCGGTAGTTGACGGCGATCCAGTAGGCGTAGAGCTTGGCCACGGCGTAGGGCGAGCGCGGATAGAAGGGAGTGGTCTCCCGCTGGGGGATTTCCTGGACCAGGCCGTAAAGCTCGGAGGTCGAGGCCTGGTAGAAGCGGGTTCGCTTGGTCAACCCGAGGATCCGGATGGCCTCCAAGAGGCGCAGGGTGCCCAGGGCGTCGGCGTTCGCCGTGTACTCGGGCGTATCGAAGGAGACCTGGACGTGGCTCTGGGCCGCCAGGTTGTAGATTTCGTCGGGCTGGACCTGCTGGACGATTCGGATCAGGTTGGTGGAATCGGTGAGATCCCCGTAATGCAGGTGGAAGCGGCGCCCCGGAGCGTGGGGATCCTGGTAGAGGTGGTCGATGCGATCCGTGTTGAAAAGCGATGCGCGGCGCTTGAGGCCATGGACCTCATAGCCCTTGGAGAGGAGGAGTTCGGCGAGGTAGGAGCCATCCTGGCCCGTGATTCCGGTGATGAGTGCAACTTTTCGCATGTCACGTATCCTTTCGTGTGCGGGGCGACGGGTGCCGGATTAGCGGGCGCCTTCGGCCTTGAAGAGCACCTGGAACGTACGGAAGAGAATCGCGAGGTCGTAGGTGAAGGACCAGTTGCGTATGTACTCGAAGTCGAGCTCGACCATCTGGGCGAAGGAGTCGAGGTTGCTGCGCCCGCTCGTCTGCCAGAGGCCGGTGCAGCCCGGAACGACGTCGAGGCGTCGCATCTGGTAGGGAGTCTGCTGGGCGACCTCATAGGTGGGCAGGGGGCGCGGCCCGACCAAGCTCATCTCTCCGCGCAGGACGTTGAAGAGCTGAGGCAGCTCGTCGAGACTGGTCTTGCGCAGGAGGCGCCCGAGGCGCGTCACGCGCGGATCGTCGGTCATCTTGAAGATGACGCCGTCCTTCATCTCGTTTTGCGCCAAGAGGGCTTGGTGCCGCTGCTCGGCGTCAATGGCCATCGAGCGGAACTTGTACATCCAGAACTCCCGGCCGTTGAGCCCCACCCGCTTCTGGCGGAAGATCACGGGCCCAGGAGAGTCGAGTTTGATCATGCAGGCGATGGCGATCAGGATCGGTAGGATGGCGAGCAGCCCCAGTCCGGCCACGATGAAGTCGGTCATGCGCTTCGACGCTCGCCCGATCCCAAGCAGGGATGGGTGAGCCCCGAGTCCTTCGTGGTAGGTCGGTAGGCCATGGGCTTGGTTGAAACTGGTTACGTCGGACGACATCTTATCCCCCTCGTCGCGTGGCCCCGTCCCGCCTGCCCTGGGCAAGCCCCAGGAACGGGGGTTTTTGACTTCCTGACGAGAGGATCATTTTATGCAGGCGTTCGAGGGTTTCTAAGGGCGATCGTGGAGCAGAATCCTATGCATGTTGAACAAGGTCATGGGGGCGAGCGGCTTAAGGCGTTTTCCGCCCCCGCACGGGCTCAAGGGGCCGAAGGGCCGCAAGCTGGTTAGGGCGAAATGCTCAAAGAACATGCGAGCTTCGAGGAGCCGGGGCGTAGGGGGGAGACGCTATGCTCGGGGAGATCCGAAGGAGGTTTCCGTGCGCGTATCACTCGTTTCCATGTCATGCCGCGACGGGACCCTGCAGCAGGTGGCTCGCCTCGCGAGCGGCCTCGCCCAGGTCGTCGAGACCCATCTCTTCATGCCGGCGCTTCCCGAGCTCGGCGACCTACTGGCCAGGGATGTCAGGGTCCATCCCCTCGAAGCCTTTAATGGAGGCGCCTCCTGGCGCAAGCTCCTCTCGGTGGGCAACCCCTGGATCCATGCGGAGCACGCCAAGCGGATCCGGCGGATCGTCCCCGATGTGGTCCATCTACTTCAGCCCCATCCGGCTCACGCCTTGCTGCTTCCGCTCCTGGGAGCGCCTTCCTGCCTCAGCCTGCCCGACGGCATGCTGCCGCTGCCCCCCGCCCGGTGGGAAGCCTCGCTCCGAGAGTTCTTGATTAGCCGTAGCCTGCTCATGGTGGATCAGCTCATCCTGCAAGACCCCGTCTTGGCCGAGCACCTGCATCGCCAAGGCCACCCGCGCGAGCGACTCTCGCTCGTTTTCCCCGCGAACGAAAGCCGTTCCACCCTTGAGGCCTATCGCCAGGTTTGCACGCGCCTTCACGGGCCGAACGGCTTCCCGGCCGCTCCCGCTTAATCCTTTAATGCGCAAGGAGCCCCGCGGCCATCGCCGCGGGGCTCCTTGCCTTACGAGCATCGGGTTAGGGGATCAGTTTCGCCGCCCGTAGGGCTTCGCGCACCTCGGAGGCATTGCGGAAGCGGTCTTCGACCTTGAGCGCGAGCATCTTGCTGAGGATGGCCTGCAGCTTGGGCGAGCAGGTGTTCTCCGGGAAGACGAACGTCCCGGTGCGCCCCTCGTAAAGCCCCAAGGGATGAGCATTGCTCAAGAGGTTGAGCATGCTGGCCGCCAACCCGAAGAGATCGCTCGAGGGATAGGAGACCATGCCCATGAGCACCTCGGGGGCCGCGAATCCCTTGGTCCAGATGGCCGTGAATTCTCGCTGGGGCCCCATGTCCACCTTTTCGTCGACCTTGCGGGTCCGCCACTGCGTGGCGTTTCCGAAGTCGAGCAGGGTGTAGCGCCCGTCCATGGAACGCATGAAGTTGGCGGGCTTGATGTCCCGGTGGATGATGGGCGGGGTGTGGTCGCCCAGGTACTCGAGGATGGCGAGGGCTTGGCTGCAGAAGTCGAGCGCGTCGGCTTCGCTGAACTTGCCCTTGTCGTGGAGTAGGGTCGAGACGGTAAGCCCGTCGATACGCTCGATCACGAGGTATAGGGCGCCATCCAGCTCGAAGGCGTCATGGTAGGCGGGTATGCCGGGATGCTTCAGGGCGCTCAGGATTTCGCCCTCACGTTTGAAAAGCTCGCGGTTCTTGGCGTTGACTTGGCGCTTGTGCTGAAGCTGCTTCATGACCAGGCGCTTTTGAGTTTGGGTGTCGATGACGGCGTAAATGGTGCCGAAGCCGCCCCGCTTCACCAAGAGATCTTCGATCAAGTAGCGGCCGTTGACCATGTCTCCGCCCTTGAAGGTCTGTTCGGTCGGCTTGCCGCAGTACGTGCAATTGTCGGATCCGCTGAGGACGGGCTTCTCACAGAAGGCACAGCGGAAGACCATTGCCTGAGGCACCGGCTTGACTCCCGGCACCTTGGTGGGATCGACGCCGCCCTGGAACTTCTCGGGGTTGGCCTTGATGTAGTTCTCGATATGCTTGGCCAGGTCGTCCAGGTTGGGGTTCGAGCTGGGGTTCTGCATGGAGGACTCCTCTTTCTAAAGCTGGCGGCGCCTTTTCAAAGCTGGCGCCCATTCAGAACATCTGAGCACCCACCGAGAGCCGTCGGTGCTCGGCCAGGGGGGGAATCAGGCGACCGTGATCAGGCCGGCGGCGCGGAGGGCCTCGCGGACCTCGGCGGCGGACGGGTAGCGCTCTTGGACCGTCAAGGCGACCATCTTTTGGAGAATGGCCTTGAAGGCGGGAGAGCAGACCTTGTCGGAGAAGATGTACTGGCCTTTGCGGGCCTCGTAGAGACCCAGGGGATGGCTGTTGGTCATCAAGTAGATGAGCGTCAGGCCGAGACTGAAGAGGTCGGTGGCCGGGTAGGTGACTTCCCCGAGGAGCATCTCGGGAGCGGCGATTCCCTTGGTCCAGATGCGGGTGCGATCGCGCTCCGGACCCTCGAGGCCTCTTCCTCCCGTGGCGGTCGTGTTGTAGGTGGTCGCGCTGCCGAAGTCGACGAGGTAGACACGCCCGTCGAGCGTCTTCATCAAGTTGGCGGGCTTGAGGTCCCGGTGGATGATCGGTGGGTTCAGGCCATGAAGGTACTCGAGGGTGTCGAGCACCTGGGGCAGGAACTCCAGGACCTCGGCTTCAGTCATCGGCCCGACGTCCCGCTGATGCATGCTCAGAGGGTTGCCTTCGATGAGCTCCATGACGAGGTAATGCGACCCGTTCTCCGTGAAGGAATCATGGAAGCGCGGCACGCGAGGATGCTTGATCATGCTGAGGATCATGCCCTCGCGTTTGAAGTGCTCGACGTCCTTGGGTCGGAGACCCGCGTCGGCCCGGAGCTGCTTGAGCGAGTAGCTCATCGAGGTGCGGGTGTCGACGACGTCGTAAACCCGCCCGAATCCCCCATGCTGAACCATGAGTTCGAGGATCCGGTAATGCCCGTGAATCATCTCCCCGGCCTTGTGGACGGTATCGAGAAGCCGGCTGCACGCGGGGCAGAAGGGAGCCTCGTGCGAGACGGTGGCCTTGCAGTAGGGACAGCCGAACGTGGCGCCGGCCGGCTGCTGGGGCTTTTGTAGGTTGGGGTTCAGCTTGAGAAGCTCGTTGAAGTTCACCGAGACGGGCTGACGTTCGGGCTGCTGGGGCGACGGCATGGAGGCCTCCTTTCGCCGGACTCGCAGAGGGTGCTTCATATAACTTCATAAATAAACCTATCATACCCTCCCTTGGCTGGCAATGCCCTCCGCCGGCCCATGCCGCAGATAGCGAGAAAGCCCTCGCCAAGCGGCAAGGAGGCCTATGAAGCGACCGAGCGAGGCTCATCAAGCCCTCAGCTCCGCTGTGAGAGCCCTCACACTGACCCAGGAGCGCTCGTGTTACAAACAGGACATCAGCCAGGACGCGGTTCCAGCATCCTCAAGTCAACCGCCTAAATCCCTGACCAAACGCCGCTTCAACCTTTCCTCTCGATGCCCGGACGTCCCCACCCGATACCGCCGGACGCCGCAGCTGGAGCGGGGCTTTGCCCCACGTAGCACCGCGCTTCATTGGGAGAGAGGAATCGCGATGAAAGTAAAGTCTTGGATTAAGACCATGGTTGGGTTCGGCCTCGCGGCTTCGTTGAGCGTCAGCTGTGCCGTCAAGCCCGTGGGCTCTCCGGAGCCGACCCCCCCTGTTCCGGCCGATACCTTCGGAGGCGCTCAGCCGCCCTTTATGGAACCGGAGCCCGTCGACATGGTGCAGCCGCCCGACGTCCCACCGCCGCCCCCTATTCCGGTCCCGGTGCCCATCATCCGAAATCCGTTCGTCGTGGCCTTTACCGCCACGTCCTGCTTCCAGGGCAACCTCTTCCTCTACGACGACCGCATCAAGGACGTCTACATCCTCAACGGCGCCGTCGCGGGCCTATTCCCGCCCGGCTGGGCCGGCAACGTCTTCCTCACCGAGCTGAACCCCCAGCTCTTCAACGAGACGAAGATCCTCTTCGAGTTCCTCGGCCACATCTACTACTACGACATGCTCACCGAAGAGCGGGTGGAAGTCGCCTTCGATGGCTGGTGCGGACCCGGCGGCGCTCGCCCCTCGGTCTCCGAGACGGGATTGCTGCTCTACAAGGACAAGTTCGGCAACCTCGTCCTGAAGCCCATCATCGGTCCCTTCCTGACTCAGAGCCGCGTCATCACCAAGGTCGCCGCCGAAATCGAGTTCAACAACTTCACGCCCTTCGCCCCCTACCTGGGCATCTACAACTTCAGCCACTTCCACGTCTGCTCGTCCCTGCTCGATGCGCAGATCAGCGCCGACGGGCTATGGGTGGTAGTCAACATCAAGGGCAAGCTCTACCTCTACGACGTTCTCAACCCGCAGCTCTTCCAGATCCTGCCGCTCGACGGGATATCTCTGGCCGGAGGCCCCGGTAACATCGGCCACGTGGCCATCAGCGAGGACGGGCGCCTCATCGCCTTCACGGCCATCAGCGGCTTCACCGAGCGTCTGCTCATCCTCGACCGGGTGACCGGCCTCATCGACACCGCCCCCTACGCCAACCTCGGCAATATCGGCACCATCGTCGACCCCATCTCCGACCCGTACTTCGCCGGTGGCTTCCTGTTCTTCAACATCCTCACCCCCGGCGGCTACCGCGTCTGGCGCTACGATCTCGCTACTGGCCTCTTGAACGGCATGGTCATCCTCAACAACGCTCTGGGCGAGCTGGGCACCAACGTCACGATTTCGGATCCTTTTCTCTAACGCGATCGCCGTTTCGAAGGGCCGGCGAGTCATTGGATAGACCTCGTTCTCGACCGGCCTGCCGGAATTCCCGCAGGAGTTAACGGGTCTCTCCCCGAAGGCGGCAAGGGCTTAGGCCCTTGCTGCTTTCGTTTTGGGCGGGACTTTTCAAGCCTTCCGGATCGCGTTATAAGGGAGGGCTACCCGTCAAACTCCCGACACCAAGATTTAATCGTTTGTTTGCATCCGAAGGTCACAACTCCCGTTCCAGGGGTATACGGGGGTATCCCTCTCCGCGGTCGCGGAAGGCCCCCTGCTTCCGCTAGTAAAGGATCCGACATGACGTCTAGCTTCCGCCCTGTTTTACATTCCTTCTTTGCTCTGGGCATGCTCCTTCCGCTGCTGACGGGCTGCCAGAAGGCCGAAGAGCAGGCAGCTTCCGTGACGGCCTCGGAAGCCCAGGCCAAGACCGAGGCGAAATCCGAGCCCGCCGCGCAGGCGGCGCCGACCAAGGTCGATTACCAGGCCGCCAACGAGCTCGGCCGGGTGCCGGTGCTCGAGTATCACCGCTTCGGCCCCGTCGAGGAGCGCTGGACGCGGACCTACGACAACTTCCGCAAGGATCTGGAGTGGCTTTACAACAACGACTACGTTTTGGTGAACGCCTCGGACTTCGCGGCCGGGAAGCTCAACGTGCCGGGGGGCAAGAAGCCCGCCATCCTGACCTTCGATGACTCCACCGAGGGCCAGTTCAAGTACCAGCACGGCGCCGACGGCTCCGTGAAGCGGGATGCCCAGGGGAAGCCCTTGCTGGATCCGAACTGCGCGATCGCCATCATGGATGCGTTCTACGCCAAGCACCCGGATTTCGGACGGGCAGGAACCTTCTACATCCTGCCGGGCGCCTTCGAGACCCCCAAGGAAACCGCCGAGAAGCTCAAGTACCTGGTCGCGACCGGCCGGGAAATCGGCTCGCATACCTTCAATCATGCCAACCTGAGCAAGCTTCAGCCCGCCCAGATCCGTGAGAACTTGGCGAAAGCCCAGGCGGAAGTGGCGCGGGAACTGGGTTCGAGCTTCACCTTCGACACCCTGGCGTTGCCGTTCGGGATCTTCCCGAAATCCGACGAGGGCTTCCAGGCGGTCATCAAGGGCGCGTTCGGGGAGCAGAACTACCACCACCGGGCGGTCATGCTGGTGGGGGCGGATCCCGCGCCTTCACCGTTCGACAAGAAGTACAACTCCGCGAAGGTGCCGCGCATCCAGGCCATCGATGACGAGTGGATCCGCCACTTCGCCCGCAAGCCCGGCGCCACGGCACGCAACGAGGAGCGCTTCCGCCCCTTCGTGAGCGACGGGGATCCCCAGAAGGTGACCTTCCCGGCCAAGTTCCAGGACCGTTTGGCTGAAAAGTTCGCCCCCCAAGCCAATGCGGTCAACTAGAAACGAGGAACGGATGAAGCAACCCAACGCGTGGCTGGCGCTCTTGCTGAGCGCCTCGCTCCTCGGCACGCTTTCGGCCTGTTCGCCCACGACTCCCAAGGACGGCAAGGCTGGAGGCGGTGGCGTCGAGCAGGCGAAGCAAGAACCCACTCCGTCGCCGACGCCTTCGTATCCTCCGGAGGTCCATCCGGGATACGGCGAGAAGCTGCCCGAGGGTGGTCTCTTCCAGGCGGGAGCCATCAAGCACACCATCCAGAAGGGCCAGTCGACGGCCTTCTTGGCGGATCGCTACCTCAAGTACACGGATTACTACACCAAGAACGGCCTCAAGAAGGCTTTGGTGAAGCATAACCAGCTGGCTTCCGAGACCCTGTCCATCGGCCAGGTGCTCGAGATCCCCGGCATCCGCAAGGAGCCGCTGAAGGCCACGCGGGTGCAGCGCGATAAGACCTTCGATGCCCGAGGCATCTACGTGACCCAGACCTCGGCCGCCACCGAGCGGGTCTTCACCCTGGTCAAGGAGTTGAAGCCCTTGGGCCTCAACACGGTGGTCTTCGACGTGAAGGACATGGATGGCATCGTGGCCTATCCGACCAAGGTTCCCCTGGCCAACTCGTCCGGGGCGCGCCGTGACACCATCAAGGACATGGGCAAGCTGATCAGCATGCTGCATGATCAGGGCATCCACGTGGTGGCTCGCCAGGCCCTCTTCCACGACAACTACCTCGCCCAGAAGCAGCCCCGCCTCGCTCTCCAGTCCAAGAAGGGCGGGCCGTGGCGCGAGAAGGGCCGTCTCGTTTGGGTGGACCCCAACCATCCCGAGATCCAGGAGTACAACCTGGCGATCGCCCGCGAGCTCGCCGACCTCGGAGTCGACGAGATTCAGTTCGATTACATCCGCTTCCCGGCGATGGGCGACATGCAGAACATCGCTTACTCCTTCGACCGCGAGAAGATCCGCAAGGACGAGATCATCACCGGCTTCCTGAAGCGCGCCTACGAAGAGCTCAAACCGCGCGGCGTGCTGGTCTCCATCGACCTCTTCGGCGTGGTCGCCTGGGACGAGGGCGTGGACGTCAAGATCACCGGCCAGCGCATGGAGGATCTCGCCAAGTACTCGGACATCATCAGCCCGATGGTCTACCCGTCGCACTTCTACCCGCCCTTCGACGGCTTCAAGTACCCGGCCTGGGAGCCCTACTACTTCGTCCACCAAGGCGTCCTTCGGACCGCCAAGAAGACCACCGGGACAGGCGTCGTGATTCGCCCCTGGCTCCAGGCCTTCCCGTTCATGGTCAAGAACCGCTTCAATGCCGATTACGTGGCCACCCAGATCAAGGCCTCGTACGACGCGGGCGGCATCGGCTGGCTGCTCTGGGATGCCCAGAACCAGTACGACGTGGGACGGCAGGGCATGGCGCGTTGGAATACCCTCAAGGCGACCTTGCCCCCCGCAAGCTCTTCCATGGCGGCAGAAGCCACCGCGAGCCCCTAGCTCCATTCCTCGGAAAGGCCGCCGGCACCCCTCGGGCCCGGCGGCTTTTCGCTTGGCGCTTACCACTCGCTCGCTCGCTCGCTCAACGTGCGGAGACCTTAAAACGTGGGTATAGGAATCTGGACGTCATGCGGAGAGCCTAAATGCCCGAGAATCAGCTGGTTGCACGCATCCTGACTTGCCCCGCGTGCGAGTCTACCTTTTCGTTTCACACGCCCAAGAGTCGCGCCTATCAGCTCGTCAGCCGGGACGCAGACTACTGCCCTCACTATGAGGGAATCAACCCGCTCTTCTACCAGGTCTGGGTCTGCCCGCGCTGCTCGTTTGCTGCCTACAAGGAGCACTGGAAGCCGCTTTCCGAGGCGGAGCGCATCGGCATGCGACAGATCAGCAGCGAGGCCAAAGAAGGCCTGCGCTTCGACTTCGCCCAGCCCGAACGGACGCTCTTTGCCGCCATCTTGAGTTTCAAGCTCGCCTACCGCTGTTACATGCGGCGCATGCCCTCGTCTTACGACCACCTGGGAAGCGTTCAGCTACGTTTGGCCTGGCTTTGTCGGCTCGGAAACGACCGCAAGCGCGAAATCCAGCACATGGGCGCTGCGATGGCGCACTTCGCCGAAGCCTTCGACCATGGGCGGAACCTTACGACGAGTCCGGGAAAGATCGCTTACCTCATGGGGGAGTTGAGCCGCCGGGTCGGCAACGGCACCTCTGCCGTGGAATGGTTCATGCGGGCCATCAAAGAGGATCCCGGCAAGGGCGAGATCTATCGTTTGAGCCGCGACCAGCTCTACGAAGCCAAGGAATCGATCCGTTTCTTTCAGTACCTGCAAGGCGTGGATTTCCTGAAGCCGTTGCCGATTGAGCAGCTGGCCGAGCTCGCCCCGCAAATCAAAAGCCACCGTGTTGCGCCGGGTGGCTTGATCTGCCGCAAGGGGGAAAAGGCCTCGAGCATGTACATTCTCGTTAAAGGTGAGGTCCGGATTCATCCGGGTGAACTGACTGACCCCCCGGTGGCGACGCTTCAGGCAGGACAGTACTTCGGAGAGGCCTGCCTGCTGACGGGGCAGCCGCGGAACGCTTCGGCCGTCGCGGTGGAGGAATGCGAGCTCCTGGAGATCGACCGTCTTGCTTTCAAGACGATCCTGGCGAGTCACCCCGACATCCTCGCCGAACTCAGCCGCGTGGTGAGCTTTCGAGCCCAGCAAGTGGAGCGCTGGCGGGACGGGATGGTCACCGAAAGCGGTGAGCAGGGCCAGGAGACGCTCATGGGCAAGCTCCTCAGTTACTTCGAAATCCGCTAAGCCGCACCTAGACGACGAAGGACCACCATGAAAAACTCAACCGCCTCTCTTTTGGCCGCCTTGGCGCTGGTCTGGCCGCTCATGGCCATCTCGGCTGAGGCGGCCATCGTTCCTGATCGTCCCAGCCTCTCGACGGGCCCTGAGGCGCTCGACGCGGGAATTTTGCAACTCGAGGTGGGCTCGCGTTTCGCGGGGGGGAGGGCCCCTGCGGCGGGTTTTGAGGCGGTGCAGCGCTTCGGGCTGATTCCGGGACTGGAGTTCCGGGTGGGGGCGCCGCTGAGCGTGAGCGGGACGACGGCCACGTCGGGCATGTCGCTGGGGGCCAAGGCGCAGTTTCTGGAGGGCTATTTGCTGTCACTGGGAGCCCTCGGCAACGTGGACATGAGCCCGCAGGGGCCGAGCTCGACCCAAGCGGCCTTGCTGGGCACGCTGGGGCTTCCGGCGAACCTCTCTTTGACTTTTAATGCGGGGCCTTCCTGGAGCGCGTCCGGGGTCGAGTGGACCGGCGCCTTGTTGCTGGGTTATGACCCGGGGGATCTCTGGCAGGTCTTTGGAGAGATTGCGCGCTATCAGGACCCGGCGGGCAGCGCCGTGGGCTGGGGGGCAGATGCGGGGCTTTCGGTGCGGGTCACCGAGGACGTGATCTGGGATCTCGCGATCCTGAAGGGGCTGAGCCCCGAGGTGCCGGATTGGGCGGTCACCTCGGGCTTCGCCCTGCGCTGGGGCAGCCGCTGACGCGCGTTTACTTCAGCGCCTCGGTGATAATGCGGCCCCGGGAGTCGGCAGGCGCGGGAATCCCCAGGATCTGACTGAGGGTGGGGGCGACGTCGATGGTGCGGACGGGCGGGATCACGAGGCCTTGCTTGAAGGCGGGGCCTGCCGCGTAGAAGATGGCGTGCATGGTCGGCCGACGCGGGTTGAAGACGTGGCCTCCCGAGCCCAGCGGGGGCCGGGGCCGGATCAGAGCCGTCGCGTTCGCCTGGGGGTGGAAGAGGTAGCCGGGAATGATGTCCAGATAGAGGTCCCCACCTTCGGATCCCCCGATGCCCAGGCTAGGATCCGCCTGGGAGGCGTCATAGACGGCCGTGACCATGCGGCGGCCGTCGGGTGCCTTCAGGGCGGAGAGGGCGTGGATGACGCGCTCCTTGACGGCGGGGACGTCCAGGGGCAGGACGATGCCGCCGTGGCTGGCGCGGTTGATCACGACGTAGCCGCCGTCGTTGGGCGAGTAGAAGGCCTGGCTGCGTTTCAGGTCGATGGCTCCCGCCGCGTCCAGCTCGACCAGGCCGGCCTCGCGCAGCGCGACGTTGGGGAAGAAGTCCCAGCCGACGCCTTCCATGCCGTGGTCCGAGACGACGACGACGTGGCCCTTGTCGCCGGCGATCGCCCGCATCTCCCCGATGTACGTGTCCACGATCCGGCAGACGTCTTCCATGTAGGGCCAGAGCTTGGGGGCGAGCGCCGGACGGTAGACCGGACTCTCGGAATCCAGCAGGCCGTACCACATGTGTTCGGCGCCATCCGGATAGGGCAGGTAGCTGAGCGCCATGTCCCAGGGATAGCTCTTGGTTGCGTAGCGAAGCTTCTGGAGGCGGTTCTCGGTCATCAGCCGCACGGTCTCGATGAAACGTTCCTCGGCCTGGCCGTCGCCTCCGTCCAGGAGGGTGGGACCGAGCTTGCCGTAGCCGTAGAGGTTGGCCGCGCCGGTCGGCACGAAGCTTCCCGTGTCCTGGAGCCACCGGCCGACGATCTCGGGGCGGTTCGACTGGTCACGGACGATGGCCGTGCGGTAGAAAGTCAGCTTCGACAGGTCCGGGGCCATGTCGAAGAGGCGCAGGTAGACGTAGGTCTCGCCGTCCTTCGGGGCCTTGATGCGGACAGGCGCGCTGAACTTGTCGGTCGTGCCGGCCGTCGAGCGGCCCGGCTTGAGGCGAACCGAGCCCGCCGTCCGGGTCTTGTCGGCCCGGATCAGCATGGTGTCGTAGCCGCGGGCAGGATCCTGGGGGTCGTCGTAGCAGAGCGCCCAGAACTGGCTTTCGCCCAGGCGGAAGGGGAATTCCTGGGCCGAAGCCATGGGCGCTTCCCGCCAGCCTTCGGCGGATCGGGGAGGCGATTGGGGCTCGATCAGGGCGTCGGCGGCCATCAACCCCGAGTACCCGTCGAAGAGGGTGAGGTTCTTGGTGTGGGGGCCGCCGAAGCGCCCGCCGTCCTGGTAGGCCTTCACCGGCTCGAGGTGGGTGGCCTGGTTGGCGATGACCCGCTTGCCGTTCTTGGCGGCGGTGATCCAGATGGGCTCGGCCTTGAGGGCTTCGGCGCTGAAGCCGCTGCGGGACTGCAGGAACGTGCCGCCCGGCAGGGGGACGGAGTTGCCCGTGATGCCGTTGACGTTGCCGTAGGCACCGGTCCACAGGGACGCGTGGCCCGCGGCCGTCTTGCTGGGGAAGTTCGTGAGCGCGTAATCGGCCTGGACTCCGTTCGCCTTGATGGCGGCCAGGTTCGGCATGACACCGCGATCCACCATCCGCTCGATCAGGCGCTCGCCGCCCCCGTCCAGGGAGACCAGGAGGACCTTGGGGGAGTGCTCGGCTCGAATGTTGGAGGTACAGGCAACGAGGCTCAAGCTGGCGAGGCTCAGAGAGCCGAGAATCAGGACGATGCGTCTCACGATGGGTCCTTTCCGAACTTGGTTTTGCCCGAGCGGACGGCGGTGCAGGGAGATGTGCGGGCTTCCCCCTCATGCTACCCCATGCTACCCCATGCTACCCCGAAGAGGGGCATGCTATCGTTTGACTATGAAATCAATCGACGTGGTCGGGGCCCTGATCCTGCGGGAGGACTCGGTGCTCATCGCGCAGCGCCCCGAAGGAAAGTCTCAAGCCCTCAAATGGGAGTTCCCCGGAGGCAAGATCGAGCCTGGCGAATCCCCCGAAAGCAGTCTGGTGCGGGAAATCGCCGAGGAGCTCGGTCTGTGCATCGCCGTCGGCCGCCACTTCCAGACCGTCCATCATCGGTATCCCGCGGGCCCGGAGGTCCGCTTGGACTGTTACCTGGCTCGGATCGAGGAGGGGGATCCCCGCCCCTTGCAGTGCCGGGATTGGCGCTGGGTCACGGTATCGGAACTGAGCCGTTACGCGTTCTCGGAGGCCGACGTTCCGGTCGTTGCGCGCTTACAAAGTGAAGGCCTGCCGACGGTGGTCGAATGAACGTGGTAGAATGAACACGGACCGAGACGATCTTCCGCTAGGTCGAAAAGGCTTGCCTGGCTGGATTTGAGGCTGGTTCCGAAGGCCCATCGGCCGAGGCTATTCCCGGTCACGCAGAAGAGGAGGATGCATGTTGGAGCACGCCGCACCGGAGATTGAATCGCTGCTTCAAGAGGAAAGAACCTTCGCGCCTCCGCCGGACTTCGCGCGACAGGCTCAGATCCGGAGCATGGACGAGTACCGCGCGCTGGTCGCCGAGGCCGAGGCCGACTACGAAGGCTTCTGGGCGCGGCATGCCGACCGGGAGCTTCACTGGCACCGGAAATGGGAGAAGGTGCTGGAATGGGAAGAGCCCTTCGCCAAATGGTTCGTGGGAGGCCAGCTCAACGCCTCCTACCAGTGCCTCGACCGACACCTCACGACCTGGCGCCGCAACAAGGCCGCCCTCATCTGGGAAGGTGAGCCCGGCGACCAGCGCACCCTGACCTATCAGCAGCTTCACTGCGAGGTTTCTCGCTTCGCTTCGGTCCTGCAGTCCCTCGGCGTGACGCTGGGAGACCGCGTGGTCATCTACATGCCGATGGTGCCCGAAGCGGCGATCGCCATGCTGGCCTGCGCGCGCCTGGGAGCCACCCATTCGGTGATCTTCGGCGGCTTCTCGTCCGAGGCCCTCAAGGACCGGATCAATGACGCCCAGGCCAAGGTGGTCGTGACGGCGGACGGCGGCTGGCGCCGGGGCAAGGTGGTGCCGCTCAAGGCCAACGTGGACCAGGCCCTGGAGCATACGCCGTCGGTGGAGCACGTCGTGGTCCACAACCGCTGCGACACCGAGGTCACGATGCAGCCCGGCCGGGATCACTGGTGGCATGAGCTGGGCGAGATCGCCTGCCTCGACGTCCCCGCCGTTCCCGTGGATTCCGAGCACCCCTTGTTCATCCTCTACACCTCGGGTACCACCGGCAAGCCCAAGGGCGTCGTCCACACGACGGGCGGCTACATGCTGGGCACCACGCTCACCAGCAAGTGGGTCTTCGACCTCAAAGACGAGGACGTCTACTGGTGCACCGCGGATATCGGCTGGGTCACTGGCCACTCGTACGTGGTCTACGGCCCCTTGTCGGCCGGCGCGACCGTCTTCATGTACGAGGGCGCGCCCATGACCCCGCAACCGGATCGCTTCTGGCAGCTGATCGACAAGTACCAGATCTCCGTCCTCTACACCGCTCCGACGGCCATTCGCGCCTTCATCAAGGCGGGTGAGCAATGGGCCCTCAAGCATAAGCTCGACAGCCTGAGGCTGCTGGGCACGGTGGGCGAACCCATCAACCCCGAAGCCTGGATGTGGTACCACCAGATCATCGGCAAGGGCCGCTGCCCCATCGTCGACACCTGGTGGCAGACCGAGACCGGTGCGATCATGATCACGCCCTTGCCGGGCGCCACGCCCACCAAACCGGGAACGGCGACCCTGCCCTTCCCGGGCATCACGGTGGACGTCGTCGATAAGCAGGGCCAATCGGTGCCCGCCAACGCCGGGGGCTACCTGGTGGTGCGCAAGCCGTGGCCCTCGATGATGCGGACCATCTACGGGGATCCCGAGCGTTTCAAGAAGACCTACTGGACCGAGATCCCGGGCATGTACTTCGCGGGCGACGGCGCGCGCCGGGACGCGGACGGCTACTTCTGGATCATGGGCCGGGTGGACGACGTCATCAACGTTTCGGGCCACCGCCTGGGGACCATGGAAGTCGAGTCCGCCCTGGTGAGCCATCCGACGGTCGCCGAGGCCGCCGTGGTGGGCCGTCCCGACCCGATCAAGGGAACGGGCGTCGCGGCCTTCGTCACCCTGCAGCAGGGAGTGGCTCCCTCTGAGGCCTTGAAGCAGGAATTGACCGCTCACGTGGCCAAGGAGATCGGGGCGATCGCCAAACCCGACGAGATCCGCTTCACCGATGCCCTGCCCAAGACCCGTTCGGGCAAGATCATGCGCCGTCTCCTGCGGGACATCGCCGCCGGTCGCGAGGCCGCGGGCGATACCACGACCCTCGAGGATTACACGGTGCTCAGCAAGCTTCGGACGGCCGAAGACTAGCCCGTGACCTGAGTCCTTCCCCCCGGCTTTCCCTGAAGGCCGGGGGGATTTTTTGGGGGGCTAACGGGTCCCCAACAAACATTTAACGGGATTTTAAGCTAGGGCTTCCCCCTTTCTGCCTATAAGGTATATAGGCGGCCGTATGGCCGTGACGGGGGAAGCCGGAAACGACGGCGCGGCCCCGTGAGGGAGAGTCTCAGATGCGGAACGTTCGTTGGCAAACTTCAGTCCTCGTGGCCGGTCTCTTTGCATTGACCGCCTGCACCCCCTTGCAGCTCGCGCCGATTCGCGGGGGGCAGTTCGGCGATGCCGCGAGCCTCGACGGCATGGCCATGGGCCCCGCGTCGCTGATCGCCAACAACTCGGCAGGCCTGATCGCCAATAATTCGGCGGGTCTGATCGCCAACAACTCCGCCGGCTACCGGATCGCCTCCCTCGAAGAGGAAGTCCCTCTGCCTCGCGCGGTCATCTACCTGACCGATGCTCTGGATCGCTTCTTCGAAGACGGCCAGGGCAAGCCGTTGAGCACCACGACCAACGAGTCGGGCCGCTACGAGATTCCCCGCGGCGTGCCGATCAACCAGCCGGTCATCGTCAGCCTCGTCCTCAGCGAGAACCGTCGCGAAGTGGGCTTCACCGTGCCCAAGGCCGGCAAGAACACCGTCAACGTCTCGCTGGCGACCACGTACGTCACCGAGTTCCTCCGTCATAGCTCCGTCTTGGACGGCAAGACGATGGCGGCCTACCCGCTGACCAACCTCTCCGACCTCGCCGATCGCACGAACCGTGTGATGGCGTCGCAGACGCTGCCGCAGCCCACGCTCAAGATCGCGGATATCGCGGCCATGAACATGACCTACGCCAAGGTCATCGGCGGCAACGTCGACGGTCTCGGCGACGCCTGGGCCAAGATGCTCGGCCGCCGCGTCATGGCGGTCACGACCATCGCCGGCAACGGCGTGCTGGGCAGCTCCCAGGACGGCTCGCTCGCTGTAAACAGCTCGCTTGAGTTGCCGAAGGGCCTCGCGACTGATAAATCCGGAAACATCTACGTCGTGGAGGAAGGCGGAAACCGCGTCCGCCGGATTTCCCCGGACGGCAAGATTACGACCGTCGCCGGGACCGGCCAGAAGGGGTATAGCGGCGAGGGCGGGCCCGCCACCCAGGCGCGCCTGAACTGGCCCCGCGCCGTGGCTGTCGATGCCCAGGAGAACTTGGTCATCGCCGACACGCTCAACATGGCCATCCGAGTCGTGCCCAAGACCCCCGGAACCTACTACGGCGTCTCGATGCCGGTGGCAGGTAACATCTACACGATCGCGGGCCTCGCCGACCCGGTGAAGGCCGCGCAGATCGATGTGAGCGGCAACTACCCCAACGGCCACGAAGACGGTCCTGGACGCCAGGCGCAGCTCGGCGGCCCCCGCGGCATCGCCTTCGACTCGCTTGGCAACCTCTACTTCTCGGATTCGCATGGCTGGACCCCTGGCGCGAGCTGGCACTTCGTCCGCAAGATCGATGCCTTTGGCAACGTCTCGACCATCCTCGGGCAGAAGACCACCGAGACGACGATCAGCGCCGGTTTCAGCCCGGACGGCACCGCTGCGTCGGCAGCACGCCTGAACTACCCGCAGCAGATCGCCATCGACGCGCAGAACCGCCTCTACGTCGCCGAGGTGGGAAGCGAGCAGAAGGACGATCCGACCTGCTCGACCAACCGAATCCGCATGATCGACCTGACGGCGCTGAGCAATAACCCGCATACCCCGCTGCAGACCTTGGTGGGTGGAGGGGCCCATGTGGCGGACGGCGCTCCGGCGACCGGTACTCAGATCAAGCAGCCCTACGGCGTCGCCGTGGGCAAGGGTGGCGTGGTCTACTTCCTGGAGCGTGGATCCGAGAAGGTTCGTGCCGTCCTGCCGGATGGCACGGTCCGCACCCTCGCCGGCGGCGGCACCCTCGCCACCGATGGCGACGGTCCCATGCTGAAGCTGACCCAGCCGCACGATCTCACGGTCGATGCCAGCGGGGATCTGCTCATCGCGGATTCGCGGGCCCACAAGGTCCGGAGGGTGTCCACCCGCTTCGGCCTCTAAGCGAGATGACGTTTGCTTTTTCGCCCCTTCGCCCTTATGATGCGGTAGGAGCGGTCGGCCGCCTAGGCCGACGCTGGCATGGGCGGAGCGACGGACGATGACACAGACCCTGGCGAACCGATATCATGTCCTGGGAACCCTCGGCGAAGGGGGCGGTGGGAAGGTCCTCCTGGTCGAGGACCCCGTTCGAGGACGTCGCCTCGCGATGAAGCTGCTCGCGGAGTCCCTTCGCGATCCCGACGGCATTCTCCGCTTCAAGCAAGAGTTCCGCCTCATGGCGCAGCTGCGCCATCCCCGCCTGGTCGAGGTCTTCGACTACGGCACGTCCGAGACGGGCGTCCCCTTCTACACGATGGAGCTCATCGAGGGAGAAGACCTGCCCGCAGGCCCGCTCTCCGAGCTCGACCTCAAGGCCATCCTCGTCCAACTCGCCGAAGTGCTCGGCTTCATTCATTCGCGCGGCTACCTGCATGCCGACGTGGGCCCCGCCAACGTGCGCCGTCTGGCGGATGGGACCCTGAAGCTCATCGACTTCGGCCTCATGTCGCCCTTGGGCCAGTCCATCGGCTCCCCGCGCGGCACTCCCGCGTACATGGCGCCCGAATCGGTCCGAGGAGCGCGCCTCGACGCGCGAACCGACCTCTACTCGCTGGGAGCCATGGCCTTCCACCTCGCGACCGGACGCCCGGTCTTCGATGGCGACGACGCCCTGGCCGTCATGCGCGCGCAAATCGACCATGAGCCCTTGCGCCCCACCGCCTTCAACTCGGCGCTCTCCGCGGACGCCGAACGTATCCTCCTCAAGCTGCTCGCGAAGGACCCCCTGGGCCGCTTCTCGTCGGCTTCGGAGCTGCTTCGTGCTCTGGGGGCGCAGGTGGACGATTCCGAGCCGCCCGCGCTTCTGGCCAGCCACTTCGTGGGTCGCAAGTCCGAGCTTGAAACGTTTACCCAGGCCCTCGTCGGCCTACATGAAGGCCGTGGTGGCCAGCTCTGGGTGGCCGGCCCGTCGGGCGTCGGTAAGAGCCGCCTGCTCGAAGAGTTCAGGCTGCGCGCCCAGCTGGATGGCGCCCAGGTATTGGCGGGTGTGGCCACCGAGCAAGGGGTTCCGTTCGGTCCGATGCTGGAGCCCTTGCGCGCGGCCCTGAACCTCGTGGAGGCCGAACGTCTGGAGCCCTTCCGGGCGCCACTGGGGGCCATCTTGCCTGAGTGGCACCGTGAGGGCGACCTCACGCTGGATCCCCAAAAGGAGAAGACCCGCCTCCAGAACGCCGTGGTCGACGTCTTCGCCATGCTGCTCGCCTCACGTCCCATCGTCCTCTTGCTGGACGACTGGCAATGGGCCGACGCCTCCAGCCGAGAGCTGCTCAAGGCCCTTTCCCGCCTGACGGCCGAGTTCCCGCTACTGCTGTTGGGGGCCGACCGTACGCCCGCTGACGATGCGAACGCCGCCTTCTTGACGCCTTTCGAAGCCGAAGAGGTCGGAGAGATCGCCGGCGCCCTGCTGGGAGAAGCGACCCTCGACGCGCGCTTCGTGGAGCAGCTCCGCGAGGCGACCTCGGGCCTGCCGCTGGCCATCGAGGGCACCATCCGCCACCTGGCCGGACACGGCGGCCTGAAGTACGCCGCCGGCCGCTGGACGCTCTTGCCGGAAGCTGCCTCGCTCATCGCTCACGCGCAGGACGGGACCGCGCTCTTCGAGGCGCAGCTCGCCGAACTCTCGCCCGAGGCCCGGCGCGTCGCGGAAGTGGCGGCGGCCATGGGACGTCCCTTCCGCCTGGCCCCGCTGATGGCGGTCCTGAACGCGGATGAGGCCGCGGTCTTCGCGGCGATCGCCGAACTCGAACGCGGTGCCGTCCTCACCCGCAAGGGCGATCGCCTCTGGTTCGTCAGCGGTCAGCAGGCCGAGGTCGTGACCCGCTTGACGCCCGACGCCACGCGCCGTGCCCTGCATACCGCCCTCGCCGTAAATCTTCTAATGGAGGGAGTGGCCGAGGACGACCTGGAAAGCCTCAACGACCTCGCCCGCCACGCCCTGAGCGGCGATCGCCCCGAGGTCGGCATCGCCCCGGCCCTGTCGGCCGCCCGCAAGAACCTCTCGCTCTTCGCGCTCGAAGCCGCACGCCGCTTGCTCGAAGCCGTCCTCCCCCATCTGAAGGACCGTGCCGACCGGCTTGCCGCCAAGCAGATGCTCGGAGACGTCGCCCGCTTCTCCTCCGAGCTGGACGAGGCGGAACGCCTCTACGTGGAAGCCCTGGAGCTCTCACCCGACCCGGTCACGGCCGGCGTGATTCGCACGAACTACGCCGTCTGCGCTCAGATTCGCTCGAACTACGCCGAGGCGCTGGAGCGCCTGGCCGAAGCCCGCAAGACGCTCGAGGAGGAACCCTCCGAGTGGCTGCGCTGCATCACCTTCCAAGCGCGTAACCATTACTTCAAGGGCGAAACCGACCAAGCAATCGCCGTTTGCGAGGAGGCGCTGCCGCGGGCCCGCTCGGCAGGCCATCCGCAGCGACTCTCAGGCGTCCTTGGCTTCCTGGGCATGCTCTATGCGCTCGCGGCGAACCGGCCACATGACGGAGTAGAGCTACTTGTCGAAGCGCTGGAGGTCTCAGAGCCCCTGGGCGACAAGGTTGGACTGAATGATACGTTGAACCTGCTGGGCAATGCCAAGCTGGCCGCCGGGGATATCCTCGGCGCCGAGGCCGCCTTCGCGCGGACCTTGACCCTGAGCCGCGAGACCGGAGCGCGCGGCGAGCTGGTCGCCGCTCATATCAACCTGGCACTGGTCGCCCATGACCGGGGCCGCGCCGAGACGGCGGTCATGGAGGCCGAGCGCGCCGGCGAGGAAGCCGCGGCCATCGGGAACTCCGTCTACCGCGGCATCGCCTTGGTGGCGCTCGCGGCCGCCAAGGCGGCCTCCACCGAGCTCGACCCCGCGCTCGACCTGCTCGACGAGGTGGCTCAGCAGCTGGAGCAAGACCCCAACGCGTACCTCAAGACCATGTGGCGGTCCTTCGGATCCGAGGTGCAACTGCATGCCGGCGACCTGCTGGAGGCCTGCCTCTGGGCCGAGCTCGCGCTCGAAGAGGGCAAGAAGTCCGGCACGACCGAGTTCGACGAGCGGGCCTCCCTGGTGCTGGCCGAAGCCCTCCTGCGCCTCGGCGAGACCGACTCCGCCCGCGATGCCCTGAAGGGCCTGGACGTTCCTCAGGCGCGCTTCCTGCTGGCGGCGATCGCCCTCAAGCAAGGCCGCCTCAACGAGGCCGACCGCCTCGGCGCCGAAGTCCTCGTGGAAGCCACCGAGCGCCATGCCGAGCGCCTCCTCGTCCGGACCCGCCTGCTGCTCGCCGAAGTGGCCTTCTCGCGAGTGGACGTCTCGGGCGCCCGGATTCACTTCGAGGACGCCGCCGAGCTCGCCCGCGACTGCGGTGCGGCCCTGCTGGAATGCCACGCGAACTTCGGCCTCGCCGCCTGCGCGGGCCGCAACCCCGAAGGCTATGCCCTCCTGCGCAAGGTGCGCATGACCCTCGGGACCTTGCTCGAACGCCTGAGCATCAAGGCCTCCGAGAACCTGCTCTCCCTGGAGGAGCCCTGGCGCATCCAGCAAGGCGACTTCGACGCCCTGCGCCATGCCGAAGAGGCCCCCGGCAAGGGCGTCTCCGAGCGCCGCTATCTGGAATCGCTACAGCGCGAGCGCGAACTTCAGGCCGAGCTGGAGGCCCTGGGCGCCTCGAAGCGCCGCCTGGAGATCCTCAACCGCTTCACCTCCGAGACCCAGGCCATCACCGACTACGAACTCCTCTTGGAGCGCATGGTGGCCTTGACCGCCTCGTTGCTGGACGCGGACTCGGGGCTCATGCTCTTGCCCGACGAGCGCGACGAGCTGCAGATCCGCTCCACCTACAATCTTGAGCCTTCGAAAGCCCTGGCCTTCAGTCGGAGCATCGCCGAGTCGAGCTTCCGCTCGGGCACGACCACCTTCATCGCGGATGCGCTCGGAGGCTCGGATTTCTCGACCCAGCGCAGCGTCATGGATCTCCAGATTCGAGCCGCCCTCTCGGTGCCCCTGCGCCTGCGGGACCGGATTCTGGGCGTCATCTACGTGGACCGGCAGACGGTGCACCATGGCTTCTCGGAGGAAGACCGGAGGCTGGTGGAGGCGATCGCCCTCCAGGCGGCTCAGAGTCTCGACAACGCCCGGCTCTTGGCCGAGACCCGCACGAAGGCTCGCCAGATGGAGATGCTCAACCAGCTCTCACGTTCGGTCTCGACGTCGCTCGTCCTCTCGGAGGTCCTCTCGAAGATCGGTCAGGCAGCACTGGAGCTGACCGGGGCCGACCGCGCCATGATCCTGATGCGCGGGGAAGTGGGCCTCATCCCCAAGGTGGCCTACGACCACAGCGGAGCGCTGGATCCCGAGACCGTGACCTTCTCCCAGACGGTCGGGCACCAGGTGCTGGCGACCGGCGAGCCCTTCTGCGACCTGGATACGCAGGCAAACGCCGAGCTTCAGGCTCAACGCAGCATCATGGCCCTCGATCTCCGGACGATCCTCTGCGTGCCGCTCTTGACCCGGGACCAAGCCATGGGAGTCCTCTACGTGGATTCCAAGCAGGTCGTCGGAGCGTTCGGGAGCCAGGATCTGGACCTGCTCACGGCGATCGCCAACCAGGCCTCCATCGCCATCACCAACGCGCAACTCTACGAGCGCGCGACGGTGGACGGTCTCACGCGCCTCTACGTTCGCTCGTTCTTCGAGCAGCGCCTCACCCAGGAAGTCAGCCGCGCGCTCCGCTACGGAGAGCAGGTCTCGGTCCTGATGATGGACGTGGACCACTTCAAGAAGTTCAACGACACCTACGGTCACGCCGTGGGCGACTTGGTGCTCAAGCTGGTGGCTGACGTCATCCGCCAAACGATCCGCCAGGAGATCGACATTCCCGCCCGCTTCGGCGGCGAGGAAATGCTGGTCCTGATGCCCGATACCGGAGTCGAGGGAGCGATGGTGCTGGCCGAACGCGTCCGCGCGGCAATCGAGGCGGCGGGCCTTCCGCATGACGGCTCGATCCTACAGGTGAAGGTCAGCGTGGGCGTCTCCACCGCCCCGCACCACGGCAAGACGACGGCCGACCTCATCGAGGCGGCGGACGCGGCCCTTTACTACTCGAAGCGCAATGGCCGGAACCAGGTCACGCTCTTCCGGCCCGGCATGACGGCCGACGCCAAGACCAAGTAAAACGACGCGCATTCGCGCGTCGGAGGGTGAAAGTCTAGTTGGGGGATCAGGCCTGGCGGCGGGCGAGCTGAGCCTCGAGCTCGCGGGAGCGCACGAAGACGTCTTGCTGGTACGTCTTGCGCTCGGCGTCACGGGCCTTTTGCTGGGTCTTCAGCTGGTCGTCCAAGGCGAGGACCGCGCCCAGCACGCGAGACCCCATCGAGGGGGTTCCGGCGGGGATGCGGTTGAGGTTGGTCGATCCGATCATGGTCACCTCACGTTGCCTTGCATTAGGATTATCGTGAGGTGTTAAGGAGCCTTTCGTCAGTTTCCGTAAGCTTAAACGAAGGTTTACGGCATCACAGGGAGGTGGGGATGCGCGGACGCATGGTCCTCGGATTGCGGGGCCTCGGAATGCTCGTCCTGTTCATGGCGGTGCTGGGGGGATCTCCGGCGGGAGCCGTGCCGGTCGATCGCCTCGAGGAGCAGTACCGCGCCCTCATGATCGACGGCAGTTTCGATGCCTCGGACGCCGAGCGCCTCACGGCTCTGGCCCTTTCGGACGACCTGCGCTTGAGCCGCCAGGAGTCGGAGTTCCTGCTGGAGCGAGTTCGTCGCCACCGGCTCGAGGAGACGGAGAGCCTGGCGGCGGACGGTCCCGAGGGCCTCGCCGTGAAGCGGGCGCGGACCTTGATGCTCCAGGCGCTTCGCGCGGGCATCGGCGCTCAGCAGTACCAGCGGGCGATGCAGCAGCTGGTGCTGCTCGCCATGGGCTCGGATCTTTCGCGTGACGAGCGCTTCCAGGTGCTGGAGCTTTTGGATCGCTACCGGCGGGTCGACGCGACGGTTTCGACCCGGGATGCGCTGGAGGCGATCGCCCTCCTCTTGACGAACCCCGACGAGGCGCGGCTCGACCGTGAGCATCGGCGCAAGCTCGAACTCCTTGAAAAGCAATTCCAGGTGCCGGTCATCCTCGACGCGGCGAGCCGCTCGATTCGCTGAGCGATTCGGCCGTCACGGGATGCCGGCTGCGCCCCATGAGCCGGAGCCTCCGGCTGGAGGGGGGAGCCGAGGGATTTCGGTCCGAGGGACGATACCAAGCCCTTACTTGAATGATACGATGGCGGCGCACGCTCATACGGGTCAAAGGAGGGCTCATGCGACGCTCTGCCATCTTCGCCTGTCTGATTGCATTCACCGTGCTCACGTCCTGTGCGCCGGCCCCAAACGTCCCCGTCTCCCCCGATCCCAGCCCAGGCCAGGGCGGCAATCCCTTCCCGCGTCTGGCGAATCCGCAGCCCGGCGAGCCCCTGGAGGTCGCCGAGTACTTCCAGGACGCGAGCACCGGGATCAAGGTTTCTCAGTTCTTGATCCACGGGGGGACGGATACGGACGGGGACGGGACGCGCGATTACCTCATCCAGGCGCAGGTCGACCTGGGCGATAAGGGCGTTCACGACGTGGAGATGGTCGAGGAGGACGCCCCGAGCGGGAGCGATAAGCCGAATATCTACTCGGTCAAGGACCGGACGGACATGAGCCGGTTCGTCTTCGAGCTGGACGCGGACGGCAAGCAAGCGCGGATCTGGCTCGAGGACGCGGTCCTCAAGGTGGCGGTCGCCGGCGACGAGCAGGTTTCGCTGGACGATGCGGCTCCATTGGCGCTAGAACCGGCGGCCCAGCAGGCTCTCGAGCGCATGCTTCAGGGCAAGGTCTCTCCGCATGGGGTCGCGCTGCTCTACGCCAAGCTGCTTCGCAGCCCGATTGACGGCGCGCAGGGGAATCTCACGCAATCCGGCGCGACGGCGGAGATCATGAATCGCCATCTTTTCGAGCAGTATCTCTACCAGATCTTCAAGAAGCTCTATCCCGGCTACGTGCCGGGCACCATGCAGAGCGTCGTGCCGGAGGTGCGCCTGCGTCTCGGCTAGGCTTCGCCGAGACGGGTGCTTTGCTGACGGGCGCGGTTGGCGACGTCCGAGACGCTTTGCGGCCGCTCGTAGGGGCTCGCGGGGTCGGTGGGCGCGACGCCTTCGGGCGGCGGCGGGGGCTCGTCGTTCATCCGCATCCAGCTGATCTCGTAACCTCGACCCTGATAGCTGACGAGCTCGGGGTCGAGGTCGTCCATCAGCACGAGATGGAAGGTCTTCTCGTCGAGGAACTTCTTGAGCACCACCAGCTGCGGCAACCCTTCGGAAGCGGCCATGTCGCGGCCGGCTTCGAGGAACTCGGTGATGAGCGCCTCGGCTTCGGCCAGCTGATCCGGGAACTTGAGCTGAAGGTCGAACAGCGGCATGGGGCATCCTCCGCAAACGGGTCTAGCGAGTCCCATATACCCCGCTCGAAGCGCCTATCACGCCAAGCGTTCGGCTCCCTCGCAACGGCGGGCGTTCCTTTGACAAATCGTCGCGACTCCCGGTATCCTGAGGGGGGCCCGTAGAGGCTTCTGGAGCCGTTTGAGGGGAGTTTCATCCCCTTCGAGATAAGGATCCCGTGCCTCGCATGGGCCGGGAAGATATGCCATGAGCCAACCTCAGCACGACCCTCGGCGTAAGCCGGAGTGGTTGAAGATCCGCCCGCCGTCTGGCGACACCTACCTCTCCATCAAGGAGCGCGTCTCCGAGCTCAAGCTGGCCACCGTTTGCCAGGAAGCCTCTTGCCCGAACATCGGGGAGTGCTGGGGAGGCGGTACCGCCACCCTCATGCTCATGGGGGATACCTGCACCCGCGGCTGCCGCTTCTGCCATATCAAGACCGCCAAGAACCCCAATCCCCTCGATCCTCATGAGCCCGAGAAGGTGGCCGGCACGGTCGAGGCGATGAACCTCGAATACGTCGTGCTCACCTCGGTGGACCGCGACGACCTCGAGGACGGCGGCTCCAACCACTTCGGCGAGACCATCCGTCAGATCAAAAAGCGGACGCCGAGCGTGATCGTCGAGGTCCTGATCCCCGACTTCCAGGGCAACGCCGACCAGCTTCGCAACGTGGTCGACGCCGGCGCCGAGGTGGTGGCCCACAACATCGAGACCGTCGAGAGCCTGACGCCCAAGGTGCGCGATCGCCGCGCCAAGTACCGCCAGTCTCTCAAAGTCCTCGCCGACATCAAGGCCATGAGCCCCCAGACGTTCACCAAGACGTCGATCATGCTCGGCTTGGGCGAGACCCGCGAGGAAGTCATGCAGGCCCTTCGCGACCTTCGCGAAGTCGGCTGCGACATCGTGACCTTCGGGCAGTACCTCCAGCCCACCCAGCGCCACCTCAAGGTGGTCGAGTTCGTTCATCCCTCCGTCTTCGACGAGTACAAGGTGCTCGCCGAGGAGATGGGCTTCTTGTACGTCGCGAGCGGTCCGCTGGTTCGCTCGTCGTACCGTGCCGGCGAGTTCTTCATCAAGGGCGTCCTTGAAAAACAGGGGCGTCTGAACGGTAGCCAAACCACCAGCACCAGCGACGAACCCACTAGCGCCTTTAGTTCAGGCACTAGCGCCTGCAGCTCAGGCACTATTGAAGGAGATCCTAGTGAGCTTAGTAGATATTAAGATCGGAAAGGTCGGGCCAATGACGGACGCACCTTACTCCGTGCTCAATGAAGACGGCAGCGCCAACCCGGACCGGATGCCCAACATCCCCCGCGAGGATCTGCTCAAGCTCTACCGCGCCATGGTCAAGACCCGCGCGTTCGACCAGCGCATGATCACCCTGCAGCGCCAGGGCCGCCTCGGCTTCTACCTCGGCTCGACCGGCGAGGAAGCCGCGACCGTGGGATCTTCCTATGCCCTTCGCGACACCGACTGGATGCTTCCTTGCTACCGTGAGCAGGGCGCCTACATCTGGCGCGGCGTGACCCTCCTCGAGATGGCGCACCAGTGCTACGGCAACGGCCTTGACTACACCAAGGGCCGCCAGATGCCGGTTCACTACTCCTTCCGCCACAAGAACATCGTCTCGATCTCGAGCCCCCTGGCCACGCAGATCCCGCAGGCCGTGGGCGCCGCCTACGCCGCCAAGCTCCGCAAGGAAGACACCGTCTTCATCACCTACTTCGGTGAGGGCGCGACCTCCGAGGGCGACTTCCACGTGGCGTTGAACTTCGCCGGCGTCTGGAAGACCCCGGTCGTCTTCTTCTGCCGCAACAACGGCTGGGCCATCTCCACTCCCCGCGAGCTCCAGACCGCTTCGGAGACCTTCGCCCAGAAGGCCAATGCCTATGGCATGGAAGGCGTGCTCGTCGACGGCAACGACATCTTCGCCGTCATCGAGGTCACCCGCCGCGCGGCCGAAAAGGCCCGCAACGGCGGTGGCGCCACCCTGATCGAAGCCGTCACCTACCGCATCGGCGCGCACTCCACCTCCGACGATCCCTCGGGCTACCGCGACGAGGCCGACGTCAAGGAATGGGAGAAGAAGGATCCCATCGAGCGCTTCCGCCGCTACCTCTCGAAGGCTGGTCTCTGGACCCAGAGCTTCGAGGACAAGCTGCAAGAGGAGCTCAAGGCCGAGATCCTGGCCGCCGTCGAGACCGCCGAGAACACCGCCCCCCCGGCGCCCGAGACCATCTTCGAGGACGTCTTCTCCGAGAACCCCTGGCACCTCGAGGAGCAGCGTGAAGAACTGCTGACCCACCTCGAAGGCCTGAAGAACAAGGAGAAGCACTAATGCCCACGATGAATATCATCCAGGCGGTCAACGACGCCCTGCAGATCCAGATGCGCCAGGACGACCGGGTGGTCGTCCTCGGCGAGGACGTGGGCAAGTTCGGCGGCGTCTTCCGCGCCACCTCCGGCCTCCAGAAGGAGTTCGGCGTGGAGCGGGTCATCGACACCCCGCTGGCTGAGACCGGCATCATCGCCACGGCGATCGGCATGGCCATCAACGGCCTGCGCCCCGTGGCCGAGATCCAGTTCGCCGACTACATGTATCCGGCGTTCGATCAGATCGTCAACGAGATGGCGAAGTTCCGCTACCGCTCGGGCGGTCAGTACACCTGCCCCGTGGTCGTCCGCACCCCTTACGGCGGCGGCATCAAGGGCGGTCACTACCACTCGCAATCGAACGAAGCCTACTGGGCCCATACGTCGGGCCTGAAGGTCGTCATCCCCGCCACCCCCGAGGATGCCAAGGGCCTCTTGCTGGCCTCCATGCGCCAGGATGACCCCGTCATCTTCATGGAGCCCAAGCGGATGTACCGCGCCGGCCGCGGCGAAGTGCCCACCGGCGACTACACCATCGAGCTCGGCAAGGCCAAGATCGTCCGCCCCGGTTCGCAGGTCACCGTCATTGCCTACGGCTCGATGACCTACACCGCTCTCGAGGCCGCTGCGAAGGCCGAGGCCATGGGCATGGATCCCGAGGTCATCGACCTGCGCTCGATCGTGCCTCTCGACATCGACACGATCATCAAGTCGGTCGAGAAGACCGGCCGCGTCGTGATCGTCCAGGAGGCCCCCAAGACCGGTGGCTTCGCCGCCGAGATCATGGCCCTCATCAACGAGAAGGCGCTCATGTCGCTCGAAGCTCCCATGGTCCGGGTCACCGGCTGGGACACCCCGTTCCCCTACACGCTCGATCTCGAGTACCTGCCCAGCGCGGAGCGGGTCGTCGAGGCGATGCAAAAGGTCATCAACTTCTAGGAGGATTCAATGGCATCTCAAACTCAGAACCTCCTGGAGTTCCGCCTCCCCGACATCGGCGAGGGCGTGGTCGAGGGCGAACTGATTGCCTGGCTGGTGAAGCCCGGCGACGAGGTCGCTGCGGACCAGGCCATGTTCGAGGTCATGACCGACAAGGCCACCGTCGAGATTCCCTCGCCCCGCAAGGGCAAGATCGTCAAGACCATTGGTGAGCCCGGCCAGATCATCAACGTCGGCGACGTGGTCGTCGTGATCGAGATGGAAGCCGGCGCCAAGGCCCCCATCACGCACGGCGGGCACAAGACCGAGGCTCCGGCTGCTCAGGCCGCCGCTGCCCCGGCGGAACTCCCGCTCACCGACTCGGGCTGCGTCCTTTACGACAAGCTTCCCGAGGCGTCCGCGGTCATCGAGCACGCGGTGAACGCCTTCGGTCGGGTTCTCGCCACTCCTGCCACCCGCAAGGCGGCTCGGGAGCTGGGCGTCGAACTGACCCAGGTCCCCGGCACCGGCCCCAACGGCCGGATCACCAAGGAAGACGTCCGTCGGGTCGCCGAAGGCGGCGTGGCGGCTCCTGCGCCGGTCACGGCTGCGACCGTCCAGGTGGCGGCTGCATCCCAGCAGATCCAGCCACAGGCGCTGGCCCCGGCTCCCGTGAAGGCGGCCGCTCCGGTCACCGTCTCGCACGCTCCCGCCCTCGAAGAGCGGATCCCCCTGCGCGGCCTTCGCAAGAAGATCGCCGAGAAGATGGCGCAGTCCAAGCAGACCGCGGCCCACTTCACCGTGGTCGACGAGGCGGACGTGACCGAGCTGGTCAAGCTGCGCGCCGACAACAAGGAAGCCGCGATCGGTCACGGCGTCAAGCTGACCTTCGTGCCCTTCATCCTGAAGGCGGTGGCGATCGCCCTCAAGGAGTTCCCGATGCTCAACGCCTCGCTCGACGAGGCGACCCAAGAGCTGGTGCTCAAGAAGTACTACAACCTGGGCGTGGCGGTCTCGGCCGATGCGGGCCTGATCGTTCCCGTCGTTCGCGACGTGGACAAGAAGTCCCTCTTCCAGGTCGCCCGCGAAGTCGATGAGATCGCCGAGCGCGCCCGCAAGGGCAAGAACGCCCTCGACGAGCTGCAAGGCGGTACCTTCACGGTCTCGTCCATCGGCAACATCGGCGGCCTCATCGCCACTCCGGTCATCAACTACCCCGAGGTCGGCATCCTGGCGGTCACCAAGATCCAGAAGCGGCCTGTCGTCCGCAACGACGAGATCGTGGCCCGCGAGATGCTCTACCTCTCGCTCTCGTTCGACCACCGTGTGGTCGATGGAGCGGACGGCGTCAAGTTCTGCAACCGGATCATCCAGTTGCTCGAGAACCCGACGCTGCTCCTGATGGCGTAGTCGATTCGAGGGACCGGCCGAAAGGCCGGTCCTTCTTCCATTGCGGGGATCGCCCGCTTCCCCGTAAACTAGAGAGGGCGTAAAGACGCGCCGACTTGAAGGAGATTCGCTGCAATGCAGAAAAAGACTGTAGACGCGCTGGTGATCGGCGCCGGCCCCGGCGGTTACGTCGCCGCCATTCGCCTGGCCCAGCTCGGTAAGAAGACCCTCTTGGTCGAGAAGAACTCCCTGGGCGGGGTCTGCCTCAACGTGGGCTGTATCCCCTCCAAGGCCCTCATCACCGCGGCCAAGACCGTCGACAAGATCCGCAAGGCCGACCAGATGGGCATCATCGTGGGTGACCTCGTCATCGACTTCCCCAAGCTCATCAGCTGGAAGGACGGCATCGTCTCGAAGCTGACCAACGGCATCGGCACGCTGGTCAAGGGCAACGGCGGCGAGATCCTCATGGGCAAGGCCACCTTCCGCAGTGCCCGCGAGATCGAGGTCGAGACCCCCGATGGCCCGGTCCTCGTCGAGGCCGATAACGTCATCATCGCCACCGGCTCCCGCCCCATCGAGATTCCCGGCTTCAAGTTCGACGGCCGCCGCGTCATCAGCTCGACCGAGGCGCTGTCGCTAAGTGAGGTCCCCAACCGCCTGCTCGTCATCGGCGGCGGCTACATCGGCCTCGAGATGGGCATCATGTACGCCAAGCTCGGCGCGAACGTGACCGTCGTCGAGCGCGCGGACCAGGTGCTGCCCGGCTTCGACCCCGAGATTGCCCAGGTGATCGCGCGTCAGCTGAAGAAGCTCAACGTGAACGTGGTCCTCAATGCCACGGCCAAGGGTTGGACGGATGGCCCGCTCTGCGCCAAGGTGCAGATCGAGCAGAACGGCCGCATCACGGATCTCGACGCTGACAAGATCCTCGTGACCGTGGGCCGCAAGCCCAACACCGAGGGCATCGGCCTGGAGAAGATCGGCGTCACGATCGATGAGCGCGGCTTCATCAAGGTGAACAACCAGCTCAAGACCAACGTCCCCGGCGTCTACGCCATCGGCGACGTCTGCGGCCAGCCCATGCTCGCCCACAAGGCCTCCAAGGATGCCGAGGTGGCCGCCGAGGTCATCGCCGGCCACCCCGCCGTGCAGGACGCCAAGGTCATCCCCGCCGTGGTCTTCACCGACCCCGAGATCGGTTCGGCCGGTCTCTCCGAGGTGGAAGCCAAGGAGCAGGGCTTCGAGGTGATCGTCGGCAAGTTCCCCTTCGCCGCCCTCGGTCGTGCCATGACGACCGGCGAAACCGACGGCTTCGTCAAGGTCATCGCCGACAAGGGCACCCAGGAGGTCCTGGGCATCCACATCGTGGGCCCTGGGGCGTCGGATCTCATCGCCGAAGGTGCGCTTGCCATCGAGATGGGGGCGTTCATCGACGACCTCAGCCTCACCGTGCACGCCCACCCCACCCTCGCCGAGGGCCTCATGGAAGCGGCCAAGGCGGCGGTCGGAGAGGCGATCCACGCGCTCAACCCCCGCAAGGACAAGACTCCCGTCGCCCGGTAGTCGCTAGAAAAGGTCAGTCGTGACAGGCCACGCCTCAAATCCGCGGTTTTGCGTCGTCGATCTCGGCACGCGCGACTACCAGGAAGTCTGGACGCTCCAGAAGCGCCTGGTCGAGCTGCGGGCGGACGATCAGATTCCTGACGTCCTGCTCTACGTCGAGCACCCGCACGTCATCACGCTCGGACGCAAGTCCAAGGCCGAGCAGGAGTTCGTCGTGCGGGGCCGCGCGCCGGTCTACGAGATCGAGCGCGGCGGTGAGGCGACCTATCACGGGCCCGGTCAGCTGGTCGGCTACCCCATCTTCAAGCTGCAAGAAGGGGAGCACGACCTTCACCGCTTCCTGCGGAACCAGGAAGAAGCCCTGATCCGGGCGATCGCCCCCTACGGCCTGGTGGGCGATCGCAACCCCGGCTACACCGGGGTCTGGTGTCAGGATAAGAAGCTGGCCTCCATCGGGGTCGCCGTCCGCCGCTGGGTCACCTATCACGGCTTCGGCCTCAATGTCAGCACGGACCTCAGCTACTTCGGCCTGATCAATCCGTGCGGACTCTCGGCCGAGATCATGAGCTCGGTGGAGGTCCTGGCGGGCCGCCCCGTGCCGATGTCCGAGATCAAGGACGCGATTGCGGCTGAGTTCGAGAGCATCTTCGCCCGTCGCCTCGAACGCGCGACGCTCGAAGATGTCCTTAACGAGCCGATTCCCGAGGGTCAGGCCCCCTGAACTCGCCTTCCTAAAGTCAAAGCCCCCTTCCACTCGGAAGGGGGCTTTGACTTTAGGGGGCCTTCGCTTCCGGCTCGGGCGTGACGTCGGGGGGAGCGTAGGACTCCGTGCTGAGCGCGTAGGCTAAAGGAAGGGTCTGAGGACTGCTGGCCAGGATCATCCGGATGAAGAGCATCAGGGAGACCGAGAGGATGGCGCCCAGGGCCCCGAAGACCCAGAGCCAGACGATGGCGGCGATTGCGATGACCGAGGTCCTGAGGCTCAGCCCCTTGCCGGTAAGCCGAGGGGTGGCGACGTTGTCCATCACGAAGTTGATGACGAAGGCCACCAGCAAGACCGCGAGGGCCGTGCTGGGGCCGTGCAGGACGAGGGCCATGAGCACCGGGGGGATGAAGCTCAGCAGCATGCCGATGCGGGGAATATAGCTCAAGAAGAAGGTCAGGAGCCCCCAGAGCAGTGCAAAGTCGATCCGGAAGGCGAGGTAGGCGATCGTGAGCGCCACGGCACTTACGGAGTTACTCAACGTTGCGATCCGGTACTGTGCCTGCACCTCGTGAAGGAAGGTCCGATACCGGATGACCAAGGGTGAATGCGGGGGAACATGGGCTTCGAGCGCGCGGCCGACGGCGGCCCCCTCCGCTGCCATGACCAGCATGAGGAAGAGGAAGACGGCGAATGTGCTGAGTTGCGCCAGGATGGACCGGGCGAACTGCAGGGACGCGCGTGCCAGCGCATTGGGCGAAAGGGGAGCCCCCGACGCGAAAGTATCCTTCGCGATCCCGAGTTCTTGAGCCCTGTGTATGGCCGGGGCCAGGTTCTTGCTGAGAATCGCCTGGTATTGAGGAATTCGTTCGGTGAAGACGGTAAGTTGCCCGACGATAATCGCCAAGATCACCGCCGCAATGCAAAAGGCCCCGAGAAAGACCAGGGCGACCGCCAAACCGTGCCCCAGGCCCCGCTGCTCGAGGCGCTTGATGAGCGGAGCCACCGTGACGGCCAGCGTGAAGGTGAAGAGGATGGGAGCGATGACCGAGCCCATCGTCTTCAGCAAGACGAGGAGCAGAAGCGCCCCCGCGCCAAGGATGACCATGATTCCGAACGGGGTGGAGTAGAAGCCTGCTCCCAACGTCCTGCCCTCCGAATTTCCCGCTCTCCGATCTCCGGCATTTCGCCGCATTCGCGATCTCATGGCGAGTATCGCTCCGTGGGTCTCGGGCCGGGAGGCCGGATTGCCGAATTCCTGAGGGCATCTCGGAGTGGGAAGGTCGGACTATCGCTCTCCAAGCACGAAGGCCCCGCCCTGAGGGCGAGGCCTTTGCACGGGAATCGATGTTGGTCGCGCTAGGCGCGGCAGGCGCCTAGCGGAGGGCGGGAGCGCCTTCCACCCAGAGCATGCGGATGCCGCCGGGAAGCCGCGTCGAGAAGAAGTCCACGTCCTGGTCATCCAGGAGCGCCTGGAACCGGCTGAATACCACCCGGACGATGTCCTCGGTCAGCTTGGGGTCGCGGATCTCGGCGAGCCGGCCGACGCGATCGAAGAACTGCTCCTCGCGCCAGATCTCCTCGCGCCGATGCGTCCGGAACGCGGTCTTGAAAGGGTCGCCCACCCAGTACGCCTGGACCGCCTTGGGCAAGCGCAGCTCGATGGCCGCAGCCTGGGCGCTGGCGATGGTTTCGCGCAGGGTCGAGAGCACCGCCGCAGCCAGGAGCTCGGCGTGAAAGGGGTTCTGCAGATCCAGGTCGCCCTGGACCTTGGTGATGAAATCTTCCACCATCGGGATGCCATTCCTCCTGAGTATTGGCGCTCCAGGGACCGCCCCGAGCGGAGAAGCGCCACTTGAGCCATTATAGCCCAACTCGCTTCCCATGGCATCGCCGAAGGCCCCGCCGTTGCCCGGTTGACTAGAAGGTCATTCGCACGCCGGCAATCGACGTTCCGAAGAGCGTCGCCTCGAAGCCGCCGAGCTTCAGCGCCGTTTCCGGCAGCAACTGCAGGACCGGCAAGTAGACATCCTTGCCCCCGCTGGAGAAGGCCATCGTTCGCGGATCGTCCGGAGACCAGGTGCTGCCCCCGAAGGTCCATGCCTGCCCGCCGTTCTGGTTGGCCCCGACGTAGTAGGTCATCCCGATAGGGTAACGCATGATGAACCACGGCGTGATCGGGATCGACAAAAGGACATAGGCCGATGCGGCGCCCAGGTGCTGGAAGGTCGAAGAAACGTCCTTCACCGCCGAATCTGCGAGCTTGCTGGTGTCCCCCGAGGGCACGCTCAAGCGTCCGCCCACTCCTAGGTTCCAGCCGTCGGCGCGGCCCAGGATGCGCATGGTGGCGCGCGCTCCGACCCCGCCCCAGGCCGTGCCCGCGGCGTTGTCGCGCGAATCCACCCCGATGTTCAGGGTCGGGCTGAGGCCCAGGTCGATCGAGACGGCGCCGGGATCGAAGCCGAAAGCGAGGTTTCCCGCACCCATGTCGGTGCGGGGGCCGGTCCCGGCCGCGGCCGGCAAGGCCATGCCCGCGAGCAGCGTCCCGGTGGCGAGCAGGGTGGCGAAAAGCGTCTTCATCTTGCGGTTCTCCATCGTGGGCTCCTTCCTTGCGACAAACCTCACCCTACCTCTCCGCGATCACACGATTGCTCACATGACGAGCGTCGCTCGACCTCTGTTCCCGCACCCTCATGCAGGCCATGACGCGGCGCGCCATGCTGGAGGGCTTGCGTCCGGACGACCGACAAGGCTAAAATCGAGCGTTTCCCTGTCCTGGAAGGAGTCGCTCGATGCCGCTTCGCGATCTACCCCCGTTGCTCTGGCTCCTGGCCGCCCTGGCGGCCGTCGCCGTCGTCGGTTTCGCGCTCTTCCGGAACTTCCGCGCCCCGGAGTCCGAGTCCCGGCCTCCCGTGGGCGCCCTGCGCTGGCTTCCCCCGGCCCTCATCGTCCTCATGGCCATCGGAACCTTCGGGCTCGCGCCCAGTCCCGACAAGGGGGGATTGGCGATCGCCGGCCTCGTCGTGGGGGGAGCCCTCGGCTGGGGCATGGGAATGGGCCCCAGCTGGGCATTCTGGCGTGATGAGCCTGCCCGCGACCTCTTGGCCCGCGCGGCCGCGGGTCTGGGCCTGCTGGTCCTCACGGACGCCCTCGTTCCCGACCCGGTCATGGCCAGCTACGTGGTCATGGGCGGCCTTCTCGGCTTCGCGTGTACGGCCCTTCCCCTCGCCCTCGCGGGCCATACCCGCGCTGAAGGCCTCAGCTCCACGCTGGGCCTGATGGCCGCGCTCGGCGCCGGCCTGGTCTGGGGCGACCGCGCCTTCCCCGACGTCTCGCTCGGCTCCGCCTGGGCGCTCGGCTTTGCTGCCCTGACGCTTGGCATCTCCTACGCCATGACCTGGCTTCCCCGCAGTGCGGCCCCCTTCGTCGGAGCGGGCCTCGCCATGGCCCTCGCAGCGCCCCTCGGCTTCTGGGGCTTCCGGCTCGAAACCAACGTCGTCCTGCCCTCGCTCATGGGCCTTGGCCTCGCCGTCGCGCTCTCGCTGCTCTTTCTGGTGAGCGAGCGCACGTCCCGCGAGAACGCGGGACCGCTGCCGGCCCTTGCCCTCGTGCTGGTCGCTGGAGGCTGCCTCCTGCTGGCCAACCGCCTCTTTGGCATGTTCGGCGTCAGTCTCGCGGGCATCGGGCTCTCGCTGCTTGTGGTCGCGCAGGGCCGCGCGCCATTGCTCGCGGGCATCTTGGTTTCGGGCTTCGCGGGCCGCGCCTTCCTCCAGCTCTTCCTGGACCGAACCTACCTCAACCAGTACGGCGTGGATCTGACCCATACCTACACGTCCTTCGGGCTGATCGCCGCCTTCTTCATCCCCTTCGCGCTGGCGGCCCTGCGCCGAACCATCGCCCCTGCGGGCATCTTCGTCGGGATCGAGGCCCTGGCCGTCCTTGTCCTCCCCGCCCTGATGGGTTACTTCATCCACGTCGACCCACTGGCCAGCTACCTCGCGGGCCTCTTGGTCACTACCTACGTGCTGGGCATTCTCGCCGAGGAAGGCCTCACGGCTTACCGCTTCGCCCCCTTGATGCCGCCTCTGCTCATCTCGGCCTCGGCGGTCGGCATTCTCTCCGCCCCCTGGCTCATCACGGTCCTGAACGTCCCCCGCAAGGACCGCCTGATCGTCTTTGCCTGCCTGACCCTCCTGCTGCTCGCCTACCTCATCGCGCTCGTACGGCAGCGTCCCGCCGCTCCGGCCGAAGCCGTCTAGAGATGGCCCTTTCGTCGCGCTTCGGGGTCCTTGCGGCAAGCCTCTTGCTCGTCGCCATCGCTGGAAAACCATCGAACGCCTCGGAACTCGACCTACAGCGGGTGGCCCAGCGCGCGTTGGGCCCCCGTGCCGGCAGCGTCGTGGCCTTGGATGCTCGGAATGGCCAGCTTCAGGCGCTGCTCAATCCGCGGGTGGCGGCAGCCTCGGCCTATCCCGTGGGTTCGCTGGCCAAGCTCGTGACCGGCATGGCGGCGCTTGACGCCGGTTTGACTGACGGGGCCCGGCGGATTCGCTGCAAGGGGCAATTCGAGCGCTGGAAATGCTGGCGAGTCCACGGCGAGCAGACTTTTGAGGAGGCGATCGCCAACTCCTGCTCCACGTACTTCTTCACCGTCGGCCGTGAGCTGGGCGGCCCCCGGCTGAATCGCGCCTTCCAGGAGGCCGGCTTCGGCCGAAAGTCCGGCTCCGACCTGGCGGACGAGGCGGCGGGCAAGCGGGTTCCCGCCCGCACCCTTGCCGAAGTCACGGAGCTGGCCTACGGCGACACCCCGGCCCTGCTCGCAACGCCTTTGCAGGTGGCGAGCTGGATGGGGGCGATCGCCAACAGCGGAACCCGCTACGCTCCTCACCTCGCTCCCACTCCGACCCGTAGAATCGGGTCGCTCGCCGAAAAGTCCGGCCTTGACCTCGTTCGAACCGGCATGCGGCGGGCCGTCCTGGACGGCTCCGCTCAGGGTGCCGACGTTCCGCGCCTAGCGGTCCACGGCAAGACCGGCACCGCCACGCATCTGAATGCCGTCGAGCGCCGTCATGGCTGGTTTGCGGGCTTCGCCGAGCATCGGGTCGTGGTGGTCTTCGTCAAAGAGGGGAGCGGCTACGACGATGCCGCCCCCATTGCCCGTGAGGTCTTCGACGCATGGCCGTAAGAACGTGGTTTCTCGCCGTCCTCCTGGCGCTGTTCGGAGCATTCGGCGTTGCCTCCCCGTCTCATGCGCAGGATCAGGTCGTCGTGGTGCGGGTCCTGGAGCGCTGGGTCGGATCCGCTGCGGAAATCCGCTCCAACGAGCCGGCCACGCTCCCGGGCGGGCGTACCCAGCAGGGAAACCTCAAACTAGAAGCCCGCGGCAACCAGCTCCGGCTGAACGGCAAGATCGTCCTGGGCGCGGAGCTTCAAGTCGGCCGCTCGGTTGAGACCAGCCAATTCGAGGTCCTCTGGCCCGGGGGCAAGCGCAAGTACCCGGGGGGCCTTCGGGTTCGCGTGGAGAGCGGGAAGCTCGTCCTACTCAACGAAGTGCCGCTCGAGTCGTACGTCGCGGGCGTCGTGAGCGGAGAGATGCCCGAGAATTGGCCGCTTCCCGCGCTGCGGGCGCAGGCCGTCCTGGCGCGGACCCTCGCCTTGCGGGGTGGCGATCATGCCAAGTACGCCCTCTGCGACTTGACTCACTGCCAGGTCTACGCCGGGGAGCGCCGTCCGGAGGCGGTGCACGTGGCGCTCGAAACCCGCGGCCACGTGCTGACCTACCGGGGAAGCCTGATTCAGCCGCTCTTCCACTCCACTTGCGGAGGCGAGCGGGTCTCGAACGCTACGATCTTCGGAGGAGCGCCCCTGCCCTATCTGCAAGAGGGCCTGGACCCTTACTGTGCGGATTCGCCGCATGCCGCCCGCTGGACCGTCCGCGTGCTGGAGTCCGAGTTGGCCCGGGCCCTCGGCCTGTCCCGCGTGGAAGCCGTCCAGGTGCTTTCGCGCTCCGAAGGAGGCTGGGTTGCCCAGCTGACCGTGGACGGACGCCAGATGACCGGGTATCGGTTCTGGCAGGCCGTGGGTCGCGAGCTCGGCTGGGGCATGCTCAAGAGCATGCGCTTTGCAGTTCGCCGTGAGGGTAACGCCTACGTCTTCGAGGGGCAAGGCCTGGGCCACGGCGTGGGCCTCTGTCAGTGGGGCGCCAAGGGGCAAGCCGAGCGGGGAATCCCCTACGCGCGGATCTTGGCATCGTACTTCCCGGGGACGGCGATCGCCCGCCGTTGAGCGCGGCTCGGCGAGGGACCTAACCGAGCGCCGCGAAAGCCTCGGGATAGCGGACCGAGCCGCTGACGCCCGTCAGGGCGCCGGGCACCAGTTCGAGGGCCATGTAGGCTTCCCCCGCCTCGGAATAGGGGCTATCAAGCGCCTGTCCCTTTTGGGCTGAGAAGCCGAAGCGCGGGTAGTAGTCCGGATGTCCCAGCACGACGACCGCCGTGTAGCCACGTTCCCGGCATAGCGCGAGCCCGCGCTCGACCAGGGAAGTGCCGATCCCCCGCCCTTGGAACTCCGGGGTCACGGCCATCGGAGCGAGCGCTGCCGCCTTGATCGTACCGCCACGCGTCTCGGATTTGAGCTTGCTGAACAGGATATGCCCCACCACCTCGCCGTCCACCTGGGCCACGAGCGAAAGCAGGACATCACCGTCGGCCCTAAGCCGGTCGATGAGCTCGCCTTCGGTTTCGCCTCCGAAGGCCAGGCGGTTGACGGCCCGGATGACCTCGCGGTCACCGGACGTTTCTTCTCGAATCAGCATGACGGTCCTCCGATGGGATTGCGGATCCTGAATTGTAACACTCCGTCGTCATCCGTTCCACCCTAAGTGCGCGTCATTCCCGCGCAGGCAGGAATCCACTGGGCTCCCGCTTTCGCGGGAGTGACGCGAGGACTGGACTCCCGCCTGCGCGGGAGTGACGGAGTAGGGCGGGCGATTACCTGACTTGACGACGTGAGCGGGTTGCGGGGGATAATGATTGCCTGCAAGTGAGGTGTGGGGATGGCAATTCGCCTTTTACTCATGGGCTTGATGCTGCTTGCGGGGCTCTCGCAGACCCCGGCTTCCGCCGTGCCGCTCCACGACTACCAGCACGACCGCGACCTCGCCCGCGAGGCGCATGCCCTTGCCGTCGAGGCGGCGAAGGCCTATCTCTTCGAAGGCCAGAAACCCAAGCCCTTGCCCGCCAATATCGACAAGCGGCTCAAGGTCCCCGGTGGCGCCTTCGTCACCATCGCCATCGACGGCAAGACCCGCGGCTGCTGGGGTACGGTTCATCCGCAACGCCCCACGCTGGCCCAGGAGATTGCCGCAGCGGCGGTCAAAGCCTTGAGAGTCGACACCCGTCACCGTCCCATCTCTCGCCAAGAATGGCCCGAACTCGAGTTCTATGTCTCGCTGGTCGGGCCTCTGGAGCCCGTGAGCAGCCCCGCTTCCATTCGCCCCAAGTACGACGGCCTTTTCGTCACGAGTGGCAACCGGGGCGGGGTCCTCTTGCCGGGCGAGGCCAAGACCGCCCGCTGGCAGGTGGCCGAGTGCCGCCGAAAGGCGGGCCTGAGACCGGGCGAGCCTGCCGTCATGTTTCGTTTTCCCACCGTCGTCTACGGACCTGAGGATGCCATTTGATGCTTAACGCCAACGCCTCCCGCAATCCTGCCATGCTCTGGCTGGTCATCCTCGTGGTTCTCCTGACGGGCTTCATGGGAGCCGGCATCTTGGCCGCTGAGAAACCGACCGGCTCGGTGACGGGCATCGTCCTATCTAACGACGGGCAGGCGCTCGCGAACGCCTCGGTCCACTTCATGGGCAACATCAACCGAACGGCCAAGACCCTTGACGACGGCTCCTTCCGGATGGACCGCCTGCCCATCGGGCGGTACAACGTGCAGGCTCGCGCGCGCGGTTACGAAGCTCAGTGGAGCAGCCCGCCCATTTTGGTCGAGGAGGGCAAGACCCTCGAAGGCCTGAAGTTCAGCCTCTCGCCGCGAGCTCCCAACCTCACGGCCGCTCAGGTTCAGCGCGTCTTCACGCCCGCCGAGAAGGTCCGGATTGGCGTTCGCGGCACGCTCATCGACCGCATGCACCTCAAGCTCTACCAGCTCGACCTCACCAAGGTCGTCCAGAACTCCAACTCCCTGATGAATCTCGTCGACCGCAACCCCGAAGAGCTGGGCAATCGCGCCGTGCTCATCCGCGAATGGGATCGCGAAATCGGCCGTCAGGCTGCCGACGAGGACGATTGGTTCTTCCGTGCCATCGAGGTCAAGGACCTCAAGCCCGGCGCGTATATGCTGCAAATGGATGGCACGAGCGACCTGCGTCGCCCTGGTGTGCCCCATACCGCCTCGGATTCCTACTGGTTCGAGGTGACGAACTTCGGCATGGTGGCCAAGCGTTCGGGTAACGAGTCCCTGGTCTACGCCGTGGACTTCCTCACCAAGAAGCCGCTTCCCGGCGTTCAGGTCCGAGCCTTCGACGATCAGGGCCTGCGCTGGACCGCGACCACCGACCGAAACGGCCTGATCCGCCGCAATTACCAGGGCAAGGATTCGCTGCTGCTGGTCGGCAAGCTCGGCGACTCGCCGGCGCATGCCCAGTCCTACTACTGGTCGGGCTACCAGGAGTTCCAGGTGCTCACGTACACCGATCGGCCCATCTACCGGCCTGAGCAGGAGGTCTTCTACAAGGGGATCATCCGTGAGGACCAGCTCGGCAAGATCGTGAACCGGACCAACCTTCCGGTAACCGTTCAGGTGGTCGATCCCCAGGAGAACATCGTTCACGAGTTCCACACCCGCACGAACGCCGTGGGCACCTTCAACGGCAAGCTCACGCTGGCCTCGGAGCCTCCGCTGGGTGACTATCGCCTGGTGGCGCTGGTCGCAGGCAACCGCTACGAGTCGATGTTCAAGGTTCAGGAGTACCGCAAGCCCGAGTTCAAGCTCGAAGTAACGACTCCCCAGGAGCGCTACATCTCGGGGGAGACCGCCAAGGCGGTGGTCTCGGCGAATTACTACTTTGGGGCGCCCGTCAGTGGGGCCAACATCAACTACACCGTCTACTCGCGCCCCTACTCGCCGTGGGTCTCGGAGGAGGACGCCTTCTTCGCGAACTTTGGCGGGCTCGACGACTACACCTGGGGCTACAGCAACGTGGTCATGCAGGGCGAGGCCAAGACCGACGAGGCGGGCCACGTCACGCTGGAGATCCCCACCGAGATCATGCCGGATCCCGAGGGGAATGCTTCCGACCAGCGCTACATCGTGGAGCTGGAGGGGGTGGACGCCAGCCGTCAGGTGGTGAAGGGCAAGGGCGGCTTCCTGGTCACCCGGGGCGCCTTCACCCTGGATACCACGCCGGATCGCTACGTCTACGCGCCCGGTGCCTCGGGCAACCTCAAAGTTCGGGCGCAGGACTACGACGGCAAGCCCGTAGATACCGACGTGTCGGTCGAGCTGCTTCGCGTCGAGACGATCGAGCGCGAGGTCAACGACATGACCCAGTACGAGACCAAGTTCCATCCCGCCGGAACCTGGACCGCCCGCACGGATGCCCATGGCAATGCGACGCTGGGCTTCACGATCCCGAAGGAGTCCGGCGAGTACCGCCTGCGGGCGAAGGCTCGGGACCAGGGCGGCCGTGAGATCACGGAATCGACCTGGCTCTGGGTGGCCAACGAGGAATGGGCCGGCAGCACGCAGACCTACGGCATGGTGCAGCTGACCTTCGACAAGAAGCGCTACACGCCTGGCGAGGTCGCCAAGGTGCTCGTGCAGCTTCCGAACACCGACGTCAGCCCGCTCATTACCATCGAGGGACAGCGATTGTATAGTGCTCAAGTGCTGGGGGCCGGTCAGCGAACCCGGATCGTGGAGATCCCGGTGAAGAAGGACTTTGAACCCAACGTCTTCGTGGTGGCCTCGGTGGTGGACGGCAAGTCGTTCCACCTGGCGGAGCGCTCGCTCAACGTCTCTCCGTCGAATCGCTTCCTCGACGTGCGGATCACGCCCGGCAAGGAGCGTTACCTGCCCGGCGAAGAGGCGACCGTGACGGTCACCACCCGGACGGCGGACGGCAAGCCCGTCTCGGCAGAGGTCTCCGTCGGCGTGGTGGATGAGGCCATCTACGCGCTGGCTCCGGACGAGACTCCGGATATCCGGGCGGTCTTCCACGGTCCGCGCTGGAACCGGGTCACGACCAGCTACTCGTTCGTCGAGGATTACTCGGGCGGTCCCGGCAAGGACACCGAGGAGCCGCGCGTCCGCAAGAACTTCAAGGACACGGCGGCCTGGTTCCCCAACGTGACGACGGGCCCCGGCGGCACCGCCACGGTCACGTTCACCTTGCCGGATAACCTCACCACCTGGGTGGTGACGGCCCGGGCCGTGAACGCACAGACCCAGGTGGGGGCGGCGCGCGAGAAGTTCCTGGTCACCAAGGACCTCTTGGTGCGGCTTGCGATGCCCCGCTTCATGGTGATGGGGGACAAGGTGGCGATCGCGACCATGGTCCATAACTACACGAAGCAGGAGCAGGAAGTCCGTCTGCAGACCGCGACGACGAACCTCACCTTCGGTGGAGGGACCGAGCGGACCATCAAGGTGCCGTCGAACGGTGTCTTCCGGTTCGATACCTGGGTCGAGCCCCAGGCCGTGGGCACGGCGAGCATGACGGTGAAAGCCCGAGGGACGGGCGCCTCCGATGCGCTTGAACTCTCGCTGCCGGTGCTGGCGCATGGCACGCCCGAGCGCACGGCCTTCGCGGGTCAGGCGAGCGAGGCGACGCCGGCGGAGTTCCAGGTGGACGTGCAGAAGGAGGCGATCGCCGAGACGGTCTCGCTGAAGCTCTCGCTGGATCCGACCCCGGCGGCGGCGATGCTTGGCGCGCTCGACTACCTGCGGCGATACCCGTACGGCTGCCTCGAGCAGACGACGAGCCGCTTCGTTCCCGAGATTCGCGCCTACCAGACGGTCAAGGCCCTGGGCTTGCCCCGTCCGGCGTTCGTCGCGGAGATGCCTACGCTCGTCCAGGAAGGGCTCAAGAAGATCACGACGGCCCAGCACGCTGACGGGGGCTGGGGTTGGTTCGCCAACGACCAGAGCGAGGCGGACCTGAGCGCTTACGTGCTCTACGGGCTCTACGAAACCCGTCAGGCGGGCTTCATGGTGCCCGAGGCGTCCGTGCGCTCGGCGATTCGCTTCCTATCGACCGCCGGGTCTCGGATCGACAAGGACGTCATCACTCCGACCGAGGTTCGCCGCGGGGCGGGTCCAGATACCCTGGCCTCCATCGCCTGGTCCCTGAGCTACTGGGGACAGGCGGATAGCAACCTGCGCGACAAGCTCTGGCGCGAGCGCAACGGCCTCTCGAACTACGGGCTGGCGCTGGCGACAATTGCTTACCAGCAGTCGGGTGATCCGCAGAAGGCGCGGACGACCTGGGACATGCTCAAGCGGCAGGCCACCCGGACGGGCACGCTGGTCCACTGGGAGAGCCGTGCGCAGCGGTTCTCCTGGTACGACATGGCGACCGAGACGACGGCTTACGCCGTACGGGCGGGCCTCCTGGTGGAGCCGAACGCGCCGGAGGTGACGGGGGCGGTGCGCTGGCTGGTGGTGAACCGGCAGGGCGATCGCTGGCTGAGCACCAAGGACACGGGGGCCATCGTGATGGCGCTTGCCGATGCGATGCGCGTGGCCTCGGAGGCCGGCATCCCGACCGGGGCACAGGTGCTGCTCGACGGCCAGCCCGTCCAACGCGTCGACCTCCAAGGCGAGGCCCGCTACCTGGGTGGCCAGGTGACCCTTGCGGGCGACATCCTCAAGCCGGGCCGGCATACGGTGACCGTGCGAGCCGAGGGCCTGGGCGAGCTGCCCGCCTCGGGCGTGCTTTCGTACGTGGCGGCGCGGGAGGACATCCAGCCGCAGGCCTCCAAGGAGCTGAGTTTGCAGCGGGAGTACTTCCTGCTGGATGAGAAGCTCTTCGCCGAGTCGCAGGCCGAGGGGGCAGGGATGCAAGGCGGCGGTTTCAGCCGCTACTTCGACCCCAAGGTGGTGGCGAACCTCCGCCGCGTGGGCGATAACGTGAAGTCCGGCCAGAGGGTGCTGGTGCGCCTGACGGTGGACGTCAAGGAGCCCGTGCGCTATCTGGTGCTCGAGGACCCGCTGCCGGCAGGCGCCGAGGTGCTGGATGAGCTCAGCGGCGGATGGGCGTACGCCTGGAGTTCGCAGACCGTGCGGGACGAGAAGATGGTCTTCTTCCAGCGCGAGATGGCGACGGGCTCGGTGCCGTTCTACTACGTGATGCGGCCGCAGATTCCGGGGCGGTACCATGTGCTGCCGCCGGTGATCGAGGGGATGTACGCCCCCGAGGTGCGGGCGCGCGGGGCCGAGAGCCGCCTGGAGATCCGGGAATGACCTCCTCCGATCGTCCTCCCGTGCACACGCGAAGTCTATCTGCGTCCCCAGGTGCAATTGGAGGACCACAAAAGGGTGTTAGCTGGCGAAGCCATGGCGTTCGATGGGGGAGGGAGATCGCCGTGGGGCTAATGGTCAGCGTGGCTGCGGGTGGCACCCTATGGGTGCAACGTCCGTTTCAAGCTCAAATCGCCTCCTACCGAACGAGCTTGGCCGACCGTACCGAGGCCCAACGCCATAACATCCGACAAGCGGTCATGGCGCTGGATGGTGTAGTTATCGAGCCTGGGGAGACGTTCTCGTTCAATGAAACTGTGGGTCCCCGATTGCCTGAACGAGGCTACCGTGAGGCTCCTGCCTACATGGAGCGTAATCTCGTGACGAGTATCGGTGGTGGAATTTGCCAGGTTTCGTCGACCATGTATAACGCAGCGGCTCTCTCTGGCTTGGCCATCGTTGAGCGCCATCCCCATTCTCGTCGGGTCGCTTCGGTTCCGCCAGGCCGGGATGCTACGGTGTGGTATGGGATGGCCGATCTGCGTTTCAGGAACAGCTACCCGAATCCTGTTCGATTGGCCGTAAAGGTTGCAAACGAAGCTCTATTCGTTGCAGTGTGGGTTCGAAGAGCTACTGGTCAAGAGATCTTGCTTCGAACGGAAACATTATTTTCACCCTTGGGCCACCTTACATTCGAGACGGTTCGCACTACAACTACATTTGGAAAGCAAGACGTGAATGAAATCTTGTCGTTGGATGTTTATTCAAACTAATCGACAATAATCTACTTAAATATCGAGGTAGTGGGGAAGTTCGAATCCCTTTGAGGATAGTAATTCCGCCGTGATGCAATCTGAATCACGGCGGAAATTTTTCTTATCAAGATGCTTGCCGATGGAGGGCTCGGCGGGCAGAGAACGAGTTCTGACATCGGTTTTTTCAGTTCCTTCGGCCTGCGCCCGCTTTCACCCTCGCAAATTCAGATGTTTGGATACAGTTCCCTGCACTCCGAAAGGGTTGCTGTTTGGTACATATCGGTGATGAGGCGCCGACAGGTTGGGTTGGGCGCCGCCTCTTTAAGCATAAAGGTCACGCATTGACCATCCGCCAAATCGCCAAAGCAATGTTTTACTAAGTGATGGTGCTATACAATAGTCGAGAACGGAAGCGACATAAACTTGACCTTTTTGTTGACCGCGTGATCATGAACGACCTAGTCGTAGCTGCTCACCGGCCGACGAGACGGTCACACATTACCGAGCATCCTGCCATAGGGATTATTTCACGTTACCGGCCGCTACCGACTTAAGAACAAACTGCAGCTCTTCTAGGGCTAGGGAGAGATCCGCTCGTTCATCGATTGCGGCACGACCTGCCATAGCATGCACTGCCACCCCACTGCGATGCCGTACGAGGAACTGGAGAGCTCTCGCTCTTTTCTCATCCCGCCGGTCGATGGCACCCACGAGGAAGTCGGTTATCTTCGACTCGATGTCTTCGTATACCTCCCTTCTGGCCGCCGGCAGCTCGCCTTCGTTGAGTCCGAGCACTCTTACCATCGCCTTCCCCCTGTCACTCACACCTTCCAGGTACCCGTTCGCATGAAGTTTGAAGTGGGGAGCAGGATCCTCCTTTACGGGATGAATAAAGACGGGATCCTCCAGTGCATGATCGTCTGAGGGACCAAACGCCCGGGTACCGTTGACGGGGAAAAAATTTCGTTTACCGTAGGTTACGCCGTTCCTGGGCGAGGGCTGATTACAGCGCTCACAGGCGGGCATTAGGTTATCCAGATCGTACGCGAGCCAAAAATAGCCCTTATGATTGGGAATCTTCTGCCCGTTGTTGTCGTCGACGCGTCCCTTCGGGCGGAAATGTTCGACATCGCCCTGCATCCGGTCTATTGATGTTTCGCAAAACACGCACTTGCCATGGAAAGCCGCCACGAGTTCGGCCTTCATCTCGGAATACAATCTCTTTATTTCAGGATCTTTGCCTGCCGCAACGTCCGCGATGAGCTTCAGGGTCTCAGCTGCGCACTTGGCCTTCCAGGCCAGCCATTCCGCGGTGCTGGGTTCCTTGAAATCGACCTTAATCACAGTGCGCCTCTGCCCACAATAATATCGAAAAGATCTCGTGTTACGGCCTGCGAGATCTCGATAGGGAGGTCCTTCGCCGACCGGATAAACTGGTCTATGAGTTTAGGGCGTGCCTCGCGAAGCGCCGCGGAAAGCAGTTGCTCGGCAGCCCGCTGCAGATCCGTCTCACCCTTGCGATACATGTCGCTAAGGCGCTCCTTCAACTCCTCCATGGACATTTGATCTATCTCCGAAGGATTGGCTTTGGCGAGGAGATCAGCATACGTCGAGGCGATATGTTCGACATCGGGTCGGGTTGTGGGCAGCCCGAACAGCGGGCTGGTGAGTAGCTGATCTGCCCTAAGGTCCGAAAGAGGCAGCGAGGGGCGGAGCGCGATGGTTTCCCCGTCCGAATTTCGTCCAAGCACCAGCACCTCCTCAGGGAGTAGGCCTTGCAGGCAGAGCGGGTCGTGGGTCGTGCAGACGAACGAAATACGGGGAAAGGCCCGTCTGAGCCGCTCAACGATGAAGAGCTTCCAGCGCGGATGCAGGTGGACCTCGATCTCGTCAATGAGCACGATCGCCTCGGCCTTTTCCGGATGGTGCCAAACCGGGAGTACCGACGCCATAATATCTCCAACCAATGCAATCATTGATCGATACCCGTCGCTGAGCATCCTAAGCGCGATATCGCCCTGCCGTGTAACAAGTCGGACCTCCGAGCGCACCCGGACAAACTGGCAGTCCTGCTCGAGAGGCAACACCTGTTTTAGTGCCCACGCTGCCTGATCAAATTCGGATTCGCCGAGATCACACAGCCACTGCTCAATGTCGTTGAGGAGGGCGTGCGGATGGAACAAGTTCCGGATGCGTATGTGCTGGTAGTCGCGCCGCGTCCGTGAGCCGGTTTTACGTAGCAGCCGAACGGATCCGTATCCCAGGATCAGGGTCTTGGGTTGTTGCGGCACGACGGTGAAGCGGTGGTCATCCATATGGCAGCCCAAGACCACCGCTTCTGGATAATTGGATAGGGTGACCCGGACCCGAGCCTCCGGTCCGTAGGGCCCTACGCAATCCCGTGGCCGGAGCCCTAGGGAGTTGGCGCGCCCCTCACCCATGAGAGTCAGGGCGATGGCCTGTAGAATCGTGCTCTTGCCGGTCCCGTTCTCACCGACTAAGACATTCCACGGGGCCCGGGCGGACCCTATCGATCCGAAGTCTAGGCGCAGGTACCGGATACCGCGAAAATTGGTAAGCTCAACCGATTCAATGCCCTGCCGCTCCGAGAAATATACCTCTTTGAACGAATTGAGCTCTTCGATTGAGAACAAGCGCTTGCGGTCGTCCTCAGTGAACTCGTTCCGCCGGTGAGCGGCTGGAAGCGGCGGAACCTCCAGTCCCATCCCGTATATGAGCCGCGCCCATTCGAGCCGGCGGGAATCTTGAAGCAACGCAGCAGCCGCGCAAACTTTGAATGCGCTAAACTCGGCCCCGGGCGACAACTCGAAGGCGAGCAAGCCTTCTAGCGCGCCGAAATGCTCTTGCAGCATTTGACGCATTCGAGTGGCGCACTCGGCACGACGCTGCACCAGGGCAATACGATTAAGGCCCATGATCTTGATAGTGGCTGCCCCGCGATCGGTTAACGGAATGGCCATACCATCCAGTGCGTATGTGAGGTGCTTGGTTGGATTATCTTGGTAGGGATTAAGCAATAGCGGTTGCTCGAAATCCAGGGCATCTCCGACAACTCCGATCCCAGCGCGCTTCCCGGCCACCGGGAAGCGATTGGCCTTCGAACGGACACAACCAGAGCAAGCAGGCAATACGTTTTGGATATCGTAAGCAAGCCACCAGTAATGATCGGCATCGACCCGACCATTCAGGTTCATTGCGCCATCGGGCGGTCGGTATCGCTCGAGGTTCATGGCCCCAAGTCGCGATTCGCAGTAGGCGCACTTTAAATGGAACAAGTCGGCAAGCATGCTGGAGATCCTGCGGGCAACCTCCGGGCTCCAGTCGAACCGGACCTTCTGCTGAGAGCGTCGCTCGGGAGGCAACGCGTAGAACTGGCTAATCGATTCTAGCTGGGACGAGAGCAATTCATTATCGTAGGAGAGGGGGAGTTGACCGATGAATCTCACATTTATCCTTTTTTAGAAACGGCCGATGGTTTGGCTCGGTTATCCCGAGGTACCCTATCGCGGACACCCGGATCGCCTCAGCACGTACCACCCAACCGACAAAACAGCACACGTCTAGCGATTGCTTAGCATGTTCAAGGCAACAATGCAAACTCAGAAATGATCTATTCCTTTTTGCTCATTTTCAGATTTCAGTTGAATGTGAAAGACCAAAGTCCTCTACACGAACGGTGTTCAAGGCCTAATTGTTTTTTTGCGAGTGTCGCCTTGAGTGCGTGATTGTCCAGGGTCTGCTTGGGGCGCCGGTTCTCATTCTCAAATTGCTTGGCTTGACTGACTTCCATGCCGCCGTATTTGCGGAGCCAGTTGAAAAGGTCTGGTCTGTGATGCTGTGATCGCGGTCGAGGTCGGCCGTAAGGTAGTCGACCTCGACCTCCTCGATCGCCCGAATGATCTGCTCCTCGGTGAAACGGCTAGATTTCATTCTGGTCCTCATCAAGTTGTATTCCCGGGAGCTCCAATTCCCACTTACCTGAATTCCGGGTCTCAGGTCAGGACGAGTCTTTCTCGACTCGATTTCTTCCTACCTCTAGTGATGTGCTATCCCCTGGAAACGCCGAAGCGACTGGATTTCGAGCGCTTGATGGCGTTTTGTGTCGGTGCTTGATCGTTAGCTAGAGCAGTGATGCTGACGGTTGAACCTGCTCATGCATCTAGTTTGATTGACGTTAGATGCGGCAACAGAAGTTCAGGAGTATTTCCCGCTCGGTCGAATGATCGGGCGGTCTCCATTTCAGGCCATCC